>Ga0136641_1000051_pt1 | contig 44094 bp, 66 predicted proteins | sample EliLak1302023Y_FD_115312 | JGI IMG/M metagenome (GOLD analysis project Ga0136641, IMG submission 115312) | Freshwater microbial communities from Elizabeth Lake, Yosemite National Park, California, USA - 13020-23Y | ecosystem: Environmental > Aquatic > Freshwater > Lake ...
TAGCGGTTATATTTCTTTTAACAGCGGAAACTGGCGTTCTACTGCTGCAATTACAGCAATCAAAATTTATCCCGATACTGGTAATTTTAAGCAATACTCATCATTTGCACTCTACGGAATCAAGGGCTGACCAATGACAAACTTACTCAATCATCTAGCAATCCAATTACGAAAGGCGGTGGCTTAATTGGCAGCGACTTATACGCCGATACAGACAACTACTTTGGGAAGCGCACAGGCTTCGGTTACATTCAGTTCATTTTCTGGTTACACAGACCTTGTTCTTGTTATGCAAACCTCCATTTCTAGCGGAACTCAACAAAACAAATTGCGCTTTAATGGAGATACAGCGACAAATTACAGCGCTACGATTTTATCAGGCAATGGAACTTCGGCTAATTCTACAGGTCAAGTTAACAACTCGTCAATGCTGATTGGTTATGATGATTACAACACTTCCGCCTTTGGTCAAATGACCATAGTCAATATCCAGAATTACGCAAACACCACGACATATAAAACTGCAATAACACGTGGAGCAAATGCAAATACAGGCGTAAGCGCAACAGCAGGATTATGGCGCTCAACAGCAGCAATCACGTCTATCACTTTATTGCCTTCGGGTGGCGCTAACTACACGGCTGGTTCTACCTTTACATTATGGGGGATTCTAAATGCCTAGTCCAACAATGACCCTTATAGCATCAAGCACAGTCGGAAGCGGCGGGGCTGCAAGTATTGACTTCACAAGTATTCCCAGCACTTACACAGACCTTTGTTTGAAAGTATCTTCTAGATTCTCAAGCACTTCAGGCGATGTTGGAATTAAATTGAATACCTCTAGTGCAAGTTTTAGCCGTAAAGTACTGCGCGGTAATGGTTCTACCGCTTCATCAACTGGGGCATCTGATAACTACATCGGCGGCACAGATATTTCAACCTATACTGCGAGCACATTTAATAATATGGAAATATATATTCCTAATTATGCTGGTAGCACCAATAAGTCAATCTCGGCAGATTCAGTTTCAGAAAACAATGCAACAGAAGGTTGGCAGTTTATGGTGGCAAGCCTTTGGTCTAACACCGCTGCCATTACTGGAATTACGCTTTACGATTTTTCTTCTGGAACCAACTTCGTCCAATTCAGTACCGCCTACCTCTATGGCATCCGCAATTCTTAACCAATCTAACTAAGGAGAAACAAATGAACCCGACAAGAATCGAAATCAACTGCGAGACAGGCGTTGAGTCAATCATTGAATTGACTGACGCAGAAGTTGCTGAACTTGCAGTGCAAGCAGAAGCAGCAGCAGCACGCAAGGCTGAGGAAGATGCAGCCGCAGCCGCAGTAGCCGCAGCAAAGGAAACAGCACACGCTAAGTTAAAGGCGTTAGGTCTTTCTGATGCTGAGATTGCCGCCCTATCTAAGTAAGGCCTTTTTTCTCAGTAACAATAAAGGATAATCAACCATATGTCTGTACGTAGCGCTAATAGCCAATCAGTAGATGGCGGCCTTCTTAAAAAGGCTGATGTCCCTATTGCCCCTTCATCTGTTGCGGGCACTGATGTCGGTACTGCTCAGGCCTATAATAATGGTGCTGTAAGCGTTGCCTTTACACCTGATTCTACCTATTGGCCTGCTACATCTTTTACGGCGATTTCTAGCCCTGGCGGATTTACAGCTACAGGTGCAGGCTCACCCTTAGTAGTTTCTGGCCTTTCATCAGCTACTGCCTATACATTTACTGTTTCTGGCACTAATAGTGCATCAACTTCTGCAGCTTCTACAGCTTCTTCTGCTGTTACTGCTACTACTATTCCTCAGACTCCTACTATTGGTACTGTTACTGTTACTAACTCAACTACTGTATCTCTTCCTTTTTCTTGTTTTACTGGCGGCAAAAATTTAAGCGCCGTAACAATTACTTCTAGCCCTTCATTATCTCTTTCTTACTCAGGTGCATCAAGCCCAGTAACAGTGAGCGGCTCATTTGCTTCTAACCAGGCTTACACGTTTACAATGACAGCAACAAATGCAAATGGAACTTCAGGAACTTCTACTACAAGTAACTCAGTGACACCTTTAAATACGACCTCATCCGTTGATTATCTTGTTGTTGCTGGTGGTGGTGGTGGTGGATGGGCAGGCGGTGGCGGTGGCGCTGGAGGTTTTAGAACAAATACAGGGTTTTCAGTTTCAGGCGGCTTTAGTTACACGGTAACGGTAGGTGCGGGTGGTACTGGTGGGCCGTTTAGAGCAGCGGGCACCAATGGTAATAACTCTGTTTTTTCAACCATTACATCTAATGGTGGTGGTGTAGGAAGTAGCCAAAATCCTAGCGGCAATACCACGGCAGGTTCTGGTGGTAGCGGCGGTGGAAACGTTGGTGGAGGAACCTACGGAAATACACTTGGTTTAGGTAACACGCCTTCAACAAGCCCATCACAAGGAAACAACGGTGGTGTAGGTGGTGGCGGCTCTCTTGGTGGTGGTGGAGGTGGTGCCAGCGCTGTTGGCGGTGCTGTAACAAGAGATAGCACCTACCCATATTCTTACGTATATGGTGGTCCTGGTGGTGCTGGAACAGCGTCTTCTATCACTGGGACAACAACATACTATGCTGGTGGTGGTGGTGGCTCTAGCGCGTGGAGTAGCGGTGGTTACTACGCTGCTGGTGGTACTGGCGGTGGAGGAAACGGTGCTTTTCCAGGAGGTACTCCACAATGCTCACCAGGAACTGTTAATACAGGTGGCGGTGGCGGTGGTTCGGATGGAAATGCTGATGGAGGACTTGGAGGTTCTGGCGTAGTCATTATTCGTTATCCAGATACATATGCAGATTTAACAACAATTGGTGCTGGACTTACATATACCAAAACAACTCCAACTGGCTATAAAGTGTATACATTTACAGCAGGAACAGGTTCGGTAACAATCTAATGGCACATTATGCATTTTTAGACGAAGACAATGTTGTTACTGAAGTTATTACTGGTAAAGATGAAAATGAACTTCTTGATGGTTTAACTCCAGAAGAATGGTACGGAAATTTCCGTGGGCAACGTTGCGTACGAACATCGTATAACAACAACATTAGAGTCCGTTATGCGGGAATTGGGTATTCTTACAACGAAAAACTTGACGCTTTTATTGCCCCCAAGTGTCATCCAGAAGCCGTACTCAATGAAACAACATGTGATTGGGAATGTACTAACGCTGACCACGATGTAACGGTGTAACATGAGAGCTTATACCCCTGGTGGTCGCTTTGACTCTGATTTTGAAGTTGACTCCATACAAGATGGTATTGACCAGGACTTAAAAAATCCTGTAGGTACTCATGCTCTTTGGTGGGTTTATGACCCTACTACAACTACTGTTGACCCTATCTATGATACTGGTTATATGGATTATGGTAAATCGTGGAGGGGCCCATATAAACTACCTATTGTTCGTGCTATATGGGGGCAGGGTGAGATTCCTCAAAGTGAACGAGGTTTCTATAGCGCCGATAAATTGCACCTTACTGTAAGCGGTAGAGATTTAGATAAAATTGACCCTAATGTACTTAACAACCCTGACTTAGAAAGCCGTGGTCGCATTGTATGGAAAGGGCAAGTTTATCGCCCCTCCGCAATTCAACAACGAGCAATTGTTGGTGAACGCTACATGCTTGTAGTCATTGACTGTCAACAGGTTATGCCAGATGAAATGATTAACGACCATCAGTTCTTAAATTATGCAACTGCTGTCCCAGATACATGGGAGCAACCAAATGCCCTTTAAATCTCAAGCTCAACGACAATTTATGTACTCCCAGCACCCAGAAATGGCAAAAGAGTGGGAAGATAAGACACCCAAAGGCAAAAAATTGCCTGATAAACTTAAGAAAAAATCCACCTCTACGAAAGGCAAGTAATATGTGTAAATCATGTGGCTGCGGTTGTTCAAAGCCAAATTGTAATGGGGCTTGTAAGAAAGGCGCTAAGAGCCTTTCGCCAAAGCAAAAGAAAATTGCTAGCAAAGCTGGCGACCCAAAGAAAATTGATGCAGCAGACTTAGCTGCCCTACGAAAGAAAAAGAAGTAATGTGTGCTACATGTGGTTGCATGGGCAACATGAAGAAAAATAAAGCTAAAAAAACAAAACCTGCAAAGAGAGCGCAGCAAGCGGCAATTGCAATATCAAAAAAATCTTCAATGAATAGAAAAAAGGGTATGTAATGTGTAAATCATGTGGATGTGGCTGTTCAAAGCCCAACTGTAAAGGTGCCTGTAAGAAGGCTGACAAGAAGCAAGATGCCAAGGTTATGAAGGGCATGTCACCTGCTCAAAAGGGCAAGTTCAAAGCTGAAGATAAAAAAATGGACGCTAAGAAGCCATCTGCTAAGGCGGATATGAAGATGGACAAGGCGTTAGCCAAAAAGATTAAGAAGAAGTAAAACTACTTAGTAGTTAGGGCCTCCTAGAAATAGGGGGCCCTTTATACTTATATTGAATCCGTGCGGGTTCACAGCTTTACCCCTGCGAAGTATCCTTGGAGTTCTGCCATGGCTGAAATTGATAAGCCCTCTGAAAAAGAGTTTGTGCATGGAGCGTTTTCTGCCCCTGATGCGCCAAACAACCATCTCCTGGCTAAAGGAATACTTGCAGCAGCCCTGTGGCGATTGTGGCGTAAATGAACGCTGCATTAAAGAACGCGGCTATAGCCGTTACCAAAAACGTTGAGGGACCCCTCACAGCCTCTTTAAGAGATAAAGCATATAAAGCTGAGTGGCCCCCTGAAATTATTATTCAGCTTAGTGTCAAAGCAAAAGATGGCGCTTTATATATTGATTATCCAGAAGATTTAGATGAGCAAATAAATACTCTTGAATATGGTTCAGAGGGTATATCACCTCAAGCAGTTTTTCGCCCTTTTATGTCCAGATATGCCTCCACTATGGAAAACGATTTTTCAAATAGCGTAGTAGATGTGCTTGCAGAGATAGGAGCTCTTGGATGAGCTTTATCCTTGCTGAAGATGCGGCCCTTAAAAACTACCTACAAGGAATGGTTGTTGCTGACGAAAAAGCGCCCGTACGTCCCGTTAAAGTGTGGTTTGGATATCCTGACGTAGAAATACGTACACAGTCATATCCTTATGTGGTTGTAGAATTAATAGATATTAGAGCGGCAAATGAACGCCAGATTTCAGGTATGAACTATGATTCTGATAATCGTGGAACTGTAGCCGTCAACACAAACATAACCTATAGATATCAGATACCTCTTCCTTACGACCTTGTGTATCAAATTTCTGCTTACTCTCGTCACCCACGACATGACAGAGCTATTCTTTTTCAAATGCAAGAGAAGTTTCCAAGTCAATATGGAAGTCTTTTAATCCCCAATGCGCTTAATACAGAAAGCGCATATCGGCATATGTTTCTTGATGGGTTCCTTAAAAGAGAACAAATCGAGGACGGTAGACGCCTATTTAGAAGCGTTTACACCGTAAGAATTGTTAGCGAAATGACACCAATAGCCGCTAGCAACGCCCTATCCACCGTACAAACTGTTGAAATCAATCGGGTTACTACGAATATACCAACTGGCTTAAAACCTGTTAAACACCTAACTAAAGGACATTAATAATGACTGCATATCTACGCCCAGGAGTCTACGTTCAGGAAACCCTGAATCCAGTAGCGCCTGTTGTTGGAGCGAACTCAGACTCAATAGCGGCTTTTATTGGCGCTAATGCTCGTGGACCGCTTGCACCAACACTTGTTACATCATGGAGTGACTACCTTAATCAATACGGTAGCTGGGGTACAAATAATAACCTTGCTATCGCTGTATTTTTATACTTTTCTAACGGGGGAAGCGCTGCCTATGTACAGCGTGTAGTTAAAGGCACATACGCCGCAGCTAACCGTACGCTCAAAGACCGCCAAGGTTCACCAGCGGATACCCTCAAACTTACAGCCTCTAACCCAGGAACATGGGGAAATGGCGTAAACATTACAATTCAAGATTCTCCTGGAGCAACTGGTTACTTTGACCTTGTTGTCTACTCTGGCGGAACATCGCCGTCCAATAAGGTTGAATCTTTTCCTAACCTAAGCATGGCATCAACTGATGCTCGTTATGCGCTTAGTGTTATTAATTCACAATCAGCATACCTAGTAGCAGAGGACAAAGGCTCAGTTGCTACTGGTGTTACACGTAATCCATCTACTGTTACAAATCAAGCTCTAGCTTCTGGTGCGGACGGTACAACACCAGCTTCTACAGATATTGCATCGGGTGTTACAGGGTTTGATACCATTCTTCAATCTCTTATTTTAAACGCACCAGGAGTTACTGATGCAACATCAGTTAATACTCTTCTCTCATATGCATTAAATCGCAATGATATCTTTGTAGTAATTGACCCAACAAATGACACAGTAGCTAACCAACTTGCTTTGGCAGCTTCTTATACACAGACCTCTTTTGGCGCAGTTTATTACCCAGCAATTACAATCAATGACCCAACAAATACAACACCAGGAACGGTAATTACTGCTGCTAACCCAGGTGGAGCAATTGTTGGAAAATACGCTGCAACAGATAAATCCCGTGGAGTTTTTAAAGCGCCTGCTGGATTATCGGTGCGTCTTGCTGGAGCGGTATCAGTCCCCTCTCTTACAAACGCAAATCTTGACAGCATGAACTCTGCCTCAGCGCCAGTCAACGCAATTCGTTTTATCAGTGGTTCTGGAATTGTTGTTATGGGAGCTCGTACTCTTCAAACTGGATACGCGTCAATGTACGTACCAGTTCGTCGTTCACTCATTTACTTAGAAAAAGCTTTAGTAGACATTACTAATTTTGCTATTTTTGAGCCAAATGATACTGTTTTGTATCGTCGACTTACCGCTATTGTTGGAAGTTTTCTCAATAACTTCTGGCGTCAAGGCGGTCTTCGTGGCGCTACAGCAGACCAAGCATTTTTTGTTCTCTGCGATACCACTAACAACACCCTTCAAAGTGTTGAAGCGGGACAAGTTAATATTCAGGTAGGAATTGCATTGCAACGCCCAGCTGAGTTTGTAGTAATCAATATCGGTCAATTCGATGGCGGCGCAACCGTCACTGTGGCGTAAGGAGCCCAACTATGGCAGCAACAAATATCAGTCGGTTCTCGTCAATTGTGACAGACCCACTTCGCAATTTTAAATTTTTTGCGGAATTCACACCATCAAATACAGCTGTATTTGATAACGATATTGCCCCTACCGTGTCTGCGGGTTTTACCAGCATTACGGGTTTAGGCATTAACACTCAATCAATTCCATACCGTGAAGGTGGTTATAACACCACAATTCACCAAATTCCTGGAATGACAACTTTTACACCTATTACATTTCAGCATGGAACTTTAAATTCTAACTATCAGGGTATTAAATGGATGCGTGGTCTCTTTGCGGCAGCATCTGGAGAAGGACTTGCAATAACACCAGGGTCTAATGACTTTCGTTGCAATGTCAAGATTTTTATTCTTGACCATCCTTCAACGGTTGATGGAGATTTGCATCAAATTGCAAAAATGCGTTTTGATGTTCACAACGCATGGATTACAACGCTACAATACTCAGACCTCAACGCAGGCGACCAAAACATCTTATTTGAACAAATGACTCTTGTTCACGAAGGATTGTCTGTTGGTTACATGAAAAATGGAGCAGTAGATACAAATACAAAGTTAGGTCTTGCTTAATCAAATATAAGGAGCATTAATCGTGGAAACAACATCTAATCCAAGAGCAGTTAGCGCTGCTATTGAAGAGGCATTAAAAGAAACACCAATTGAAATAAAAACAATTGCGCCATCAAATAATGACGTGAACCTTCCTGGGGGATATATCTCCCAGGATGGTTCTCTCATTAAATATGCGGAGGTGCGTGAACTTAACGGCTCTGATGAAGAAGCTATCGCTAAAGCGGGTTCATTAGGAAAAGTACTCAATACAATTTTGCAAAGAGGGCTTGTAAGTTTAGGGCAAGAAAAAGTAACTAAAGATACTTTTGAAGACCTTTTAGCTGCTGATAGAGAAGCAATTCTCTTAGGTATTAGAAAGGTAACATTTGGAGAAAAAGCGGACTATAACCTTTTTTGCCCTAAATGCGGAGAAGAATCTGTAGTTACTATTGATTTAAATGAAGACATTCCAGTATCGGAGTTGGCAGACCCAATTATTGATAGAAAATGGGATGTAGAAATTAAAGCTGGAATAGCTAAGGTAACTCTTCCTAACGGTCGTACTCAACGACTACTTATGGAAAGCACTGAAAAAACTTCTGCGGAGCTTAATACAGTTCTTTTAGAAGGTTGTTTAATTGGAATTAATGGACAGGGTTCTCTTGGAACATCTACCGTGCTTAAGCTTGGTATGGGAGATAGAGAAAAGCTTGTTGAAGAAATTTTGACTAAAAATCCAGGACCACGCCTTGGGGATGTGATGAAGACATGTGAGGCATGCGGTACAGAGGTAAATACTCCGCTCAGTCTTATGTCTTTGTTTCGCCTATAGTGAGAAAGATTACGAAAGCTTACTAGACCAATACGAGGCTCTTACCCGAGCGTTTACTGGTTGGACATTAGAAGATATACGTTCCTTGTCTTTTAGGGAACGTGGAAACTGGCTTGCAAGAGCCTTAAAGAGAAGAGGATAACGTGGCTGGAGAGTTTAACTCCGATGCGGGCTCTAAGACTAAGATGCTCAATGACGTCTACTCTTTACTGCAAAAAATTTCACCTGAGTTTGACAAAATTGATAACCGTTCCAAAAGCATCGGTAGCAGCATTAAATCGTGGCTCAGCGGTCTTGGTGGGGTGGGCGGCGGAACTAGCCCTGGTATGGCTATTGCCAATTCTCAAGGCACATACAGCGCTGGTTTTGGTAGCGGCGGTGGAGCAGCAAACCTTGTAGGAAGTATTGCTAGTGCTGGAGTAACTGCCGCTGTCGGTGTTGCAAGCTCTGTAACGTCTGCAATGCCTACAGTGCAACAAGCAGTTTCTTCTCAACTTCTTACCTCTCAAGCCAAATTTTCTGGCATGCAGGGAAACGTTAATGCTAATGTAAGAAGTCTTATGGGCATGGGAACAACAGCCAGCTCAACTGATGTTCAACAAGCGATTGCCCAGGGAACAGCTAATGGTCTTCTTCCAGGGCTTCCTGGATATAACAATCAAATTATGCCTGGAGTCATGCAGCTTTCTAACCTTACTGGAAGTGCTACTAGCGCTATGCAAGCAGCTACCGCACTCAACTCAGGTAATTCTGTTAATACTCTTCGTATGATGGGTATTCAAGTTCGTGGCTCTAATGGCGCTGAAAGAAACCCAGCAGCAATTTTTAAAGATATTTATAATTTTGCCGTTTCGCAATCAGGGGGGCGCCTTAATGCTAGCAATATAGCGATTGCTCTCCAGCCAGGAAACGGTCTTGCTAATCTTCTTGATGCGGCTTCTGCTGGTGACCCAGTTCTTCGTAATGCTCTTCAAACAGCCGCCATTCAATTTTCTAAAGGTGGAGATTTAAGTAAATCAAGCCTTACTCAAACAGAACAATTAACTTCCGCTATTAATTCACAAAGCACTCTTAACCAAAAAGAATTTGGTTTATTAGCGGCATCTCAAAAACCAGAAGCAGCTGGATTTACAGAAGCTAATAGACTTTTAGGCAGAGCTACCGATGCCCTTACTAAGTTGGTGGGAAGTAATGCCGTAGCCGCTGCAGCCCTTAAACAACTTGCTAAGGGCGAGACTATTCTTAATAACCCTGTAGGTAAAGGTGCGGCAGGTGCGCTTTCTAACATTGCTGGTTTTGGTATTAAAGCTGCTGGGGCTATCCTTGGTTTTATTGCTGGTGAAGCGGTAGACCCGTTGGGTGGTGGAATTGTTGGTGCTGGTCTTGGTTTTACGGGAGCATCTGCTCTTGTTAATGGTTCTGGTCTTGGGCAAAAAAGTAGCTATGGGTTGGGACAAGGCGCTACGGTAAAACCGCAAGCAACAAGTATTCAAAGTTCTGGCGCTGCAAATCTTGTAATTTCTACGGGGCTTTCTCTTCAAGGCACTCCTTATTCATGGGGTGGCGGAAATATTGGCGGTCCAACAACGGGAACTAATCAAGGAAATGGCACTGTTGGTTTTGACTGTTCTTCATTTGTTCAGTATGCGTTTGCACGAGTTGGTGTTATGTTGCCTAGAACAACCAACGCACAAATAAATTGCGGAACACCTATTGTTCCCGTTACAGATGCTCAGCCTGGTGATTTGTTGTTTTTTGGTAACGCACAAGTTCCCGACCACGTAGGCATTTATATTGGAAATAATCGTATGGTTGAATCTCCCCATACTGGAGATGTTATTAAAACAACTAGCGTAAACCTTAATGGTGTTGCTGCGGTACGACGTGTCATTAACGGTGCTACTGGAACAGCTATTAATGGAAACCTCCTTAAAAGAGGAGGGCATAGAAGCGCTACGACTATGGCTGGAAACCTTAGCGGACTTCTTCAAGGAATGGTTGGAAACTCTTTTAGCGGCGGCTCACTTAGTAAAAATGACCTTTTAGGCTATGACGCAAACCAGGCAATGAGTGGTGGAGTGTCTGTTGGAGGCGGCGGCATTGGTCAAGGAGCATCTTTACCAAATTCTCATGCAGCGTCTATGGCTCAATCATACTTATCTTTTAATAGGAACACTGGTATGCTTGAGTCTGGAAATAACGCCTCTGGAAATGTATTTAATTACGGGGGAGTTTCAGTAGAAGTTAAGGTCCCCCACGGAGCACAAGTCACACCACAAGAACTTAGCAAGGCTATTAAAGCCGAACTTAAATCTCTTCCTATCTCCGTTAGGGTGGCATCAACATGAGCAATGTAACAAGCAGGGCTAGTAAAAGGACTTCCAACAGCTCAAGCAATGTTAAATATACACCTGTTCCTACAAGGGGCACTCACTTTCAAAATGCAATTGGACACATTGAAAATCTTTTAGGCGGAGTTTATAACGCAACTTTTGGAAACGATAAACTTAGCGACCAAGCAATCGGCACTGACATTAAAAATGCTTTTAAATCAGCTATTAAATATGCCAACACAAACCCAACATTAGGACAAGGTTACTCTGTAACCAATCAATCTCCAAATACAAAATTTAAAAATTTTGGAAAACAAACTGGTGGCGCTGGAGGAACAAAAACTTCAGCAAAACCTCCAGTATTAAGTGCCCCTCCTTTAAATCCATCAGGAGATTATAAATTTAATCTTCCTCCACATCAATGGAGCCTTCCTTTAGACCCAAATGCAGTTTCACCAAATACTGTTGCTTCGCGTTCTGATGATTATCACAGTACGCGTCGAGGAAAAATTTGGTATTACAACGGCTATGTAGGGCCATCAAGTGCGCCTGATTATCAAAGCACTGGTATTTATACTCCACCTGCTAATGCAAAAGGTACTGTTAATAAATACGGATTTCAATTTATTTGGAACCCAGAAACATTTAGTCAAAATACTGCGGTTAATATGAGTATTACACCTTCTGCTTCTGACCCAACTATTGCACTTACTGGTTTTGCTGCAGCTAATTCAACTATGTCTTTTACATTACGTCTTGATAGAACTAACGATTTTGCTTGCGCAAAAACTTTTGTATTTAAAGACGGTACTTTTACTGTTCCTGGTGGTGGACTTACTGTAAACAATGGTAATTTTCAAGAGGTAGGCAAATATTATAATTTTGGAAATAAATACGTAGATGGATTTACTGTAGAACAAAACATTAAAGACCTCTTAACTTACGGCACTGAAGCGGATTTAGAATTTCTTTACAGAACAATTAACGGAACTGGTTGGAAGGGAATTGGAGGAAGAGAAACTTCTAATATTGGTTACCTTATGCCATCCCTTATTCGTCTTGATTTAGGAAATCAAAAATTTGTAGGCGTAGTTTCTGATATACAAGTAAACCACCTTGCTTTTACACGTGATTTAGTACCCATTCGTACAGATGTTAATATAACAGTTGACCTTCGCGCAAACATTCAACCAACCACTAATAATGGGGTTGTAGGTAGATGATTTATCAAAACTCTCGTTATTACACACAATTAATTGATTATGTATCTTTTGTTCCAAATGGTAATTCTTTTCCTATTGTTTTTTATCAATTTGACGACCCTGGAACAATTAAATGGCAAGAACATATTTATTCACAGGGGGAACGTTTAGACCAAATTTCACAAATGTACTATGAACGTCCCGATTACTGGTGGTTAATACCTGAGTATAACCCTCAAATTTCTGATTTTGATAACATTTTTCCTGGAATTGTTTTAAGGATACCTAATGTTTAGTCATATGAATGTTTCATTTCCTACACTTAGTTTGCCTTTAACTAGGGCATATAGCCTTACATCTAGCCACGTTAAATATGAACATGAAATTCATATTATTAGATTTATTGATTGGAGCGTGTCTTACGATTCTATATCTGGTGGAACCCCTATAACTATAACTATTAACGGTATTGGAAGCACTAGAACTTTTAATGGCTATGTTCATCATATTGAACCTGACCTTTCGCCAGACAAACATTATGTAGATGTTCACGTAATTGGTGCTTCTTATGTTTTTAAACAACAATCACAAAAAGTATTTTTTGAAGCGACGGCTGACCAAATAGTTTCAGATATTGCAATTTCAAATGGATTTTCGTATATAGCAGTGCCTTCTCCACGTATATATGACCAGGTAGCTCAAGCTGGTATGACGGATTGGCAACTTATGGTAAAACTTGCAAAACAGAATGGATATTCTCTTAAAGCTAATAACACAAGCCTTATTTTTCAACCACTTACACAAGATTTTACAGACATTAGACAGGAAGCACCTTATTATGCAATGCGAGGTTTAGAAACAAGAACAACGGGAATTTACTCTTTTAATCCTCTTATTGGAGAATCAATTCCTTATGAAGATGCACAAAAAGCCACTGTAGCAATTAATGGAACTGATAGGGTAAATGCTGTCTCCCATTCTCAAGTAAACCAAACTCCTATTGTAAAAACAAGAAAAAAATCTGCTAATCCAATATTTGATACTTATCATACAAGAACTGTTGCGCCAACGTATGAAATTGCTCAGTATGAAGCTGCCGCAGCAGACGAAATAAATCGCTATGCTTACAGAGGTGAAGTTGTAATTCAAGGTAATCCAACAATTCTTCCAGATTCGCCAATTTATTTAGACGGTATTGGAAAAGATTACTCGGGCTATTGGATTGTTTTGGCTGTTTCTCACGACATTACGGGAAATGAAAAATACTCAACAACTTTATTGGTAGGTTCAGACTCTCTTGGATTATCTTCGCAATGGACCGATAACAAAAATGTCACGTCTCCAAGCCAAATTATTAAAAGAGTTATTACTCCTGGAATTAGACAAAAAATAGTGGTGCCAAAAACAACTTTAAAAACTACGGGCAGAAGTCCCAAAGAGTCTGTTAAAACTTCTGTTTCAAAAACAGTTAACGTGCCAAAAATTGCCGCGAAAGCATCTCCATCTCACAAATGGGTAGGGTCTGGTGGTAATTTAAAGGCCCCCCTAATTGTTGAAAAGAAGATGCCCCCAGTCGTATTAGATAAGTTGAGTAAATCACGTGTTAGATAATATGTACTACGGAATATATCGTGGGGTTTGTCAAGATAACCAAGACCCAGAAAACACTAATAAAATTAAATTTACTTGTCCTCAAATTTTGCATACAAATTGGTCTAACTGGGCTTATCCAGTAAATCCAATAACTGGAAATGCTAATCATTTAGACCACATCCCTCATTTAGCTTCAGAAGTTGCCAACTTATTAAATACGCACGCAACTCATACAATTAGTGGAACTACTGCAAGCGCTCTTTCTGGACCGCAAGCGCATACGCATACTTTTAGTACAACTGCTGCGCACGCCGCCCACACTGGAAATAGCGGAAATCTTACACATGCGCATGTAGAATCAACAGATTCTTTAGATAAAGATGGTTCTGAAAATGGTCAATTGGCAGCAGAACACACGTATCATAGAAAAGTTCCTAATATAGGTCAAGGAGTATGGGTTATGTTTGAAGGCGGAGACGTTAATTTTCCTCTATGGGTAGGAGTATTTTAAATGGAGAGAGCAATAATTCTTCCTTTTTCTGTAAACGCATCTGGGTCAATTTTGTCGTCTAGTGACCAAAAACAAATTTTTCAAAGTCGAGTTGTTTCCGCTGTTATGACGGAGATTGGTGAACGAATTTTTAGGCCCACATACGGGGGCACTGTAAAAACCGCGTTATTTGAAAGTGAAGCTGATGCCTCTAGCATTGTCTCCAACAGCATAAAAGATGTTTTTAATAAATACCTTGGCAACCTGTCTTTACTTAATGTTTTGACCTCTATTGACCAACAACAAGGCATTTTAAGCGTTACAATTGACTACGCCTTGCCTAATAAAGATAAAGCTCAAGTATCTTTTAAGACAGGCACCCTTGACCGTACTGGCAAAGTTATTCAGGAGTATTAATGGCGTCTAATTATATTCCGTCCGTAGACTATACCTCACGTGACTACGCGGCAATTCGTGATGACATGATTGCCCTTATTCCCTACCTTTTGCCAGAATGGACAACTACAGACGCTTCAGATTTTGGCATCACGCTTATTGAACTTTTTGCTTATGAGGGCGATAAACAAAATTATTACATTGATAGAGCCGCAAATGAAGGTTTTATTGCCACGGCAACTCAAAGAAGTTCAGTGTTGTCTATTGCAAATATGTTGGGGTATACACCAAGCACTGGTAACCCAGCAAAAGTAACGCTTACATTTTCTAATTCAACGGTTTCTTCTATAACAGTGCCTGCTCTTACTCAAGTATCAACTACTACAACTGTAAATGGAATAAATACGCAAATTATTTTTGAAACAGACTCCTCGGTTATTGTCTCTGCAAATAGCTCAAATACAATATCGGCAACTCAAGGAAAAACAATTTTTTACGAACATGTGGGCGATTCAGACGGAACAGCTAATCAAAGTTTTGTTTTAGCTAACCATCCACTTATTTCAAAAACAAGTAGCGTTATTGTAGGAACAATTGTTGGAGGAATTCCAACGGGAACGGCGTATACAGAAGTCCCTTATCTTATTGACGCTGGATATAACGACCCTTCGTACATTATATCTACAGATGCTGACGGTATTTCTTATATTAATTTTGGTGATGGTATTAGCGGAAGAATTCCTCCTACCAACGGTATTTACGTAACATACCGTGTTGGTGGCGGGGCTTCAGGAAATGTTGGGCCAGGAACATTGACCTATCAACTTAACAATGTGGTTGCTGGTCTTAGAGCTAATAACTTAGCTGGTGCTACAGGCGGTGCTGACCCAGAAACTACTGACAGTATTAGGTTTAATACTCCGCATTCTTTAACAGCTTTAAACCGAGCTGTTTCCCTTGCAGATTATGCAGCGCTTTCTGTTCAAGTGCCGTCTATTGCTAAAGCAATTGCTGATTCTGGTTCCTCTTATAACAGTATTATTTTATACATAGCTCCCTTTGGAGATAGCAGTTTAGGTACTCCTGGAATTGATGCTCTTGGAGCTCCCACAGACACTTTTACAAATGCTTCTAATGATTTAATTACATATTTAACGGATAAAGCACCCGCAACTACCACTGTAACAATAAATCCTCCAGTATATGTTCCTATTAATATTACTTTAACAGTTTATTTACTTCCTCAATATAAACAAAAAGACGTTACATCTGCAATTAATCAAGTTCTTAACAATTTATTTGATTATACAAACGTTATTTTTGCGGAACAAGTAGTCCTTCAATACGTACATACAGCAATAAGTTCAGTCTCTGGCATTGATTATGTAGATATTACCCTTCTTACTCGTGCAGACACAACTTTTACGGGTAATATAGCCGCTAGTAGCCCGACTATTAGCAATGTATCTTCTTTTAACAATGTAGCAGTGGGTCAACAAGTAGCGCTTACGGCAGGGTCATCTGGAACAGTGACTATTGCCTCTGGGACAACAATTCAATCTTTTAATGTTGGCGCAAAAACCATCACTCTCTCCGCTAATGCTGGTGGGAGTAGTTCTACAACAGGCGCCAATATTTGGACATCTTCTATAGCAACAACTGGAATTAATAAAATTCCTTGTGCTACATATGAGATTCCTAAAGCTGGAGTCTTTACCATTGTCCCTTCAGGCGGAATAGTAGGCTAAACATGACACTAACAGCATCTTACCCAAACAACGTTGTTAACTTTGGTCCCGATAAAGTTAATACAACAGACCTTGTTGTTGCCAATGACCCTAACACACTTCGCGCTGAAGTTGTTGCAATTGAAACAACTTTAGGTACTACCCCGTCTCTTTCAACCGCCCCGTTATCATCTGCTGCTTGGTATAACGATGGCAGGGATTACAACACAATAACCGTTCGCCTTGCAAACATTGAAGCTGGGATTGTTGCAGATACACATACTCAATACGTAAAAATTGCTGGTGGCAGCATAATTACTGCAGCCTCTTCCTCTACAAAAGGTCTTGTGGTTAAAGGTGCTGCAAGTCAAAGTTCAAATTTGCAAGAATGGCAAAATTCAACGGGTACTGTAGTTGCATACGTTGATGCAGCTGGTAATTTTAACGCTACTAATATTACTGGTGGAAATACTGACAATGCTGCAGGAGGCGTAGTTACTAACTTTTTATTGGGTGGTATGTAGTTGGCAACATACGGCATTGATTACTACGGCGCAGCGTATTATGGTTCTACTAACGCCGTACAATTTACTGCTGTCAATTTTATAGCAAAGCCTCATGATTACTCAACTATTTGGCTTACTTGGGGCAGCCCATCAGGTGATTGGAGTTATATTCGCCTTGTAAGAAATTCTTATGGTTTTGCGGTAACTGCCGATGATGGTGACGTTCTTTTTGAAAAAACTAATGCTCAAGACCCTGGATTTTATCCAGATACTGGTGAAACACCTAATTACATTGGGCTTAAAGCAGGACATGCGTATTACTACACTATTTTTGTAAAAGAAAATACTTACAATACTTGGCAAATAGCTGGAAATACTATTGGTATTTCTGTTAAAAATTATGGTTCAGCTAAAAGAATGTATGAGAGTATTCCAGAAATTACAAGAAGTAATATTCCATATGATACTTCTTTAGAATCTACAAATGATTTTCTTTATAGATTTATTAAACTTTTTGCTTTTCAATTAGATTTGTACAAAACACAAGCAGAGAACGTATTAAATCGTTTTGATATTACAAATTTAGATGGTCGTCTTATACCTGTTTTTATGCAAGAGTTTGGGCTTCAATATGAACCAAGTCTTGGACTTAAACAATCGCGCATATTTTTAAGAAATGCGGTGCGTTTGTATAAAAATAAAGGAACTAAAGCTGGACTTAATGAATTTTTAAAAGCATACGCTGGGTACGACAATGTAATTTCTATGGGTAAAAACCTTATGCTTGATTTTAACGACTCTTCTTTTGAACAGTCTATTGGTTCTTGGTCATCTGTATCTAACGCTATATTGGCAAGGCATCTAGCAACTGATAGTCCTACTATTGCTCCATATCATGAATTATCTTCTCAGCCAGATTTTCCTAATAGCCAAAAAGCTACATTACAAATAACTTCTGTAAGTAGTGGAAATATAATTATTGGATTATCTGGGGATAGCCCACTTCATTATGGAATTCCTGTAAAACCATCTACCTCATATACTTTTACTGGCTATGCGCAAGCGGGAACAACTGGACGCTCAGTTAGCGCACAAATTTATTGGTATGACCGCTATGGAAAAGCCTTGACTCCATCAACTGCTGGCTCAACATCATCTAATTCAACATCTAATTGGACCAGGTTTACATCTTCAGTTACTTCACCAAGCGGTGCTTTTTTTGCTGTTCCTAATATAAAAATTGCTAGCGCATCTTCTGGTGAAGTTCACTATATTGATGCTCTTCAATTTGAAAAAAGTTCTTCTGCAACATATTTTCAAGATGCTCGTCAACTTGAAATTAATTTAATTGCTACCCGTATTAATGAAGTTATTAACCCTAATTTTGAAACAAATACAAATAACTGGACTGCAAGCAATGCAACATTGGTTCTTTCTTCAACCGAAGTTGAATCAGATTATGACGCACCATCTGTATCTATAAGCGGTGGTTCTGTAGAAATGTATCCTGTTGCTTCTGGTCTTGTATCTTTGACTTCAAGTGCTATGTCAATATTTGCTGGTAATGATTACGCATTTAGTATGTACTTTAATGAATCTGCTATGTCACATGCGGTAACGCCATTTATCTCTTGGTACAACAGTTCAAATACTATAATTTCAACAGTAAACGGAACAGCGTTAATATCTTCTGGCGGGTGGACACGGGTATCTGTAGTAGGAATTGCGCCAATTACCGCTTCAACCGCAAAAGTTGGAATTAAATGGACGGCAACCAGCACATCAAACGAAATGTATGCTGACGCCGCTTTGTTTGAAAAATCTTCTTTTGTTAACTCCTTTTTTGATGGAAGCAACGGCGTTGCTCAACTTAGCGACCTTTTTTGGGAAGGAACGCCAAATGCTTCTCGAAGCCATTATTACAAAAACCGTTTTGCAGTACAAAGCCGACTTATCTCTAAAATCTTTGATTGGATTAATTACGGAAGCACTTTTGAGCTTTTGTTTGCTCAACCTTTTTAGTAGTAGGATAGGGGAATGTTAACTCTTCTCCTTATCTCAGGTTTTACCGCGTTTATTTTTGCGGTAGTAAACCAACTTATATCTATATTAGATTCATTTATAGATATGCGTTTAATTCGCGCTTTTGCAACCCTTCTTGTCTCAGCAGGTGGAACAGGGCTTATGGGAATACCTTCAATTAAACTATTTATCGTCTATACCGTAGCAAGTGCTTTCTTTGGCTCTGCTTTAGTAATAGTTGTAGAGCGCTTTAATTCCTATCAACCCGCCGTAGTTCACGCAGTTAGCAGGGAACGCTAGCCCTGTGTATGCTAGCCCTCCGTCTACAAAGGAGGTCCTATGGCTAACGAGTATTTTGTTTTAGTTACAGGTAATGGCGAGAGTAGTAGGGCAAATATTGAAGCTCTTATGGAAGACCATTACTACGCAAAAGGTGCTGGTGGCACTTTAGTTTTGGCGTATGAAACATCTCCTACTAAAAGCCAGACGCTTGCTGCACAATACGCAAAGGTATGCGATAAAGATATTATGGTTTTTTGTTGTGAAGATGCTCAAACCGCAGGAATTCCTGGAGCCTCACAGTACACAAGCGCAGAGCCCATAAAAGATTCAGTTTCTTTCATTGAAGGTAAAGACTCCACTGCATTTTTTCTGTGGGATGAACAAGATGACCAATGTTTTTCGGCGCTTAAATATTGCTTAGACCAAAAAATTCAAGCTTTTAACCTATGCGATGGTTTAGTGCCCTTAAACAGCGTTATAAGAGCCCCCATACAAGAACCCAAAGTATATGAACCTGTAGTGGTAATTAAAGCCGCTATAGACCCTGTAGAGGCGCTGACAGAGGAATTAGCAACAGTCCTTACAAGAGCGCAACACCTTGTTAAAGAAATTGCATTGTGTCAAAGCCCCTCTCATTAAGAGCAAGAGCTGCTCTTCATTACTTTGTTAATAGCCCTATGTCCATCAGTGCTGACCGTTTGGCTGAGGTGGTAGCAGAAAATAGAAAAGCAATACAAGCCGCACTTCGAGAGTTGCGAGACGCTGAACTGATAATCACTCGTAAAGAGAGAACACCCAGAGGCGTGGCTACAGTCAGTTATGTAACAGAAAAAGGATTCCTGGAGGCTAATTCGTGGGGGTCACAAAACGTCCTTCAGATACAACACACTGTGCAGAATAGCACAATACAAGTATTAGCTTATTCAGCTAGTAATATAAATAAAGTAACAATCGACGAGCGATTGGAGGAAAAAGTGGGTTATGAATTTTTTGAGGGCGCCTCTACCAGTGATGTTGATGAGCAAGAGTCCGAGCGCTTAAAGGCTGAAGCCCGTCGCAAGCAGGAGTATCAAGAAGCTAAAGCTGCTGAGCACGCCAAGAAACAAGCCGTCATTGAAGGGCGCACACCAGAAGCTTTTACCGTTAAGCAGTCGCTTTTTGAGTTTGCTGACCGTATGAGTTCTACATGGAATATTGCGCCTTGGAGCATGTCAGGTTCTAGATTCTTTGAAGCGTATGGTTTTAATCGCAAAAAATATGAAACCAATGGTCGCATTGAGCAGGTCATGATGGATATATTTTTTGGAAGCCTGACCGATAAGGAAATTGATGGCAACAAAGTATGGAAACTTTTTATAGCTCGTTACTCAGAACTTTCTGCACAAGCCAAGATTCGGCTTAATTCGCCAACTGACATGGCTAACGCTATTGTTCAAGCAAAAGAGCAGTGGAAGAAAGAATTTGGGGAGGATTTCAGTGTTTGATGTATCAGCCCTTAAAGTCAGGCGCCGTACATGGGTGCAGACCGCCTCCATTCCTAAAGCTCGTCTTGGCTGGGTCTTAGATGACTGCTCAGATGCCCCTGATTCGGCTTTAGCGCCGATTAGAGGCTGGTTGAGGCTTGCACTTAAGGGTGAATACATTTTAAAGGTTGGAGGGCCTAAATGCGGTCGTGGAGTCCTTTTATACGGGGAGCCAGGTAGAGGAAAAACCACCCTTGCCCTAGCAATTATTCAAGAGATGATGACCACCTTCCCAATTGAGGCATTTGTCCCATCAGAGAATAAAGTTCTTGTTCGCCCTTGTTATTTTACGACTTTTAACGGCGTTCTTGATTTAAAAGGAAAATTGATGGAAGAGCCAACAGAGTCAGAGGAAACTCTCTACGCAGGAATGTTGGGAGAGTGTAGCGATGACGCGTACAACATTAGAGTGCTTGTTATTGATGATGTAGGTAAAGAGCACGCCAGCCTTTCAGGTTGGCAAAAAAATATGCTTCACCACGTTTTAAGAACACGATTTAATAACGGATTGCCTACGATTGTCACAAGTAATATTCAGCGCGGTAATTGGGCTGACGTTTATGGGGATGCAACAGGCAGTTTTATCAAAGAAGCTTTTGTTTATATTCCCGTTGACGGGGAAAAGGACCTACGATAATGGAGGCTTTTGTGGATGATGAGGTAAGGTTGGTTCAACTTTTCCTTACCGACAATCAAATTCCTGGACCAAGTGTTTATGAAGTTGGGGTTAATTATTCAGGAAAAGCAATTTGTAATTGTTCAAGTTTTAAAGGCAGAAACTCCTGCAAACATTCTAAATTTGTACAAGGTCGTTTAGATACCAATAGCGGTTTGTACACAATGGAACTTACAGAAAAACCTACAGCAGAAGATGCTGAGAGGGCGCGTCGTTCTGAAAGAGATAACAGAGATTTTATTATAAGGTTTGGAAAAGTTGAGGTAGTTTAAAAATGCGCAAAGGGGACATCAGCAATGAGTTGCCAAAGCGCGTAATTGTTACCGCAGATACTTTTCTTGACGTTGAAGTGACCGTAAAAAAAATCTTAAAATTTTTCCCAATTGCAACAAAAGACATGAAAATTAATCGGTCTTTACTTAGCCGACTTTACATGTTTTCTCAAAATATTGGATACACTTTAGAATTAGCTTCGTTTACATTGGATTATGAAGCATTAGAGAAATTAACCGACCATCTTGACCATATGGGAACTAACCCATTTAGGTACTTTACTCATTACGAATCTATTGAGCATTTAGTCCAAGAACTCCCCTACAGACCAGAAGTTGTTGGTGTCTTAGATTTACCAATTCGCCTGCTACGGTACGGTCACTGGGGATTGGACTTCACTCAAATATGAATAAAGAAACGCTATTACTTAGCAAGGTTATTCAAGACCGCGATTTAACAAGATTGTTTGAACGCGGTGTTAATGACTCTTGGTTTGTTGATAATGAAGACCGTAAAGTTTGGTCGCTTCTTAAATCACACTTTACCAAATACGGTGAGTGCCCCAGCATTGACGTTATTAACGAGAACTTCCCCTCCTATCGAGTAGTAGATGTAAACGATTCTGTTGATTATTTACTTGATGGGTTAGTTTCTACACGTCGTAAATCTGCAACCGTTGCCATGATTGGCGACGCTATTGAACAGATTGAAAAACATCAAAGCCATGAAGCTGCTTTGGTTACCCTTCAAAGAGGAATCATTCAGTTAGAAGAAGATGGTTTAAGTAAGTCTACAGATGTTGATATTACAGAAGACCCATTAAAGTTATGGGATGAATATTTATTTCGCAAGAACAATCCAGGACTTTTAGGAGTTACTACTGGTTTTCCAACCATTGATGCTGCAACCAACGGTTTGCAAAATGGTCAGCTGGTAATCATTGTTGCGCCACCAAAGACTGGTAAGTCAACATTAGCTTTACAGATTGCTCAGAACGTTCATCTAAAAGGAAACACTCCAATGTTTCAATCTTTTGAAATGACAAACCAAGAACAACTTTCTCGTTACGTTGCTATGAAGGCGCGTGTATCCCACACTCGTTATCAAAAGGGTGCTTTAACTGATGAAGAGGAATCTCGCGTTAAAGCAAAGCTTCAAGGGATTAGTCAGATGAGGGAAAAGTTTTGGCTTATTGGCGCATCAGAAGGGGCAACCGTATCTGCCGTTGCTAGCAAGATTCAGATTCATCAACCCGATATTGTTTTTATTGATGGTATGTATTTGATGATTGATGAAAATGGTGAAAAACCAGGAAGCCCACAAGCGTTGACTAACATTACTCGCTCACTTAAACGATTAGCACAACGAGTTAACAAGCCAATTGTTATATCAACACAGGTGTTAGAAAACAAGATGCGTAACGGTCAAGTCACCACCGATGCAATTGGTTATTCATCTTCTTTTCATCAAGATGCGGATGTTATTTTTGGTCTTCAACGTGAGGATGCGAATGTAGATGACACTCGTATCCTTAAAGTTATTGCCTCTCGTAATTCAGGACCAGCAGAGGTGTCAATGCTTTGGGATTGGAACACAGGTGATTTTAGAGAGATGGACGCAAACGACCTATGACAGTAGAGGATATGGAAGACCTGCTAGATAGGCTTGGTATAGAAGTTATCTCAGTACATGGTGATGAAATAAAAGCTAGATGTCCAGCTCACTTAGAACGCAAAGGTAGAGAAGATGCCAATCCATCTTGGTACATTAATGCAGATACTGGCGTTCACAATTGTTTTTCATGTCATTTTAAAGGCAGCGTTAATTCTCTTGTTGAATATGTGCAAGGAGTTGATTCAAAGTTAGCTAAACAATGGGTTAATAGCGGAGAACGCAATCTCACCAAAGCTTTTGAAAGGTTAACCACGCCCGTTCCTATTCAAGAACAAACACAACCAATGACTGAATCTATGCTTAGCGCTTTTGTTGCGCCCCCAGCAGAAGCTTTAAAGAGCAGAGGTCTTACACCTATTGCTGCTGATTATTACGAAATTTTATGGAACGTTTCTAATTCAAGTTGGATTCTTCCAATGCGAGACCCATACACCAATAAGCTTATTGGTTGGCAGGAGAAGTGGTTTAAAGAACGGCGTTTTAATAATTTTCCACCAAAGATTAGCAAGTCATCTACGCTCTTTGGTTATCAACGATATGAAGGACCAAATATGGTTGTGGTTGAGTCGCCGTTAGATGTGGCTCGCCTTGCTTCCGTAGGCGTACTTGGTGGAGTTGCCGTATGTGGTTCTGCCGTATCTAAAGACCAGATTAACCTTATTAGAGGCGCAAGCCATATTACATTTGCTATGGATAATGACCAAGCTGGACTTAGCTCATCAATGGCTTTATTTGAATATTCAAAAGCAATGGGGTTTGATTGCTGGTTTTTCAACTACGACAATACAGATATGAAAGATGTTGGCGGTATGAGCAAAGCTGAGATAATGTTTGGCCTTGAAAACGCACGCCATTCAATACACGGGAAAAGAGCATTTTTATGATTATTGGTCTATCAGGATATGGTCGCAGCGGAAAAGACACTGTTGCAGGAATGCTTATTGGTTTGCACGGGTATGAACGTGTAGCTTTTGCCAGTAACATCCGTAAACTTTTATATGACATGGACCCATTCATTAATGATGGACAACCAGTGTTTAGACTTCAAGATTTAGTTGACTCCCAAGGGTGGGAAGGGGCAAAAACAACCGCTCCAGAAGTAAGACGACTATTACAGGATTTGGGCGTTGGGGCAAGAAATATATTTGGAGAAGATTTTTGGATTAAACAAACGTTAGGTAAGTACAAACCAACGGATAAAATTGTGGTTACTGACGTTCGGTTTGAAAATGAAGCCGAGTTTATTAAAGGGTTTCCTGGTGCTAAAATTTGGCGCGTTAATCGACCAGGAGTAGGACCAGTTAATGACCACATATCAGAGACAGGTTTAGATTTATGGGATTGGGATGCCATTATCACTAATAATAACGATAACGATATGCAATCCCTCATTAACCAGATTAAGAGCCTGCTAGGGTAACTTCATGACTTTCACGGGAACATTGCTTCCTTACCAACCAGAGGCTGTCGACCGTATGTGCGAACGACAGAAAATGTTGGTTGCTTACGATTTGGGTCTAGGAAAAACTGTTTTGACAATTGCAGCGGTTGAACGTCTCATGGATTCACGTCAAATTGCAGAGCCAGGTTTGATAGTCTGTTTATCCTCACTTAAATATCAGTGGGCAAACCAAATTAGAAAGTTTACAGATGATACTTCAAACGCTTTGGTTATTGATGGAACGCCAGCAAAACGAGCAAAACAATACGAAAAAGCATACGACTGGCGCGCTTCAAAGGTTGATTACATCATCCTTAACTACGAGCAAGTTGTTAACGACTGGGATAAAGTCAAAAAACTTCCACGAGGATTTGTAGTACTAGACGAAGCGACTGCTATTAAATCGTTTAGGTCTAAACGTTCTAAACAAGTAAAAAAACTTAGTAACGCTCCGTTTAAGTTTGCCCTTACGGGAACACCCATTGAAAACGGTAAGCCAGAAGAGCTGTACAGCATTATGCAGTTTGTTGACAATGACGTTCTTGGTTCTTTTGAAAATTTTGACCGCACTTTTATTGTGCGTAATAACTGGGGTGGCGTAGAGCGCTACATTAATTTACCCACACTTCATCAAGTTATGAAAGAGGCTTCAGTTCGTAAAGCACAAAAAGACCCAGACGTTGCCCCTTTTCTTCCCGAATCAATTCACAAAGACCCAATAAAAGTTATTTTTGATAGAAAATCTGCAAAACTTTATAACCGTATACAAAAAGATTTAATGCAAGATTTAAATGACGCACAAGCAATGTTTGGTAATTCTTTTAATATTTTGGCGCATTATGGGGTCGAGAATCGTCGTAGCGGACCAGAGGATGAGATGCGTGGAAAAATTATGTCTAAAATTGGGTGCCTTAAAATGCTTTGTTCTCACCCAGACTTACTCCGTACTAGCGCCAAAAAATATTTAAACATAAATGGAGAAGGTTCTGCTTACGCTAATGAGCTTGTTATTGATGGCGCTTTAGACGGCGTTGAGAATTCAATAAAACTTAATACCCTTATTGAATACGTAACTAACTTTTTAGACCAAAATGAAGAAAATAAAGTAGTAATTTTTGCCACTTATGTAGACATGCTCGACAAAATAGCCGATGCTTTAGGTAACGAACGGTGCCGCCTATATTCAGGTAAGTTAGACGCTAAGGCTAAAGAGGAGAACAAAATTGCCTTTAACAATTTACCTGAAATTCGCGTCCTTATATCTTCTGACGCTGGTGGTTACGGCGTGGATTTGCCCGCCGCAAATCTCCTTATTAATTACGACTTACCTTGGAGTTCAGGCTCTGCAACTCAACGAAACGGACGTATTGTAAGAGCGTCTTCTACATGGAAGACAATTGTTATTCAAGATTTAATTGTTGATGGTTCCGTAGAAGAGCGCCAATATGACGCCCTACAGCAGAAAACATCTGTTGCTAATGCAATTATTGATGGTGAAGGTATAGATGACAAGGGCGGAGTACCACTTACAGTAGGAAGCCTCAAGCAGTTCTTAACCTTTGCCTCTGTCTAGACTGGTAGAATTATTCAATGCCTAACGCACCTAAGACCCCCACACGTACCATACGAGTTCCTGATGACTTATGGAAAGCTGTGCAAAGGAAGGCGCTCTCAGAAGGCGTAACCGTAACAAGCGTGATTATTAATGCGCTTGAAACATACCTAGTTGACAAGAAGTAGCTAAGTCAATAATGTAGCCCTATAACAAAGGGGATACATGGACAACAACGAACTTAGTTCTACAGTCAAACAATACCTTGCTCTTAAGCAAGAGATGAAGCTCATGTCAGAGCGAGAAACAGAGTTAAAAAAACGCCTTCTTGAAACAGTTGATGCTGTTGGAGAAGTAAACGGTAGCGGACATTTTATTTTAGAAGTTGATGGCGTAACACTTACCAAGCAACGCAAAGCATCCAACCCACTTGACCCAGAAGTTGCAGAACGCATTATTACGGAAAAAGGGTTGAAAAAAACTTGCATGCCAGATAAGCCCACATTAGATTCACAAGCAATTATGGCTGCCCTATACAAAAAGGAGTTAACAGAAGAGGACATTGAATTAATGTTTCCGCTTAAAGTTTCGTATGCATTCTTGGTTAAAGAATGACAGACGATTATATTGATAATGCTTTTGCAGATTTGGACGTTTTTTATCCAGGAAGCAAAAGAAAGCGACGCGATAGTGCTGCTCCAAAAACTGTTGACCACGTGCCGATACAGCAATGGGATGCAAAACCTCAGGTAAAGACACTTCCTAACGGAAAGGATGTTGAACTTTTCACTGTAGGTGCGCTAGCTCAAGCTCTAGGAAGACCTTTTGTTTCAATAAGGGTTTGGAACGAAAAAGGATATTTACCTAAAGCCCCTTACCGACTACCCACTAAAAAGAACGTTCATGGAGAAGACCATAAAGGAAGACGACTTTATAGCCGAGCCATGATTGAAGCGGCGGTACAGCTCTTTGATAAAGCTGGACTTTTACAAGTCAAGCGTATAGACTGGGCAGTACACCGTAATCTCAGTATTGAGATAGCCGAGGCTTGGAGTAATATCCTGGCTACAGAAACACAAAATGCAGGTCAAAACTAGCAGTTCAAACAAATTAAAAGGAGTAGTACAAATGTCAGTTCAAACAACAGAAGAGTTCGTACCAGCAGTTGATGAGTTTTCAATGGAAAACGCAGACGTTGATGGTCGCCCAGATAACGCAGCAGATGCAATCAAATCTGGTTGGGATGCAGCAGAAGAAGCTGTAAGACCAAAAGAATATGTAAAAGACTTTAAAATTTCTGAAGTCCTTCAAGTTATTAAGTTTTTGGACCCAGACGGTCCATACGCTATTTATAGCCAACACTTCCTTACACAAAAAACAGAAGGTCAGCGTTCATACGTTTGTTTAGGAAACGGTTGCCCTTTGTGCGTAAAGCTTTCTCATAAACCAGAGAAAAAATACGCATTTTCTGTTGCTGTTTTAACGCCCACAGAAACAACAATGACAAAGCTTATTGTTTCTCCATTATTCTTTAGGTCACTTCATGCAGCACATCACTCACCTGCAGGTCCGCTTTCAAAAAATTACTGGGCTGTAGCGCGTCGTGGTCAAATGATGAATACCGTCTATACGCTTAATCCAGTCAAAGGACGCGATTTAAGTGACGACTATGGTATTGAAGAGGATAAGGTTGAAGCTGTTATTGCAGAGATGGTTCCATTTGAAGCATCGTCACTTCGACGACTTTCACTTGATGAGCTTACTGAAGTTGCAAACGCTTTAATCTAACATCGGTTGTAGAAGGGTTAGGCTGTCACCCCTTGGCCTAGCCCTTCTGCTTTTAAGGGGATACATGAATATTATTACCACTAAAGAACAGCTTAATGAGATGGTTGCGCATTATTTACAACAAGATTCGTTTGCTTATGATTTAGAAACTGTTGGCCCACAACGTGGAGTTACAGTTGTTAACGAAGTTTTATGGATTTCATTAGCCACACACGGACGCGGTGATGTCATTGCTTTGGGGCACCCTAACGGTGATTTTCTTACAGAAGAATTTCCTTTGACAGGTCAAGGTCAAAAACGTGTAGATGCTGGTCTTAACGCACGAGAGTCTGATTATTCTAGAGACAAGAAAAAAGCCACAGTTACATTTGGTCCACCACCAGTACAGCTTTTACCAGCCGAAGTATTTATTGCACTAAAACCACTTATGTTTGGTGAAAACCGCACGCTTGTGGGTCACAATTTAGTTTTTGATTTAACTTCTATTGCTAAATATTACGACGGAGATATTCCTAAAGGCCCATACTTTGACACCATGATTGCTTCGTTTTTATATGATAATCGTAATAAGAACAAATGCGGTCTTGATGATTGTTTAGCCCGAGAATTTGGCTATCACATGGTTAAGGACATCGGTAAAGAGGTTGAGAAGTATTCGTTCCAAGATGTAGCCAAGTATGCTTATTTAGATGCTAAATACACATTTTTGCTTTATAAAAACGTTTTACAAAAAAAGTTAGAAGAAGGACAGCTTATTAACGTAATGAATTTAGAGATGGGCGTTCTTAAAGTGTTATGCCATATGAAATTAACAGGTGCTCCCATTGACACCAGTCAATTAGAAGTGCTACACGCACAGTTAGAGATTAATATTGAAAAAGCGCGTTCTGATATTTACCGTATTGCTGGCAAGGTGTTTAACATTAATTCCAACCCAGAAAAACAAGAGCTTTTATACGGTAAGAAAGAAAACGGCGGTCAAGGTCTTAAACCTAAAATTCTTACTCCCAAAGGCAAATCAAAAGATATGGATGGGCAACTTTTAGAGTTATCTGATTATTCCGTTGCTGCCGATGCATTAGAGCCTTACCGTAATACAAACCCACTTGTAAAAGCAATGCTTGAATACGCTGATTTAAATAAGATGTTGACTACTTATGTTATTCCTTATTTAGGTGGAGATGTAACTCGTACAACCGCAGGAAAAATAAAGGTTGAGCACAAAGAAAGCCTTTTGATAAACGGAAGGGTTCACGGAGATTTTGTTCAGCACGGAGCTGAAACAGGAAGGTTTTCAAGTAGAAATCCAAATTTGCAAAACATTCCAGCACCAGAAGACCCTGAAAAAGTTCCTGAAGATAAGCAGTACGGGCGCATGTTGCGTAACCTTTTTTACGCCCCCGAAGGATACAAACTTATAGTGGCTGATTATTCACAAATTGAGCCACGAGTTATTGCTTCCATGGCTAAAGACCCAATTATGATGAATAATTATTTAAATAACGATGATATTTATACAACCATAGGAAATACCATGGGAGTAAACCGTAAAGCGGGTAAGGTTCTTGTACTTGCTATGGCATATGGCGTAGGTCCTGACAAAATTGCGGCTTCTATTGGATGTACGGTTACAGAGGCAAAAACGCTTCTTAATGATTTTTCTAAAAAATTTAACGCGGTTAACAAGTATCGAATTATGGTTGTTAATAGCACACGCAAAAGAGGTTACGTATCTACCTTGTTAGGGCGCCGTAGATATTTGCCTGATATCAACTCTTCTAATTTTGGTATTAAATCAGGTGCAGAACGCCAAGCCTTCAACACTCGTATACAAGGTTCAGCAGCAGACATTATTAAACTTGCCATGATTCGCGCCCAGGACATGATTCCAAAAGAAGCTAAACTGCTACTTACGGTTCACGATGAACTTGTAACCCTTACCCCCGACAATAAAGCAGAAGATACTGCAGAGGCAATTCGTAGCGCAATGGAGGGAATTCAGCTTTTGGATGTTCCCCTAATTGCTGACATCACTACAGTACAACGTTGGGGAGAAGCCAAATGAACTTTTTTGACAGATTATTTCGTCGTTCTACCCATGAACATACCAACGTGGAAGTGCCCTTTAGTACAATTACTCGTTGGGGATTATACGATTTAAGTATTACTAATCCTAATGAAATTGCTGTTTTGCTTGGTTTAACACCAGTCAGTGAAGAAGGAAACAAAAAAGAAATAGAAGACAGCCATATAAGATTAGCCGCCCTTGATGACCTACTTCCATATATAGATATTGTTAGTGAACTTAATGCAAAAGTTATTGTTGCCACGCAAATGCGAGAATTTGCAGACGATTTTGAAGAGCATGTTGATGAAGAAGAACTTGATAGTATGAATGAGTTTTATAAAGCAGTTAGCTTTTCTGCTCTTGTTACCGCATTTTCAGTAGGTATAGAACTTGATATTTTTCATACCCATGCGCTAAGTTTGGGTTCTGTATATAAGGAGGAAAATGAGCAGTAACTGGTGGGCAGATAAATTAGGAGCGCAACAACAGCCCGCAGCTCCACGTTCCGTAACACCACAACAACCTACTTCATACCCACCCACACAGCAGCAACCCCCGTATCTGCCACCAGAGGTAAGAAACCATCAGTTGCCGATAAGTGCAACTACAGCTTCTCGTTGTCCAGGTTGCGGTAGTGGAAACTACACGGGTGGGGGAGAAAATAAACCACGTTGTTATGATTGCGGTTACCCAATACAACAATCAGGTTCAGGTATTGGTAAAGGCATTATGGGAGGCCCACAAGCTTCGGGCCCAGCCCAACCAGCACGACAAGTAGCAACAGGTGGATTTAATCCTCAGACAATCATTGGACACATTTAATGGCAATTAACCCAGAGTTAGCAAAAATTATTAATAAGATTAACAAGAAACTTGGCGCAGATACAATCGTTCTTGGAGAAGATATTAGAGACGATGTAATGTCTCGTATTACCACAGGCTCTATTGCATTTGATGTTGCTTTAGGTGGGGGTTGGCCCGTTAATCAATGGCATGAAATTGTTGGAGAAGCCTCTAACGGTAAAACCGCAATTGCTTTAAAAACTATTGCAGCAAATCAAGCAAAAAATCCAGAGTTCACCACAGTGTGGGTTGCAGCAGAACAATGGGTTCCAGAGTATGCAGAGATGTGCGGTGTTGATTTATCGCGCCTTTATGTAGTTTCAACTAATATTATGGAGGAAGCATATGAAGCGATTATTGAGTTGGTCGAAAGCAAAGCTGTTGATTGTGTTGTTATTGACTCCCTTCCTGCCTTGGTTCCTAGTGCAGAAGACGAGAAACAAATGGAAGAATTCACGGTAGGCAGAGGCGCAATGTTAACCAACAAATTTTTTCGCAAAGTAGGGATTGCTTCTAAACGCTCCCTTATTGATTATGAACGCCCATTTATTGGCATCATGATTAATCAGTGGCGTGACAAAGTTGGAGTTATGTACGGAGACCCACGCACTACCCCAGGGGGTAAAGGCAAGGATTATGCGTTCTTTACCCGTATTGAAATTAAGCGTGATGAATGGATTGACGCTGGAACAGGTCAAGAAAAACACCGTGTAGGTCAGACCATCAAGATTCGTACCCTTAAAAACAAATCAGCCCCACCCTCACAGACAGCTTTTGTAGACTTTTATTTTGCCCCTGGAGGGCCTGTAGACCGTGGAAATTATGATTTTGCTAAAGAAGTAGTGGCTATGGGAATTATTAATAAAGTCATTGTTAGAGCGGGTGCTTATTACCGTTACGACATCAATGGTGAGACTCGCCAGTGGATGGGCGCAGATGCTATGCTAGGTTCTATACGGGAAGAGTTGGACTTAAAAGAAACCTTAGAACGCGATGTACTAGACTCAATTAAAGCTGGGTCTAAGTTTGTGGCAGACGACTCCGATGAGGAGTGAAGGTCAAAAACAGTCTAGGAAACACGAGGTACGACTAGCCAAAAAAGTCGATGGTAAGCGAACAGCTGCCAGCGGAGCTTTTTGGAATCGTAAAGGTGATGTCCGCAGTAGCGACCTTCTTATTGAACATAAGTGGACGGGCAAAGCCTCCTTTACTGTTAAAGCCGCAGTTCTGGAGAAAATTGTCAACGAAGCAATTCTTGATAGCCGAATGCCCGTATTAGGTATTAGTCTTAACGAGAATAATTATGTAATGCTTATTGAAGATGATTTCCTAGAGATGCGCCAAAATCTTCAGGAGTGCACTTGTCATATGAACGTTCCACCGACGCAGAGTGGTGGCACTTAGCTAAATGCCGTGGCATGGATACCGAATTATGGTTTCCACCGCGAGATAAAACTAAATACAAAAAGATAGCCGATAAATCAAAAGCTGTTTGTTTTGGTAAAGATGGCGCACCCGAATGCCCCGTACGATTTCAATGCTTGTTCTACTCAGAAGAGATGGATGAACAGCACGGTATATGGGGTGGCATGAGCCACCGTGAGCGCAATGCGTTGAAAAGAAAAGCTGCTAAAGTAGGGCTTACATTAGAGGAGTGGGTGCTTAAGAATGACAGCAAAGGAAGAAAAGTTTAAGGCAACAGGAAGTCTTAAACGATTCATTGACGCAGGTAAGAAAGAGTCTCGCGTCCTCACAACCGTAGAACGTCACCTTATTGCAAGACCTGCACCCAGTGACAGACGTTCTGATGTTCTTCATCCATCGGCAATGGTTAAAGATGATTGGTGCCATAAAAGTTCTTACTTTCAACTTCTTGGGTTTCCACCCCCACCAAGCAAATATCGCGTAACACTTAGTCAAAAACGTGTTTTTCAAGTGGGTCACGATATTCACGCAGGATGGCAAAACATTTTTAAAGAGATGGACATGCTTTGGGGCAAGTTTAGATGTAATGAATGTGGAGAAACATTCACTGGACTTCCATCAGACCATAACACTAGGGTTGAGCCTAAACATTTTGATTACCTAGAGGTTCCTTTGGTTTATGAACCGCTACGCATTGCTGGGCACGCAGATGGAATTTTGCTTGGTTTTGGTGAACCGTTGATGCTTGAAATTAAATCCATTGGTGCAGGAACATTTAGATTTGAAGCCCCAAACCTTACGGCAGAGCATAATGGTAATCTTGATGATATGTGGAAAGCGTTAAACGCTCCTTTTATGAGCCATATAAAGCAAGCACAGATGTACATGAAATTAGCTGAGTTGATAGACCTTCCCATACAACCACAGGAAGCGTTGTTTCTTTATGAGAACAAAGCTAATCAACAAGCTAGAGAATTTGTTGTTCCTAAAAGCGATTTTGGTATTAGCCATATTTTAGAGGCCGCTGAGAATATTGTTGCAGCGGTTGACAGCAAAGAACCCCTTACCTGTAATATTGACCCCAACGAGGGTTGTTACCAATGTAAGGGGTATGACGATGTTCAAGCTTGAGGCTACGGGAGTTAGCGAAGAGATTATTGTCGTTTTAGAACGCCAAGGTTTACTGGTACGAAAAACTTTAAATATTGAAATGCCAGATTTTCCAGAAGATATTACTTTGGTAGATGACCAAGACCTGATGGTAATGGCGTCTAAGTACATGGAGAACTACAACATGATGCGTACACAGACTGCGTGTGCTCAAATAGCGGAGTTAGAGGCAGAAAACGATTACGACCTAACAGAGGCTCATGCGCTACTAGCCACATCTACAGGTAAGACCACAGAAAAAGCGGGCCTTTTAAAAGCCGCTGTACTTGCCCAAACAGATATTCAAGATAAGCTTAAAGCAAAGAATTACACGTATGCATACCGCAAGTTAATGGAGACCACGCAAGACAACATGGAGCGCTACTACAGTTTAGTAAGCCGTGAATTAACTCGTCGTACCTCAGGTGACCGTGACCGATTGCGAGGCACTCGCTACAATGCCTAGTCAGTCAAGAAAACATAGAGGATATCGTTCGCAAAAAGTAGTAGCTATGTATTTAGCCGAGCACGGATTCCCTTTTGCTGAAAGTACAGGGGCGGGACGCAGTGGAACAGATATTACTGGCACTATTGGAATTGACTGGGAAGTTAAAGCCCGCAAAGATTTTTCGCCTAGCGCCACCATCAAACAGCTTAAAGACAGGCACAATGGTAAAGATTTACCCGTAGCAGTTTTGCGCCTTAACGGACAAGGAGAGGTTAGTATTACTGAATGGGTTACACTTGTGAGGTTAGAAGATTTTGTTAATTTATTGCGAGCTGCAGGATACGGAGAATCAGATGAGGATAAAAAATGACTAAAGAATCACATAAGTTTTTAACAAATTTGCTTCAAGCCAAAGAAGAAGTTAAACGTTTAGAAACAGAATACAGAAAAATTTGCGAATGCAATGAAAAACTTCCAGGAGTAGATAAGATATCCGATAAGTCATTTTATTATCGCAAGTTGTATAAAACTTGTTCATATCACGAAGTTAGGCTTACACGTAGTGCCTAATTACGATTTTACTTGTTTACCGTGCGATGTTACAGTTGAGAAATTTTTAGCATTTGATGAAAACGGTCGTCCAACATGCGATAAATGCGGAGAGTTTATGAACAAAGTATTTAATTCTACACCAACACATTTTAAAGGCGGAGGGTGGGGCGGTAAATGAAGTTTGTTATTAATGATGAAAAGTGGGCAGAAGTCCTTCAAGAAGGCGTTAATGAGTACGTAGATAGTTTGCAAAATTATTACATTTATGGTGATGAAGATGTAGAAGAGCCTGAGGTTTTATCTGGGCTACCCTATTGCGGTTGCGAAACTTGTTACACCCGCGAGTTTCTTTTTTATGTTTCCCCCATCATTATGCAAGGTCAAAAAGATGGAAAGATTGAGCTAGATGCCTCTTGACCTTAGAGATAAAGAAGCGCCCCTTCACGTTTGCCCTTGCGGTTCTTTTTTATGGAAAGTAAAAGCCACTTTTGAAGATGGTGAAATTTCGCTTTATATGCTTGATATGGAGTGCGAATTATGTGGGACTTGGGCTACAGCGCCAACCCCAATTGATTACCGAACCGTTTAACCTGACATACACCTCTTAGTTCCCCCATAATTTAAGGGTAATACTAATTCGAGCATAAGAGGTAATAATGACTGACGTAGTAAAAGAAGAAGAAGAAGGCATCCTTCGCGTAGGCGCAGGAAGCAATCCACAAGCCGTAGCATCAGCAATCGCCCACAGTATCTATGAGACTCGTGGCTGCAAGATTCGCGCTGTAGGCGCAGGAGCTGTCAATCAGGCAGTTAAGGCAATTGCAATCGCACGAGGCTACACAGCCCCACGAGGTTTAGACCTCACTTGTATTCCTGGCTTTGCAAGCATTGAAAGCCACGATGGACAGATTTCTGCCATTGTATTTGTTGTTTCAGCAGCAGGTTAAGCAGTTATTTTGCGCTCAAATGCCTTATCGTTATTTAACCACCTTTGCAAAGGAAACTAAATGAAGACAAATTCTAAGAAGAACCCAGCTCCGCTGGCACCCACTTCTGCTGAGCCAAGTAACGCTACAGGTTCAAAGCCACGCGTTGCTATGCCTGAAAAAGGCAAGCTTATGAAGAAGAAGAACACAGCAGCGGGAGACCCAACTAAGATGGCTAAGCCATCTCGTACATTTGTTAAAGCTGATGGACATCGTGCAGGCGCACGTTATGGGGTACGCGTTGGATTTCAAAAGCAGGAAGCACCAGAGGCAGGTGCCACACAAAGCAATGGTTATTTAATTCCAGCTGCCATTAACCGTAGCAAACCAAACTTTACAGCGGGTATGGCTGAATAATTAGATTAATAAAAAACCCCCGAGAAATCGGGGGTTTTTTCTTTGCGCGATTTATTGTCATGTTTAGCTATTTATGGTTAAATTACACCCGTGTCATTAAAAGAAGAGCTAGAGAATTTATCGCCTCGTGCAAAAACAGGCACCTATTCAAAAGGTCGTTGTGGCATAAACGAGTGGTTAAAAACGCAAACTGATGAGTTTATATTGGATTTTAGAGACCTGATTGCCTCCCCTTCATCAACTATGGAATTACACAGATTTTTACAAACAAAGTTTTCTGATTTGCCTTTCAGTTTAACAACTTTTCGTACTCATAGAAACAAGTGGTGCTCATGTCCATAAAAGACGAATTTAATAAATTTATAACAGCTGGAAAAGAAGGTTCTGACAATGTTCTTAAAGATGTTCCAGAGAATTGGCGCCCCCGTTCAGAACTTGACCAGACAACAGGCGGGTTCGCTATTACTGGCCCCCGTACAGATGGAAATACTCCAGGAGCCGAAGAATTATTACGAGAAGCAAATCTTGACCCAACAGAATGGGTATTAGTAAATAGCCGTAAAGGTAGTTGGCAAAAATGGGACGGAGAATGGCTTCACTCTTGGCGCATTAATGTTATTCCAGCTTCTTCATCAGTTCACGCTTATGATGCGCAAAAACTTATTGAAGAAATTTCCAATTGGAAACCAAAATCATCAAATGATTTTGAAGGTGACCTCACCGCTATATATAGTTTAGGTGACACTCAGTACGGCAAAGATGATACGCCAGCTATTGTTGACCGTGTATTGCGTTCCTTTGATGAATCCGTAGACCATCATAAGTTTTTACAAAAAAAATATAAAATTGGGCAGATTGCATTACCTCAGCTTGGTGACTGTATTGAGGGTATGACAAGCCAAAAAGGTAAAGTTATGGGCCGTCACGATATTGGAGTAGCACAGCAAGTTCAAGTTGGTCGCCGTGTTCTTATGGCACAAATTAAAGCAATGTCGCAGCTTGCTTCAAAGATTATTGTTCCCGTAGTTCCAGGAAACCATGATGAGGTTCAACGTTTTCTTGTGGGTCGCCCAGAGGATTCATGGCAAATTGAGATTGTTCGCGCCGTAGAAGATGCGTGTATGGAAAATGATTTTCTTAAAGACCGCGTTGAGTTTCGTTACCCAGCAAAAGATGACAGCACACTTGCTGTCAATCTAAGCGGAACTTTATACGGTATGGCTCATGGACATCAAAAGACAGATATGGTCAAATGGTGGTCAGGTCAAGTTATGGGTAATTGCGCTGTTGCAAATGCGGATATTCTTAATGTTGGTCATCTTCACCATTATGATGTACAAAGCATTGGTACACGTTTGTTTATCCAAAACCCAGCTATGGATAATGGTTCGGGTTGGTTTAGAGATAAATCGGGCCTTGAATCCCACCCAGGAATTGTTTCATTGGTAGTAGGTGCAGGCTTTGATGCCCGTAGAGAGTTAGTGGTGCTAGGTGGCTTTCGCTAACCTATAATAAAGGTTATGCCAGGTCCACATCAAAATACGCAAAATCTCGGCGCTGCTGGGATGTATGGAACCAACACTACTTATGGTGGTGGCGGTGTTCCTGTTGCGCGTTCTGAACTTGACTTCCTTCGTTTAGGTGTTGGTCGTCAACCCTCTGCAGAGTATCCTGACGGCTACCTAGGAACAATTCGCACGCGTCGTGATGACCGTGGTCGTCCAGGTTCAACTTCAGAAAATGTTTTAGATTCACTTAAAGTTCGCATCACACAACGTGGTTATCAACGCGGTGTGCACAAAGGTGAGCGCATTGATGCTGCGGGCTATTACTATCCAGAAGGATTAGATAACACTCGCGGAATTCGCCGCCAAATGCAAGGTGTTCGTGATGGCAATGTCATTATGACAAAGAAGAATTCAGATAATCAAAAACTTGCACCAGCTCCGCACTTACCTAATGATGGTAAAGCAGGGCCTGCTGCAAAGAGTGACGCACCTATGGGTGTTAATATGAACAGAGCTAAGAGACTCAGTTCCCTATCACCAAATTGGAAATAAATGTCAGGCAGAATGTCAGACGGTGTTTACTCCCGCAAACCGTGGCAAGCACCACCTGAGGCTGCCTACCCACCTCAAGCATATATTGGGCCCTTTGCGTCCAACCAAGAGCGTTTACTTAGCCAATCATTAGCAGCTAACATGATGACAGGTGCAGAACTACAAGAATATGTGCGCCCCCCACTACCTCAAGTCAAACTATTCCCAGAACGCTATGGTTACACCCAGACTGAGATTAGTATTGAAGACATAATTGATTTGCCTGGTCGCGCTCAACAGCGTGTAGAGTCTGACTTTAGTAACACTCCAAATACTCAGGAAAGCACAAGCACTAATTCACTAGGAGGTACCATCTAATGGGACGCAATAACGAAGACTTTCAAGACGGAAAAGATACAAATGCTGCTTTTAGTGGAATACTTAAAGCCAGTTATCCAGAAGACATTCCTGGATTTGAAGGTACGACGGACTCACTTAATAGTTTAGTTAATATCCGAAAAAACACAGCTAATAAGAACAAAAAAAATAACTAATGCCTATCAACGACCCAGGTTTATTTACAGATAGCACAGGCGAAGGCATGGCTGGAGCTGAAGATGTTAAATTGGGCACCCAGCGTGACCTTAAAAAGACCTATTACAATGGTTCTAAGCCTTGTATTGAATGTGGATTGATGCTAAACCCAGTACAATCATTACATACAGACACCTGCAGCGGATGTACCCGTCGCAAGCAGTCTAAGCTACTTAAAGGACGGATGGCATAATGACCGTAAATAACTCACGTTCACAGAACGAGTCACTCAACGAGGGCGCAACAGATGGTAAGTACCGTAAGCGCCGTCCAAATACTGAGGTTATTCCAGGACTTGGAGACCAGACAGTAGTTCAGAACCGTGCAGATTTGCACCCATACATGAACTACGGATTTATTAACTCTGAAGAGCCTTCAAAGGTAAACCCAGGTAAGTAGTCATGGGAAAAGCTAAGCGCCAACAAAAGTACACATCTGCACAAGGCAAACTTCAGTCAGCAACTAGCGACGTACTACGAGCAGGGTTACGCCGTCAACGTACTGGTACAGAAGGTCGTGCGGAAGCGCTATCAAATTTTTCTGATGCTTCAAACACTTTTAATCAAGCTTCAAATAAAGAACAGAACTTACGCGTTAATAAAGGTAATATGTAATTATGAATCCAACTTCATCACAGTTTCCTATTAGCCATGTAAAAATGCATTCTGACCTATCAAAGAGCCCAGAAACATACGAACGCGTTAAACTTCGTGGTGCAAAGCACGGAAAAACAAAGCTTGATGCATTTGGTTCGTCTAAAGAATCTGGTTATAAGGGCAAGTATGGTATTGAACCACAAGCAGAAATTGGCGTAGCTGACGAGAACCGTAACGGTACTTATATTATTAGTGATAATCCAGATAAGAATCCAACGAGGTTTAAGCAATGAACCCACAAGATAGAAGCGGTGATGCACGCCGTCAAGCTAATTATGAAAAGACTTTAGGCAAATATGCTGATGAACTTATGAACCCTAAAAAATATGACCACGAGATGAGCAAAGACGAAGCCATGCGTAATGATGAGTCTATGTACGCTACAGAAGGTCAGATTCCAGAGAGCTGGACAGAGAAGTAATGAAGCCTACAGAGCCACAGTTTCCAGATATTAATAAGGAAACTGACGTACCAGAAGGCTTTGGCTATATGACCCCTGAGACAGAGAACGAAATAGCTGAAGCTGAAGAGCGCAAGCGCACTCAAATACCTTATTTATCACGTAACGCAGAGGATATTTTAAACTCTAAGCGTTCACGTGGAGAACGTCTATAAAAGGATAAGTAATGGCTGATACTCCTGAGGACAGAGGTCCCGATAGTATGCGCGTTGTTAAATACAACCCAAAAAACCCTATTCATGAGGGATTAATGCGCTCTAGAATAAGAGAAGACAATGTACTTGGTCAATCAACCAGTACTAATCCTAATATTCAACTTCCAAATTACAATGACAAGAAACCAGTTATTAAAATGCCAGTTAAACTTGGCATGGAAAAAGAACCAGAGTTGTCAGAAAAATACTATGAACTTATACAAAACAAGCCGTATGTGCTTCCAGAAGAGCATCAAATAAAACTACCTAAGCCTAAGCCTGTTATTAAAACTGATGCTCCTTCAATGAAAGAGGTTAAAAACGTTGGAGACATCTACAAAAAAACCGATACCGTAGCTTCCAAGAAAAACCGAGCAGAAGAACAAGCTGCAATTCAAAAGAAAATTGCAGCTCGTTTGGCGAAAAATCGTAAGCCCAAGTAACTTGTGGTAGGCTTTTGCCCATGGCAGATGACTTTGAGACCGAACGGTTCAACTTATTAATTTGTAAGACTTGTCAAACCATTGAAGAAGTTCCCTATACAAAAACAGGGGAATATCTTGGCGATGGAAAGTACAGTCAATCCGATAATCCATTTGTTGAAGCAGCTGCTGCACAACATGGTCCAGAACATATTGCTGCCCCGCTTGTAGATATTTTGCAGGGTTATTGGATGACACCTAAGGTTAAAGAGGGTGTTGTTAAACAGTTACGCGAAACATTTTTTGAAGGTAAGGGTTCATCATCAGGTCTTGATGTATTTGGTACCAACTTTTACGGTCTTAAAGACCAATATTCACAAGATGCTATGAGTTGTTACAAGATTCATCTTAGTCCTAAAGGTCAATGTCCAGATTATAAGAGCGACCGTAAGATTCTTAGCGCAGGCACAGAGGCAGAACGCCGTGTTGAAGGTCTTGGAAAATCTACAATTAAAGTTCACCTATGCGATTTTTGCCCTGTAAAAATGTACAACCAACAAAAGGCGTATAAAGAACGAGGATTATACGACTAATGGATAAAGTTCCAGATGCTGAGACAGCGTTTATAGTATTTAAAACTTTAGAAGGTAACTACGTTGCTACCCCAGACCTTAGCCTCAATATGTTGGTAGAACGGGAGGCTAACCGCCAGGATATCAAGGTGGCTTGCCGTGAACTTCTAGATTCCGCTTTTAAACAAGAACTATCCACCGAAATTATGGCAAATATCGGAAAGCCTGTACTCTCAGAGTCTGAGAAAGCGGCGGGTTCAATACGCCAAGCGCTGTATGACAAAGGTATACTGTAGTTACACTAACCTAGGTAGGGATGACCATGGAAGCTCCTAAGAAAAAGCAAGTAAAGAAAACAATTGCGCCTAAAAGACTTCCCAAATCACAGTCAGATGATTTAACACCGCTTGATGTGCACGCAATTCAAATTCACGAATTATACAAATCATTTCGTAAAGCAGGGTTCCCAATAGATATTTCAATGGCGTTAGCTATTGATGATATGGCGCATCCTCGTTGGTTCTACACTATGGTTCCTGATTTAGAACTATTAGAAGACGAAGAAGACGAAGACTAGAGATATACTGTCCTAATGGACTTTAATGCGGCACTGGTTAAGCAAGCAACACCAGTTTCTATAGAGCCGTCAGAAACATCATATTTTAGCGCCCCAAATGCTGGTTTAGACCCACGTCTATTTCGTGATAATAAGATAATCGGTAGCGTTCGTAATGGAATCCTAAGTATTTTGTTTGACCATTTGCGACGTCACTATTATAACCCTGAAGCTTACATTCATGTGTGGCTAGCAGGGTCAGGGGTTTCATACCAATGGGCAGCAAACCGCAGCCCAGCAGATTTAGATTGTTTAGTTGGTGTGGACTATGTAGCGTTCCGCAAATCCAACACAAAATTTGTAGGGCTAAGTGACCAAGAAATTGCCTCAATGTTTAACGAAGATTTTCGCGCTGAGTTATACCCCCATACAGAGAACTACCTTGATTCATTTGAGCTAACCTTCTATGTCAATGTGGCAACAGATATTCGCACTATCAAACCTTACGCAGCTTATTCATTAACAGATGATGATTGGACTGTAGAACCCTCAGAACCTAGCATTAATCCTAAGAGAGATTGGGAACGCAAGGTTGCTCGTGATGAGAATATGGCTGTAGAAATCCTTGACAGATACTCAACTGCGCTCGCTAACATTGGCACGGCAACTACAGCAACAGCTCGTATTAATGCTGAAGCCGCGTTGAAGTTAGCTGTAGAACAAGGTGCAGCTTTGTTTGAAAACATCCATTATGGACGTGGGGCTGCGTTTAGCCCTAGCGGTATGGGTTACGCAGACTATGCTAACTACCGTTGGCAAGCTGGCAAAAAGGCTGGTCTTGTACAAGCACTAAAACAATTAAAAGATATTTCTACGAAGACACGTCAAGAATTTGAAGCTCAAACTTATGGTATGGAGCTACCAAGTGCTAAGGTGTTAGTCCGTAGAGCTGCGCTTTACAAGCGCTAACAACTTAACTAATCGGAGCACATCTTGTCTATAGTAATGTTCGTCGACGGAGTTTTACGCTCCGAAACTGGTAGCCCTATATATCAGGGTCTTGCCCTTTATCGTATGTTTAACGAAGATGTACGAGTTGTACTGCTATGTGATGACTATGCCAAGACTAACCGTTGGTTACTAGAGCATAAGATTAATAAGATGGACGACCTGATTGACTATAACGTCCCAGGAATTTTGCATGACCCAGAATTTGAACAGGTTAAGTACTGTCGCTCACAGGGCAAGGTAGAGGTTATTGTCACAGCTAATACTGAGCTGGCTAAAAAGCTATTAGAAATCGGGCTTGACACCCTTTTATTTTTGCACCCAAGTTACCTACGTCCAGAGTTTAGACCAGACGGTCGCCAAGGCATGAAGAGTTGGGCGTCTATTGAAGAAGAGATTGATAAACAGATTGAGATGATAAAGGAAGACCCACGGGCTTGAAATTAATCTATCTCGGTGCTGAAGTCCCTTCTAATCGCACACTATTAGAGACCACCACAGCTAACCATGTAGGTGTAAGTTTTTGGCGCCTTACAAAGCGTGGTTTACCTAAGACCAAGGCGTATTTACTAGAGAATTATTTCAGTCCAGATACCCATATTTATGTCCACGCAGGTATTCCAAAAACTGAGAACTTAAGCCAAGAAGAGCTGGAAGACTTCCACGTCATGTACGAGGAGTTCATAGCCAACAACATTGACCGCCTCACAGTATTTAATGAGGTAGTCAGTACTCAGCTAAGCCCAGAGTTCATAGAGTCCCAACGTAAGACTTGTTGGGCTGAAGTTCCGCCCTCCAAGTTCCAACCCGTATGGCAGTCCCAGACGGGCATAGACGGGCTTAAGAAGATGGTTGAGCATTACCTAGACATTGGGCTGATGGGCGAGAATATCGAGCATGAGACCAAGCTGGCAGCCATTACACGGGGTTTCACAGCCAAGGGCACCCGCTTCCACGCAATCAACACCGCCAAGCCAGATAATCTACGTCAGGTTAAGGTAGAGTCTGCCAGCACCTTATCGTGGTTGGCTCCAATGCTCCATGGTGAGACTATCGTTTGGGACGGCAATCGCTTGGTGCGATACAACAAGAAAATGAAAGAGCAATCCCGCGTTAGGTACGGCAACATTTATAAAAAAGCTGGGCTTGATTACGATTTGATTATGGAAGATGACCCACAAGAAGTGTGTCGTTTAGCTGTATGGTCATACGAGCAGTTTGAGGCGAGGTTAAATATGAGCGGAAATGACAGCTTCTTATACGATAACAGTGAAGGGAGTGAAGTGGAGGAAAGTGGGGAAACACTACCTGCACATAGCGATAACAAGGGGGTAGGGATGCGGAAAGTTGAGCCCCGAAATCCAGAAGAAATGGGTACTTTACCCGTCCTTGGATACACCTCAAAGACTGTTGTAGAACAAGATGCAGATGGTAATGATATCGTCAAAGAGCGCGTACTTTTAACCTCACAGGAAACTTCACTTCGTACATGCGATACATGTTTTGTTGCCTCTAATTGTCCCGCTTTTAAACCCCAATCCGTATGCGCATTTAAGCTTCCAGTAGAAGTAAAGACTAAAGAACAACGTGAAGCTTTGGTCAATGCATTAATTGAAATGCAGACACAACGCGTACTTTTCATGCGTTTTACTGAAGAAATGAACGGTGGATATGCAGACCCTAACGTATCACAAGAGATTGATAGGCTCACAAAAATGTTTAAA
>Ga0136641_1000053_pt1 | contig 43412 bp, 48 predicted proteins | sample EliLak1302023Y_FD_115312 | JGI IMG/M metagenome (GOLD analysis project Ga0136641, IMG submission 115312) | Freshwater microbial communities from Elizabeth Lake, Yosemite National Park, California, USA - 13020-23Y | ecosystem: Environmental > Aquatic > Freshwater > Lake ...
AAAACTTCGTGTCAAATACTTTTCTGTGGTTTTGAAAATTTTTTTACAATTTTTTTAAGTACGCAAGATCAAATCTGTAGTACACGGGTAGTGTGTATATGAAATCTGTCTAAATCCCACTGTAGGGAGAACTGTGTATAGTGTTGCTCTTGTGGTAATGTCACTATGAGTCCTAGAGTGCTGTCTAGTCTAAAGTCATGAGCTATGCCAGTACGTTGACTCCATTTGACTAGATTCACTCTTAACAGCAATAGAGTGGGACCGCTATGTGCTGATTCTGGAAATGTCATATAGAGTGGTGTGGTCATTGTGGTGTATAGTTATCTACTGTGATAATTCAGGTTGGAAAAATTGGTTTTACCGCGGTGCGCTTCGCGCTTGGTCTGGCTCTCTCCTCCTACTCTAGATTTACCAATATCATGGTGTTTAATTGTCGTAAAGTATAAGTAAGCGTATACTGCCCCGGAACCTGTATTATGCCCCTACACTGTGTTAGGTCTTTAAAAGACCCCTTGATCAAATTAATTGCAGACGATCCTGTTCGACCTGATATTCCCAGAGAATTTCGGGTTGGCCCACATACTGAAGTGTTTGTACTACAAGACAATGAAGGGCGAGAACAGGCAGTTATATGTGCTGCCTATCGATCTTTAGTTCCGTCAAATGTTGTGGAACTGGCACTGGACCCGGACGTGGAACCACATGTAGCTGTGTTCTACACCATATGGAGTTATGAGTCCGGGGCTGGACGCAAGTTGATTCGGGCTGCTCGAGCACATATACAAGAGCATAGACCCTATATCAAGAAGTTTGTTACGTTAAGTCCGCCCACTGATATGGCCCGCGTGTTTCACTTGAAGAACGGGGCCGAGGTGTTCCGAGTCAATCCAGATACTGTGAATTACCTTTATCCTTGACAGCTTGAAACAGGATATCCAACTGTGCTAGAACTGCACTGTAGTCTGATCCCACTTTGACAGCATGACCTCCAGCAGCACGCCATTCTTCACAGTTGCTGGTGCGGTCATCAACTAGGATATCACCGGGCTTACAGTGACGATGTTTATCGTGGCTGTAAGGGCCAAAGTGGCAGACAACTCCCGGGTAGTATTCCATCATCCATTCTATCTTGTCCTGGAATACATCCGGAACTTCGTTCTTTTGGGGAATGGCTGTAAGTACACGTAGTCTCCAGCCCAGAGCGTCTTGGAACCGCAGTGCCTTGAGCATGAGTAGATCAGCTTGTGGCATCTTGGGCAAGTGGCGATAGAAGTTGGGAGCTTCTACCAGTCGTCCCCAGCTGCGTTCTGGCCAACGTCCATTGACTTCTGCTTCCTGTTCGTCTTGCTCGGTAGCGTTTAGGTACTTGCGAGCACCCGTGTTAAAATCGGCTAGCACGCCGTCCATATCTAGATAAATTGTTGGCATTTTATTTTAAACTTAATTCGTTATCGTGTAATCGGTCTATCAATGCAGTTATGCCTTTCAGCACATCGTCATTGCGTAGACTCTTATAGACTAGGTTGGCTATACTAAATTCAGCATCGCGTGTTTGCAGTCCCGCCTGTCTATACCTACGTAACAATTGTACAGTCTTTCTGCAGACTTGTAAATCCCCAGTTTTCATTGCGGCCTGTAGTACACTGGTCCAACGAGTAACCATTTCTTTCAATTCAGCCTCGTTATACTGGGGCATGTGCTTGGCGGGCTGTTTGATCCATTTTTGTTGTGTTATACTGTAGCTACTGGATACAGCGGGCTGTCTATAATCTTCAACATACAACTCAACTGGGATACCAAAGATATCTATGTTGAAATCACGCTTGTATAGCAGTCGTTTGGTGTCAAACAGTTCCGCTACTTCACGATCACAGGACACTGTAGAGTAGTCTGCAATCAGGTGTAGATCAATATCACTCTTGTTGGTATAGTTGTAGTTGGCGTTACCACCTGCTATGATTATGTCCAATACTTTAAACGGAATGCCCACAAACTCCTTAAAGTCTTCGGCAATGCGTAGCAGTGCGCCACGAACTTCGGGCTTTAGCTGATCATGGTCCCAAAGTTTGGGATTCAATACTGTATTGTATTCAATGGGTTCGGAAAATTCGTTAAAGTGCATGGTCATGTATTTATTGCGGTAAATATCTTTGATATGATCAAAAACAATCTTCAAGGCCATTTATTAGCAGCCAACCCCAGTAATCCCAGAGACGAGTTAGATCGTGCTGTGATATTGCTGACCAGTCATACCAGTGGCAGCAGTGTAGGACTACAGATCAACAAGGTCTTGCCCGAACTCAGCTTGGCCAACATAGCCAACAATATAGGCATCTGGATAGATGATGATCATCCTGTATACTGTGGGGGCAGTGTGGGAGTCAACAAGATACATGTGATACATACCAATGATTGGCAAGGACATACCACAGTTAGAATTACCAAAGACCTATGTGTGACCAACGATATATCTGTGTTGGCCGCTATCAGTAGAGGTGAAGGTCCTGATCAGATTAGGGCCTGCGCGGGTTTTTGGTTATGGGAAGATGGACAGTTAGATCAGCAGATGGGCAACACACCTGCGGAGTTTGATCGTTATAAATGGGAAACAGTACCTGCTACTATTGAAAACGTGTTTGGATCCTTGGGCATAGAGCAGTGGCATAATACACTAGAAGCCAGTGCTCGTATGCAAGTTTCACTATGGTTTTAATCCTTTTCAGGATTTAGATTACTCAACATATTTCTAATCATAGGGCCAGTTGAAGCTTTAACCTTGGGCTTCTCTATGCTCAAACCTTCTTTAGGATTGTCTCTATTGGCCCAAGGAGCACTTGATACATCCAGTTCTTCACTTGCTGTATTGTTGGCTGTGCTGACAACACTGGTCCGTTTGAAGCTGTTCATCATAGAGCTAGTGCCTTGTGCCTTTTGTTGACTAAAGCTCTGCCCTTCTTCATCCTCACCTAGGTCAGTAATCCGCAGTGTATCCACATTGAATTCAAGTTCAACCTTTTGTCCAACCCCGCTACTTGAACGTGTCTTCATAAACTGGATTTGATAGCGTCCACGTTCCTTCATAGCTCGGCTTGTAAAGATACCAATCACGTTATCTGCAGTCATAATCTTACTCAAACCACCTGATATGTGACTGTGATCAAACTCAATTTCTTCAACGGCAGCACGGTTTAACTGACTAGCTGTGACAGTTACACATTGGGTTTCCATAGCTAGATTTCGAATCTCTTCAGACACATATTTGTCTTTAACAAACAGATCGCTAGGACTTACCTTCACTGATAAAGGCATCATCAAATCCAGGTAATCTATTAATAAAACGTCAGGTTTCACGCCTTTTTTGACCTGATATTCCTTCAAATAGGCTCGAATATCGTTACAATTTTTCCCCGAGGGCATATACTTGATCTGCATACTGCCTGCCTTCTTTTCCATCATTTTAACCTTTAATTCAACATCATCGATATTCTTAAAGATCTCACGAGTTGGGATACCTGTAGTCATACTATCCAAACGCATGGACACTAATTTCTCGCTCAATTCAAAAGTTAGGTACAGCACGTTGAGCCCTTGGAGCGCCCAGTTAACACCCATATTAGCCAGAAACAAACTCTTACCACCACCTGATCCTGCACAGAAAATATTCAACTCGCCACGGTTAAATCCACCATAGAGTTTCTTATCAATACTAGGCCATCCAGTAGATATTTGTCCATTTCCGTCTTTCAATGCTTCCAGTCGAGCTCTCGGGTCCTCAAAGTAATCAGTACCCATATCTTTGTTTAAGCTAATTTGAATAGCATCCTTGATCAACTTTTCCACAGGACCGTAGTCTCCTGCTTCTAGTAGATCACTAGATGCAATGATAGCTCTTTCCAATCCTTTGTGACGACTAAAGTTTTCAAACTCATCCATTAGCCATTCATAGTTTTCACGAGGCAATGCTGCTGGATTAAAGTCCATCTTGCAACTGGCATTGACAATATTAGCTTCGGGCATGACCTTGTATTGATCAACATACTTGTTGATGAATTCAGCAGTATCCTGTAGTCTTTGATCAAAGTTTTCGTGATCAAATATGTTTTGGCAGCGGACAAATGTCTCTGCATCTGACAGGAACATTTCGAGATACAATTTCTGTATCTCAAAGTTATAATTGGGTTTTGGTGTTTGGTCTTTACTCATCTTTAATTGCTTCTAGTTTCTTTTTCAATAGTTGTATTTTAATTTCGTTGCTTACTTTGTAATGTAGGATAGTAGTTAGCACATATAATCTCCCGTAGCGTTTTACCGCATCTGCTACGTCTTTAATATTATCTTCCCACGGTGGTAAGCTAGCTGACCAATTATTCTTAATAGCTGCTGCCAACATCTTTGCACCCGGCTTGTCCTTATCCGGAACCACAATAACTTCTCGCCCTAGGTTATTCAAACGCATGATCTGGGCATCGTTAGGTTCGTTGGTCATAATGCCCACACCATCAATAGCGATAGCATCGAACTGTCCTTCCACTACGATCACAAATTTTCTATCATATGTTTGAGCATCTAGGTTAAACACATAACCACTTTGGCTATCAGTAAGATACTTCGGCTTACCTGGTTTGATCTTACGGCCTGTATAGCCTACTACTTTACCTTCATGGTAGAATGGAATTATAACTCTATCGCGGAATCCGGGTGCAGAGCTCCACATCCAGTTGTACCAATCCCATCCCATGTTGCGTTCATCAACTAGATAAGAGATTACATCAAGTAGTTCAGCATCTTGATTACCTTCGGCTATCCAAGAGTCGATAGATTTGCAGTCATCGGGCAATGGTTTTTCCAGCATTACTAGATTCAGTGCCTTCTTGAGCACGGGTTGATCATCTTTGATCTTCAGTGCGGCTAGATTGAGTTTGCCTATATCCGCATCGTTCATACCTAACCAACCAAACAGGCTTTTGGTGTTTTTACTTAGGAGCTTGCCCGGAGTCCATCCTGCGGCAAAGTGGCAATTGAAACAGTGGTAAACAAATCCGTCACTTTCTACACGTATTCCACCACGGAGTCTAGTGTCATGGCCTTCTCCCCTATGCTGGCAGCAGGGTGCGTCGAAACTTGTCCAACCACCGGAAGTCAGTTTTCGTTTAGGAGGCAGTAGTGCTAGTAATGCAGATTGTATATCGTTCACATAGACAGTTTAGCTTCGATAGAGAACTTTGTCAAGTGAACCGAAGTAATGGGGATTGTCGTTTTGTGATTCTGCAGGTGCTGTAGCAGGAACATATACAATTCTAATGTAGCTGAATACACCGTTGAAGTTAAAGACATCAATACCGGTAAAACCAGTATATGTTTTAGATTTGATAGTGACATATCTATCAGCAGCGGCAGGGCTATTGCTCAATGTACCTTGGATGTAAACAGTTCCGCGATATGCGGTCATATATACGGCTGCGGTATGCAGACCAGAGTTACTGTTAAACGCGGGGTTGGCATAGATGTTGCCGCTCTTGTGTTCGTATTTTCTAATGCTGTCATTATAGAAAATCTGGAAGGATGTTATCTCTTGACTAGGTTGTAGTACTGGGTAAGCGTCTTCATCTAACTGAACAGTACCAGCAAGTCCGTAATAGGTATTAGAATAAGCTGGCAAATATGATCCGTCACTTTCTAGCAATTTTACTGTAAACTTATAGCTAGATTTTGGAATGTCGATAGTATCACTTTCTGTAAGTGTTAGCAATGCAATACCTTTAGTGCCAGTGCTTTCTTCTAAAACTTCTAATGGTTTCTCTATTAGTAGTCTTTGATTAATTGCATCAAACATAGAAAATACAAATGTTTGTGTATTAGAAATAGATACTTTTTTCTGATCGCTATTCTTAAATTGAATACGGACCTGATTTTTAATACCTTTTTGTATTTTTAAATCGTATTGATACATAACTTGATTCGCTCCTCGAACGGTGGGATCCAAATCTAATATAACGTCGAGTGTGTTTGGATATAAATAGATTGGTAAAATTTGCATATTACTATTTATTGATAACTGATGTCCTTACCCAACACCTTCCAAGATAACTATCCCTTTGTGGCCTGTGTCAAATCAAATGACATAGAGTATGTGGGCATTGTGATCAATTTTGACGATTACGTAGCCAGTATCTACGATATATCTGTAATTAAAACAGATGAAGAAAAGAGGCTTTTTCTAGAGATGGGAGAAGTTTGGTGGTGGGAAAGTAATAGAAAAATTCCCATTAATATATTTCTAAAGAAAGAGATGCAGCTTTTTAGATATGCTATTAAAACATTTAATAGTAAGGATGCAGAAATAGTATTTGGACCAACAGTAAATTTAAGTGAAATTGCCGAGAAGCGTATTAAACGTAAATCAATACAGTTAGTTAGAATCCCTAAGAATATCCGTAACTAATACCTTCGCAGATGAGATTCATCTGCACCACAATAACATGCGCATAGGCCACAGCGTGTGCCTTCTTAAAGTAATATTCATCACCGGCCGGCTTCTGCCAAACTTCGTTCTTCACGACGGACCAATCTTGCCCAATCAGATATCGTTTTGCCGGGCGGATTACTGCCAACACAGCGGCTAATTCCTCGATAGAAGTCGGAGTCATCTTCCTCAAGATTGCCCCGTGTCCGTTCACATGAAACAGTAAATTCACAAATTCGTCTTGCAATAATAAATCCCATAGTGGTTCCGTATTAAGTAAATTGGTTAAGTGATCTTCATTTCTAACATCTTTGTATACTGATACATTTAAGAAATCGAGTTTGAAGTATCCGCGATCTTCTGCTGTCTTGTAATCAATGTTAGCAGTATCGGTTAGAGGATTGTAAGGAATAGAATGACAATACACGCCGGTATTGTGTTTCTTAAAACTTCCATTTTCCGAGATAGCTGCAGGAATATGTTTGATAACATCAAGTGCTTGTTTTCTATCAAAGAAATCTATATCTATGTCAGTCATTTCTAATCTCGTCGTATGTAGGTGCGTAGTTTCCGCGATGTTGGACAGTAATGCCCGCTGCCACGTTAGCAAATATTATAGCTTTTTCTATGTCTTTTGTAAAGAGATATTGAGTAGCCAGTGCGGACATAAAGGTATCGCCACACCCACATACATCCATAACTTCTACCTGTTTAGTTGGATAGATAGTTTCGATTTGACTATTCTTATATAGGGCTCCGCGCCCACCTAATGTAACAATAGTATTCTTTGGAAGACTTCTACTGTTCTTATATTCTAATTCATTAATTTTTATATATGTCCAAGCGGCACTAAATCTATGTAGGTCTGTCTTTTTAGTGTCAATGAATATAGGACAATTGGCAGATCGAATAATTTGTTCTATACTTTCATATGTTAGGAATCCTTTATTGTAATCTGATATTAGGATTGCGTCATATGATTTAATATGGTTAGGAGTGTGTCCATCCCATGGAACAACTGTTGGTTCACTATCTACTCTTAATAGGTGATGTCCGGACTTTTGATCAATGTATCTTGTTTTTTTAATTTCGGAATTGTTGGTAATGAAGTCCGGATTGATGTTTAAGTTCTGCAAATTCTTGAGAACGTTTGCAGACATGCCCGGCAATGAATATTCATTTGTTAGTTTTATAATAGGGACAGGTGCCTCCGGACTCAGTCTATCCACGGTTCCAATTTTATACTCATCAATACAACTATCACCGATCAGTAATACGTTGAATGATGTTTGTTGTTGAGTAATTGTTGACGAGGTCATAAAATTTAATTTCTTTGCAAAGGTGAGCACCGACAATTGATTTACCTTTATAGTCGCTACCTTTGACCATGATGTTTGGTTTATATAATGTAAAGATTTGTTCTAATTCTTCTTCATCTGAAAAGAAACAAACAGTATCTACACATCTTAAACTTTGTAGCATGAACGCCCTATCCTGTTGATTGTTAATAGGACGAGTGGGACCTTTAAGTTGTCTTACTCTAGCATCAGTATCAGTACACACTAACAGGTAGTCTCCTAGGCTTTTGGCATATTCCAACATTTCAATATGTCCGCGATGCAGAATATCAAAGGTGCCGTTGACTACAATGTTCATTTCTGACTGTCACCTTTGCCCACACGGTAATTGTCTTCTACGCTGTCAGGTGTGCTAACTTCAATGATGGTGCCGGCTTCTAAACAGGTAATACGATGAGGCACTAATGGATCATTATGATGCACCTCCCCCACGCCGATAATTTTTTTATGTATATCTGCATTGTGAGTATCGATTACTTCAATTTCAAATTTGCCAGACATTACATACCAAGTCTCTTCTTTCTCTCGATGAAAGTGCATACTGAATTTTGCACCTTCGTTGAAGTTTAAAAACTTACTACAGTACTTGTCGTTAGTAACCCAAATTAATTCTGATCCCCAACCCTTTTTAACTTCGCCCTCTAATCTCATGCTGGCACCTCTGAAAATCTCTGCAGGAAACTTTCTAGATAACAACTGTATTCTTTACCATTTTTAAATTCTCCATAATGAACCCAAGTATGTCCTTCAAGTTCTATCACAGATTTAACGTAGAATATTTTAGCATCCCCGCTCCACCATTTACTTCCAACTTTTGGCAATTTCATAAAATTCCTTTTGTTAATTTTATACTTATTTCTCTGTAAGGTCAACTTCTAACCAAGTATGATCTCCCATGTATTTTACAGGAGTCATATATTTGTAATCTGGAGGGACACCGGTTGACCAATCGTCGGGTCCGTTGATCACTAGTAATGTTTTTTCTTTTTTCTTTTCCCAAACTAACCAATATATATGACCCATCATTACTTGGAATTGATATTCTGCGGCATGCACAGCATCTGTAATTTCTAACCTACGTTTAATTTGCTGTGCTTGTTTTTCCAATACTGATACTAGTTCCATAATACGATCATACTCCTGCTGGGCATACATCCTAGCATGATTGATCATTAAGTCTTTTTGTTTAGTAACTGGTATTAGATCAAAACTTACACTGCCTGCTTCCGTAGGATACTGGGATACATTCCTATTAAAAAAATTAATAGACAAACCTGTTGTTGTGGAATCATAACTTGTTCTGCCTTTAGCAGAATTTGGTTGTGTCACAACTCTCCACTTTCAGCTAATTTCAACATTAGGCTATATTGTTCGTATGCTTTTTTCACTGCCGGGTATCTGTTCTTCAGATACTGTTCTTGTTCTTTTTGTTCTATTATAGTTTGAAACAAATTATAATGGCCAGTTTTTTTCGCATTGTTAAAAACTTGTTGTTCAAATTCCGCAATACATTCTAGTTCACTTTCAGCAATCTCGATAGTATACAACGGTTCGCTGTCGCATATAATATCTTCATAAACTCTATTAAAATCCATGGGATCTCTAAAGTAATTTATGTTAACTTTGTGATATCGACTTGCCCGTTTATTTGTATCACGTATTTGTATACGGTGATGACCGCAAAATTCTTTTATGTTGTCGTTCATTTTATGCCAACTTCTCTGCAGATTTCTTTTACTAATGCAACATCAGCAGGAATTTCTTTAAACTTACGTAGCCAGAATGGAACATCAAATGCCGGAGCAATCATTTCCAATTGTTCATCACTCATAGATTTAATCATTGTTTGTCCTGCACTGCTATTTAAAATTACCCATGCACTAATTCGACCATTCCTGATATCATGCACCGCTTTGTTAAGACTTGCGTAGTTAAAGTAATGTGCAAATTCTGCATTGTGCTCATCAGCCCATTCCATCATTGTCTGCAAACTTCTCTGCACTGCTGACTCAACTGGTTCCACTTTGAGCATGTCATACAAATATTTTTCATACAGTTCATCACGACACCATAGGTCTAGCTTGACACCACTTTTGATCACATAGTCGATGAACTTATCTGGATACAATGGATTTACATTGTTAATAAAACTGCCAAACTTTACAAAGGCATTGTAATAACTGCTGTCTGCAAAGTTGTCATAGGTCTTGGGTTTCTTGGCGTTTTGTGTCAGTTGCCAGAAACGATTAAATGCTACAAATCCTGCCTGAACACGCTTTTCAGTTTCCTGCAAAGCCCTACGTTTGCGTTCGCACATGTGCGCAACAAGAGTCTTATCTTTCATAAAACTCTTATTACAATGAACACATTTATAAGGTTGTTCTACTAATTGCATCATTCTGCCGGTTCGTATGTTGCTTCAAAAATATCAGGTTTACATGCATAGAATTCGCCTTGAACACCTTTAATAATCCAATCACCTTCTGTGGCAATGTGTTGTACAGTTAAATGAATGCCATCTTCCAATGTACCAATTTCTGCTTCACCTAGAGCAGTAGGATGGCGAGCTTTTCTAATATTGCCAATTGTGTTGCCACAAAACGCTTTTACTTTGGCAATACCTTCTTCAGTATAATCAAAACGCACTGCTTCGATTACTACAGGCTTTTTTCTAAACTTCATTCGTATTCCTTACGTTGCTTTTTGTCAAAACCCATCTTGTCAAATAGCTCTTTGATGTCATCTTTGTCCATCATCTTGCCCAACATTTTAATCTCATCCATCTTCATTGCTGGATATAACTGCACCAATAACTTTTCAATCTTGTTGGCTTTTTCTTTTTTACCTGCGGCTAGATATGGATGATAACAACTAACACCTGCACCGGTTGCGGCAAACAGTTTCCACAATAGTTCTTTATGATTCTTACTCAAATCCCAATGATTCTTATTGACCATTTCGTTAGTCATTTCGATAAACCATTCCTGCGTGTCTCTATCACCTTGGACACTTGCAGTATAACGCATTAGAATGTAAGGACTAAATGCCTTACGCTCGTCGTCAGTTAGGTTAGTGTAGAAGTCGTAGTTCTTTTGATCTACAGCATTCAGCTCACGTTTGATATCAAGTTTTGCAGTTGCCATATCTTCTTTCGTAATGATCTGTTAGGTAGTATGTTACTTTAACACGTTCTAGGGCTGCTTGTAAAGTGGGATTTGTTTTAGCCGCACGTCTTATATTTCCCCATAGTTGATCTTCTTCAAGACCCTCGTGCATACTTTGTTTCTTGGGACTCTCTGAATGTAAGGTACGAATAGCAGAACCTACTTCTCTAGCATATATAGTTTCCCCACCATCGGAACTTTCAAATACTGTAGGCATTTACCAGCACTTTGTATAATCTACCAATTCACTTTGACGACTAACTTCTTTAACAAAATATGCACAGGTTGGTTTTTCTCCAGCATATAATGGAGTCGTTAATAATTGGCCTGGGCGCATCTTTGGGAAATACCATTTGACATCATGATAGATATCTAGGATGTCAATTTCTAAAAACTCTGGTCTAAAACTGCTCAATGGATTAAAACAGAATGTCTTAAAGCCACGATCATTTAAACTAGTCAGTGGTAGAATTTCCATGTCAGGTCCTTCTGGATCTCCGACAATGGTGCACCAATCTAATGGCATTACTAATTCGTGTTTTCCTATTTTTAATGCTGCTGCGGGACCTGTAAAACTTTCAAGAAAGATCAAAGGTACAAAGAAGTGATCAGGATTTGAACTATCACTGTTGTCTAAAACAGAAAATCGCAAGTCTTCATCAATTTCGTCCGGTAAGTCGTTTAAATAAAAAACTTGGTTTTCTAGGGTAAGTATCTGCATTATTGGTATTTGACCTTTTCAATTGTAAATGGGTATTGTGCTTCTTTATAGAAACGTTTTCGTTCAGTGAGATGTCGTTTAGCGTACTTAGTACTAGCAGTTAAGTCCCAGATTTGCACGAAGTCTTTGTCGTCTGCTTTTCGAATGCCACGGCCAATACTTTGTATAACTCGGACAAAGCTCTTTCCGGGTTCCAAAAGAACCAAATTAAAAATACGAGGGATATTAATACCCACAGCGGCCACACCGTAAGTCGCCACAATAATCTTATTAGTAGATGTTTTAATCTCATCATACTCTGTCTTTCTATCTTTTGTTTTTACTTCACCTGATACAAATACTGCGTCAGGATTTTTTTCGATCAAGGCCTTACCCGAATCAATTCTGTTAACTAATACAAGTGTATTTCCGGTTTCGGCAATACCCTTGATCATGTCGCTTAGGTAATTCATTCTAGTATCATCTGTAACTAGGAATTTTAATTCTTCTGCATAACTACCAAACTCTTTCCATTCGGCAGTCTGTACAATATTAACATGGCAGTTACTAAGTACCCCTGCTTCTTGCAAAGTATGTGCAGCAACACGGTTAACTACTTCACCCAAACTTGCACGAATACTTTGAAATTCGTGTTCTGCTTTTGGGATAGTTCCAGTTAGTCCCCAACGTATCGGTGTATTGGAAAGATTTTTAGTTAAAAGTGTTTTGAGTACATCGGCCTTGGCCATATGTACTTCATCAACCATAACACACTGAACATTATCTAATAACATTTCCATTTTTGCACAGGCTGCTTCGTCCCAATTTTTACTGTTTTTGTCTAAAATATTTAAACTTTGCCAAGTACAAATTGTATGAGTTTTATCTAGATCTTTTCTGTCACCGTAGTACACACCGACATCTAATTTACAGTTAATAAAATCTTCTTCAGTTTGTTCAACTAAACTTTTGTTGGGAACAATGGTTATTGTTCGACCGTATTTTTCACAAATTTTCGATAAAGTTGCAGTGGTAATTGTCTTACCAAATCCTGTGGCAATTTCTTGAATACACTGTGGATTTTTTAAGAATATATTAACTGCATCAACTTGGTCATCTCGCAGTCGAATTTTTTCCCCTGCAAAACGATGTCCTTCTGGCCATGTTTGATCACCCCAAAAATCTTCAAAAATTTCAGGAAAATCTAATGATATAGGACGTCGCTGATCTTCAACTTCGATGTAATAATTCTTTGCCTCGAGAAATTCTAATACCTGTGGCATCATACTTAGATAAGTTGTGCCGCCGAGACCGAAGAAACTGATACTACCATCCCAACGCCCTAATTTATAGCTGGGTCTATATCGGGCAGTAGGGTCCTCATACTTGAATTTTTTGACCAAATCCTTACGTGTATCGAGATCTAAATTTTCAATCTTGATATTGACTTCATCTTTGATAATAATTTTACAAGAGGACAAACTGTGAATCCTTTTCTTTTTTCTTTTCGGTGTAATATATCAAATTTTCATGATTTCCCACGTATTCTCTAATAGAATAATGAACTCCGCCAAACCCCATGTTGATTACTGCATTAAATTTGATATTAGATTTTAGCACAGGTTTAGGCAATTTGCTACTGATAAAGACTACTTTGGTATTTTCTGTGATAGGAGAATTTAATTTATTTTCTTTGACAAAAATATTGAATTTTTCGTCAATTTTCGAGTCTAACCTAAACATTACAGAAATTCTTTCATTGAGAATGCCTTGTGTTTGTAAAAATTCATAGGCCTGCGTCAATTTTGCAAATTCGCTGCCCCCCGGAATTACAAACAGGCAAGGGCTCATATGTTCCACAATTGCGGAAAGGCAAGAAATTGGTGTTTTTTCACAATTTATGTGGAGATCTTCATCAGCTTCGGTCTGTAGGAATTTTTTAACATTTTCATTAAGACCTAATGAATCGAGATGTGCCGTAATTTCTTCAGACCAGGTAAAAATTCCTCTACGCCTTGCTTCGAACACTGCCCCCAATATTTCAGTGGATTGCAAATCTGGCATATTCTTGGAAATATTGAGAAAAACCGGTTTTCCTTGGTCTAATGCCAACATAGGAACAAACTCGCCCATGTGATCGCAAATTACTGTTGTTTGATCTGCAAAATTTTGGAACTCTTCATCACACGAAAATTCATCTGTTCGCATCAGTTTGGATAAAAAATGCGCAGCACCTTCTGTGAGAGCAAAAATCCATGCTTTTTTCTCGGGATCCCACGCTGCATGAGAAAAATCGTCTCTATGCTTTCTAATACTCTTGACCAATTCCTCATTGTAGGGGAATTCTAACTTGATAGCGCGACTATAGACATCGTGGTCAATAATAGATATCATTTTTAGATTGTTTAACTTTCTAAAAGGATATTTGTAGATGGGATTTTCCAGAAATTTTTCAACATCCTGTTTTATTAGGCTAGATAGCAAGGTAGTATGACGTCTTAAGATTCTTACTGCCACACCTGCCTGTTTTTCAGTGAAGCCATTGCCGCGACCAATCTGATCCGAAAAGCTATAGACCATTTGGCTATCCCAATTATTGAGTTTAACCTGTGGTGTAAATGCCAATGCGGTGATTAGTTCTTCTATATTCATGATTTATTATAACACAATTAGAGAAAAAGATCAAAGACTAATATCTTCAAGTCCTGCGGCCCGTAGTTTAATAATATTGCTCAATTGCCATTGTTTAATATCGAGGCCTTTGATAATGCCCAACCATTGATTGCGTAACATGGCAAATTCGTTGATAATTTTTTCCATATCAACAACATCTGCCTCACCTTCAACGTATTTTTCACAATCACGACTGCTCAATGCACGTTGATAGTTTTCTAAATATTTCTTAAAGGCTTTCGAACGAGTGCGTCTCAATTCGATGTTAAGATATTCGAGTATAGCTTCAACTTCTTGAAGTTGATTAAATCGCTGTTCAACAATACCAGGAAGTGAGGCAGAGGCCCGCTCCACGTTGCCGTGAATTTTGACCTCTTTCCTTGCTTCTTCAATTTCGTTGTAGTAGTAGTCTAAACAACTTGGAAGGTGTGCTATGTCTTTGGAGACTTTAGCATACCAGGACATGTTCAGTCCTCGTCTTCGCCGTAGTCGTAATCTATTTCGTCGTCCTCATCCTCTGCATTCTCATTTACGACAAGCTCAATAGCATTGTCTAAATGAGGATCATAACCCATGAGTCCTTCGAGAACAGATAGTTCTACATCCTTGCCAACTAGGAAATCAACATAGTGATTTGCCGCAGTTTCTTTGTTTTTATCAGAGACATATTCGCGGAATATGTCCCATACTTCAATAATTAGATCTTCTTCCATTATGCTTCCTCATTTTCTTCTACAGCCGTAATTGTGGGAGTGATATCGGTCCACTCTGCCATCATAATAGTTAGTCCATCTTTCTCATTACGTTCCCAAGCCTTGCGGAATTGTTTGATAATTTCGCCATCCTTGGTTGTGTAAACAAGACTGTTGCCTTCCTTCTTCAATGCGTTTTTAGCCTCAAATAGATCAACTAATCCGCTGAATGGACTCATACCAGTTGAGTAAGGAATTTCAACTTGGACTGACTCAAATGGTTTTGCGTAGCGTGTTTTCATAATCTTACAAGCTGAACGGATACCGTTTACAGTTGTAGTCTTATTACCATCGGCATCAGTTTTCAATTTCAACTTGCGCATTGCAACCACAATAGATGACGCATAGATAAAACCTTGACCGCCACTAATTTTGTCATCTGGGTCAAACATATCCTGGCTAGCGTATGTGTGATTGGTACAAACCAATCCAACATTCCATGAACCGAACATGTTTACACAATTACGAACAAGTGATGTAAGTGCTTTAGGTTTACGACCCATATCACCTTTCATTTCACCTGCTTCAAACTGATTTACGTCTGTAGGAGTCAATAACATACCTAATGAATCGATAACAAACAATACCTTGGGACGTTGTTCATCAGGCATCAATTTGTATTCTTTCATGAATTCACTGATGGTTTTTGCCACGTCATCAATCATAGCCATGTTGAGTTTTAACAACTTTTCATCGCTAGTATCAACGCCAAGATCAATTAACCACTTCTCATCAAGAGCGTTTTCACTGTCAACTAGGATAACATAAATGCCTTGTTCCTGTGCTGCCTTAATGATGTTTCCGGAGCAGATATAAGATTTACCTGCGCCGGATTCGCCAGCAAACACAGTTACCTTACCCAGGGGAACTCCCTTAAAGAAGTCCCCTGATATAAGATAGTTAAGGGCATAATTACCAGTTGAAATCCAGTCTGTGGGATCGTTAAAGCCAATACCTAAACCATCAATGGATTTAGTGATGCTTTTACGAAATTTAGAGATATCAAATGCTTTTGCCATTTAACTTTCCCTATTAAGACTTTTGACGATTGCGAATCATCGCAATAATATCTGCTGCACGACTACCTGCATCACCAGTTGCTGGAGCAGATTGCTCTGCCGCAACAGCTTTAGCGGGTGTTGCTACCGCAGGTTCAAAAGGGACGTCATCTTCATCTACCGGAGTAGATGCCACTGGTGTAGGAGTTGCTGCACGTGGTGCAGAACCCGTTGCTTGACCGCTACCACCATAGCCTGCTGGCTTGAAGTATTGTGCCCAACGATCTGGATCGTATGCTTCGCCATCAACTGAAGCTTCAAACATTTCTTTGATCACTTTGAGTTCAACTTCACCTGGCTTTTTAGGTAGGAAGCTCTTCAAATCGTGAAGACCGTATTGTTCAATTGCTGCATTTTCTTCAACACTCAATGCACGTTCACGACGAGCCCAAGTAGAAGTAGAGTAGTCAGCATAGCCACCTTTAGATGTCTTTGCAATCTTGAAATCCAAACCACGGACATAGTCTGTTGGCAATTCATCAATCTCACTATCCATCAACGCATTCTTAACAATGTTAAAAATTTGTGAGCCGATGATGAATCGACGGATTGGATTTTCAGGAGTTTTGTCTTCTTGTAGTTTGCTGTCAACTACATAACCTTGGAAAAGGTAAGACTTCTTTTTCCAGTACTTACGACCCATGTCTTCCAGACTCTTGTCTTTGAACCATGGACGAACTTCAGTCAATACTGGACATGTTTCACCCCACATCTCCATGCAAGGGACTTGCACAGTCACTGGCTTGGAGTTGGTTTCACCTTTGACACCGGCAAAAGGCAATTTGATCATTGCACGTTCAATCCAGAAGAAAGTGTTGTTAGGATCTGCGTCAGGTAGGAAACGTACTGTAGTAGTAGTACCTTCTGCGGCATTCCAGTGAGGGTAAATTGCGTTGTCTCCACCGTTCGAGCTACCGGTGTTTTGTTGAGAACTTGCTTGAAGTTTTGCGCGAATTTCTGCTAATGTTGCCATAATGTTTTGCCTTTATAAAATGTATTATGCCTCTTTCTTAAAGCCAACTGACTAAAAGAAAAACTGTGCATAGCGTTAACTATACACAGTTTTATTTATACATGCAACCTAAAAGGTTATGATAATATGGTTTATTTTGCCAATCCTGCTAGCTTCAAAATGCTTTCCATTTCTGGAGATTTTTGTTCAGCTGGCATAATATTTTTATCAACTGGGCCTTGATCACCAATGCCTTCTACTTTAGTTTTGATATTGCCCACTAGTTCTTTTAGTCTTGCCAAGCCATCATCACCGTGACTAGCTGATGCTTGTCCGTTGGCCACTTGACCGTGTTTCTGTTGCCATTCTTGTGTTAGCTTTTGAATAAATGCCTCTGCCATTTGGTGTGCCTGTTCGCCTGCTTCTTCTCCAAATTTTTCTGCAATTTGTTTCTTAACATCTAATGCGATGCCTTCTTCGCCGCGGAATGGACCAACTGTAGGATTGTCTCTGTTGTAGAAACTGCCAACAATTTTAGCAACTTCTTTGATCATAGATCCTTTGTCTTCGCCCATTGCACCTGGAGGAGGAACCATATCTGTATTTTCATTTTGTCCCATGTGCTGTAGTTCGCTCATAGTGTCGCCAAGGAAGTCTTCACTGCTAATTAATGAACGAGCTTGGTTAGGACTCATGTTTAATTCTTTTACCAATGCCATGCCGATTGCTTTTACTAGTTCGCCTTCTTTTGCTGGATCGTAAGTGATGCCGTGGCTGAATAGAAATTGTGCAACTTGATAGCTTGTTCTATCTTCTACGGCTTCCACTGTAGGTTGTCCTGCAGGTGCTTGTGTATTACTCATACCTAATGCTACCAATAGTTCTGGATAATTTTCATTTGCCCATAGTTGGAATACTTCGATGGGATCAGTTGTGCTGTCCAACTCTTTTGCCTGTTGAAATTTATTTTCCAAATTGTCATCGTCTAAACCAAATTCACTGAAGAAACTATACGCTGTATCTAGATTTAATTGACCTTCTGGTAATTCTAATAATGCCTGCTTTAATGCTGCAATTTGATCGTCTGCAAGTTTGCCTTGTTCAGTTGCCTCTGCCCAGTTTTCAAATGCGTCAAATGCGCTTTCTTTAACAGGAGAATCGCAGGCGCAAGGGTCTTCTTTGCAGTCTGGGCAGATGTCAGTTTCTTCACTAACATATGATTCAAGATCAACTTTGTTGGTCTCTCTCATGATGCTGTGTAGTAAGGGAAAGAAACCTGCTAGTTCTTCTTGGAATGTAGATTGTGTAAATTTCTGTTTGTATTCTTCCATAGTGACAGCATCAAGTTCCATGATGTCGTCGTCCATTGGGGCTTGTGCTCCTAGACCTTCTGCCCATGCTTCGTAATGATGACGCTTACCTAGTGCTTCAATTTGTGCTTTAAGTTCTTGTAGTCGGCCTACGGCCCTTTCTGTAATGCCTGTGGCGTCATCATGTAGGCTAGTCCGTTGAATTTTACGTTGGAATTCTTGTAGTTGAGCTATGTTTTCGCTCATTTTAATAATTGCTTTGCCTGCTTGATCATGTGGGGCACCACCGTGATCTACGTGTTGTGCCATAGCAAATGCGCCTGCTGGGTGAATAAATGGATACTTAAACCGTTCACCGTCTCTGTTCTGAATAAAAATTGCCTTGATATTGTTCTTCTGACTGCGGCTTCCAGCAAATGTTTCATCTACCGGTTTAGCGTGGCGAACAATAACTTCTGTGCTGCCTTTAACTGCTCTACTGGTTTTCTTTGTACTCTTGTGGTTCCAGCGTGATTCGTTCATGTTCATAGTAGGTTCTTCCTTGGGGCCCTGTGTAGCGGCCAAATGTTGAAAATCGTTTTTGTCTAGATTTGTCTTTGCGATGTCGCGCGTATCAAATCTTAATAGTCTACGCATTGCAAAGTAGCGCATTTCCTTTAGGAAACTATACCACATCTTCTTGGCCACATCGTCTTGATTTTCTGTAATACCCTGGCTGTAGTAAATCTTTAAACTGCCCAAATCATTTAAACTAATACTAACACGGCCTAGATCAGTGCCTTCCATTACGAAGTCAAAGTCAAAGAATCGTGCATCTGCAGGGTCAATAGTGACTGCACCGGCTTCGTCGCCCATTTCTAAATTGCTGAAACGGCTACGAACCTTGTCGAATAAATCTTGGGAAATAATTTGGATAGCGTTCATATTCTTATATTTAGTACGAACTAATGTATATGGGCATGGGTAAGTCGTGATCATCCATTCCCGTATGATCTCGCATCTTGTCGTAAATTGCAGGATCCCAGTCTTGCAATAGCATGACCATGCGTATAACTAATAATAATGCAGCTACTAAATCGTCGTGCTGGCCTACTTTGGCTTTGAAAGTAATACCCTGTGCTACAAATGTTTTCAACTCGCTAACTAAAACTTTACTGTTAACTTTGATCTGTTTTGTTTCAATTAGCTGTTTAAGTTTAGCACAAGCTGATATTTTTGCGGCGTGTGTAGTGTTAAATCCCTTGCGGAACCGACGTACATGACCTTTCTTAATTGGCTCACTTAAGAACAATCCTGGGAATGTTTCTTCACCTAATTCGTTGATAGCTACCAGTGCAGCTTCGCCTAGAGTATTATTTTCCACGCTGTAATAGATGTTAGGGGCAACACCCGCTGCCTGACATTTGTCGTCAATGTGTTTCAACAAGTCTCGCAAAATACGGGCCTGTGCCTGCACTGGGGTCATGTTGTGATGCCATTCGCACACTTGATCCATGCTAGGTAATTCTAATATTTCAATAGCAGCGTAGTCACCACCTGTGCCTAAACTAGGATCTAATGCCACAAGATACATACTGTTGGGATTGATTCTCTTATACCACCTGGCCTGTCCCATCTTCATAGTGGGCTCACGCCCTTCCATATCAGAAAGGCTAATACTGTTGATCAATGTTTCGTCAAAGATCAAGAATTCACATTCGTGTTCTCGCTGGAATCGTTCATATCCCACACGAGATACTTCTTCGTTTTTCCACTTTTCATCACGGTCTGGGTGCTCTGACCAAATGGCAATACAAGGATAGAATCCGTTACGGCCTAGTTCTTGAGCATTGCCGTGTTCGTCAAATCTCTTGTTAGCCTCGTTCCATATTTGTGCAAACTGGTCTTCATCACTGTTAGGAGTTGATGTAATAATTGCCTTACCACCAGTTGCTAGTGTAGGCGAAATGGATGTCCAAAACTCTACGGCAATGTTTGGTTCAACATAGGCAAACTCGTCGCAGTACAGCAAAGATACAGACATACCACGACCTGTTGTTTCAGTTGTTGTCTGTGCAACAATGCGTGATCCGTTGTCAAATTCTAAACTTTGTTTGTTGTAACTTGTAACACCAGCACGAATAAAGTCGGGACATGTTTCGTATGCATAACGCAGACGTTGCATAATTTCTTGAGCACCTGTGTATTTGTGCGCCGAGATAAGAATTGTACTATCAGGTACAAACATTGCGTACCATAGTAAATAGCCTACGGCTGTTGTGGTCTTTCCCATCTGGCGCCCAAGCATATTTACACTGAAACGGTGTCCGTGATAGCTATCCAATAACCGCTTTTGGTATACAAATGGTTTGTATTGTATCTTACCTTTTGTGGGGTGTTGAATAAAGAAAAAGTTGTCTAAAAAGTATTCTGGACCGCTGATCATATCACTGCATTTGAGCATGTGCTCAACATCTTCGTCAGTCCAACGCTGTGTAGCGTTTGCTTTTTTAACTAAATTACCGTCTAAACTTCTTGTGGCCATAATCTTATTTACTGAAAAAAATAGCCTCCGAAGAGGCTATTTGGATTACATCCTAATGTATTACTTTGTCAAACCAGCTAGTTTTAACATAGAATCAAATTCTTCGTTAGTTCTGTTGCTGGACCAAACTTTAGCACCAGACGATTTATTACGGTCATCAGTTGCCTTTTGAGCAGTGTCTTGGCTCTTTTCTTTTTGCTTGCGAATAAATGCAGGAACTTTGTCCATATCTGCACCTTCTTCCATTTCTTCGTCGTCTTCAGCAGCTTCGTCCATTTCTTCTTCAGAAGATTCACCAATGAACTTTTTGTATTCTTTCATCAAGTTTTCAAATGTAGCTGTAGGCTGTGTTCCGATACGCTTCTTACCTTCTTCATCGTTGCCGCCACCTTGTGGGTTATCTTGTTTGGCAAAATTGTTGGAACCAAATGCTGGAGGTTTTGTAGGATCAGCAGGACTGTTGTCGTATTGACTTTCGTCTTCTGGCTCATCATCTTTCTCTGCATCGTGGTCGTCCATGTCGTGATCGCCGTCGCCGTCGATATCACCGTGTGCTTTGCTAACACCGTCATCATCGCTACCAAACATACCACCTTGATCGTTGCCGCCTTCTTCATCACCGCCGTCTAATTCTGGATTCAATTTGTCGATTACAGAACGCATCATGTCGCTGTCAGTAGCAGCAGGTCCAACGGCTGTAACTGGTTCAGCAGTCATTACTGTTGGTTCAGGTTCCATGCCCAAGTGCTCTGGTTCTACTTTGTTCAAACCTGCTAGAGACATAATGTCTTTTAGCATACCGCTCAATTCTTCACCGCTAGCAGCAGTCATATTGATACTGGCAGGAGTGTTTGGAGCGCCGCCCATGCCGTCCATCATGCCCATTGGGCCGCATTCTGCTAGGTCTGCACCTTCTCTAACCATGTTAGGGTTTTTTGCATCTAGCTCAGCTAGGCGTTTCATTACGTCGATCATTTTCATCATGATTATTTCCTTGGGTCTTCTGCCAATTTTAATACACCACCTTGTGTATCTGATGGCGTATCGGTGCTATATTTTGCAGCACCCTCTGTTGGGATTTCTTCTCCGCGGGCTTTACGTTGTAACTTTAAAATGTCGTTTAATTCTTTAACAAATCCAGTATTGTATTTGTCTCCGTAGTAATCTTCAAATTGAGGATTGCCTGCTTCTTTGTAATCGGGATCATTTAACAAAGCTCCTTCGCGCTCAACAACAGGAGTTTGATATTCTTCACTTGGTTCGCCCGGGCGACGAACAACTAAATTCTGTTTGCTAACACCTAGTTCTGTTGCTAGGTATTCTGTAAGTTCTTGCTGTGTAGTTGGGTAATCTAATGTAACTTCATAGATACTAACTTCGCAATTCTTAACTTGTGGAAAATCTAAAGGAAGTGCTTGAATCGGAGTTTTAGCAGACCTTTTGAATCCACTCATTGCATATCTGTCTAACAATGTTTTCATTGCTGCTTCTTGCTCTGTTGTGAAGTCACCGGCTACTTTAACACGGAAGTCATACTTCTTTGAAGATTCGGAGAGGTATTCTTTGAATGTCTTGGTCATAGTGTATTTATTTATTCAGATTCTTTAGTTTTTCCAGGATGCTATTACGATCTGTTATAATATATCCCTGTCCCTCTACGGTTTCTGCACCTGTGTCGTTACCGTTTTTCTTGTCAATGGCCAACTTCTTTAACTGTAGATCGACCATTTTTAGCTTCTTATCAATCTTGTTGGTCTTGGCTGTAATGGCTGCATTCATCATCTGTGCCGCAATTTCAAACATACGCGAACCATAACGTGGGTCAACGTTCATACCCAAGTCCATTAGATCGTCGTATGCTTGTTCTGCTTTACTAGCAAGCCCGTCTAATTCAGCATCACTAATGTCACCGAGGCCTTTTACACGGGGTAATGCTGCGGCAATCTTGTCAAATTCTTCTAACCTATCTTCTAAACTAATTGGTATAGTTTCTGTGGGAGTAGGCTCCGGAGCGATATAATCCGACTTATCGGGGGCGATATTTAAAACTTCTTCTAAACGTTTGGTCATAATATTACTTATTTTCTTTTGGAGCCGCCGCTGTAAATATCAGTCTCATTCATGATTCTAAAACGTATACCCTGTTGTTTGCACCAATTGCTGGCCGCTGCCCACTTGGCCATATTTTTAACATACTGGGCTTGATTGTAGGGATTTTTACCAACTTTTTCTTTTAACATTTGGTTAGCTGGTTTGATTTCGATTAGCTCAACATGCTTACTCATGTTCTTATCAACGTAGGTGATTAAGAAATCGGGAACATAAATTGTCTGTTTTCCTGTTAGTGGATCACGATATGGGATCTTAACGCACTCGCTGGCCCATTGTTGGATGCTGGGGTTGTTATCGCAGAATGTCATAAAAGTGTATTCCCAACTTGACCTGTATGTAGGGGTACGACCTCCTACAAATTTTTCAGGGTTTTTTACTTTGTAAACACCTTGACTGAACTTTAAGCTCATGCTATGACCGTACGTTTTACTTCAAAGTGGGGAGTGAATTCTCGAGCATATCCCAAGAAGCTAGTCTTTACTCTATTGTAGTTTAAAATCTCAGATACTAGTGCTGATATTTCTACGTTATCAATACCTTTTAATGTATCTAAAATTTGCATAGGATTATATCCGTCTTTTTTAGCCTGCTTCATGATAATAACTGCAACAGATTCTGCTGATACATTATTAAACCCTCTGCTGGTAAAAAATCCAGTCATTGCTACTAGTGTTGACGCATTTAATTCTAAAGGTTGTGCATAATAGTTGTCAAATGCCTGTACTGTGGCATCTGCTGTTGATTTTGTTGCAGGTAAATTGCTATAAAGATTTGTCATTTTATTTGCCTGTTAATTTAGATGGTTGTGCTAGTGTTGTACCATTAACACTGTAATTTAGACCCGAAAATAAATTAATACCAAAGTTTCCAGATTGCCCAATTGAACTTTGTGCTAGGCTAGATCCTAATGCTCCTGTTATTCCACCAGGTTGATTTCCTGTTGCTTGAATATTACCAAGTACGCCACTAACAATACTGTAACCTTCTTGTTTTAAATTTATATTTTTTGCATTTTTAAGTGTAGTCGCCGCCGTTATGGCCGCTCCTAAAAAGTTTCCAGAATCTAATTGGCCAAATACCGAATCAACTCCTGCTATAACTCCACCTGCACCAAATAATGAATTTGTACCGTTGCCGCCAACACTCAACGGACTAGGGGATTTATCATAATAAACTGCGGTAAATGCTGATGCTTCAGCGGAACCTTTTATTTTGCCACCATTGTAAATAACATCTTCGTATGCTACTGACATTTTGTTAGATAAAATTTTAGCACCGTCATTTTGATCTAAACTGTCATGCGCCCATTCTGTAACTATAGGATTGATCAACGTAATTTGTGTGAATTTTTGTTGATGCATTACATAGATATCAATCGATGTAAAAAACGGCGTTGTTTGTCCGTTGTTTAAACCGTATGCATTATTTTTAATCCCGTATTTTGTATCTCCAAATTCCACAGGTGTTTGTTTATTACTTGCACCGTAATTGCTATCTGCAAAATAATATTTGTAATAATTTTTCCATAAGTTGTTGGTAATATCACTATTGTCATCGTGAAAGTCTATGCTAATAGGACTATAGGATAATTTAGTTTGAACAACAGTTTTTCTATTATATTGATTTACTACTTCTGTTCCAATAGTGAATTTTGGAAGATCTAATTTTTTAACAAGTAATCCCACAGAGGACATATCTCTTCCAGCCCATACAGGATCTGTTACAGCATTTCGATTTATGTTAAAAGAAACAAAATATAAGAAACCAACTTTTGGTGCTCTAGCATATGTATTTCTTACATATAATCTATTTGCGTGTTGATAATCCTTTAAGTTGCCAGAATTGCCGAAGATTCCGTCACTCATGCCACTTAAGAAATTTGTAAAAGCATTACTCATAGTAATATTTAGTCAAAGAAAAAGCCGGGGGTAAACCCGGCTTATTTTACTACTTGACAGTATTAAGCTGCGCCAGTAGCTAGTGTACGGATTGTACGACCAACCGATGCACCTAGTCCACTCAATGCACCTGCTGCATCAAGTTGTACAGCGTTATCATAAGTGATGGTCATTGCAATATCTAACGGATCAGTTGAGGAGTTATAGTCGCCACCTTGATAAGTTGCAACTTTTAGGAAACAACCATACAACTCAAATGCTTCTAATACTGCGGGAGTATAAGCACCGTTACCACCGTCTAAAATTTCAATTCTCATTGTAAACTTATAATCGATACCGGATGCTGCACCACTTTGCTCATAGAAGTCAAATTGCTTCTGTAGTTGTTCGCCAACTTTTTTGCTCACTGTGTTAGATACATCGTCACGCACAGTTAGTTTAGCATCTGCAAAACTATGTTTACCTGCCAGCTTGATTGTGCTGTTATATACAGGTAACTTAATTTCCTCGAATGTTACTTCTGGACGGGTTACGTTCATAACCTGTTTGGTCAATTCTGTACTTGGTGAGCTTGCAACACCAAATCCGTCTAGTGTGACACGGAAACGGTATTTTAGCTTGGGCATTAGAAGGCCCTGGTTTGCCGAACTTTGATCAGTCGACAAAGGTACTCCAAAATTCTTTAAACTTGCGGAAATTGTCATTTTATAAATGCTCCTTATTCTTTGTATTTACCTATTATAGTCCAGCTGCAATTGCGCCAGTATTTTTAATACGTAACGGAATGTAGATAAACTCAACTGCCTTAACAGGTTCGATAGCGATATCCATGTATAGCTCAGAACGGTCAATTCTAGCAGGTGTGTTATTTGTAGAATCGCATACAACTACAAAGTCATAAAGAGCACGTTGTCCTACCAACTCTAGCAGTAGGCTTTCTGCGGCTGCTTTAATTTCACGGCGTGTCTGTTGATCATTTGGTTCAAATAGATACGGTTTAGATAGAATAGTCAACTGTCTACGTAAGTAGGCAAGTAAACGAACTACGTTAATACGATCTAATGAACTAGCGTTTTTAGCACGGGTATATTGACCAAAGTTAGCAATACCTACACCCGGCAGGGTTGCGATTGGGTTAATTTTAACATCATGTAATACGTTGCGTAGACCTTCATACAATGCAGCAGCTTTGAACTCACCTTCTTCTGTAATGTAACCTACATTAGTTGCGTTGTCGACACCACCGCGACGTGTACCAGCTGGAGCAAACCATTGGTAGCTCTTGGCATCACTATTAATAATTGTACGTAACATCATGTGGCTTGGAGGAACAACAATATGATTACCACTATTGTCAGTTGTATAACCACTTGGGTAGAACAAACCTAAATATTCGTCGTATGTAACTGCACCAGCATCACCATTATCTAATGCCGCTGTGTTACTACCCCATGCCTGCAATGTAGTTGCAGTTGGTTCTAAACGCATAGGAGTGTCACCGACAACAAAAGCAGTTTGACCACGATCAATGTTAAATGCAACCATTTCAGCAATAGCTTCTGGATAACCAGGAGTAGCAATCAAGTTGAATACCAATGTATCTGAATCACGGATAGCAGCATTAGTATTGATTAATGCTTTTAATTTAGATACAACATATCCGCGTTGTGCATGACGACCAAATGTACCTGAACCATTTGCATTGTTAGGACTTACAGACACCCAACGATCTGCATTATAGATTGAACGACCAGTAGCCGGATCAATCATGTAGTCATTTTGATATCTAGTGTTTTTACCTAGATTAGCTTCTAAATTCAAATGTCCTTTTACAAACTTCTTGACATTATATCCACTGCGGCGTAGATTCCATAACTTTATACCTTTTGGATATAATGCTGGATCTACACAGTCCGGATCAACATAATCGCTGATTAACAAATCAGTAATAGATGTAATATAGTTAGGACCGTCTACACCGTTATCAGACCAACGTGCATCAGCAAAAACCCAACCGGTTGGAGTATGTTGATCAGTAGTATCTTGCAATACCCACTTTAATGTAGAAATACCGTCGTATACATAAATGTTCTTTCCGTACATTTCTGTATCAGCAGTAGAAATCCAAATATCACCGTCAACTAAATCACTACCGTCAGTTTGTGTAGTAGGTTGAGTTGCGCTAATAATAGGACCAGTAGGGTTAGTATTGGAATAACCACCATAATTTTGATAACCTACCCACTTTGTACCATCATGGATCATAATATCAACTTCACCGACAGCAGAATCATACCATAAACGTCCGTTGTCCGGATTTACTGTAGGAGTATTTTTCTTGGCTTCATAAACTAAAGGTTTCCAGTTTGTAGCAATAAATGTAAAACCGTCTTGAGTAGGAGCAGTATACAAGTTGACAGTACCTAACTTTGTAGTCATGTCATAAGCTGTTAGGCCAATAGTAGCCAACGGAGTATTAAGTCCATCGGATAATTCAAAATCTCCACCGAATGCATGAGTAAATGTAACCTTGTTTGTAGCTGCATCATAAGTTGCAGTAACGTTCACTAATCCGGCTGCACTTAATGCTGCAGGAATTTGTGCTCCTACAGTTACACTATTGCTTGCAAGAACTTCAACAGTTTTTGTTGCGCCCCATGCACCACTACTAGCTAATGTTTCTCTAATTGTAAATCGGCTGTTATTACCGGATTTAACAATACTTGAACCACTTACAATAGTAGTAGGACTTGTAGCATTACGTCTCCAAACTTTAAAAGTTGCACGGGCAGCAGTTGGATCTGCTAACCCATAATGATTATAATCAGACTCGATAAACACTGTTCCTACGGGAATATTTTTGCCGCCACCTGTGTAGTCAAGTTTTTCTAAAGCCTGACGTGCGCTGTTATATATTGAGGCATTTATTGTAGTCCAAGATTTAGTACTACCATTGTAATATTTTACAAGCCAATTTGCGCCAGCACCTGGGGTAGTTGTTTGAACCCAAACACTACCTGTTGGAGCTGTGCCAGTGGCCCATGTTGGATAATCTGTATGAGGGCTTAATTGTACCTTTTTACCACTATCGAACCCGCCATATACATAAGTCCAAGCAGGTGATCCACTTGCTGTTTTATAAAATAATGCATTTGTATTTTGGCTAATAACAACCATTGCATAATCGCCACGCTGTCCGAATGAATCTGCAGGTTTTGAAGTATTAGTATTCCATACCAAAGGATCATTAATATTGTCGTTATCAATGATCAAGGGAGTCTTTGTAACAAATTTTCCTACAGGACCACTTGCATCAAATTCTTTAATACCATATAGACTAGAATCACTATCAATCCAGTATGTTCCTGCAACTGGAGTACCAGTTGGAATACTTGTGCTAGGTATTAATTGACCTAAATCAACATCAGCACGAACAACATATGCCCTAGAACTTACACCTAGTGAGCTATACGCGGCTTGTAACCCGTATTCATTTAATTCGTTACCGTGTATTGGATTGCCGCTTGCATCTGTATAGAAATGCGGAGTACCAAAAGTATCAGTCAAATCACGTTGACTTGTAATAACATAAACTTTACCTGCATTGGCAGCAGTTGTACCTTGTGCGGTACCTGTTGCAGAAGCGTTGCTTTTGTCTTGTGCAGTAGCAACAAAAATAATTGGTGTTGTGCCAGGTGCTGATGGAGTATAGAAACTCTCGTCAATAACTGATACGCTTACGCCTGGTGAACCTAATGTGGCCATTTTCAATCTCCTTAATGGATTACTGCTATTATTTAGCAGGTCCGGAGAAAAATGCCTGGTTAAATACACTTGAAAAAGGGCACTAAAAGGGCGGGGTATGAGAAATTTATGTAGAACGTGTGGTCAAAGACCAGTTGCTGTTAATTACTACAAAGAAGGTAAGCCTTTCTATAGGTCAAAATGCGATCACTGTGCTAGAGGGAGGAGAGAAGGTAAGCCATTATGGGAACTAGCAGGCTATAAGAAAAAAACTACTTGTGATAAATGTGGATTTAACAGTAAGTATCCCGATCAATTTAATGTCTTCAATATAGACGGAGATCCTGCAAATTGTAGATTTACTAATTTAAAAACGGTATGCGCTAACTGTCAACGCATATTGCATAAACTTAAACTACCCTGGAAGCAGGGAGATCTTACTCCTGATTTTTAACCGAGTAAATCTAGTGCAATCTTTGTGCTAAATGGGAGGTCTTTTCTAGGCAGTAAACTTTCTATCTGTGAATATAACTCGTCGATAGTAGTATCATTAAACACAACGTGATCAATATCACCACCTACCCATGCTGTTTCGCTAGCGTGAATTTTAAGTTGTTCTAATTTGTTCTTACTCAACGACCAAGAAGCATTACCGTCCGGACCTTTATTCACACTTTCAGCAGCATCATACCATTCGGGATCATCGCCACGTTTGATACGGACCACAATGCCGCCTGCATTGTGAATAGATTGTATCTCATTAGGAAAGCGGACATCACTGATAACAATATTGTCGCCTGTTTTGCGCATCTTGTTTTCTACCGATGCAATCCAAATATCATCATGGAAGCCTTTGCGGCATACTTCTGTACCCCAATATTGTAGTACCCAGCGTGGAGTTAGTGTGGGCATGTTAAGACGCTGTGCCCACCATTCATCAACTTGCTCTCGCCATTCGCGAGCTTCTGCTGTGCGACCTTCTAGTAGTGTGCGGTCCCAACCAAATACGTTTGCGACAGCATCTTTGAGTGTGTTGGCAAAACTGTCTCGCCTAAATCCATGAAAATTAACCAAGTAATCTGCGGCGGTGTCTTTGCCGCTACCGATGAATCCAACAAACCCTACAATCATAGCATCTCCAAGCGTGATGCTTATAATTATATTACGTGTAGATTACAGTGTCAATAACTGAATTAGCCAATGACAAAAGTTAGTGGCTCTCCACCTTCTTTGTAATTGATTAGGTCCTGCTCTAGCATTTCCATTTCAGCTTTGCCTTCAGCTTTTAAGGCAGTTCCGTTAAGTGTGGTGCTGCCTTGTGGACTGGCAATGCTGCTAAACTTCTCACGTGCCTCACCTAACATTAATTTGCAACCAGCCAAACTATAGTCTCTTAACCATTGACTTGCGGCAGGATCTTGTAGTAGATTAAAATCAGGACGATAGTTATACATCCAGACTAGCAGTTCTTCCTCACTACGAGGACGTTGCATTATGGTCAATAATTTTGTAGTTTTATTAAATGTAAAATTAACATCACTACCGAACATTTTACCCACTAGTTTCTGATAGCTGGCAAAGGCATAATAGGTTGCTAAACCGCCCATATTAGAACTTGTCAGCAAATAGGTATTAGAATAGGCCAAATTGAAGGGTTCAAACAATGTTCCCCCATTTCCACCGCCACTTCTACTACCGATACTACGACGGAATAGTTGACGAACATTCATTACTTCTTTGGGCAATATGTAATCATTTTGATCTACTTGCAGAGTAATAAATCCAAAACTTTCTTCTACGGAGTTTGAACTTCGTTGACGGAATTTGTTTAGGGCGCGATCTATTGCCGTATTGTAGTGAATAGGATCTAATTCTACGTCCACCATACCTGATCCCAGCATGGTCTGCACATATTCAATAACTTTTTGTCGTTCGTTTTCAGTATCGGTCATACAAATATTTATCAGTTTATGGTACGCTAAATATAAGACTATGCCAAGACTAAGTTTATATAAGCCAAATAAAGGCGCCGATTTTAAGTTTTTAGATCGTGTGATCAACGAAGAATTTCAAGTTGGCGGCACTGATGTCTATGTTCACAAATACATGGGCCCGGTAGATCCGCTGGCAGGTGAGAGCACCCCGGGTGTTCCGAATAATAACAATCCTATTCCAGAACTAGGGATACAGGATTTGATATTCATGGAAAACCGTGATCGTCACTATGATCCAGACATCTATATTATGCGTGGAATTTACACCATGCAAGATTTAGATTTTAACTTGAGTCAATTTGGTCTATTCTTACAAAACGACAATATCTTCATTATGTTCCACTTGCGCAACACTGTTGATACATTGTTGCGCAAAATCATGCCTGGTGATGTTATTGAGTTGCCGCATCAGAAAGATGAATATGCCCTAGACGATAGTCTAGTAGCATTAAAGAGATTTTATGTAGTACAGGATGTTAGTCGCCCTGCCGCAGGTTACAGTCAAACATGGTATCCGCACTTACTACGTGCTAAATGTGTTCCGCTAGTTGATAGTCAAGAATTTAAAGAAATACTAGACAGTGATGCAGGAGCGGGTGATGGTAGCACATTACGAGATTTATTGAGCACTTATCAAAGAAGTATTGAGATTAACAATCAAATCATTGCACAGGCAGAAACAGATGTTCCTAAAAGCGGTTTTGATGCTAGTAAATTGTTCATCATACCTACTACAACTTCAACAGGGTTAGTCAATGTTGCAGATGCCAGTATTGCAAATACAGATGCCAGTGTTCAACAAGCTATGCTAGATGCTAGTGCAGTATTGCAAACTCCTAACAATGATTTATATGTTGGTTACTTAACCGGCGACGGAGTTGCTCCAAATGGTGTGCCGTATGGATTTGGTATTTCGTTCCCTAATAATCCTATTATCGGTCAATTTTATCTACGAACAGATTATTTGCCTAATAGGCTATTTAGATTTGACGGTAGACACTGGATCAAGTTTGAAGACAATGTTAGAATGACTATAAACAACTTTGGAATACAAGATGTTTCTACGGGCACATTTGCAGGACAAGCTATCAAGCAGACAGAAAAGTCCAGTTTTATCAATAACAATAACACAGCTACAATTGCTGGTAAAGTTGTTCAAGAAAAACAGGCGTTAAGTAAAGCATTAAAACCTCAAGCGGACGCATAATATGTCAGATTTTTTTTACGATGGTCAAACCAAACGTTATATAACGCAGTTCATACGCATTATGAGTAACTTTAGTTACAAAGATGTCAAGGGAAATTTGACTCGTATTCCTGTTCGCTATGGTGATATGAGTAGGCAAGTAGGAGCTCTGTTAAAGAAGAACAGTGAAAATACTATACCGTCTGCACCATTTATTTCCTGCTACATTAAAGACATGCAGTTTGATCAATCAAGGATGCAAGATCCTACATTTATCAGTAAGGTGCAAATTAGAGAACAAGCACTTGATCCAGTGACTGGTCAATATGTAATTAATCAACAAGGTGCAAATTATACCGTAGAACGTATGATGCCGTCTCCTTATCTTGCTACATTTAATGCAGACATATGGACTACCAACACCGATCAAAAATTACAAATATGGGAACAATTAGCCGTATTGTTTAATCCTAGTTTAGAATTACAAACAACAGACAACTACATTGACTGGACTAGTATTAGTGTTATTACCCTGAAGAGTCATATATGGAGTAGTCGCAGTGTTCCGCAAGGCCTTGAGCAAGATATAGATGTATTAAGCATGACATTTGAGACTCATGTGTGGATTACTCCGCCTGTTAAGGTTAAGAAGTTAGGTATTATTACTAAAATTATTGCTAGTGTGTTTTCCACAACACAAGGAACTATTGCAAACGATTTTTCTAACCCAAATGCTGTATTAGAATCTTTAGGTAACGAGCAACAATCAGTCATTGTTACACCTGGTAATTTTGATCTGCTGGTATTGGATAATGTTGCAAGTTTATTAAGCAATAATGGTTCAGGTGTTGCCGCAAATCTTTCAGCAGCCGGAGTAAAGAGTTCGTGGGTTACTTTGTTAAATTTATATCCAGGACAGTTTCGAGCAGGATTAAGTCAGATAAGATTAGCTAAACCCGACGGTAATGAAATTGTTGCACGTATAAGTTTAGATCCATTAGACGAATTTAAGATGATGTTATCATTTGATCAGGATACTATTCCTACAAATACTGTCATCGAAGGACCAGCAAGAAACAATAATAGTTGGGGATCAGTTGACGCTATCATTAATCCTGAAACTTATAATCCTACTAATAAAGTTGCAGGCACTAGATACTTAATTTTAAATGACATTTCTAGTGATCCTATTGACGGTCCTGTTGCATGGTTGCAAGATAACGGTGACGGATTTATTGCTAACGGAAACGATATTATTGAATGGCACGGCACTAGTTGGGTAGTAGTATTCAATTCATCCACTACTAAAGAAATCACCTATATAACTAATGCATATACCGGCGTACAATACAAATGGGATGGATCATCCTGGAGTAAGAGTTTCGAAGGTATCTATAGTAATGGTGCATGGCGTCTAATTCTCTAAATCAAATCATATGTAGTGGTGGTCTTTTTCTTGCAAAAGACACGCAAAGATTCCTATTTTTGTTAAGAACACAGGGCAAAACTGCCGGAACTTGGGGACTAGTAGGCGGAAAAAAAGAGCCTACAGACCCTACTGCCGTTGATGCATTAAAACGAGAAATAACAGAAGAAGTAGGCAAAACACCTCAAATAAAAAAAATAGTTCCATTAGAACTATTCACAAGCAACGATCAAAATTTTCAATACAATACGTATGTTCTACTTGTTGACAAAGAATTTATTCCTGTACTAAATGAAGAACACAGTGGCTATGCGTGGTGTAGTTATGATGGATGGCCAAAACCGTTACATCAGGGTGTAAAAAATAGCCTTAATAACAAAAGCATTAAGGCTAAATTAGAAATACTATTAGAATTACTTTAATAGATTGGGACCAAACGCCCAGGTCCCTAGGTGTCTTAATTCCATACTTAACACTGTATCAACTTTAACGGCATGTCCTTTATTAGCCATTTTTTGACAAAAAATCATATCTTCTCCCAAATGGTCATTGCTTTCCGGAGCCCATTTAAATTCAAACCACGGTTGTTCTATTTCTTGTAGTATACTAGTTTTCATTAACATACATCCCATACCAATGCCCTCTACAGGAACAAGATTATCTTGTGGTTCAAACGCTAGTGGATTCTGCCAATCACCAATTTTCTCATAGGCAACACCTTTTGCAGGTAATTGTCTGCGAATATAATTTGCAGCCACAACATCTTCGTTATGTGCCATTAGTCGCATAGCAGTGGTAGCAGGGAATACCATATCGCTATCTAGCCATAGCATGTATTCTGCGCCAATGTTCTGCGCTTCCAATGCTAATCGTTCACGTTGTGTTAGTAATACTGTACTTGCATCATAAACAACATGTGTATCAATGTTGTTCATTGTATTAAGTTTAACAAGTTCAATTAGACATTTACTAAATGCGCTGTGTAACATATCACGGCACGGAACTAAAACTGCTAATTTACTTTTTTTAAGACTCCATTTAGAGGAGGCAAATACACTTTTTGTCATGCGCCCGCCACATCGTTGCTGAGCGTTTCTCCCTGTATTACTAGCTCATGAATAGCATTAATTAGATCTTGTGTGCGTTTGGCACATAGTATAAAATCATTCGGACTTAACTTGCAGGTAATGTTCATAGTTTCAAAACTAACTCTTTCGTTAGTTAAAACTTCGATGGCACTTTGTCGAGCTAGATTTTCTATAAAACGTTGTTGTGCAAGTTCGTCATCGTCGGATAACAATTCTATACATTCGGCTTCATCTAAATCATTGGCCAAATCAATTAATATATCTAATTCTTTTTCTTGATTAGAATCTAGATCTTTTTGCTCTTGCAAATAATTAATTCTAGATAAAAAATTTAATAAAGTTTTAGGATTCGATGTTCGATCGTTCCAAACAATATTATCAAGTTCCCATCTTGATAACCCAACTTGTGATTGTGATAAAATGTGATCTATGTTTAGTTTTAAGTTTGTCATGAGTATGTATACGGTGCTGTTTTGCCACCAAACGTACTAGAAAGACTAATTTGAGATCCTGCCGCTTTACCGCCATAATTAGCACCCAATGTAGCACTGAGGTTAATATTTGCACCGGCTGTGGGGGCTACGTTAGTATATGCCTGGTTAACGCCTCCCATTTTAATTGCCGATCCTGTTGCTGGTAAAACTGACACTGGTTATTCCCTTAGTGGCTGATTATTTATTGATCAACTTGTTGACCATCTCTGTAAGCTGGGCAATCTGCTGTTGTTGCTCTTTGATTGCTTCAATTAGCACCGGAACTAATTTTTCATAACGAACAGTTTTATAATTTTCTCCAGATTTTGAAATAGTTTTACCAGTTTCTGGATCTGTTGTTATGTCAAATGGCGCTATTGTAACAATTTCTGGAAATAACGCTTCTATTTCTTGTGCGTCGACACCTAGTTGAACTTTTTCATCAGTGTAGCCAAAAGTTTTTGCCAGCTCGTTGTTAGTATACCTAAATCCATTTAGTTTAGTTACCGCGTCTAATGCACCTGTGATATTTCCTAAATTAGTTTTAAGTCTACCGTCGGAGTAGTATGCTATAATTTCACTAGTTGCGAATAATTGTCCACCGGAAACACCTACATAGGTAGAACCTGCACTCCAGCCTCCAATTTTGAAAATGTTATCTGTATCAAGACCCATGTTAATAGCATATATACCGGGACGATGAAATGACATTATTGCACCGTTGCTACCGTCTCCGCGAACGCTCATCGAACCACTATCGTTAGATCCAACATAGCTACCGCCGGTATTAGTTTTGCCTACTATTAGGCCAGTCATTGTACCGCCAGCTAGTGGTAATGCACTAATTGCTGATAATACGGCGGCGGCCGTATAACTTCTTATGTAATAGTCACTGCTATTAAATCCTGCAAAATATCCTATACCAGATGCGTTTCGTTCACTTCCACCACCGCTAGTATAAAAATAATTGTTAGCAATGTAACCGTTGGCATCTGCTACCACAACACGGTTAGCGGTGCCGCCAGTTTGTGAAGGAGTAAATCCACCAACTGTTGCTGAGTTTCCGCTGATGTTTGCTCCTTGAATAATAGAGCCAGTGTCATTCCAATATAGAGCAGATTTATTATAAACTGTGGCATAGGCATTTGTACCGTTACCTAACAATAGTCGATAAGTACCGGCACTTGGGTCAGTAGATTGATATATATTAATTGCATTAATTGAATTGCCAGCTGTTATTCCAGAAGTATTGACCCACGTAGGTGACGCATTACCATTGCTTTGCAGGAGTTGACCACTAGAGCCATATGCCGATCCACTTGATCCAAAGCTCAGTGCGCCAGCAGTTGTAAATCTAGCAAGTTCAGTTATTGAACCACCGGATGCTGTGTAATAAAAACCAAACCCGTTTGACGGAGTAGCGCCACTTCTAATATTACCTATTGAAAATAAATTACCGTACCAATCAAAGTTTAATAATTTAACAGGTTTATCGGTGTTATAGCCCGGTGCTGTAATGTAAATAGAGTTTGATTCTGTGGCCGCTGCTAACTGCGGAGCACTAGCAGTAAGGTTGCCGGAGATATTAATACTCCATGTACCACTAGCATTAGCACCCGATGTGCTCGGAGCTCCCACTGTATTGTAGGAAATTGTAATAGCAGACGAACCGTTAAATGTTACACCACTTGCAGATCCACTTCCACCGTTGTTAATTGTTAGTGAGTTAACAACACTTCCAGCCTGACCGGTAGTATTTTGATTTAATGTTGGAATATCAGCAGCTACAATTGCACGAAATGTAGGAGCACCTGCACTACCGTTTGGTGCAGCCAAGAAATAATTTGCTGTTTTACTAGCATATGGGTTTTGTGTATCTCCATAACCAGAAGCTAGTGCAATTGTTGTATTTGAACTATTGTTGAAACTTGTACCGCTTAATGGTGAACTGATAGTCAATGTGTTGGCTAATGGTCCAGAGAATGTTGTAGCTGTTACTGTACCATTAAAGTATCCAGCACCGTTAACACTTAATCTTGCACTAGATTGAGCAGTGCTGTAACCAAACATGCCATTGCCGCTGGCAAGAATGTCTCCTGCATTAGCTGTTACTGCATAACTACCAACTGCTAGAGATGTTGTAACTTTTTCACTTCCACCAACAAAACTGTTACCTTGATTATAGATACCCCAGTTATTAGTAAATGATACATTTGTTCCCGCAACCGGTGCTTTGACATATAAGTTTACAGCATCAGTAATTACTACACCAGCGTTATTAGCAGTAAATGAGGGGTCCAAGAAACTTATAGCAACTCTAGCAGATACCGTAGCACTTGCTGCCGACGAAGTATCATTAAACGCATTAGCACCACTACTGAAAGTTGGACTGGTTGTAGTCCAAGAACTTGCATTAACTGCTCCTGTTCTAGAGAACACAGTAGCCTGTACCGTACCAGTGACGCTCAATATACTATTAGAACTGCTCCAGTTTGCATTGGTCATAAAACCAGTTGTGCCGGGCCCGGTTTGGTATGGAATTTGTCCAGCAGTACCGCCTGCTAGGTTAGTAGCAGTAGTTGCATTACCGACAGTTGCCGCATTAAGACCAACCCAGGTAGGTGCTGCATTGCCATTACTTTGTAAAATTTGCCCACTTGAACCATAATTACTTGTTCCGTTAAACGATATAGCACCGTTTAAGTTGACACCACTAGAGTTCCAGGATAGCATTGTGGTTCTTGCTGTACGATCAATAGTATCTGAAGTACCTGCTTGTAAATTGCCGCCGCTGTACCCTCCAATCCATAATTGATCGCCGCCCCCGCCGGCATTTCCAAATAATACATAACCACCAATGTTGTTGTCTTGGAACGCAATACCGGAATAAGTTCCATTGTCTATTGTATTGCGGAACAATAGATAGTTGTTGGTATTACTATCCATTATTGCAGTAGTTCCAGCTGGGACACTACCTATGCCTGTTGCGGCTGTTGCTACTACATGCAATCTTGCGGAGCCGGGTGTTGCCCCGTTTCCAATAGCAACGGTGCCTCCGTTAGGTACTAGATTTGTTGCACCAGTATGGTATGCACCAGTTCCGCCGCTGGCAGTCATTATGTTACTAAAGAGTACCTGTCCAGAAGAAGCAATAGTTCCAACTTCAGATGTATTATACCTAACTTCTACAGTACACATCATGTACGGTGGTAGATCAACAAATACTGGTTTATATTGACAATTTGCGTTGACACTAACTTCTGAACCTAAATAGACACGAAGCATGCCGCTGCCGCCTCCGGCATAGGTACATACCAACGTACCAGTATCTCCATATCCATAGGATAGTAGCCATTTGGTATAGCCGCCTGATGTATAATACGAACTATAAACAGTAATCTCGTAACTAGTATTTGTACTCCAGTTTACGGCGTCACGGCTTACCTTCATGATTTCGTAGACTGCGTTAACGTTGCCTTGACCAGTTGTTTGTACGCTATAGGTTTTTAGGCCGCCTGCGTTTTGTAATCTACCATTCACATACAGTGTGGTACCGTTCCAGGTTAGATTACTACTGCCAGTTAGCAAGTTACTACCTGAACCAAAACCAACATAGGTGTTGGTTAATGAAGTTGCACCAGATGTAATACCACTTGCATTTACCCACGTAGGTGCCGCATCGCCGTTGCTCTGTAGCAATTGTCCACTACTACCAAAGTTGGATGTGCCACCAAATGCTACAGCTCCGGTATTCTTAAAAAACACTAAATCTCTGTAAGTACTTGCGGTCAGTAATTGTTGGAATCTAAAACCAGTGTTGGCATAAGAACTCGGATATACAGTATTCCATATATTAGCTTCAACGTTGCCGCCACTAAAGTTATCAGCAATAGCAATTGGACCTGTGCTATTTACTGTAAACGGTGTCGGATATATTACACTAGATGGATTTGTATTGTATCCACCGATATACAAATAGCCACTACCACCTAATGTAGCTGATGCTGCTAAATTGTTAGCAGTAACCGCAGTGGTCATTAGCGTAGCGGTATTCAATGACCATGTAACTGCGGCAGATCCGTTATATGCAGATCCAATTAATCCTGTGCCAGTAGAATGAGGGTAAACAACGGAACCAGCAGTAATCGTGCTTTGGTCAACCCATGTTGGACTTGCATTACCTGCGCTCTTTAGTAGCTGACCACTTGTACCGTAATTTGTAGATCCGCCAAATGCTATACCCTTTGAGCTGGTAATTCTTAATGCTTCAGCAGTTCCGTTGGCAGAAAATATTAAATCACTATTAACAGTAGAGATGGTTGCAGTGGTTGAATTAGTGGTATCACCTAAAATTAACTGCGCTAATGTCGATGCTGCGCCAATATAAGTCTGGCCTCGAACATCTAATCTATAGTTTGGTCTGTTGGTATTGATACCAACTTGTTGAACTGAATCAACGCGAATTGCTTCGGTAGCATTAGTTGTTATCGATACGTTGGACGAATTTGGCAATATTGTAAATCCGTTAGCACTTGTACTATCAAGAAATGCTAATTGTGTACCATCTGAATATAATACCCCAATTGATCCAGTTGTAGCACCGCGGAATTTTATTATGGAGTTACCGGAACTAACAATATGTAATGGAGAAGTGGGAGTAGCAATGCCCATGCCGACATATCCGCTATTGGGCAAATATGTTAACCCAGTAGTAGCAGCAACTTTAAGTACCGAACTGCCTGCACTTATAGAAGTAAATGTAATGTATTGTACTGTTGATGAAGTAGTTTCATTAGCAATGGTTACGTTAGTAGCAGTAGTAGCAGTACCCACACTTAACCCACTAAATGAAGACCATTGCGGAGCACTTGCACCAGCAGTTAGTACATACCCACTAGTTCCAATTGCTAGCATAGTAGTTGCACCTGCACCTGTCTGATAAGGGATACTTCCAGCAGAACCACCAGATAAATTATTAGAAGTATTTGCAGTTGTAGAAGTAGTTGCCGAATCAGCTAAAGCAGCACGACCAACATATATACTAGAAGTATTTGTATAGACAGGAGCACTTGTACCGGAACTTAAAAGAATTTGACCAGCAATACCCGGGCCAGCAAAACTTGTAGCACCTGGACCAGTTTGATAAACTAATTGACCAGCAGTACCTGCGGCTATGTTTGTTGCAGTTGTAACTGTTCCGTATATTGTGCCGCCAACATACAGGTTTCCGCCTATGCCAGCACCGCCAATCACTTGTAATGCACCTGTAATAGTCGACGATGCGGCATTCGAACCGCTTACAAATATTTGAGTATCAACGGTTGCGGTGCCGTAAATTCGTGTTCCAGATAAGAGTTTTGCCATAGTCTAGTATTTATATAGTTTTAAAATGGTGCAATTGTGTAAGTGTATTCATCAAAGTAACCACTTACTAGATACGTTCCAGTGCTGGTTCTACGTTCAGCAAAATCAGGTGTTACTATTACACCAGCAGCACCGATACCCTGATAAGGAGTTACCGTAGAATTATCTTCAAGTTGAGCACCCCATATGTACAATCCACTTACGCCGTTGCCTGTGTATGAAAATACGCTACTTGATTGAAATATACCCAATCTAATAGCGTAGTTAGTGCCGCTAGTTGTTGCAGTTGCTGATAATCGATACCACCCGTTGCCAGCATTGGTAAGCGTACCGTAGGCAGCGCCAGTTACAATTGCGCCAGTTGATAAATCCACAACAAACGAATTTGAGGCAAAGCCTCCGCCACTATTAAGAATTATTCGTAATTCACAAAATGTTCTCTCTCCGGCTTTGACATATATCGATCCAGTTGGTAACCCAACTGATGTTGCGTAGGCGCTATTTATATAATGTGTCGATGTTGCAGTGGCGTCTTCAATAAATTTTTCAGCAGTTAGCGTACCATTTGGTGCAGCAATTGTATCTATTGCACCTATGCTTGATCGCTGTTTACCATAAACTGATTGATTAAATTGTTCGGTATATGTAAGTAAGTTCTTTATAGGTGAAGGTGTTACTTCATCGAACTGTGCAGCATATACTCCGGTAGGACTTAATTTGACAGAATAATCCGGAGTAACTACAACGCCAGAAGCACCTATACCTTGATAGGGAGTTGCCACAGATCCAAGTTCAACCTGAGCGCCCCACACATAAATGCCAGAAACACCATCACCTGCAAAATTTGTGCTATATGTATTATCCAATGGCACTATTCTAAATACATAATTGCCTCCGCTGGTATTACTAGTTGCTGTTACACTTACTCTATACCATCCATTGCCGGCATTTTGCACAGTCACAGTTGAACCACCGAGGATAGTATTAATTGTGCCGGTTGCTAAATCAATATTTGCGCCATAACTAGTATTATTAAATGCACTATTTGAAAATCCAACATGTACTTTTGAATAGCCACCTGCTTTAATATATATTGATCCGCAATATGCTGTATTGATTGCACCAGAAAATACTTTAAAGGATATTGAGCTAGATCCCGCACCAGTACTTTTAATAATAAGATCAGCAGTAATTGTACCATTTGGTGCTGCTATTACATTAGCAGTTACGGTATAGTCGTTTGGGGCAGTATTTTTACTCCATTGTGTAAAATCTTCAGTGTATGTTAATAAATTCTTAATCGCAGATTGAGTAACCTCATCAAACGCCACGCTTGACTGTAATATCCCAGTAGGGAACAGTTTAGTTATAGTTGTTGCCATTATCCAAACACCGTGTCTAAACTGCCAGTTGCAGCATTGTAATATTGATATACTGTACTAACATTACCTGTGTTAACAAATCCAACTCTGTTACCAACATAGACACTGTCTGCAACTCCAATTCCACCAACAACTTGTAAGGCACCTGTAGTTGTTGAGTATGCCGATACTGTACTTGAAACAGTGAGTGTATTTGATACCAATACCTGCCCAACAACATCTAATGCCACTGTAGGATCTTTACCAATACCTACCCAACCAGTAAATCTATTCTGGGCTGAACCCGAAGCATATATATTATATCTAGTTCCACCACCTGCACTAGAAATTAAACTAGTGAAACCAATTACGTTTGTGGCAGTAATAGCACTTGGATCTTGTGCTCTAAATCCGTAATGATTGGTAAAGCGCACATCAGCAGCCGCATTTCTAATAGGATTTTCACTGCTAAATCCCGTCCACGTTGTCACGCTTCCACTAGTTGCAGCGGCATTCATGTCAATACGTGCAAATGAACCATACATACTACTGTAGTTTGCGGTATTACCTAATGTTGGCAAGAATAACTGACCATAATAATTAGAAATTGTTGCTGTAGTCACAGGTGCTAATGTATGCTGATAGTTAAACGCATAGATATTGGTAGAGGCGATAGTTCCAACCAGTGTTCCGTTAGCTGTAATGAATCCAGGAACTAACTGACTATAGCTACCATTCATCATTATAGGATTGTTTGCAGTGCTTCCTAATATTATGCCGTTGTTTAAGTTCAATTGATTAGTTGTACTTGCACCGCGGCCGGTTACAGTTTGTAATGTTCCAGTATTCCAAATAGTTACGGCACCAGTACTTGCACTAACTGCTGTATCAGTTCCTGCAAATATAGTAGTTTGACTAGCATATTGATTAACAGTAGCAGTTGTTATTATTTGTGCGCCGTTAATAAAACTAGCCGTGTTAACATACAAGGCCCCACCAATACCAACACCTCCAGAAACAGTTAATGCTCCGGTTGTTGTTGAATTACTAGAAGTTGTATTAGTAATCGAAATAGTATTTGTAGTGCTATTACCACGATTAGTTACCGACTGTAGTGTACTGGTATTCCAGATGGTTATATTACCAGTACTGGTATTGATAGCAGTATCAGTTCCTGCAAATATAGCTGTTTGATTAGCATAAGAGTTAATAGTAGTAGTGGTAATAACCTTTTGATTGTTAGTGTATATATCACCACCAACATATAATGCTCCGCCTATTCCAACACCGCCTGTTATTACCAAAGCACCAGTAGCAGTTGATGCGGATATAGTTGTTCCAGTTAATGTTAATGTATTGTTATAAGAAGGCGCGCCTGTACCGTTACTCACTAGCACATTACCGGCAGTACCCGGACCGTAGAAACTAGTTGACCCGGGACTTGTTTGATAAGGAACCTGCCCTTGTGTACCTCCAGCAATGTTTGTTGCTGTTGTAGCTTGTCCTGCACTTAATCCGCCGATTGCAGTCCAACTTGGCAATAAACCATTAGACGTTAACACAAATCCGTTATTACCAATTGCTAACATGGCAGTTGTGCCAGTAGCTGATTGATAATGTAAAGATCCGGGTGCACCTCCAGCTAAATTAGTAGCTGTTGATGCAAATGTAGAAGTAGTAGCAGTTGTAGCATAACTTGAAGTACCTGCTACTATTGCATAGTTAGATGTATTTGCATATGTAGCAGTAAATGCATAGGTAGAAGTAGTAGCAGTGGTTGCATAACTTGAAGTACCTGCTACTATTGCATAG
>Ga0136641_1000054_pt1 | contig 43132 bp, 33 predicted proteins | sample EliLak1302023Y_FD_115312 | JGI IMG/M metagenome (GOLD analysis project Ga0136641, IMG submission 115312) | Freshwater microbial communities from Elizabeth Lake, Yosemite National Park, California, USA - 13020-23Y | ecosystem: Environmental > Aquatic > Freshwater > Lake ...
CTCTTGTATTTTTGACTCCAGCCTTCGCTTAAAAGTTCTTGTATTCTCATATTAATTATCCAATAACAAATGTGTACCCAGTGCCGCCAGACACTAGAGTTTCTAATTCTTTGTCCAACGCGGTAATTTCTTCTTTACCTGCAGACTTTAATTCTCCGCCATTTAAACTACCGCCACCCTGTGGGCCTGCAATATTTTGAAACTTGCTACGAGCTTCGCCTAGTATAATTTTACAATGCGCCAGAGTATAATCTCGTATCCATTGTTTAGCATATAAATCTGTTAGCAATACATAATCTGGGCGATGATTATACACTTGTAACATGATCACTTCTCCGTCCATAAAAGGGCGCTGTAAAATTCTAAGTGTGCGGCTGTATTGTATATATTCAAACTCAATGTAGCTACCAAACATGCGCCCTACCATTTCTTGATATTGTGCAAACATGTCGTAGGTAGCAATGCCGCCCAGCATGGTTGAGTTTAACAAATAAGTGTTTGTGTAGGCCAAGTTGAAAGGTTCAAAATTACTGCCTGTTCCGCCACCTGTTCTTGATCCCAGTGTTCTACGATGTGCATTTCTAACTGTGATTACTTCTTTAGGTAAAATATAATCATTGGTGTCTTTTTTAGCTTCTAACATCAAGTAGCTTTCTTCTACAGCATTAGGGCTACGCTGACGGAAACGATTGAGTGTTTTTTCAAGGGCAACTTCGTAATGTACAGGGTCTAGTTCAACATCGATCATGCCGTCACCCAGCATTAGGCGCACATAATCAAACACATTTTGGCGTTCTTGTTGTGGATTCGGCGTTTCAGTTGTTTGTGCAGTCATCTTGGTCTCCCATTATATTTATACACTAAATATACATATGCCACGCTTATCACTATATAGGCCCGAAAAGGGCAATGACTACAAGTACATAGATCGTCAGATCTCTGAAATGTTCCAGGTTGGGGGTACTGATGTACACCTGCACAAATATCTTGGGACTAATACTGATGCGGCAAATGCCACTGCTGATCAACCCAACTATGCCGCAACCAGCATAACAAATATACAAGACTTGCTGTTGTTAGAAAACCGTGATAGAACCTATGACACCAGTATCTTTACAATTCGTGGAATTTACAATGTAGCAGACATTGACTTTAATCTAAGTCAATTTGGTCTGTTTATCGACAACGATACTGTTTTCATGACAGTGCATATCAATGACTTTGTTGAGTACATTGGTCGCAAGCCCATATCAGGTGATGTGGTAGAACTACCTCATCTTAAAGATGAATTTGCTCTGGGTACCGCAGATGTTGCCTTACCAAGATTTTTTGTAATTACTGAAGTGGGCCGTGCTGCCGAAGGTTTTAGCCGCACTTGGTATCCACACTTGTACAGATTAAAGTTAAACAAGATTGCTAACCAACAACAGTATGCCAGTATCTTTAATGTGCCAACAGATACTGACGCCAATTTTGTTGGACCCTACACTGCTGGAACTGCATACACAGCTGGTCAGATTGTCAGCTATCAAAGTCAATTATACACTGTAACCAACAATACCAATTCAGCAGTGCCGCCGGATGTGGCATTCTTTACTCCTTATACCGGAACCACATTGGCCAGCGTGACCAACACTGCGGCAATCAATTTGAGTATCAATGACAGTATACTGGCCCAAGCAGAAGCCGATGCACCGTTAAGTGGTTACGAAACTAGGCAGTTCTTCACACTGGCAGTTGACCCCGATACTGGTCATCCCTTGTTAAAGACCGTGGATGAATCTACCGTCACAGCGGATATGGATACTGAAGATGCCAGCGCATTTCATCAGCGTCCGAGTCGAACTGGATATAGCGGATATTTACTGGGTGACGGATTCCCCAGCAACGGTTACTATTTTGGACACGGCATTGTATTTCCAGTACAGGCACAAAACGGGGATTTCTTTTTACGCACTGATTTTATGCCCAACCGGTTGTTCAAATATGATGGTCGTAGATGGTTGAAGTACGAAGACGATGTTAGAACAACCATGACCAATACAGATACTAGAAACACTCTCAAAGGCGGTTTCATTAACAATACCAAAGTGAACGAAATTGCAGGACAACCTGTTCAAGAACGACAATCACTGTCTAAAGCACTTAGACCCAAGGCAGATTTATAATGTTATACTATTACGACGGACAATTAAGAAGATACCTAATACAGGTCATACGATTACTCAGCAACTTTGTGGTCAAATATGGTGACGGTACCCTGGTAAGAGTGCCAGTTATCTATGGAGATCCAGATAGGCAAGTTGACAACATCATCAGTCAGAACAGTGAAAATACTCTGTTGAGTGCTCCCAAGATTGCAGTGTATATCAGCGACTTTCAGTTGGATCGTAGTAGATTGAGTGATGCTTCTTACATCGGAAAAATCAATATTCGTGAACGAGACATTGATCCAGACACTGGGGCATATACCAGCGGTCAAGGTGCCAACTACACTGTTGAACGACTGATGCCTACTCCGTTCAAATTGACATTGAAAGCAGACATATGGTCAACCAGCACTGATCAAAAATTACAGATATTAGAACAGATGCTGGTGTTGTTCAATCCCAGTTTGGAAATACAAACTTCAGACAACTTCATTGACTGGACCAGTTTGAGCGTGGTTGATCTTGATCAGCTGGTGTTCAGTAGTAGGCAAATACCCACTGGACAAGCTACAAATTTTGACATAGCAACACTAACACTAACTACTCCTGTATGGTTAACTCCGCCGGCAAAAGTAAAAAAATTAGGCGTTGTTACCAACTTGATCAGCAGTATGTTTGGCAGTATTGATCCTGCTATCCCAGATTACATCAATGGGTTGGGCACAGATCCCAACAGCGGAAGCCGTGTTCCCGGTGCTCCGTTGTTTAATAAAAAAACAACTATTGGCAATTTTGATATACTAGTGTCTGACGATATGATAAGGCTGATCAGCAGCACACAGCCAGGCGCATACCTGCACTGGACCATTGTGTTAGATCAACTTCCTGGAAAGTATCATGCAGGACTTACTAAAATCTATTTGTTACAACAAGATACTTCGGAAGTTTCCGGAACAATAAGTGTTAATCCTCTAAACGACAGTATGGTCAGTGTGGCTTGGGATCCGGATTCATTTCCAACCAATACCTTGATTGTGGGCCCTGGCAGGTCGTTGGGCTCCAGAGGCAGTTTTGATGCCGTAATTGATCCTAGTACAAAGGGACCTAGAGGTAGCGGATTGCCTAACCCCGTACCAGGCACTAGATATCTCATACTGGAAAACATCGGCGGCGGCGTTAGAGAAACTTACATTGCTGCGGCTAGGACTCAGCTGATTGACACAGGTGTTGAGTTTCACAAGGTAAAAACTTATCATGTGTTTGTCAACGGCAGCGAAGTGGGATTAAATCCTCCCATTGAACGCAACGGAAATTTATTAATCGTGACCAGTGCTCCGATAGCCATTGGCAGTACTGTACAGTATGTGCTAAATCTAAACGAAGACGGGCCTGATGCATGGAAAAACAACAACGGCAGTGACTTTATTGCCGATGCCAACGATATTATTGAGTGGGACGGAAACACATGGCATGTGGTATTTTCTGCTCACGAAACAACCGATCAAATAGTCTATCAAACTAATTACTATACGATGGTTCAATACAAGTGGAACGGGGTAGCCTGGACAAAAACATTTGTAGGTGAATACAAGCGTGGTGATTGGAGACTAGAATTAGCCTAACTAACGAACAAATTGATTGTAGCGGAGCATTGATATGTGCTCGCAGCACAGGGCGATTTCTGCTGTTGCAAAAGTGTGAAGGCAAACATGCAGGTCGTTGGGGACTAGTGGGCGGAACCAATCACCTAGGCGAATCAGCCTGGCAAGGACTTAAAAGAGAAATTGAAGAAGAACTTGGTCTATTGCCCGACATTAAAAAAACATTGCCTTTAGAACGATTTGTGTCTAATGACAGCATGTTTAATTTTCACACTTATTTTTGCGTAGTGGACAGTGAGTTTGTACCTACTCTGAGCAACGAGCATATTGCTTGGGGATGGTTCAATTTAGATGCACTTCCTAAACCTGTACACAAGGGATTGGATCTCAGTCTGCGTAATAGAATTATACAAACCAAGATACAAACAGTTATCGATATTATCGATAATCTTTAAGCCTGTGCTTCCGACCAACGCACCAATATGTTGGTTGGCACACTGCCAGTACCGCTTGATCGATACAGATTAATAGCCAGCACATCTGGACCGTTTGGATAGCATCCTCGGCCACCCAGTGTGGTATTGGTCAATTCTTTCAAATCACTCAAATCAAGCACTGTGGTAGTTCCAGGTGCTGCAATGAAAGAAAACACAGTTTCGCCAGGCAGTGCATAAGCAGGCAAACCAAATTGGAATGTTATTGCTGTAGCTGCTGCCACCGCTTGCAAAGAGGTCTGTGTAAAGGTCACTCTATAGTAGCTGGTTACGCCAAAGGTCAACAAAGTACTGACTGATGATATGGTAGTTCCACTGGGGTAATAGGTAGGAGTTACTACCAATGTTCCAGTTGCGGCACTGTATGCACCAACCAGCGTTTCCCACGAAGCTTGACTAAAATACAAGAAGCTGGTGTTGGTCGGTACAATGGCAGGAGTTAATGAAATTTGCGGTGTTACCAGTCCACCGCTTAGGCCAGTCTGGTTAGTTGCCACATTGGTAAACGAAACACTGCTGTTTCCTCCGCCGCTAACTACAGGAGCAGTAATCAAGTTAAATGCAGCTGCTGTTGGGACTCCTGTACTACCGGTAACTGTTACATAGGTACCCACCGGGTAAGGAGTAAACGACTGCGTACTAAATGTAATATTAGCTACATTGCTGGTCAATGTTCCGCCAGTCAATGCCAGAGAGATCAACGGTGCTAGTGTTGGTACACTGAGAGTCAATGTATAGTAGGCAATAGTTGACAGAGTAACTGTAGCACCGTTAGTTACCGCAGTTGTGATACCTGTACTAAATGTCACAGGATAATAACTAACTCCCCCAAAGGTAGTCAAGGCACCAATATTGCTAATTGTGGTGCCTATGGCAAACTTGGTGTCGTTAACTGTATTACCGGTAACCCCGGTGGCAATTGGCAGTGCTGACCAGCTGGCCTGTGTGAAGTTGATCACAGTAGTACCAGCGGTGTAAGTGCCCAATCCATTGGCACCACCTATTCCAAAAAGAGTAGAGACATTAGACTGGCCTGGTCCGTGTCCGCTTAGAGCATTGGCGCTTAGATTTACCTGATAGTAGTTAATGCCGCTGGAGTTGAACGGTCCAACTATACCAGTTACTGTAGTACCTGTCGGGAATGATGCATCTACAATAAAAACTCCGGTAACCAATTTATTTGAGTCAACTCCGTTTTGACTTAAGAAAAGTATATTGTTATTTGCATTAGTTGCAAATACCGATGCAATACTAGCGGTAATCTGTCCTCTTATTGTAGACACCGGTGCTGCACTAGGGCTGACAGAAGTAACTGTAGTACCACCACTGAATCTAGTATCAGTTGTGGCAAAGGCATAACCTGTGGCAGCGCCGCTGGCATCCCAACTAGCTTTGCTAACATAGATAACTGTTGTGCCAATAGCAGTGTTGAATGCTACATTGGCTGGCAAACTGATCTGTGCAGTAGGTGCAGCAATGGTAGTGGCAGTTGAAGTTACATTAGATGCACCCCCTGACCAGGATACTGAGCCGCCAGGTGCTACCTGTACAAAGCTGGGTTGTCCGCCGGCAGCACTGCTGGATAAACCTGTCCATCCAATAGCTGCTGGGTTGACTGGATAGTTTTGAGGATTTAATATACCTTGCACAACGATACCACCAGTGACCGGAGTATTACCTACACCAGTGTACCCGTCAGATGTGATTTGTATTTCTTTTAATAGCAGTTGCGCACGATTGATCAGCTCTCGATCGCCAAGATCTCCAATTACCGCATTTGACACACTGGGAGCCAGTCTTACCAAGAAGGCAGTGTAGATTGTTGTAGTGGCACTTAAACCAGTAGATGCATAGTTGAACAAGTAACCACGATCGCTGTCAAAACCACCATCTGTTACAAAAGCACTACCCCAATGGCTAATGATTGGACTAATGGTATTGTCAACTAGTATAACTCCAGTGTTGATCTCATGTGTAGTGGCAGATCCAGCTGTATATGTGCGGGTGGAACCAGCTACAAAGTTAACCATGGGCGCGGCTCTGACACAGTTGATCAAATTGTTTCCACTCTTTCCGCCTACAAATATCAATTCGTTGTCAATGTATACTATGCATGAATCTGTAGGAAAGTAAGTGGTATCAGTCAAAGGAATGGTTGTGGCTGATGCAGAAATGCTGGCAGAAAGTTTACTCACAGCACTTTCGTTGACAACTTCGTAACGCACCGGCATGTTACCTGTACGCATATAGGCTTCTGTGTTAACATTGCTGTTGCGAATTCTATGTACGAATACAAAATTACCATCGGATCCACGCATCATGTAATCAATAAATCCAGCACCATACCACGACCATTGTAATCCAATCATCTGCATTTTGCCTATGTCAATATTATAACCGCTAGGACCAGTGCCGTCACAATTATCTAGATTCCATTGGCCCTGAGGTGTTACAAAATCTTGTATCAAACAGGCCTTGGCAGCTACTACATTGTTGGTTCCTCTATAGTCAGGTGTCACTGACAAGCTGGTTTGACTAGTGACAGCAGAAACCACATGTGTCATACCGCGTATAACGATACGATCACCTGCTTTAAGCTGATCTCTAAATCTAGTACCAACCCCGGTTACGGCATTAGTGTCAACTACTACACTTACAGTTCCGCTTAATTGATAAGTTGAAGATCGTCGGCAGCAGGACAAATAGCGACCGTCATACTGGAAGAACATGCCGTTTTGGTCGTCAAAAGTTCCTGCTCTCACCGAAGCCCCGTGCCATCCCGATACTGTCATCTGTGCTACTGTGCTAATTGATGCATATATGTTGCCCAAAACGGTTTGTGCCCGCACATTCAATGTTCGTTCGTCAATGATCGATGTTACAATATAAGTACCGTTGTAACCGGCGGTGTCAACACCTACAATTCTGATTTTGCCGCCGGTTTGCAGGCCGTGATCAGTGTCATCTGTGCTCAGCGTTATCAAAGATCCTACAGCAGTACCGGACGCACTAAGACTAGCAATATTATAGCTAGGTGCAAATAATGCTCCGGTTGTATACATAATACCCTTACCAGATTGGTAACGAATATATTTCTTACTCATACGAATTGCTTGAGCACCGTGTTGTGGTCCGCCGGTACCTAACTGTACTCCGCCGTCAAATGGTCTGTGAATGAAGAAACTATTGGGTTTGGCATACACTTGTCCGATCAGAGTAATCGCAGTATCTATGATTCCTGAAGTTCTTGCTGTATAAATCACAGTGTTCAGACTCGGTGTCTGCTCAATAAAGCACGGTCCATTAGCTAGTGCATGATTAGTACCTGTACTAGTTATATTGACTAAAATACTTGTACCGGGAACTAGTCCGTGATTATTGGCAAAAGTTATTTGTATCTTGCCAATGGCTGCGGTATTGACCGTTGTGGCGTTGGCAATTGTAGCTGTGGTAAAATCACTTAATGATACTGTGGAGTAAAAACTTATACTAGCGCCAGAGGATGCTGTACCCGAAGTAGAGGCTGTGGCAACAGCAGTACCACTTAGTGTAACTACAGTCACTAAGACATCGTTTGCCGGAGTTGCTCCGCCTAGACTTGTTCCTAAGATTTTCACCACATCGTTCACAGCGTAGAGACTGCCGCCTAGATTGGCTGTCGCTGTATAAACGCCGCTATTTCTAGTTATATTAAATGTTGCACCAGAGCCTAATGCAACATTTGTACCAATTAGTGTAGTGAATAGAGCGTTGGAAGATTTTGCTGCTGGAACTGTGGATATTGCAGTGCCTGCGATTGTGAAATTAACGATAGCGCCTGTGACAATGTTTACATTGGTCACTGTAATGACCAAATTATTAGCAGGTGCTGCGCCGCCTAGGCTTGTTCCTAGAATAGTCAGTGTGTCGTTGGCGCGATAGTTTGTGCCGCCATTGTTTAACACTAGGGTATATGTAGTGGCTAATTTTGATACAGTAAATAACGCTGTAGATCCCGCAACACTGACAGTACTATCCGCAGGTATATTGCTGTATGTCGTGATACTGCCTTGTACTAGATCAGTAATACTACCTTGTGCATTTACAGCAGTCACTGTGACTACCAAATTATTACCAGGAGTGGTGCCTCCTAGACTTGTTCCTAGGATAGTCAGTGTATCTCCTATAGCATAGGCAATACCTCCGTTATTCAGTGCTAGTTGATAAGCACCTAACAGTGTTGTTATGGTAAGTCTAGCATCAACACCGGCACCGCTAGTACTAGCAGATATGTTGGCAAAAGTGGATTCACCGCTTATGCCAGAGCCACTATAGACGCTAGTACCAGTAACAGCACCGGTTCCGTTGACTGAAGTAACAGAGATGATCAAATCATTATTTGGGGTCACACCACCTAGGCTATTGCCTAATATTTTGACACGATTGCTGACAGAGTATCCAGACCCTGCTGTAGTGATGTTGATACTATATACACCGCCTATTCTTGTTACTGAAAATACGGCGCCACTACCTGAAGAAACAATATTGGTTCCAGATACGCCGTAGTATGTTTGTATATTTCCGGCATATGATGCTGTAAAAGGAGAACTTAAGGTTACGGTATTTCCTGTAAGTGAAGTCACATAATTGACTGCCCCGGTGCCGTTATCAATGGCAAATCCTCCAAGAATTCCAGTGGCAGCTACTACTGTGAAACTGGTATCTCCTATACTGATAGGCGTAGCAACATTGGCGGTAACTTGAAGCCCACCGGAGCCCACTGTGCCTGTTACCTGAGTTCCTGTGTTGATACCTGTGCCGGACACCGGTACGCCAGACACAGGGGGAGTTCCTGAAAATGCTATTTGATTACTGCCCGGAGGTGTAGTGAACTGTGTGGTAAATGAGCCTGTGGCTCCGTTTGAAAAAACTGTAAATGCTGGATTTCCTATTGAAGCTCCTGTATAGAAAGCTCCCTTGCGCAACTGTGTATAGTTTGAACTCAGCACATCACCGCTGTTAAGGCCTACCTTGCTGGTAGCGTAATAGGTGAAAGTAGACGGAGTTGTCACACTATTGACTAAAAAGCTGCCTTGTGCTCGACTAAAACCAGTCACTGAGTTAGAAAAAGCTGTAATGGTAAACGGTGTACCTATTGTAAATGCGTGAGGACTAACAGTAGTAACAGTGATCAAACTAGATCCGATGTTGTTAGTTCCTGTAGATGCATCTGTGCTTACTGATACAACCGAAATATCTGTTCCAGGTACTTCATAAATTGAGGGGTATCCTCTAGCTATTCCAATAGCCTGCCACTTGGTAGGTTGTAATCCATATTCAAAGTCAGCATCCAACATGCTTTGAGGAGGAGCAACTCGTTGTCTCTCAATAGCATCAGTACCAAAGTCATAAGGTCTAGTTCGTATCTCTTTGTCTTCAACAAAAATCTGTATACCATCTGTTTTAAGAGCAGTAGTAGTGTCAATATCAAAGGTTATAACTGTAACATAATCAGCTGTCTGCTTGAACGCTGGAAAATCACTGTCTGGATATGTGGTATTCGCGCCATAGGTAGTGGTCAAGTTTACACCTGCAGCATGTGAGGAGTCTGAAAAATTGTACAGTATGGTATTAGTTGTAGTGTCTGTGATCAATAACAACTGTTCAAGCCTAAAGATACCTTGTAATTTGATAGTAGTTACACCGTTGACCAGTGCGGGCAAACTGCCAACACCGTTTTGCATCACTGCGGTCAATATGCCAGACAGAGTAGTAATACGGGCAGCGGCTGCTGTTTCATATGTGATTGAACCATTGGTATATCGCTGTACTACATTTTGCAATGGTGTATACGCAGCTTGAGTTAAAATATAGTTGTTGATCAATACCGCTATGAACTGATGTGTTAGAACTTCTGGGATCCTACTACCTGTGATTAAAGGACTTCCGTTGTTCCAGTATCTAGATGCAGTTAGGCTAGTTTGATAATTGCCGCCGTAGCGTAGATCATTCAAATAGGCAGCAACCACAATGCCGATGTCTTGTACATATTTGGCGCTGTCATACACATAGTTTACATAAGGAAAAGTTGGAGGCGTTGAAGCTGGCAACACACTTAGTCCACCGTTTATCACATTGGTAATGTACACACTGATAGATTGCGATTTGGTCAGTGCTACCGATTCAGCACTACTACCTGATAGTGACTGAGCGGCAACTACAGGGCTCTGCTGACTCGGATAGACCACGTTGGATAGTACATAATTATTAATGATAGCCCATAACTGTGATTGTGCTGCTACTTCTACTGCTTGGTTTGTTACCTGAAGAGTTCCGCTGAGATAGTACTGACTAGCTGCAAATATACTTTGCTCTGTGCCCCCGTAACGAATATCATTAATCAATGCAGTTACAGTTGTGCCAGTGTCTCGTATATATTTGGCTTTTGCGGCATCATTAAAGACATAACCGTAGAAGGTGGTACCTACTGTTGCTGTGGCTACCTGGTTGGTGATCCACGCTGATATTTCGTTAGCAATAAATGAAGCGTTACTGGTCAACAAGGACACAGCATTGAGATATAAATTTTGTGCTGCGTTAGCAGTAGCCTGATTTGCTATGTATTGTACTGCTTCTTGTGTTATGAATGTTGCATTTCTGCTGATCAAACTGTATGCATTTGGGTAAGCATTACTGCTACTGGCTGTGCCAGGTAAAAATACATAATTTGATATTCTTCTTTTTGCCATCTAATTCTCCGTTATGCGCCTAATGCGATAGCTAATGCTGCTGCTGTTCTGTCAACATAGTCTTTTCTAGTCACTTGATTGACTGCTGTTGGGGTAATTGTTGTTGTCAATTGTGTAAATGCCCCAGTACCCGGAGCCGTTGCACCAATATTTATACCATCTATAGTACCAGGTGTTGCAGAACGATTTCTAATAGTGATTTGACCATTGGTCACTTTCAATGAGGGATTTGAATTGTAGTCAACTTCAAAAGAAGTCAATATGCCAATACTGGTCAAACTACTATTGACTATAGATGAGGGCAAAGTATTTGCAGTGGTCAATACTACTATCGGATTGTTGTTTACTGTGATAGTGCCGATGGTAATGTTGAGACTTGTGGCAGTTACTGCTCCTGCGCTTATTGCGCCCGAAGTAATTGCGCCCGAAGTAATTGCGCCCGAAGTAATTGCACCACTAGTATTAACTGAAAAGTTTGGACTGGCAAAACCAGTGTTACTCATTGTGGGTTGAAATACCACATTGCCTGAGCCAGTGATGGCATTAGGTGTGTTTAGCGTAGTGCCCTTGTTGACCCCAACCCTAGTTTCGTTAGCTGTTTCAGCATAGTTGGCGAAGAAAGTAAGTTTGGCGTTGGCATATGCCGAGTTAGTTACTGATGCAGTTAGTTGGAAATAACTTGCTGTCACTGTACCGGATAGAGTGATTATTTCATCATCGATCATAGTACGATTCACTATGCTGACACTGGCGGCATTTGGTCTTGCTACTACCCTAACCTGCATGGATTCTTGTTTGTTACTGGCATAATTAACAGTGATAGTGTATAGTGCCGAGCTGAAATCTCCAACAAAAAATTGATCAATAACGGTATTAGTGGTTACTGCAACCACAGTTCCCATATGAGATACTGACACTCCATTATTGAATCTTAGGGTTCCGTGGAGCCCTGTTTTTAGTTTCTTTAAAAAATCAGACATAGTATTTAATCACCAGTTATAAGTATTTAGCTAGACAAAGATAATAAGTATATGTACTTTAAACACAGGAAATAGCATGAATCGATACAGATATTTAATTGCAAACACACAAAATTCAAATAAATTTATTGGATTGTTTCCATGGGGCATCTTAATCGATAGTGCTCTAACCGATCACAAGAAGAACGAAATACATTTTACAGATGCAGGGGTTGATTTTTTGAAAGAATTAGCTGTTAGAAATATTTCAGTTGTTTTGTTTATGAATCAGTTTAAACCGCATGTGCTAACACAAGAAAAACTCAGCGATTTTGTCGGCTCAGTAGAGGGATTTGTCAAATCACAAGGAGTCAACAGTATGGGTATGTATTGGTGTCCCGGTGTTGATTCAAAAGATCCCTTTGTTGTACCTAATCCCGGCATGTTTGTGCGTGTGACAGAAAATATAGGAGTTGATTGGAAAAATATTCCTGTGCTCAGTGTCGGTGACTCGGATCTTTCTGCAGCAGTAAAAGTAAAAGCCACTCCTATCAAGATAGGCAGCGGCCATAAAAAGTATCAAAGTTTTGATAGTCTAGCTGATTGGTTATCGGCTCAATAAAATTTTGTTGCTTATGAAAAAAGGCACTCTGGAAGTGCCTTTTTTTATGATCAATTATTTTTAGTAATCTATGTTTTCGGTAGAGTTGTTAGGAATGCTGATCAATTTACCAATCTCTGGCAAGTAAAGATATTTTAAATCACTCATTCTCAGTGTGTGCAATGCATCTTCAATAGTTTCAACTAAAGGGTCGCCGCCTAGATTAAAGCTGGTATTGAATAAAATTGGCATGCCAGTGAGTTTATTAAATTCGCTGATCAAATTGTAATAGTTAGCGTTTTCCTCAGTAGTCACAGTCTGTATGCGGCAAGTTCCGTCTACATGGATAATACTAGGTACTTTATCAGCTACCCCTTCTTGACAGTTGACTGCATACATCATAAACGGAGTTGCATCCATACCGCGTAGATCAAACCAATCGTGTACCGCTTCTTTAAGAATTGTGCCGGCAAAGGGACGGAACCATTCACGATGTTTGACTTCGTTAACTACATCTTTGCCGTCTTTAACACGGGGATCAAAAAGAATACTTCGATTACCCAATGCTCTAGGACCTGCTTCGCTGGCGCCTTGGTATAAGCAAACAATGGTTTCTTCGCTGATAAGTTTAGCGATGTCAGCATCGTTAGCATCAACCATTGTTTCGCCGTCTTGCAATTTGATTTCGTAACTGCCTTTCTCAGCAAAGTAATTTGGGCCGTAATAGATAGTCTTGTGCGGACGACGAGTAGTATCTTGAGTAAGTTCGTGATATACCAGTTTTGCAGCTCCAATGCAGGTGCCGCCATCGTGTGCAATTGGTTCTACAAATAGGTTAATATCTTTGGGCAAGTGTTTTAGATATTCGTAATTGCCCACACAGTTCAGACCAAATCCGCCTGCAATTACAACATTCTTTTCTCCTGTACGCTCTACTGCATCCAAGATCAGTCTAACTATTTGCTCCTCACAGGCATGCTGAACAGCATAGGCTAGATCCATTTTAGATTCAAGTTCGTCGTTGTCTAGAGCAGGAAATGTCACTCGATCAATGTAAGCACCGTTAGGGTAATTAGGTGTGAATAAATTTCTATTGCTGAGATTACGACCTTCTGAACCCATAAAGATTTGCGGAATATTAGCATTTTCTTTACCGTATGGAGCTAGGCCCATGGCTTTTCCAGCTTCAATAAAACTAAATCCACAATACTCTGTCATAGCTTCGTAACATTTAGTAATACCGCAATGATCACTAAAGATCACATCATGTAAGTCTTCCGACTTACCTCTATGATCGTGTGGTACTTGATATTTTGCATAAGCAGGTCGAGGGCCTCTTACACCAATGTGCTTAAATTTAGTACTGAAATTACAAGGATAATTGGCGGAGAAAATAGTTTCTAATTCCCAACCAGTTTCACCACTATCTCCCAATGGGATAAATGTCCCTGCGCCGTCAACAATCAAACAGGCAGCCGAGTCAAATCCACTATTATAGAATGCACAAGCGGCATGTAATTCGTGATGTATATGTCCTAAGTCAATGACTTGGGGATGTTTTGCATCATCATTATGTTGATCAATAAGTCCTAGCTTTCTTGCCCAGCCAGTATACATATCATCGCCGGTGAAATCAATTTTACCAGCTGCTGTTAACGGTTGAGTATGTGCGACTACAAGATAATCCAATTTGTCAGTGTATTCTTTAATCTTCAGCATACCAGCAAGAGGGCCGCCATCGTATTTTTTACGGCTTAGTCGTTCTTCTTCTATATAAAATACAATTTCGCCATCTTTTAGTAAACAAGTTGCGCCATTATGGCCTCTAGTAATTCCTGCAATCCATTTTGCCATGTGTTTCTCCGTTTATTTGGTTGTTTGTTTAATATGTGAGTCTATACTAGAGTATAGTGTCTCAAACTCGTCGTCTGATAAAGATAATGCTTGATCGTTAATTCGATCAGTTAAATGTGCATTGAAATCGCTGATTCGTATAGGACTGTAGCGTTTTCCAAATCCGGGTTTTTCCCATATGTTAAAATGCTGCGGATATGAGACATTAACTGCAAATGTGCTACCTAATACTACTGTTCCAGGAGTATTATATGCATAGGCAAAATGCTGTCCCACACTGTCACATCCTATAAAGTAATCAGCCACTTCTATAACACCTGCCCATTTTCTCAAATCAAAGTTTTTAGGTTGAATGGTAAATTTATCACCGTCTGTGGGAAACTCACTCATGCATATAACATTATAACTGTTTCTTAATCTTTCTGCAAGTTTTAAAAAATCTTTTTGCTCAAAACTTCTAGTTCCCATGTCTGCTACAATGCCTAGATCTTGATTTTGCACAGCACCGCGGCCGTAAGGTTGTATTACAATGGTCTTTTCTTTGCCGTGTTCTTTTTTAGCAATATTAATAGCGGCCAGTGCATGCAGCTCTTCATCTTTGTTGAGATAAATTTTAGGTTTTGGTAAGTCTCGTAATTCAGAGTGATCATTGATTTGTTTATCAAATGCTTGGCTGATACTACACAGTTGATTATAGTAATCGTGATCTCGATAGGGCTCGGTGGTAACTATCTCACCATTTTTAATAATATCTTCAAAAAGATTTTTATGATTCACATCAAATGCTCGATCTTGCAGCGTAGGATGACCAAAAAACATATCTAATCCTGATTCGCAAACAATATAAAACTCATCATGTGTTTTGGCATATAGTTCCAGTGCAGGCAATGCACTTACTACTCGTCCAGAACCGCCATTAATAAAAAATATTTTATACATTAAAAACCCTATATTATAAGTTGTGGAATATTTATAAGGACACTTAATAGTGTAACACAGATATGGTTAGATTATGCTAACTGTCTGCAGGTATTCGTATAATTTGTCTGCCCATATTTGGTGTTGTAGAGCATCAGGGTGCGGTGGTACCGGAAAAGTGCCATTTTTATTCCATACTGGAGCCCTAGGAAACTTATTGGTAACATGATTCCAAAATGCATAAGATCGATCAAATGGATGAAAATATTCGTTGTCAATAAGACTTAATGCCGCACTGGCATGATCCGGAATAATGTCGGGGATAATCTCATCTATCCCGTTAAATTGCAAAATCTTAATTCCCAGTTTGTTTGCTAACCCTGTTAACGATAAACTGTAATTTATTAACAATTCTTGTTGATAGTGCTGATGCGCCCAGTAATTAAAAAAATATTGATGAAGCCCGGCAAATGACTGTTGAATTTTTATATCTAAAATTTCGTTTGGAGAAACGCAAAAATAACTGCCCTCTGGTCCGGGGTGATGATGTTGTCCACAAGAGTCTTTATAAAATTTTTTTAAATCAAATCTAAAAGGAGTAAAAAATTCCAAACGCATCTCACCTGACCATTGCACTATCAATATTCCGTTGTTACCTAATTTGTTCTTATAGTTTGCTAATTCTTGTACAGCTACTCTGTAAATACTGTTGTTGCTGCGTCCCGGATATCCTCGATTGATAATAGTATTTGCTTTGAGTAAATTTCCAAGATGTGCCGGCCATGCAGATAATTTGTCTTGTTCTAGGCTTTCACCTGGTTGGGTAATTTCACTGCCCCAAGTCAAGCTACAACCAACTGCAAGTAACCAATCAGTTTTACATGTCATACAATGTTTTTTTAAAATAATCAGTCCCATGTTCTCTAGATTTTATCCATTGCATGTTTGGACTACATATACCGCTTTGGCTTTGAGTGCGACCTTGATATTCGTAACCTTCCATTAGATACGGATTGTCGCAAACCACAGTAGTCCATCCTCCACCCATACTGAACATTTCTGTACATAGAACATGCCATCTAAAAAAACAATCTTCTGGTCCTGTTTCTTTTGGAACATTAACACTGGCAAACAAAATATCAATACCGTTGTTTTTTAATTTTCTAAGTAGTACCCCGCTGGCATCTGGCCATAATATAGGATTAGACCAAAAATCGTTACAAATTAGACCGGCAATTTTATATTGCTTATACTGAACTGTCTCAACAGTAGTTCCAGGATTATAGTATTTTTGTTCCTCACCAAATATAATATTTTTGTAATGGGTATGTATTACTTCACCGTTAACTATAAATTTTTGTGTATTTGCCCAACGGTTAGTTTCGTCAACAAAAGCCGTACCTAAAATAATATCTACATCGGCGTCTTTAGAATAGTTTTTAATTTCTTCTAATGCACAAATTACTGCTGCTAACCTAGGGTCGTCAACAGAATCTGGTTTCCACATATAACCGCTTAATGCACATTCGGGGGTTGCAATTATTTCTACAGAATTGTCTTTGGCCCAGTCAATAGCTTTTTTAATTTCTTTAATATTTTTTCCAATGTCCTGTGTCACAGGAATTTGACATCCGGCAAATGTAATCATAAGTTCCTTAGTACTTGTTGGTTAATGTGCGATCTTTAAAATACATGTCTAATCCGTCCATTGTAGCAGGATCGTCAAACAAATGATGGGGGCGCCACATGTTAGATTCGGCACTGTGGGCACTGCATATGTCAAATGCAATACTTATTCGTAAATCTGCTTCTTCATATACAGTGCTTTCATGAGCAACATAGCTAGGAAACATTAGTATAAGATTTTCCTTAGTAGTAAATCGTTCTTTGTGTTGTAATCTAGTAGGGTCAATAAGATCTAAAGTGGTATTGTTTGTAGTAAGGTAATAGGTTCCACTAAGATAACTATGAGTATCTGAACTATGACTGTGTAGACTAATAAATTCCCCTTGTCTCAGTACATTTGTCCATCCATGAATATATACTTTTGCTCTAGGATAATTTAATTCTTTCAAGAACAACAGATAATTTTTTCTAATTATGTGATACAGAGTGGTCAACTCTTGAGTCATTGGGAACCTTTGCAAATGTTCGCCGGCTTCTACGGGCACATCAAAGAATATGCTGTGCTGTTTCCAGTGTTGAGTCCAACTATAGGGATCTTTAAGATTTCGTGGGACATCGGTCACTAATTCTTCGCCTTGAATTTGTTGTTCAAAATCAAGCATCTGTGCTCGTAGTCTATTGTTTAATTCGTTTGGAGTATCGGTTAGATGGCAATAGATTGGAATTTTGATATTGGGTGCAAATTTAGATTTTGGCGGCTCAGAATTAAACCATATCACACTCATAAGAAACCTCCTGTTTTAATATCATTCTTATGATGATATTTATTTACAGGAGGTAAGTTGATGATTTAGATATGAGTTAACGAGTTAAAATTAATTTTTGAGTAAAGTCAGGAGCTTGAGGCCATTCTATTTGTGATAAGTCTTCTAGATCCTTATATTTAGTTGGAATATCTCTAAGTTCTTGCTTGTACGCCTTCCATGCATCTTTTATACTAGTTGGGGTATCAAAGTTGTAACGGTTTTCTGCTTCTAGCAACATTTGATCACGCATATTTCTAATGTTATCCCATGTGACTGGGATAACATTGGTTATTTCTTCAGATTGTTGATTTTCAATTGTCATTTTAATATATTATCCTTACATATCCTGGGCCGCCGCCGCCGCCATTAGTGTGTTGAAAGCAACAGCTCGTAACAAATCCACCGGCACCACCTCCACCTGGGAACATGCCCGGCATTGAATTTTGGTGTCTTTCACATGCCGCATTGTCTGCAGTTGAACATGCATAATTTGTACTGCCTGCCGAATTGAACACGCAGCCAGTCGGAGGAAGGTCGCCCCCTATGCCCTTTGTTCCGGCAGTGTTGGTACAAGCCGTATTAAATCTAGTTTTGCTCCAACAGAAACAACTATAAGAATTCCATTGTTGATCAGCACCAAACGGAGTGCCCGATGACAACATGCGTTGGTTTGTACAGTTGCCGCTGCAACCAGGTACTACAGACATACTTGGACCAGATTGAATACATTTTCCGCTTGTGTACGCCACACATCCAGAATTTGTACCAATGTCGGGATAAACCGCGCTGGAAGTGAAGCTCGAATGTCCGCAACTTCGCTGTAGGCATCCGCACTGGTAGTAACAGTCAGAAGGACCGGTACCGCCACCTTGGCTGTCCATACAGAAGTTACCATTTCTTTTAATGAAAGAACATCCGCCTCTCGGTCCGGTACAACAATAAGTTGTCGCATCGCAGTTTGCTGGCCCACCGCAACCGCCTGCTCCTGCACATACTGTAAGAACATCACCTGGAGCAACCGTCAATATACCAGATATATATGTTCCAGCCCCCGCGCCTGGAGTAATTCCGCAACAATTTGCGGATGCGCCCGACCCGCCGCCACCGCCGGATCCCCACATTTCAACAACGACCTGTGTTACTCCTGACGGGACTGTAAATGCACAACAGCAACCAACCGGAGTATATGTACCTTGTAGACAATTACAGTTATTTTCGCCTACCGTTGGATCAGGTGTACAGCCGTAGACTTCTAATGATCGATATTTTCCACCGCCAGCACCGCTAGGTGCCGAAAAAGGCAGAACCTGACACGGAGCTGTTTTTGTAATATTAATAGTATATGGCATATGAGTTCTCTAATTAAACAGTTTTAGTAGCTATAATTTTTAAAAACTCTTCATGTGCTGCTAGACTTTCTGGACTGCCAACTATTGCTTGTGGCGGATATGTATCTTCTCCTTTGTACCAAGCACAAGTAGGTTTGACATCTTCTGGAACCCCAATACGAGCACTTGGAGGATATGGCGGCACATAGTCAGTCCATTTAACTGTCATAGGAGTTCTTCCGGCAGCCTGTTCTCTAGGAATTAAATTTCGGAGCAGTTGTCGGTGTTCTATCCACTCAGCTTTTAAAGGATTAGGTGTATCTTCGTTGAAAAAGTTATCAGAACCTGATAGCATGGAATTTCTTTGATTTCTTACATCGTCCCATGAACGATCTGCATAATAAACTGGCACTACATCGCCTGTGGCCCAATCATAGTGGCATTTAGACATGTCAATATCAATGTTTCTGTCACCTGTTTCAAATGTAGATGGGTCAGCAAACAGCTTGTATAACCAGGTGCCAGGCACTGCCAATACAAATTGTCTAGTCGGACCTGTTACCTGATCCTCAATATCCGGGCCTGGGTGTTCTTTTTCAGAATATACATGTGACTCAACAAAACCTGGAACAGCACTATCAGCAGTCCAAATCATTATATACTTATTTTCAATTGTCATTTTATTTTTCCTATTACATCCAAATTCTTATTAATCCAGGTGCACCTGGGCCACCGCAGCTGCATATACCGCAGCAACAGCTAGGGATTCCGCCGGTGCCGCCGCCACCGGGGAACATGCCTGTGAATCCGCAGACACCACCTGCTTTTCCGTTTCCGATAATATCTGTGTACGATGAATCGCAATCATATCCCTGGTGAATTGTTCTACCACCAAACGGACTTGATCCGCCCATAGTCCATCCGCAGTAGACGCCATTATACCAAGCGTATCCAGAGCTGCCGCAGACATTTAAGTCCCCACCTGAGCCAGGATAACCTCCGTTTAATGTATTAATGTTATAAGAGTTTGGGTAGCAACGACTTTCGCCACCGTATCCGCCTTCTGCACAAAAATTAGTCAATCCAGAGCCTGTAACATATGTAGTGCTGCCTTTTAATCCACAACAGCATGTGCAAAATGCGCTAGGAACTCCACCTGCGCCACCTGCGCCTGCACAAAGAACATAGCTAGTTCCTGCAATCACTGCTAGCGTTTTTCTAGAGTATGCGCCGCCACCGCCGCCTTGGCCGTAATTACAGCATATACCGTTTCCTCCAGGTGCAGCTCCGCCACCACCACCGCCCCATAGTTCAATGGTCATGTTGGTAACGCCTGCCGGTACAGTATATGTGCAACTTATTCCAGATCCAACATTGCCAGTTGATGCACATCCGCCTGTACCGCCTGAAAGTTGAAAAACACATGTGCCGGGCGTAGTAGTTACGGTTCTAGCACAGTTCCATGCGGCCTTGCTAGTAGAATCAGTGCCTAAAGTTATTTGAGAAACATATCTAGTCATTATTTGTCCTTAATACCATAATCTTACAAGTCCGGGAGATCCGCAAGACCCACAAAGACAGTAGCTGCATTCACAAGTAGTAGCTGTTCCGCCGCCACCGCCGCCTGGGAATGCCGCGCCATATGCACTACAGCAACCGTTAGGACAGCATCCGCTATATGTAGTAAATGAACCAATGCCTCCAGCAAAGGCTGCATTACCACCTTTACCGTCCGATCTGCAACCATTACTGCATCCAAAAATGTGACCACCTTCTCCGCATGCAGCTATGGCAAAATTTTGAATGTTTGCACTTGATAAACCGTTAATCGTTGAGCAGTTGGCGCCATTTTGTCCGAAACAAAGTGAAGTTAGATTACAACCGCCACAGCCGCCCATACCGCCTACTGCACAAAAAGTAGTTAGGCCAGTTCCTGTTACATAACTAGTTGCGCCTTGGGCACCTCGACAACAGGCGCCCATACCGCCGGCAGCGCCAGCGCAAATACTGTAGGTATCCCCAGGTGTGACCGCAAGAGTAGTTGAGATATAGTTGCCGCCGCCGCCGCCTTGACCCATCGTGCAACACTGGCAATTGGTGGTACCGCCTCCACCGCCTCCACCACTCCATAATTCAATAAAAATGGTGTTAACTCCGCTAGGTACTGTAAATGTACATTGGCAACTGCCAATAACTTCTAATCTAGTCTTAGTTGCTTGTGAATTTATAGTGCATGTAAATGTACTGCCGTAGTTGGTACACATGGTAGCATCATCAATAGGAACCGTGATAGTATCTGTTCTATTGGGTAAATCTTGATAACGAGCCATTATTGGGCCTCCGTAATTCCAACTGCCAGCACATTAACCAGATTAGTTGACGAGCTAGCATACAAGTAAGTATTGGGCGGCATCAGCACACCTGTGCGCTCAATGATACCGTTAGATGCAATTAACGCATCATATTCTATAAAGTCAGTGTTAAGCGGTTGTCCAGTTACTGTCAACTGTGCCTGTGCTAGACTGTTAAATGCTGTGGTTGTGGTAAATGTCTGTAGCGTGTTGGCCAATGTTTGTTGCGGGTATGGCAACAAGGTAAAGTGGCTAGTGCTAGTAATAGCACCAACATAATAGCTGGGCAACATATACATAGTACCGGTAGTGCTGCTTAAAGACATTCCAGTACCTGCTAGATAGTTAGCATAGCTAGTAGATATACTAAATGTAGTGCTGCTGATTACCTGATATACATAATACACAGTGTTGGCAGTGATACCAGTACCAAAGATTGTGTTGGCACTGTTACCGTAGAACTGTATTGGTTGGCCTGCTACCAGTCCCACTGTACTGGTTGTTGTGCAGTAACCCGGTGAACCACTAGTTGTGTTAGTGATAATGAACGGGGTTACTGCACCCAATGCAGCACTAGGTGCTGGCAGTGTCTGCACATTGCCTGCCGATGTTCCTGTAAATACTACTGGTTGGTTTGGTAACAGATTGGCTGTTGTGCCAGAGCCCAGTGTAAACATATTGCTGTTGACTGTGGCAGTGTACTGGTTAATATTGGCCAGTGTAACTGGTGAACCAGAGCCAGGTGTTGTTGAAACTGTGAATGTGGTCAAACTTGGCACTGTGTTGACATAGTATGTGGTCAACGGTGCCAGTGCAGTAGCTCCTGCACCAATAGCTGTAGTAGCAGTCATTGGATAAGCAAAGTTACCAAAAGCAACTGCTGAGCCGCCGTTTGTCAAACTTAATGTGATAGTAAATGCTGATACCACTGTGACATAGTAAGCAACACCTGCTTGGATACCACCATAGGTATAACCATAGAATGTAATCGGTTGATTATTAGACAATGAATTAGTATTGCCCAAAGTGGTTAGTGTAGTACTTTGACTGCTGACCACTGTGATCGTCTGTCCTTGCAAGTACACTGGCTGATTCTGTGCCAAACTCAGTGTGCTGGGATAAACCTGTAATAGACCTGCTGAAACAGCAGTCAATGTGCTTGCTGATCCGCCGCTGATAGCAGCTATAGTAAAGGTTGTTGAACTTGGTATAGTTTTGATAAAGAAGTTGGTCAATGTGGCTGCAACACCAAACACATTACCAGCTGCATAGGTCATAGTGCCTGTAGCACTGGTACCAACTGCAAATGTGCTGCCGCCAACTGCTGTTGAAATAGTAACTTGTGCTGCAGGTGCAATGGCAGCTGCAGGAGCAGTGGTTAATGCCACTGTGCCACTAGTACCGTGTGTAAATGTAAACTGGCTAGTAGTGGCTACTGTGACTACCACATTGGAAATATCTGTGATACCCAATGCTGTGATACCTGTTATGCTTACTGACTGACCACTGGTTAATCCGTGCACCTGAGCACTGACCGCAGTGGTTGTGCCACTGCCGTAGGCACCTGGATCTGTTGAAGTGTAGGCCAGTGTAATGCTAGTAGTTGTGCTAGCGACAGCAGTGAATGTGCCGTTATAGCCAGTGTTGCTGTTACCTGACACTACATAACTAATACCAGTTAATGGTGCAATAGTTGCTGAGGGAATAGCAAATGTCACATAGAATACACCAGCTGAGCTGTTCCATTGTTTTAGACTCACACTGCTTAGTGTAGCGCCCCAACCTGTGTTCACAGTAACTGTGGTCAATGATCTAGAAATGCTGGCAATATAAATTGGACTTTGATCAGCAATTGTCAACACATAATACTGTGTGCTAGCCACAATGTTTGAAAATGTGGTGCCTGAGAACACAATACCAACACCTGGATATAGGTTAGTTGTAGTACTTAGGGTTAGGTAGTTACCAGTTGAAGTATTAGCTGTTAAATTACCAGTAGCTGAATAATAGTTAAATGTAATTGGTTGATTCAATGAAAAAGCCGCAGTGCTCATGCTAACTGTGACTGAGCTGGTAAATGCACTGGTCAAGTACACTGCAGGACCGCCATAGCTAGTGCTAACTGTAAATGTGTAAGCTGTGGGAATAGTCAGTACATAATAAGTAGTACCGCCAGTCAAACCGCCTAAGTTGCCGCTGAATACTAAAGGCATGCCTACATACATCCACTGTGTGCTGTAGCAGGTAATTGTGTTTGTGCTTTGTGTAGTAAAGTGACAGGCTACACTCTGTGTGGTATATGTGCTTGTTGAGCAAGATTGTACATTTATTGGCTGTGTGGTCAACACATTGCCAGTTGAACTAGTAGACCCAACTTGGAATGGAATCATTGCTGTGGTAGCTGTTACCAACTGTGGGTTCAACGGAACGCTAGTTTGTGCTAGTCGTACTCTAGTATCTGACGCGTTTCTATTGGTTACTGTGACATTGACCACTGTGTTGTTAGCAGATGTAGGTGCCGCTACTTGTTGATAGTTAAAGCCATTTGGTGTTAGTAAGTCGAGAGCACCGTATTTTGCCGCTATTGTCATAAATTATTCTCCTGATTCCTTTTGTTTATTACCAAGCATTTGTCCACATTGTATTTAGCGAAAGAACACGATCAACATATTTCTTTGGCACAATATCTGTTGGATTTGTTGGAGTAGCATTTTGTGTACCTGTACCGTTAATGATCAAACTTGCACCGTTTACCACTGTGGCTGTCACATTAATATTAGTATTAGTATTAAGCTGTACCCTTTGGCCAGTCTGCGCTGTGATTGACAGATCATTTGCATTTTGTGTAGTAATTTGATTACTGTTAATAATTACCTGGCCGGCAGTCAAACTACTCACCGCCAATATAGCACCGCCTGCGCCCAACTGGCTGGCCAAAAAAGTCTTGATAGCTCGTTGTGTTGGTACTATGGCATCGCTGTTGGCTGAGAATGTGCCGTCAGTGCTGAACTGTGTTACACTGGCTCCGCCTGCGGCAAATTGTAGTGCATTCAAACCGCTCAAGTTGAACAAGTTGGCGTTTAATGTGGCAACACCGGTGGCCTGTTGGACTGTAAACAATCCACCCACTCGGAAGTTACCGTCCTGATCAGTTGATGTAAAGAACACACGACCGCCACCGTTGCCCACAGCTTCGTTGGTTTGGATACGATTGGCTGTTGAAAAGTTGTTGGGGTAACCTGTAGATCCAAAATTACCAGATCCCACATACAAAAAGTCATGACCTGTTAGTCGAACTTGGCTGTACTGTATAGTGGCTGTTGTTGCTGTGGCATTAGTAGGCGCATTAGTAACATTGAATCCAGGGTTTACTTGAATGTAAGCACTGTAGTTACCCGGAGTACCACTTGATGATACTGTTTGTACTAATGTGTAATATGTAGTATTTCCTTGGAAAACCAAGTTAGCTCCTGCTACCGGTAATGCTGATAGATTATTTAGATATATGTAAAAACCAACAGGTTGTACATCGGCATAACCATCACCGGTAATCACTGCCTGTGCATCTTTATATCCTGTCCCTCTGCTGGTCCAAGTTGGCTGACCTAATACGCCAGATGCTACCCTAACTGTAGTAGTGGCCGCTGAAGTTGCATTTGGATCTGTAATTACAATAGTAGGACTAGTATAATTACTTCCAGGATTGATCACACGGAATTCTGTAATAATTCCAGACAGTACCTTACAGCGTACTAATGCACCGCTACCTGTTGAGTCAGTAAATGTTACACGAGGTTCAATAATATATTTAGAAGTAAAGTCTAAGTTGGTCAGTACGCTTGTACCTGACACTGCCACATCCCATCCGCACAACTGTACAGTCATTGCTCCGCCGCTGGCCAAAGGAGTCAATGCTGCTGGAGTTGTACTACTTAATGTTGTCGATACCGAGAATGTAGTAGCAGTAAAGTTAGTACTGATTACATAATAAACAGTAAAATTATTAACTCCACCAAAAGTTGTTCCTTGGAATACAATAGGTGATCCCACAGGAATAGTACTAGTACTGCTAATGGTAAATGTTGATGCTGTACAGCTAGTAGCGGTCAGTGTGGCAAATGATTCTTTACAAACAATGGCAATCTTTGTACCACCGTTGTAGTAACCAATAAATCCATACTGGCCTGCACCTGTACCGTCGGTGAGCACAATACGCTCACCGTTGTAAGAAGCTGTATTGGCTGCATCAGCTGCTGACAATGTTAGTGTAGTACTAGTACCTGTTTGTGCATTATTTACAGCTGACTGATAATTGGCTCCGGCAGTAACAATACGCACTTCGCAGATACCGTTTGTAGAAATGTTAGGTCCACTAACACTAGCACCAACTCCGGTACTCGATACTACATTGTAAGATGCTGAACTATATGTTTGTCCGGCATTAACATATTCTAACCACTGTATTGCGCCACCGCTGATTAAGACATTAGTTACTGTTGCTTGTGTAGCACGAGTATTGACAGTACCTGTGATTGATAATTCTGCAGGGTTACCGCCTTCGGCTACGCAACCGTATGTACCATATGAACTATTACCGTTTGTAGCACGGATTGCACCACCAAGCTCACTTAGATATCCTGCGTAACCATAGTATGAGAACACACTAACTGCTTCAACTTTAGCCAAGTTAGTACACCAAACAGCAATACCGTCTGATAAAATATTAGTAAAATCGTTTAAGGTCAATGACTTGTTGCCGCCTGCATGTAGTGAGCCGTCAATCTTTGCGCCAACACAGGCTGTACCAAACAGTGACACATTCTGAATATATGGGCTACGGCTGGTGATCCATACTGTGTCATCTTGTACGCCAGTTCCTGGATCTAGACTAAAATATGCGCCGGCATTCGGACGCTTGGTTCCGTAGCCATTGGCAGTGCCTAGTGCTCCGCTGAGTCCTGTTACGCTCATATTTCTAGCGCCGGTTGAATTACGCATGTAGAACATGTTGCTCATGGTATAACCAACAGTCACTGCACCTGTAACATTACCAGTAGTTGCATTGCTCAATGTCAATGTGTTACTTGAAATGCTGATAATATATGTACCGTCAGGTATATATGCATTACCAGTCACTGCCATGCCTGCTACTACGCCGCTGGCGCTGGATAGTACTAAACTTGTACCAGTAGAGCTGCTAGCTGTGGCAGTAAATGTATAAGGTTGTACTACTGTGGTTCTTAATTCGTCGCCTACTAAGGCCGTGAATGCTGGAACACTGATAGGTAATACTTCCGAGTATGTGCCTGTTTTAACATAGATAGTGGCATTTGGATTTTGCGGTATAGCCACAGCATTAATAGTACCTGCTGTAAGCCCGCTAGTTACAATGCTGAGCAAACTGGTAACTCTAGTAGTCATACCAGCTTCTGCAGAATATGCGCCATTGATTGTCTGTGACACATTGGCCGATACTCCGTTCAGTGTTTGGTAGTTGCTAGCAGGTGCTGTATTGGCCAGTACAGCGGTAGTAGCCAATGTTGATAGATAACTTAGACCAGCAATAAATTGAGTTATTAAAGGCGAAACTTGTAATATGTAGGTAGTAGTGGTTGCATAGAAATATTTTGCAAATATAACAGTTTCTATAGTGCCACCACGACCAATATCAAATATGAAAGAATCAACACCATTTCCGACATAACTGCCGATATTGGAGCCGTTGAATGCTAGTTTGGCTGTAGCACTGCCAGTACCTCCTACTGTGGTTGCGCCACCACCACTGGTAGTCGCAACTGTGAAGCTGGTATTAGAAGTTATAGTTCTAACATAATATGTTGTGCTGGCTACTACAGATAAACTACCGGTAGCTGCTGTTACACCGGCTAATACTGGACCGCCATTAGTAGTTGACACTGTGATCAGTGTACTGCTCAATACATCTAACACATAGTATTGTGTGCTGTTGCTCAATGATCCAAATGCTGTGCCACTGAATGTTACCGGCTGACCGCTGGATAATGTACTACTGCTACCAACAAGTATAGCACCTGCCACTGAGGCTGTGATGGTTAATCCGCTGATAATACCAATTGTCAGTGCAGCTGTAGCTCCTGCAGTAGTTGAAATCTGTAGTGTTGATCCTGACACATTGTAAACATAGTATATAACACCTGCTACCACAGAACCAAAACTGGTAGCAAATGTAATTCTTTGATTGACCGCAACCCCAGTTATGCTAGCACTCATGGTGATAGTAGTACCGCTTACACTGTTAACTGTCAATGATTGACTAGCATAAGTTTGAGTGGCTGTAGTAGCTGTGGTAGCCACTGCTGTACCGTTAACATTTAATGTGCCGCTGATGTTTGTAAATGTCACGGGCATGTTGACTGCAAGTCCAGCAGTGTTGCTGGTCAAGAACGCATTACCGCTGGTAGAAACAACACTGGCCTTGTATGTGTAGGCCAAGTAGTTGACAACTTCTGCACTCATAAATGATCTGTTGTTTAACAACAGGTATTGTGCGCTAGGATTAGCTGGTCCCGATGCTACTTGAGCACAGGCATAGGCAATGGTTTTCCATGGCTTGTCTAGTGAAGACCCGTATCCAGCAGCAGTATTGTCAGTGCCGGTAGGAGCAACATAGTAGACATTACCTACTTGATTGACTGTAGACCAAACAGGATCTGAGCCAACCACTTTGAGCATTTGTCCGTCTGTGCCGATAGGTAATCTAGCATTACCGTTGGCAGAATAATAAATTAAGTCGCCGCGGGTTGTTGTAACATTACTGGCAGCACCTTGTGTTAAGGGATTCCAATAAGTGCCAGATAAATCGTTATCTGGTCTGTTGCCAGTAGAAGCTGTGTGTGCTTGAACTACAATGTAACTATTTGAAGCATAGGTAATCGCATCACCTAGTTTGTATACTGTGCTTGCGGTCCACAGGCCTTTCCAAGCAATACCGGTGGTAATTAGTGTCCAAGATGCAGTATCGCTGGCAGGATTGGTATTGGCATTGTCTGCTTTGGCCACATAGACATATGAACCATAGCTGACTACATCGCCAACTTTGTATGTGGGACTAGCTGAACCGCTCCAAACACCTCGTAGATTAAATCCAGTGGTCAGTAACGCCCAGTATGTTGTTGCTGTAGAAGGTGTTTGGCTTGTTGAATGATTTTGTTTGGCAACATAGGCATATCCGCCGTAAGTTACAATGTCACCTTGCTGATATGTTGTGCCACCGGTCCAGCTGTTTTCAAACTGCAAACCTTCTACAAACAATGCAAATTTATCTGTGTCAAATACAGTACTCGAATCATGGGCAGTGGTACAGATCCATTCGTTGGCTCCGTATTTTACCACATCATTTATTTTATAATGGGTGCTGTTACTATTCCATGTGCCCTTCCAATCAAACCCTGGAACAAACACAATCCACTTGTTGATATCAGATTCAAGTAAAGTAGCATCACTGGTATGAGCTGTGGCACACTGGTAAACCATGCCGCCGTATTTGACCAAATCACCTTGGCGGTAAAATACATTACCTGCCCATAGTCCGTAGAATGTCAAACCATCAAAAATCAGTGTCCAATAGTTGTTAACATTTAGGTCGGTATAAAATCCGCCATTAACAGATCCGGCGGTGTGTCCAACTAGACAGATATAGTCTTTAGCGCCGTTCTTGACAATGTCGCCTATTTTGTAAAAAGCTCCACTGGTCCATGTGCCTACCCATTGGATACCGTCGGTCATCAAAGTCCAGTTGCTGGCTGCTAGATCTGAATAAAATCCACTGTTGGCAACTGCACTACTGACATGTCCTGTTGTACAGATATAGTCTTTGGCGCCAAATTTAACAATGTCATTGATTGCATAGGTAGAGCTGACTGTCCAAGTACCTTTCCAACTGATACCATCAGACATCTGTGTCCAATAGCCACTGGCTATGTCGGTGTTGAATCCAGCTTGTGTACTAGAAGAAGTGTTGCCAACTAAACAAACATATGTCTTTCCGCCATAACGAACAACATCGTCTTTAACGTAAGCAGTACTGGTGCTCCAAGTACCTTGCCATACGAATCGTAGTCTACCTAATTTAAATTCAGCCATGTTTTTATACCTTTAATACAAAAATTAATTTCTCTTGTTATTTATCATGCATTATTGGAATTAGGGTAGCTATATTTCTGCCCAATTCTAACAACCAAGTTACCGTTAGCATCCATGTAATAATACAAATTGCGATCGTCCCAACGGTACTGCTCATAGTTTAAATTTTTATAAACTAGGTTATGATAAACATCCCGTCCTTCAAAAAAATCTACACCCACTTCAAATTCTTTAAAATCATCATTTACATCGCCGGGGTTATTGATAGTGATACTGTCACTTTTGCTCATTTGGTCAACTCTGACAAAATACAAGTCGCCGTCGGCGGTTTTTCTCAACCCATAAAAATATCTGGGAGCATTTCCCAAAACTTCTTGCGGCACATTACCAACTAGGTTACTCATAATTTATTCCTTAAACAATTTCAGCATAGCTGATCACGGCGTCTAAACTGCTGGCCACATCTGAAGTTATGGTCAATGATGTATTTTCCATCAGAATCAGTTTTTCACCATTGGTGATAATTTTGGCGCTGTTGTAAGGTGGAATCATCATTTGATTTAGATAGTAAACTGTGGTTTGATTTGCATCAGTCACTGTCAAATTAACTATTAGGTCCACATCTGTAGTGTTGGCTAGATTACAGCCAATCAGCGTGAATCTATTTGCACCGCCAGTGGCCAGTGAATTTTGTACTACTGCACCGCCTGTGGCTGCTGCGGTGGTACTGTTGGCATAGCTGACTGTGGTTGCTGTGCAACCTGTCACTAGGTATGTGCCGTTATAACCTTTTACTGATACACCACTAACATTGATGCTGGATCCTATAGCATAAGGAGCAGTTCCTTGTGTACTAAAAGTCAAAGTCACATAGCCTGTTGTTGGACTTCCGGAGGCCACGCTGGTCACTGTTAATCCAGCGCCTAGGCCTTTTACGACTTTTGTTCTAAAATAGGTTGCCATGTTTCTTTATCCAAAAATAAGAGCAAATGTTGCCGCAGTCCCGTCTGCTGTACTTTGACTGATACCGGATTGTGTACCACCAACCAGTACCCACTGTGTACCATCATACAGTTCAGTGACTTGATCCACTGTGTTATATCTAATCATACCTGTTACTGCATTCAGTGGTCTAGTCGACGGTGTCCCTGTTGGGATAACTACCCCGTTAGATCCACTGAATTTAAAATACCCGTTGCCCGATGACACAAAGTTTAATACAGCGCCATTTAGGTTCTGTATCAAATTATTTGTAATCTTAAAGTTATTTATTATAATTCCACCAGTTCCATTTGAACTCAAGGAAATGCTAGAATTTGCACTTGTAGCACTGATTACATTGGAATTATTAATGGTCAGTTGGTTAACGATCAATTGATTAATAGTTAACGCTGTGGAATTCAAGCTGGCCTGTTGTGTGCCGTTGGCGTAAAATCTAAGGGTGTTATCTGCTGCGCCAGGGGTTAATTCTGGAGTGATTTTGGTGTTGCCGTCTACTGAACGAACACCGCCTAGTGCTAGCCAGACTGATCCTTGATAACCTTCAAAAGTATTTTGACCAGCACTGGTGTTAAATCTGACCATGCCAGATTGCGGGCTTGCTGGTCTTTCTGCGGTGGTTCCTTTTGGAACAATCAAACTCTGTGTTGAATCAATTTTGACATAACCAGTGCCACTGGGAGTCAAGTTGATATTTTCATTGATACCAGTTGAACTGATTGTGTTTTGATATATGGCTAGATCGCCAAGTACTATAGATCCAGAGCCGTTGGCGGTCAAGGTTAGGTTACTGCCAGTTGCGTTGGCGCTGACTGTGTTGCCTGTTATTTTTACACTGCCGATATAAGCAGTGTTTAGATAGGCATTGTTCCAACTTAGTGTCCTGTTTCCCAAATCATAGGTGATGTTGGCATTAGGCACTAAATTGCTGGTTATTCGAGCGTTGACAGTTGCTGTATTAGTACTATCTGTTCCAAGTATGGTATTACCCCGGATATTAGCATCGGCGGTAGTAGTTAAACTGTTAGTTGTAGTCGCACCAGCATTTAGTGTACCAGCATTTACGACTGTGGCCCATACTGATGCCCATTGTAAATCTGTATTTCCTAAATTATAAGTTGCAGTAGTGCTGGGCAGTATATTGCTGTTTACTTCTGCATCAAATGTTACTGTATCAGTGCTGGCGTTGCCTAGTGTGATATTGCCGTCGGCAGTGATAGTACCAGTGGCGTGCAAATTTCCGTAAACTGTGGTATTTCCGGTGATGTTAACAGTGCCGGTGCCATTAGGTTGTATCGCTATATCGCCGTCTACGGTCAAGCCACTGATGGTGTTTTGATAAACACTTAGACTGCCCACTAGTAGTCTATTGTTATAGATTACACTGTTAAGTCCGCTGGCCTGTAGGCTCAGGGTAGGAGTTTTACTCTGTATAGTATTGCCACTGATAGTGACATTGGCAATGTTGGCAGTGTTGGTTACTTCAAAATTGGTAGACCTAGTAGTACCGTTTACTTCAAGTTCGTACTGAGTTGGAATTGTCTTAATACCAATTCGATTGTTGTTAACATCCAAGTACAATAAATTTGTTTCAAAGGCGAGATCAGTGCCAGCCCTAGTTAGGTTGTCTTGAAGTAATTGCCCTGAGATTCGCCCTAATGCCATGAATGAGTACCGTTTTAGTATTTATTGGTATTTCTTTAAAAAATCAACGAGTATATTTCAGTTAATTCTGCTACTATATCTTCTGAAACAGTTGAGTTGACTCCTCCGCTTGCCGGTACCCATTCTGTTCCGGTATACACTTCTAATATTTGATTGGCATTATTGTATCTTTGCATGCCTGCTTCTACCAATACTGGACTTGGATCACTAGCGGTCCATACTGGAATACTCAAAGCTGTTCCATTAAACTGACTGTAATAGATTCCGGTATTCTCAATCACCGAAACAGCATCGATAGTAGTGTTAGTCCAGTCACTACCAGATATAGAAAAATTATTCACATTAACTTTTCCGCCGGTATAAGGCTCTAGAGTCAAGTCACTATTGTTAGCCACTGTGGCTATGTTAAGATCAGTAATCTGTATATCGCCAATGTCAACTCGTGTTGTTGATACCCCGTTAGAGTCAATAGATAACTTTAAACTATTGTTGACATAAAAACCCAAAGAATTATCGGCGTTGCCTGGTGTTAATTCAGGTAATATATAGGTAGTCCTAGCAACATCGTATACTGAATACAGGCTGTTAACTACAGAGTTGTTAAATCCTTCATAGATATCAAGTACTGTGTTGTATCGTACTTCTCCCGGTATTGATAAGGCCCTAGTGCCGGTATTACCTTTAGGAAATATCACAGCGCCGGTGCCGCTAAACTGTACTTGCCCTGTGCCGTTTGGTTTTAATATTACACTGCGAGTTTGATCAGTGCCACTGGTCAATGTGTTGGCAATAGTACCTTGATTAAAACTCAAATTAGCCGCTGTTACAACTCCCAAACCGTTAGCAGTAAAGGTTAAATTAGTATCGGCAGTAGTAGAAGTAACACTATTACTGGTTATGTTAATTCCACTAATGACGGCAGTGTCAGCATATAAATTATGCCAACGATTTGATAATGAACCTAAATTAAAAGAGCCTGTTGGTACTAAACTGTTAATTAATTGTCCGTTTATTCTAACAGTATTAGAAGAACTACTGCCAATAGTAGTATTCCCATTAACTTGCAATAAATTTTCAATTGTAGATGATACTGTAGAAAAGTCTGTTACATATAAATCACTACTATGTTGTGTATTAACATAGACAGTCTTCCATTGTAGTTGACTAGATCCCAAACTATAGTCGCTGTAGCTCGTTTGGCTAGGTAGTATGTCACTATTAATGTATGCGCCAAATGTTACAGTGTCAGTATTAGCATTACCTAGTGTAATGTTGCCGTCAAAGGTAATGTCACCAGTGGCGTGCAAATCTGCATCTACTAAAACATTACTTTGAATTTTTAACTGGCCAGTGCCGTTGACCACAATGTTAATGCTGTCATCGTTGGCATAAGTTGAAATAGTATTAGTACCAAGCTGTAAATTATCAGTTTGTATGATGCTAGCAGTGATCTGTGGCATCAAGCCGCTGGCAGATAAATTAATATCGCCGTTGGCATTTACTATTTGATTGACTGTTATGTCTAGTTCCGATGAACTGAATCTTGTATCGGCGTACAAGTCAACAGTACTGCTAGTACCGTTAACAGTTAGTGTTCTATACGGAGTGTCGCTGTTGACGCCAATATACTTGGCATTGACATTTAGATAAAGAAGAGAAGTTTCGAACGCAAGATCAGTGCCTTCTCTTGTGAGATTATCAAAAAGTAATTGACCTGATATGCGCCCTATTTCAGACATTTAACGCTCCTGTGTAATATTTATTGGAGCAATATTACTTGTCAAAACCGTTGATTACTGTTACTGGTTTATTTATGGGTACTGGTGCAGTGAATGTGATCCAGTAATCAGTACCTGATTCGCCATTTGCAGGTGCTTGTGTTACTGTGTAGTTTGTTGTTGATACTTGTATGACATTTTCAACTATCACAATAAGGTTTTGCGGACCCCAGGTAGAACCCGTTTCTGTTACTGTTGGGCGAACACCGACTGCTAGAGGTCCAAAATTGACTTTAGTGCCGTTACCGTTTCCTAAACTGTACTGAGTAATTGCTGTGGATTCTTTATACCGCAGTGCTCTCCATGTAGCATATTGACCTTGGTACACTTCAACTTGATCTGTTGATGTATTATAACGCATCATTCCATTAGTTGGGCTGGTAATACTAGATTGGCTATTTGGCAATGTCATAACTGTACTGTCTTTTAGAGTAAAGTTATTTGTGGTGTCTAACGCAACACGACTATCGTAGATACCTCTACGATTAAGTGTTAGAGTTTTTAAAAATCTCATTGCTTATACCGCCAATGTGCTTACTGTTGCTGATAAGCCCGTTCCTGAGCTAACGGCCCAGACATCATCACCGGTTGTTAATACCATTTTTTCTTGATCAAAGCTAACAGTATCTCCTGCTGGAACATTTAATGAGTTTACAATTTTTGTAGCATTACTGATAATACCTGCGGCGCCTGCGTTATTTTGAACAGCATGAATAGTCAATGGCAAATCACCGGTAGTTGTATTGCATACTATGATGGTGGTAATTGCTCGTTCACCAGTACCACTTGTTAATTTTGTATTTGATGCTAGAATTGGTGTGTTATAAATTGCCATGTTTGTTCCTTATAGTAAAATACTCAATAGTACAGCACGCTTTCTGCTGACTAATTCATCTTGAGTATTTACATTTGAAATATATACGCCAGATTTTCCTGGGCCAACCGAACCGGTTGAATAAATTTTTGTTAGTCCGCTTACTGACGCAGGGGGTGTTGTTGATTGGTTGTCAATATTAAGATAACCTTGCACTTGGATATTGCCGGTATAAGCTGACAATTTTAAATTGTTAGTGGTATTGGAAACTGTATCATTAATAATATTGACATTATTAACCGTTACACCATTTGCATCAATCTGAGCTGTTAATGTATTATCAATTTTGAATTCTAATCGACTAACTCCATGGCCCGATACTTCACTGTCAAATGCAGTAATGCTAGTAGGTGTTGCTCCGCCTTCACCAATTGTTCTAGCTTGGAAATAATAAAGTCTACTGTCCACATATTCTTTAACTGATTTGGCAGTGGTCAATACATCTGGATCACTAGTTAACAGCAATATCCCTGTAGGTGCAGGTGGTGTCAGTGCTTGATTCCAATTGGCATAGTTCCATACTCTTTGTTCGTAAGTGCTGGTACCAGTAACTGTGACTTTTCCGCTTCCTGAATTAATCAATGCTAGATTACCACCGTTGGTATTAATACTGTTTGTACGAATACCAACCAATGCTCCTGCATCGTTGTTAAAAACCACAGTGCCTTTGACACTGGTTGCAGTTACAGGATCATAATGATACACGCTGTCGTCTACTAGAATATTAATGTTTGGCAGTGTGCCTCTGTCAATGCTAAGACCACTGGTATTGAAACTGATACCGTTGCCAGTATCACCTTGATTAAGATACAAAATCCTGTCAGAAAGATTGATAGTATTTGAAGTAATGGTAGTAGTAGCACCTAATACAGTTAAATTACCTGTAATCGTAACGGTGCCGGCGCCTTCAAGCCCGTCTCCGTTACCGACATCTAAAACAATGTTTGAATAGCTCTGGTGTGTGCTATTAGTTACACTTATTTTATAATCGCCATTATTAACTCTTACAATCTTTGACATGTTTTTCCTTAATAGGAGCCGAAGCCCCTAGCTCAATTAACTAACTTGGATCTGAGTTTTAGTTGTTAGGATCGTCGTTTGCAAAGTCGTCTGCACCAACGTTGGTAGCTGTTGTTCCAGTACCTGCTTCTTCCATCTCTACAGCACCGTCAGTGGTTGAAGTTGAGAAATTCCACTTCTGTCTAACTCCACTAACTACAACAAAATGTGCAGTGATCTTAGAAACACGAGACACAACAGCACCATCAGTCTTAACGCTGATGTTCATCTTGCCTGCTGTGAGAACTGCACTGTCAGTTAGTGTACAAGTATAGATTGTTGTGGCAACTCCGTACTCACGGACTTTGAATCTTCTAGAACCAAGTTGCTTAACGATATAACCGTTGACACTGGCAGTGCCGTTATGAAATTGAACTTTGATGTTGTTTTTGGCATTAGCGCCAAAGTATTTTTTATTTAGAGGTCTTCCCATTTTATTTCTCCTTGTGAAATGTAGCGTTCTATGCTATACGCGGTTGAGGATCCGCATAAACTCGCACCGTGCGAGCGAACAATAATATTTATCCGATCAAGAGAAAGCCCACCGAAGTGGGCTTTGTCTAACTTCTAGATCTACTAGGGATTAGCTGAATACTGCGTTAGCAATAGTTACTGTACCTAGGTAGTCAGCTGCATTGCCTAGAGACGATGCAGTATTTGACAACTCAACATAACCATAACGAGTCATGAATGAAACGACTGGTTCGAATGTTGATGGATCTAAAACAACACCACTGCTCATCAATGGAATGTATGGGCAGTAGAATGCAGCTGCATCGCTCTCGTTAGCACCTTTGTAGCCAACTAGAACTGTGTCGTTTTGTGCATATGTGTTAACATAAATCTTCATAGCATTGTTCAATGTACCAACAAACTTGGTGTTTGTAGGTGCTTCGAATGTGCCTTCTGTTGTACGAGCAAATGCGCTTGTAGTAGCAGACTGAAGAATTGTCAATGCTGTTGGGCTAATTACGGCCCAGTTACCAGCACCACGGCGTGTACGCTGGGCGATACGGTTAGCAACACGATTGATCTGAACTGCCAATGCGGCATGCTCGTCACCAACGAATGTAGCTGTACCAGAAACAGCAGATTGATCATAAGCTTCTTGGTTCTGTGAACCAGCCAATGTTGTCAAGCTACCGATGATTTCTTGATCGATTTCAGCAGTAATTTCTTGTGCCAAAGCAGCCATGATTTCTGCTTCGATGTCAATGCCTTGTTGGGCTTGTGCATCTTGAGCAGCTTCAAATGTCCAGCGAGCTGACAACTTACGAGTCTTGGCTTCAACTGTTTGCTTTAGAATTTGGATGCTTAAACGCTTACCAGCAACACCTTCTAATGTAGCTGTGCTAGCGGCTGTTCTAGCAGCTCCGTTGTTTGCAGAATAGCCTTCTGCGATTTTGAATGGGCTTAGGGCCTCTTCACCAGCTGTTGCACCATAGCTACCTGAAACGCTATCTGAATAGCGAACACGTAAAGTATGAATTTGACCAACTGGGCCAGTCATTGGTTGTACACCTACCAACTCGTTAGCGATAACTGTTGGCATTACACGACGGATCACTGGAAGGATCACGCGATTTAAAGTTGCGACATTGCCGGCAGAAGTAGCACCAGTGCTAGCACTTTCAGCCAAATACTTGCGAGTATTTTCTAAAGTTGCAGCCATTACTGATTTCTTGGTGCCTTGAAGGCCTTCAAGAAGAGCCTCTTTGGTTTCTGTCCAACGTCCTGTTAGTAGTTCTGACATTTATTTTCTCCTAATTAATGTTTAATTCCAGCTAGACGACGCATATTGAAAATATTGCTTTCGTACTCACTGCTACCTACGCTGTTGGTTTCTTTGTTGCCTGTTACTTCTTTTGCCTCTAATAATGCCTTCTTCTTCTGTGGAGCTTGACCAGCAATAACAGCTGGTAGGTACTTGTCAAAACTAGTTCTTAGTTTTGCAGTGTGTACACTTTCAAGTAGTTCGATCATGATTGCTTTCTGACCGTTGGCCAAAGGTGCAATCAATTCGCCGATTACTTCTTGTCTTTCTTGGCTCTCCATAAGAGCTTTAACTTGTGCTTCCTTGCTTTCTAGGATTCTCGTTGCATTGTCTACAGCGTGTTTAGCTTCTGCAACTTCCAAATCTTTCTTGTCTATGACTTTGAGCAATTTAGCTGTTTCTGATTTGTCATTTAGGTAACTGCCTTGGTATTCTGAAGCAAAAGCTTCGAATAATTTGCGTCCAAAGTCGTTACGGCGAGCCAATTCAATGTCTTCTCTCAACTGACCAATCTCTTTTGATAGAGTGTGTTCAACTGTAGTTTCGACAAGTTTTGCTGCCTTCTTAATGAATTGTTCTTTCATTTCGCCTAGTGCCTTGCGGCCGTCGCGAATCAAGCGAACCTTGGTTTCAGCAAGGTCTTGTTTGTCCGAATGAAACTCTGCAATTTCTTGAGCCAATGCTTCTACTACAAACTTTTCAAGTCTTTTAAACTTGCTAGCCATTTGTACTTGATCTTCGTGCAACTCTTTAACTTCACCTGCCAATTGACGAGTAACGAATTCCTTCATCATCTCAGCATCGCTACGCATTTTTACTGCATAACGGGCTTTAGCTTCTGCTAATTGATTGCGATCTTGTACAAATTCAGAAATTTCAACACTCAAACGATCAGTAAGCATACGATCGATTGCTTCAACCATGACAGACTTGTCATGCTCGTAGCGTGTTGCAAATTCTTCGCGTAGTTCTTGAGTAACTTGTGTGCGGGCCTCGGTTAAACGAGACTCCCAAGCTCTCTCAATGTCAGCTTTGATCTCTTCAGAAATCACGTTGTTTTCAAATAGGTTCTTAAGTGCGTCCAACATGTGATTCTCCTCTTGTTATCGGAGCTTGCTTATTATGCCTAATAAGCTCTCTTTGAGATATTTTTGTGCTTTAGGATCACCTTTGACCTCTTGCGCTATACGCAAGCTACTATAACCACCACGATTATTCATCAGGTGTTCATAGATTGGTGTGGGATATGCTCCAGGGGCACTAGGTTGAGCTACCACATCAACTGTGATAATCTCAAAATCTGATACTTCACCGGAACCGTTATCGCTAACGTTCCCGGATCCGCGGCTTGAAACTCCTAACTTAACACCGCTTTCTAACATGGTTTTAATCAAGTTACCCATTGGTGTAGGTAGGATTTTTAATTTTCCGTAACCGTCTGAGCCATCCATCCACATATCTGTGACCATATGGCAAACACGATCTAGGTTTATTTTTAGGTCGTCTGGATGATCTACTTCGCCTAATACTGAGTATCCGCCTTCCATTTGATCTTTGAGGGTCTTGACAGCCCTGGCAATCTCTCTTGCAGGATAAACTCTCTGATTTTGATTCCGTTTGTCGCCTTGGATAAAAATCCCTTTCATATAAAGATTTTTACCCGCTTCTCCATCGGTCTCAACGATCATTTTGGCTTGATCGAAACTCAGATTTTCTCGTAAGTAGTTCATCTAATAACCTGATTAGCTACCAATAGTGCTTTTCTTATTTGCACCATTGTCGCCGGTCGCTTTCTTTTCTGCTCCGTGACCGGCTGATACTCTAGTTGTAAATGCTTTACCTGCTTTACCAGGTACTGTATTCATGTTACCAAAGTTCTCTTCTTTGGTGCTTGGGTTTAGCAAGCCACCTTTTGTGCCTTCACCTTTAGACTCGCCGCCTTTAGCGATATTAGCAGATGTACCGCCCATATCATTCTTACCAGCTACTGTTGATTTGGTGTTTGCACCATTGTCACCGTGTTTAACAGTTCCAACTTTTTCTACATATTCACGCATGAACATGTCGTTTTCGTCCATTTCTGGCTCATCAGCAGGCATGTCCATTTCCATGTCGTCGCCCATGTCGTCACCGCCCATGTGCTCTTCGCCATCTTCCATCTGATGACGCATGCATTCTTCAAATTCTGCACGGAGGTCGTCAAGTGCATCTTCTAGGTCTTGAACGCGATCTTCAACTTCGCCTTCACCGCCCATGTGCTCTTCGTCTTCGTCTCCGTCCATTTCGATATCGCTAACAAAGTCGTCACTAGCGTCGCCGCCAATTTCACCTTCTTCGTCTTCGCTATCGTGGTATTCTGCTTCTTCCATGTCGTCGTCATGGTGCATTGCTTCTTCCATGTCGTCGTCTTCTTTAGAGTCTTCTTCAAAATCTTCAGAAAGGATGCCTTCGTAGATTTGGCGGGATTTTTCGACTACTAGCTGATGGAATAATTCCTTCGCTTGGTCTGTTTCGTCGTTTACTAAATGCTCAAGCATCTGCTCGAACTTTGATCGATCAGTCATGTTTATCTCCTAAAAGTGGTTGTAAGGCTGTCAAATATATTTACAATATAATACAAAAACACCGGTGAAACGGCTGGTTTTTGAAGTATAATACCGTAGAGGTATTTACCTTGTGAAATAAAATCTCATCAAGCAGGTGGAGCTGCCGGAGTTTTATACATTTTTTTCACAAACTCTAGTTCTTTTTGTTGCTCTAGAATATGTGTTTCGCTAGCTTTGCGTAGCTCATTTATTTGTCTTAGAGACAGTCTGGTCTTGCGAGTGTCTTTGCGATGCAGTTCATTACTGTCGCGAGACGGATCATAGCGCATGTCGTTAGACACGCTTTTGCTATCTCTGTCTATTGAAAACAATTCTCTAAGTATCATAATAATATTTATGCCGGAGGTGCGCCATTTCCACCCGGAGCACCACCATTGGCTGCTGTACCAGGAGCTGTTCCTGCTGGAGTTGCGGCTGCGGCACCAACTTCTCCGTCCATGCCCGGAGGTGCTGTTTGATCTCCCAGTTCTTCTAAATCGCTTTCAATACCTGCTTGACTAATGCCTGCGCCACGCAACTCGCTTGAACTGTCAGTTGAGGTAGTTTCGCTTTGGCCCTGCTCTTCGGCCCACAAGCGTTCATTTTCTGCCATCTCTTCGTCACTCATACCTAAGAATCGTTTCATAGCAAAGCGTTTGCTCATAAACGGAATCTGACTCATAGTTTGGAACTGTGGCACACGCTGTCCGTCTAGTTCTGCTTGACGGTATGTGGCAAAGTTCTGCGGTGGTTGGAATTTGAGTTCAAATAAACTTGAATCAATATTAACACCCTTGTCATTTAAGAACAGTTTAAATTCTAAATCAATTGCTTCTTGCATCAGACTTTGTAGTCGCATGCAATAGTTGTTGAACCGCAATTCTTGAATGTAAGCAGTACCTACGCGGCCGTCGTTGTACTGTGCTTGACTGTCATCTGCGCCTGTTGGCAAATAGCTTGATGGTATGCGCAATCCGCGGAATAGCTTGTTGGTAAAGTATCTTAAATCGTCAATTTCGCCTAGATTAGTACCGCCCGGAAGTGTTTCAACTTTTGATCCACGACCTTCTGCTGTCTGCGGAAAGAAGTAGTCTTCGTTAATACTCAACGGATTGTAAGCACTATCAATTACATTCTGCCCACCGCCTGTGGCACTTGGTATGCGTCTTTGATGGATTTCGTTCTTAACACGCTCAACAAATCCCATGGCCAAGTGACTGGGCATGTTACCCACATCAATATAGAATATTCTACGCTCGGGAGCTCGCTGTATACGATAGATCAAGATAGCATCTTCTAGCAATTCTTTTTGTTTGAATACCTTAAAGATATTTTCTAACAAACTGTTGCCAAAAGGAAAGTTGTTGTCAAGACCTTCGCTAAGAGAAAGATGTATCACATGCTGTGCATCAATAGCAACTTCGTTTTGATTGTTGCTGAATCTAGTGCCCGGAGTCACAGGGTAAGCACCTGATTGTCCTCTGGCTGCTGCGCCGCCTGCCACATAGGCAGTACCACGACTGTTAGAGTTGGTGGTGTTGGGATTGATTGTAGTGACTACTAAATTTTGAAAGTTGGGATTTAGATCACGAATAACATACTGTTCAGGTTCTTTGCCTTCACTTTCGTTCACAATAATCTTAGTAATTTTACCCGGATCAATGTAGACCCATTTTTTATTTTCAGGATCACGCACAAAAAATGCATCACCGTATTTGAACACATTTCGAACAATACGGAAAATTCTGGTTTCAAATTTTTGTAACTTAGACCATTGTTGCAGGTATTCTCTAAGTATGGAAATTTCGCTGTTAGTAGCTTTAGTGCGATATTCTAAATGAAACGGTGTGTTATTTTCTTTGTTCTTTTGACTGCAAAATTCTGCAATAATATCCAATGCGGCATTAACTTCGCTGTCCATGTCCATGGTATCGTACTGCAAATAACGCTCAATACGATTAGGTGTACCTGTGTAAACATCAGGCAGATAGCTGGAATAATTGGTACGAGCAGGACCAGGTCGCGAGCCTCCGCCACCCATTGGGCTATAAGTGCCAGGTGCTGTATCTGTTGATACTGGAGAGAAATACTTTTTCCAACTCATGATTAATTAGCCTTATCGTACATGTTACCGCTGTTGCTCTTAACTGCGCTAACCTGTTGTTTGCCCACGGTGACATGGGTATCTATTAATTTGTGCATACTACTATTTAACGCATCTAGCTTCTTGACTACATCATCAAGAGTAGCAGATTTAGTGCCAGGTCCGGCAGACTTGCTTTCGGATTTTTTATCACCCTTGGTTTCATCTTCTTTCTTTTTAACTTCCTCAGCTTTTTTAGCTTCAGCGGTTTTGGCGTCTTCTTCTTTCTTTTTGGCTTCTGCGGCAGCGCCGCTGGCACTGAATTTCATTTGTGGTCCAAAGCCCGGAAGTTGTAGTGCGTTTAGATCTACTTTTGGGCTTGCTGTCTTACCGGTGGTAGTTTGTTGTGCTACAGATTCTTTTCTAGCTCTGGCTTCTTCTTCAGCCCCTTGTTGCATTCCTATCAATTTAAGTTTAGCTTCTTTTACTTGAGCCTGTACATCTGCACCTTCTTTGCCACCAGGAGCTACTTCTTTGCTGTTAGATTTTAAAATTCCAACACTAGACATCAAATCAGCAGGATTAGGCATATTCTTCATAGCGGTGTTCAGCTGTTCTGCTATGGCCTTGCCAGCTTCACTACCGGGATCCACTTCTTTGCCGTTAACTTTCAAAGTGCCGCCGCCTGACATCAAATCAGCAGGATTGGGCATATTTTTGGCCATATCGGCTAATGCAGTATTCATTTGAGCTGCGGCTGTTTTACCTTCTTCACTAC
>Ga0136641_1000055_pt1 | contig 43101 bp, 38 predicted proteins | sample EliLak1302023Y_FD_115312 | JGI IMG/M metagenome (GOLD analysis project Ga0136641, IMG submission 115312) | Freshwater microbial communities from Elizabeth Lake, Yosemite National Park, California, USA - 13020-23Y | ecosystem: Environmental > Aquatic > Freshwater > Lake ...
ATGTGGCGCGGGGGTGCCACCGCCGTCCAAGTTATGGATCAACGCATCATTAGTACGTCTGCAATTCGTTGCGTCGGCAACACCCTGCTTTTGCAAGGCCAAGTGTATTCACCGCCATTTATTGTCATGGCAGTTGGTAATACCTCCGACTTACAACAAGCATTAAGGGATGAGCCGGGGGTTTCGCTTTATCGCGAATATGTAAAAAAGCTAAATCTTGGTTGGGACGTTTCGATACTTAATAAAACTACGATTCCTGGCTGGCAAGGATCAATTCAGTAATCATAAAAATTTGCGTTTGGCCAAGTTAAATTGGAATTACGGGTTGCAACCCTTGTGCCAAGTTCCGCGCATCCAGATCACCACATCGAACTAGCCACTCGGCTAACATCTTGTGTCCGCCTTCAGTCAAGACCGATTCCGGATGAAATTGAACACCTTCGATGTCGAACTCTCTGTGACGAAGTGACATGATCACACCATCTTCAGTTTCGCTGGTCACTTCTAACTCGGCAGGCACGGTATCTTTTTCAACCGCTAACGAGTGATAACGCGTTGCAGTGAATGGTGAAGGTAAGTCAGCAAGCACACCTTGCTTGTGATGAAATATTTGCGAAGTCTTACCATGCAATAATTCCGGGGCTCGAGAAACCGTAGCACCGAAGGCGTCTGCAATAGCTTGATGACCGAGACAAACGCCAAAGATCGGAACTTGTCCACCGAGTTTCTTTACGATGTCGATGCATACCCCAGCATCTGCGGGAGTTCCTGGGCCGGGTGAAAGTAATACCCCATCGTATTCGCGCGCTTGCTCGACAGTGACTTCATCATTTCGTTTTACATCAACTTTTGCACCGAGCTGAGCTAAGTATTGAACGATGTTGAACACGAAACTGTCATAGTTATCGATAACCAGGATCCGTGTCACAGCAGTAATTCTAATTTTGCTAGGGAGTTGTCACAGATGGTGTCACAGATGGTGTCACAGATGGAGATGGGCAAACTCCACTCGCTGGAACTGGCTTGCCGTTTGGACATAAAACTGCGACGGGAGTTGAAGCCACGGTGAGAGTAACAATGGACCCCTTAGCCGCCAGCACATCCGTTTCTGGGAATTGGGCTAAGACAATACCTGCAGCCACGGTTGCATCTGCTTGCTTAACAATATCGACCAAAAAGCCAGCATTTATTAAGGTGTTTTTAGCCTGTGTGTCACTTTGACCAACAACATTTGGGATCGGTATCTTGCCGTTAGATACCGTAACGCTAATAAGCGCCCCAACATCTACGACAACGTTGGCGGCTGGATTCTGTTCCAAAATTGTGCCTTCTGGCTTATCGCTATCGATCGGAGTGACTCGGCCGAGAAGCAATTTTGCTTCAGTTAGAACTGAGCGCGCGTCTTCAATTGATAGAAGACCCGTCAAATCAGGGACAGGGACTTGGTCTTTACCTGCTGAAACAATCAAATTAACGGCTTGCCCGGATTCGAGCAATTCACCGGGTGCTGGATCCTGACCGATGACTGTTCCCTTAGGCACATTGTCATCAGCTTGCGGAGTTTCCGTTCCAAGTTTGAGACCGATTTCAGTAAGCGAAATTTTTGCTTCACCTACTGTCTTAGATTTTAGATTAGGAGTTGTAACTAAATTTTGACTTTTAGGCAACAACTGATTTCCAATAACGAACAGCAGAAGGGCTGATACAACAGTTGCGATCGCAACGGTAATCCACTTCTTCCGCTTACTTTTTGCTTTAACAGCCGTATCTGCTATCGGAGCAGTATTCGTGAGTGGCAAAATGGTAGTGGAGTTCATATCGACATCAACCGAAGCACCATTTGGTCGATTTGAGATTGGTAATCCAGCGATTGCACGTTCGATATCTATTCGCATTTCTGCAGCCGTTTGATATCGATTGGCCGGTGATTTAGTTAATGCCGTCATAGTGATTGCATCTAAAGTTGGTGGGATTGACGGGTCCGATGACGATGGAAGCTTTGGAGTTTCGTTTACGTGTTGATAAGCAATTGAAACTGGCGACTCTCCATTAAATGGAGGATTGCTTGTAAGTAGTTCGTAAAGCACGCAACCCGTTGAATAAATATCACTCCGAGCATCAACTGATTCACCACGAGCTTGTTCTGGAGAAAGGTATTGGGCAGTTCCCATAACTGCACTCGTTGCAGTTACTGAAGTTGCCGCGTCACTCATGGCACGAGCAATTCCAAAATCCATGACTTTGGCATCGCCATGTGAGTTAATCATAATGTTTGCCGGCTTTATGTCACGATGAACTATTCCGTGACGGTGCGCGTAATCAAGAGCCGCAAGTACACCAGCAATAACTTCAAGGGCCCGTTCCGGCAAAATTCTTGGCCCATTACTTAACATGTGACGCAGCGTGACGCCGTCCACGTATTCCATAACAATGTAAGGAATGCTTACCTGGCTGGGGCCGTCACCTACTAAATCTTCACCGGTGTCATAAATCGCGACAATGTTTGGATGATTAAGTCCGGCTGCAGATTGGGCTTCTCGACGAAATCTTTCTTGGAACATAGGATCGCGAGCTAGATCAGGGCGCAAAACCTTTATTGCCACGCGTCGATTCAATCGACGATCTGTGCCTTCATAGACTTCAGCCATGCCGCCGCGGCCAATGACCTGTCCGACGTTATATCTATCACCAAGATGGGTGAAGGCACTCACTAGATCTCCTCTTTACTTTGCAACTTGCTTAAGTAACTCTATTCTTACCTATTGTTTTAGTAGTGCGCGCATCACAGATCTTGCGATTGGTGCTGCTAATGCATTGCCACTAACTTCGGTAGCACCACCACCATTTTGGAGTACTACTGCGATAGCGACTTTTGGTTGCTCGCTCGGGGCCAACCCAACGAACCACGCATGTGCTGGGTCGCCCGGAGTATTTTCAGCTGTTCCAGTTTTCCCACCAACGCTTACCCCAGAAATCCTTGCATTTGATGCAGTTCCATTGGTAACAACACCAACCATCATATTTCGCAAAATTTTTGAATTTTCTACAGACATGGCTCTACCGAAGGCCGAAGGGTTAGTGCTTTGCAGCACGGATAAATCCGGGCCCAGTACTTGGCTAATTAGATATGGCTTCATCACAACACCGTCATTTGCGATTCCGGCTGCGACCAAAGCCATTTGAAGTGCAGTTGCGCGAACATCAAACTGCCCAATGGCACTCATTGCGGTTTGTGGCTCATTTAGGTTCGTTGGAAATCTGCTGATGGCAGCAGCCATGGGTACGTCAAATTCAGATTCAAACCCAAATTTTTTGGCTTGCTCTCCAATCGCTTCTGGGCCTAGCTGCATACCCAGCGAAGCAAAGGCGGTATTACAGGACATTTCAAGTGCTGCCTGCAAGGTTGTTAAATCATTGGCGCCACATGATTTACCAGTCCAGTTTCCGAGTTGGACATCCGTTCCTGGCAACTTTAATTTCTTTGGACCTGGTAGCTCAGAATTGGCTGAATATTTTCCTGACTCTAACGCAGCAGCAGCCGTAACTAATTTAAATGTCGACCCAGGTGGAAGTGTCATAGCCAGCGGTCGGTTGAGCAGAGGTTGCTTAGGATCGCTATTCAAACCCTCATAGGTTTTTTGAATTTCAGCAGCGTCATGACTTGAAAGTAAGTTTGGATCAAAAGATGGCGAACTTGCTAAAGCTAAAATCGCACCCGTTGTCGGGTCAATAGCAACAACCGCGCCGGTTCTTCCGTTAAGGGCCTTCATTGCAGCATCTTGGGCATCAGGATCAATTGATAGGCGAATCGCACCACCCTTTGGCTCACGATTTGCAAATAGTTGTTGCAGTCGATCAACAAAGAAACGGCTATCGTTGCCAGCCAAAATATCGTTTGCTTGGGATTCAATTCCGGTGGCACCGTAAACCAAAGAGTAGAAGCCAGTAATTGAGGCATATGTTGAACCATCGCCGTACTCACGCAGGTACTTTAAGTTATCTGTTGTTGGAACAGATTTTGCAATTGCTTGCGAACCCAACAGAATGGGTCCCCGCTCGCGTGAGTATTCGGTCAATATCACCCGCTTATTTCCAGCTTGGCTTCTTAGGTCACCAGCTTTGAAAACCTGAAGATAGGAAAGATTAATAATCAATGCCAGCAGTAGTACAACAATTACCGCAGTGACTCGATTGATCTGCCTAATCATCGATACCACCTACTTGGCGGGAAACGAGTTCAGCATCACTTAACTCAGGAGCTCGCGCCGCATTTGAAATACGAATCAACAACGCAATAATGATGTAGTTCGCGACTAAAGATGAACCGCCATAAGACAAAAATGGAGTCGTTAGACCAGTCAACGGAACGAGCCTAGTTACTCCGCCCACAACAATAAAAGTCTGCAGGCCGATAACTGTTGTTAAACCAATAGCAAGCAAGTTTCCAAACGGATCACGAGTGGCAACTGCTGCTCGGGCGCCACGCTCGACAACGATCGCAAACAACAACAAGATCGCAATCATTCCCATTAAACCCAACTCTTCACCAAGAGCCGAGGTAATGAAGTCAGTTTTTGCAAACGGAACAAGTTGTGGGTAGCCCTGACCCCAACCGGTGCCAAAGATGCCGCCATTTGCAAATCCATAAAGTGATTGCACGATCTGAAATCCAGAATCATTTGCATCCGCAAACGGATTTAGCCAAACATCAAAGCGGATCCGTACGTGGCCAAAAGTGCGATAGGCCAATGCGCCACCCACTGTTAACAGCACGCCACCAATCAAAACCCAAGAGCGCCTGCCAGTTGCGACGTAAAGAATTACGATAAACAGACCAAACAATAGAAGTGATGTTCCAAGGTCTCGCTCTAAAATCAAAACTAAAAGCGCAGCGAACCAAACCAATAACATCGGTCCTAAATCTTTACCCCTTGGGACTCCGACTCCAAGAATCTTTTTGTGCACCAAAGCAAGAGTGTGGCGCCTTGTAACCAAATAACCGGAAAAGAAGATAGTTAATGCAACCTTGGCTAACTCACCTGGCTGGAAAGAAAACCCAAGAAAGTTGAGCCACAATTGAGCACCATTAATCTCTGTTCCAATGAAAGGCAGCAACGGAAGAAATAGTAGAGCGATTCCAGCAAACCCAGCGGTGAAAGTAAATCTTTGGAGTTTGCGATGATCCGTTACAAGAGTCAAAATCAAAATGAAGGAAACTAATCCAACCAACATCCAAGTCAGCTGCAAGTAGACATCTGGAGTTGGCATTGGACTGCCGTTACTTATCGCACGTTGGGTGGCGGCAATGTCGAGTCGGTGAATCATTGCCAGTCCAAGCATGTTCAGGGCAGCAGCGCTAGGCAATAAAAGTGGATCCGCATACGGAGTTTGCCAGCGCACAACTGCGTGAGTAATAAGCAGCAGCAGGCCGGCACTTAGTAACGAAGTCCAGCCGCCAAAAGATGATTCGCCAGTTGCAGAATCTACCAAAATCCAGGCAAAAACACCGAGAAGCCAGGCGCCCACCAGTAGTGCCAACTCCGCGGAACGCCGTGTCGACACTCGATATTGAGTAAGTCTCTCGGTCACTTAGCTAACTCCGGGCACCCAGGCGTGGATGGGGTGAGAATACATAAATCTGCACTTAGTTTGAGCCGGCCAACGGCGGCCTTAGCGCTCTCAAAGTCACCAGATTCGAAAGTTTGGTAGACCTGATCGCGTTCGTATTCAGGTAAACCTTTCGTGTGAACTTCGGTAATTTCAACTAGTCGGTACATGCCGCCAGCTGGGACGCCTTGAAAAATTGCAACAACGGAATCTTTCTCATAAACACCGACAAACCATTGATTTGCTAACCACCAAATTGTGGCCGTGATCCCAATTGCAATAACTGCAATCGTGGAAAGTACAGGACCCAACCACTTCTTTCCAACCTCTAAGAATGCCAATTCAATAATCGGAACTTTTGCTTCACCCTCATCTGGAAATTCAACAGCAGGTAAACGAGACTGATTTGCTGAATCGGCTGCAGACCCAATGAGCACTGGATCAACTTCGATTTTGTCGTTTACAACATCAGCAACTACCACGGTTATGTTGTCTGGTGCTCCAGCTTCCATGGCAGCGTCAATCAGAAGTGTTACAGCTTGAGTTAAATCTTCAGTAGCGAGGAATTGTGAAATTTGGGTCGCATCAATAACGCCACAAAGTCCATCACTACAAAGCAAGAAGCGATCACCTTCACGAGTTTCACGAACCGACAAGTCCACCTCAACTGCGTGGATGCCATCAATTGCCCGCATCATTAAATTGCGTCTCGGATGGACTGCAGCTTCTTCTAAGGTAATTTCTCCAGAGTCGACAAGAGTCTGAACAAAAGTGTGATCCTTCGTCATTTGTTGTAATTCAGCATCGCGAAATACGTAGGCCCGGGAATCTCCAACATGCGCCATCGCGATACGATCTTCGCGCAAGGCCACAACGGTCATTGTGGTACCCATGCCCGCAAAGTCACGATTACCTGCAACTACGTCTGCGATGTACTCACCCGAAGTAATAACAGCTTCAGCAAGTTGATTAAGTACTTCATCAGCACCTACTGAATTTGAAGCAGCTGCAACCACGGCAGCAATCGTTGCAGCACTAGCCAGTTCACCAGCTTCGTGACCACCCATTCCGTCCGCAACAACTAGCAAACCAGTTGCTGCGTAACCTGCATCTTCGTTATTGCGACGGACTTTTCCAATTTCAGATCGCGCTGCAAAACGAAGACTCAAACCTGTCATGAGCTCAATTCCATGCTGGTTCTCCCAATACGTAGTTGCGTACCAGGGCGAAAAACAGTTGGAGTTGAAACTCGAGTTTTATCGATCCAGGTTCCATTAGTTGACCCAAGATCTTCCACCATCCAATGATTTCCATTTGGCGATAGCCGAGCGTGATGCGTACTAACAAAGTCGTCATCAAGGACAATTGTGGCGTCTGATGCACGCCCAATAATAATTGGAGAGGTACCTAATGGAACGGTTGTTCCGCTGAGTGCACCTTCGACAATTAAAAGTTGAGTCGATGTTTTCCTGGCTCGGAGCGTAGCGCGCGGACTCGGACCATTAGTTGAACGAGCTGGCGTCAACGGTTTTGCATCACGTGGTGCTTGCAGATCTCTGCGCAAAACTGAAACAACAGTTAGTACGAACCACCAAAGCGCAATTAGAAAGCCAATTCGCAGGACGCTGAGCAGTAACTCTGACATCTTAAATTCACTGACTCATGTAAGTGAGAGTGATGTTTCCAATTTTTATGATGGATCCATTGCGAAGCACCGACTCAGTTACCCGAGCACCATCAACGATGGTTCCATTGGTCGAACCAAGATCCCGAATCAAAACATCTGAACCTAAAACAATCGAACAATGTATGCGGCTGACACTAGTGTCATCAATTTGAATGTCGGCCTCGACGCCACGACCGATGTTAGTCACGGATTGAGTTATCTTGAATTCTTCACCGGTAATAGATATCAAATATGGAGTTGCCGCTGGGATGAACGCTGATTTTGGCATCTGTGGAGTTGAATCTTGATCTAAACCTGAAGGCGGAGTGACACCTTCTGGTCGCTTAGCGGCTGCGCTACGAATTCGAAATACCCCAGTTTCCAATGCTTGGTCAAGGTCAAAGCTAATTTGAGCTAAATCTACTGCGGTATATCTCTGTTCATGAGTGTAAGAATCTGCCAATGTTGCGAGCTCGACACTCAAAGTACCAAAGTAAGTACCTAGACGTTCGTGGTCGGTGGGGCCTAATTCGATTATGAAGATGTTTGGTACAACTGTTTGGCCATTTATAGTGCCGGCCCGATTATCAATCTCTTGCTGGAGCGCAGCGCCAAGTTCAACAGGTTGAACTTCGGATTTGAAGGCCTTGGAAAATGAGCCATTTACGATCTGGTCTAGTCGTTGCTCTAAGTTGCCGAGTAGACCCATCGAAACTCCTTGGCTAGTCACAAACTGCAAAATTCACAGTTACTCACAGGCTTTAATTCTACTTGACGGGTGGATTTCTAGGATTGTCTCTAAATCTGGGCCGAAATTATGGCAGTTTATGCAGTAAAAGCAAGGACAAGTAATAGGGCCATGATTACGGCAACGATTGCGACCCCGGCCTTTGAGGCTAGAACCTTAGAAACTGCAGGGATGTAGGTGGCGCCGAGAATTGCCAAGCCGCAAATCCACAAGGGCGCACCTTTTTCAAAGGAGTTTTGGTACCTCCAATTGATCATGCCTAGAGCGAATAGCAGGTAGCCAGCCCAGCGCATGTTCATAATGATTGTTTCCACACTCCAACTCTATCGACGAATCTTTTGTTTTATCACTCAATCGAACGGTTGCCAGTTCAGCAGAAGCAGGCAATTATGGAAACATGGCTACTAATTCCAACATTTATGACCTTTCCTTTACAAATAATCGTGGTGAATCAGTTTCGTTAGCTGAATTTTCTGGCAAACCAATTCTGGTTGTTAATACAGCGAGTAAGTGTGGGTTCACGCCACAGTATGAAGGGCTTCAAAAACTTCACGAAGAATTTCGAAACCAAGGACTGGTTATTTTAGGTTTCCCTTGTGATCAATTCGCACACCAAGAACCAGGTAATGATGAACAAATCGATGAATTCTGCAAAATTAATTACGGCGTAGATTTTCCATTGTCACAAAAAGTGAATGTTAATGGTAAAAATGCGCATCCAATTTTTCAGTTTTTGAAGGGCCGGTCAAAAGGTTTGCTTGGAGGAACTGTGAAATGGAACTTCACGAAATTTTTAATCTCACCAAATGGTGAGTCAATTCAGCGTTATGCGCCGAATACAACACCAGAAGACATTCGTCCAGACATCGAGAAATTGCTAGCGAATAACTAACTCGGCTTTACGCTAGTGCAATGAGTATCGATAGTGATCTGATTGAGCGCGTCCAATCTTGGATTGCCCAAGATCCTGATCCGATAACTAAATCTCAACTTGCTGAAATTTTACTTGCGGCAGAAAGTGATAATGCTGCCCTTTCCGAGCTGCAAGATGCATTTTCTGCGCCACTTGAATTTGGAACTGCTGGCCTTCGTGGGAAATTGGGGGCCGGCCCGAATCGAATGAATCGAGTAACTGTGTTGCAAGCTGCATCAGGTCTTGCGCAATATTTGGTGCAAGAAGGTTTCGCTGGGAAAAAAGTCGTGATCGGATTTGATGCTCGCTACAACAGTGAAATTTTTGCCAACGACACTGCGCTTGTTATGGCTGGTGCCGGCCTACAACCAATCGTATTTCCGCATGTTGTACCTACGCCAGTACTCGCCTTTGCAATTCGTCAGCAGAATGCTTGCGCTGGAGTAATGGTCACGGCGAGTCACAATCCACCGCAAGACAATGGTTACAAAGTTTATTTAGGAGATGGACGACAGATTGTTTCTCCAGTTGACGAACAGATTTCAAGTTTGATTAAGTCCGTATCAGATGTAAGGGAAATTATCCAGGTAGATGCGGGGACGATTGTCAGCGATGACGTGAGTAATTCGTATCTAGCGCGGGCCACTCAACTGATTGCTTCTGGCCCAACTTCGGAGTCAGAAAGAAAATCTGTAACTTCGGTTTACACTGCCATACATGGTGTGGGCTGGAAAACTTTGCGGTCAGCTTTGAATGACTCTGGATTCCTTGAGCCGATCGCAGTGCCGGAACAACGGGATCCAGATCCAGCATTTCCAACTGTGGCGTTTCCTAACCCAGAGGAAAAAGGTGCACTCGACATTGCAATCGCGTTAGCCAAGAAGAATTCTGTAGATGTGTTACTAGCCAATGATCCTGATGCGGATCGCTTTGCAGCAGCCGTACCTAATGCAGAGGGTGAATGGATCACGCTCCGCGGAGACCAGATAGGCACACTGCTGGGCTGGTGGATGATTGAGCGCGCAAATTTAGTCGGGGCAAAACTCTCCGGAACCTTTGCAAACTCAATCGTGTCCTCAATGTTGCTGGAAGCTATTGCAAAATCGGCAGGCCTCAAATATGTTTCGACTTTGACTGGATTCAAGTGGGTGTCACGAGTAAACAATTTAGTTTTTGGATATGAAGAAGCGCTTGGATATTGCGTAGATCCGCAGCACGTAAGTGACAAAGATGGTATTTCAGCTGCAGCGATATTTATGGAACTAATGGCTCACCTAAAGAGCCGGAACAGCACAATCTGGCAAGTTCTGGATGAATTAGCGTTACTGCATGGTCTGCATGAAACCAACCAGGTATCGATACGAGTTACTAGTAGTGAGCAGGTAGCCAAAACAATGCGAGGAATTCGAAGTAATCCACCAAAACAACTAGGTGAGCTACAAGTTATTGGCACAGATGATTTAGCAATTGGCTTTGGCGACCTACCTAAAACAGATGCCGTAATTATTCACTTATCTGGAAGAAATGAAATTGAAAAGGCTCGGGTAATTATTCGTCCCAGCGGTACTGAACCAAAGATCAAGTGCTACTTAGAGGTTGTGGTCAGCGGTGAGGATTTAGAAATAGCTCAACAAATCGCTGATAATGAATTGAAGCACTTGGCATCCGATGCCGAGCCACTACTAAGCGGAGGCAACTGATGGACCGAAATCAATTAGCCAAAATGATTGACCAGACTTTGCTGAAACCTGAAGCGACGAATGCTGATGTGATCGTGCTATGTATAGAAGCTGCAGAATTAGGAACTTTCTCAGTTTGTGTTTCGCCAACCTTTGTTTCGTTGGCTGCAGCCAATGTCACTAACGGCGTCAAGGTAGCAACAGTTTGCGGCTTCCCAAGTGGTAAGCACGAAACTGAGATAAAAGCAGCTGAAGCTAAGCTTTTGGTTTCGCAAGGCGCCCATGAAGTCGACATGGTTATTGATGTAGGACGAGCAATCATGGGGGATTGGGATTACTTAGAGGCAGAAGTGTCAGCGGTTAGAAAAGCGACCGATGGCGCATTGTTAAAAGTAATTTTGGAAACGGCAGCGCTCACTGATGAACAGATTGCCAATTCTTGCCAACGATGCGAAAGTGCTGGCGCTGATTTCGTTAAAACTTCCACAGGCTTTCATCCTGCTGGCGGTGCTGATGTCCGAGCAATAAAGATTATGCATGAAACTGTTGGCGGCCGATTAGGTGTAAAAGCGTCAGGCGGAATCCGCAACATTGAGTTCGCAACCGAACTAATTGCAGCTGGTGCAACACGCCTAGGTCTTTCTAGTTCTAGGGCTGTCCTTGACGGCATTGCTGCGACTGGAACTTATTAAGAGCCAACTTGTTCGCGAAGTCTGGCATAGCCAGGCTTAACCACCTTGTTAATGATATCTAGCCTCTGGTCAAATGGTAGAAATGAACTCTTCATTCCGTTGACGGTCAGCCACTCTAAGTCGCGCAGTGAATAATCAAAGGCCTCAACTAGCGAGGTCATTTCAGCCGACATCGAAGTATCTGACATTAATCGGTTGTCGGTATTTAAAGTTACTCGAAAGTTTAATTTGCGAAGTAGCCCAATTGGATGCTTGGCAATACTTGCCGCAGCTCCAGTATCAACATTTGATTTTGGGCAAAGCTCTAGCGGAATTCTACGATCTCTAACATATGCAGCAAGATCTCCAAGTGTGACACTTCCATCAGTATTGACCGTTACGTCATCAATGATTCGTACTCCATGCCCCAAGCGTTCAGTGCCACAGAATTGAATTGCTTCCCAAATACTTTTTAGACCAAATGCTTCGCCCGCATGAATTGTGAAGTGTGCGTTGTTGCGCTGTAAGTACTGGAAGGCTTCAAGGTGTTCAGTTGGAGGGTAGCCAGCTTCTTTACCTGCAATATCAAAACCAACAACTCCGCGATCACGATACTCAACTACCAGCTTTGCAATTTCTAATGAAACATCAGCCATACGCATTGCAGTGAGTAGTGCAACGACCCGAATCGGCTTGCCCGCATCTCTGGCAGCAGCTTCACCCTGCGCAAAACCCAGCAAGACATTGTCAATTACTTCGCGGTAACTCAAGCCTTTTGCGGTATGGAGTTCGGGCGCGAATCTAATTTCGGCATAGACCACTCCGTCTTGAGCAAGGTCTTGCGCACATTCGCTAGACACTCGTTGTAATGCATCAGGTGTTTGCATCACACCTACAGTGTGAGCAAAGGTTTCTAAGTAAATTTCTAACGAACCTTGCACAGCAGTATGAAACCAATTGCCCAGTTGCTCTTCATTGTCATATGGCAAAGCTGCGTAGTTGTGCTGCTGCGCGAGTTCCAAAATTGTTTTGACTCGCAGTCCGCCGTCTAAATGATCATGCAAGACAACCTTAGGAACGGCTTTGATTACTGCAGGAGAAATCATGCTTCATCGTCTCGATTCGCAAGTTCTGGGGCAAATGCAGGAACACAAATTGCTACGTAATGCGCATCTTCGCGAGTCAGATAACGTACCTTTTCACCGGCTCTGGTAATTAGAGCTTGGCCGGCACCGACAGTAATCGTGTCACCGTCATGCTCAACATCGATAGATCCCGTGATCACGATCGTGAATTCGTCAAAGTTTGGTGCCTGGGCAGGCTCAGACCAACCAGCAGGGGCGTGCATTACGGCAATTGAAACATCGCTGTCACCGGTTTTTACCCGACCGACGTATTCGGCTATTGATTTTCCACCGGGTACTGGAATCATGGTTGGTTCGCTAATTAACTCAGGCATGTAATCAGAATACTTGGGAATGTTTTACAAACAAGCCTTAAACAACTCGATCGATAATTAATGGAAGTCGATGTGCGATTTCTGATTCTGCACCTATTTCGTAACCTTGCATTAAGACTTCCAAAGCAGATTCAAATCGGGCTGGCTCATCAGTATGCAAAGTAAATAACTTTTGACCTGCAGTCACTACCTCACCATGCCCAACATGCCATTGAATCCCTGCGCCAAACTGCACTGAATCCTCTTTCCGAGCCCTTCCAGCACCGAGTCGCCAACTTGCCATGCCAACCGCCAGTGCATCGAGTTTGGTTAAGTACCCGGAGGTTTCAGCAAAAACCTCATGGGTTTCCCGAGCAGTTGGCAATGGAGCCGAAAGGTCTCCACCTTGCGCGCTAATCATTGCGCACCAGACATCCATTGCCGAGCCATCTGCCAGCGCAGCAGCAGGATCTTTCAGTCCGGAGGCACCACTTGCCTCTAGCATTTCGCGAGCCAGAGTGACAGTTAGTTCAACCACATCTGTTGGACCGCCACCGGAAAGTACTTCGATAGATTCTTGAACTTCTAGTGCATTGCCCGCGGTTCGTCCTAGCGGCACATCCATGGCCGTTAGTAATGCTCGCGTTGTAACGCCGGCATCATTTCCGATTCCAACCATTGTGATTGCTAGCTCACGGGCTTGTTCTACAGTTTTCATGAATGCCCCAGATCCAACTTTTACATCAAGGACAAGTGCGCCAGTTCCTTCGGCAATCTTTTTACTCATGATGGATGCAGAAATAAGTGGAATTGATTCAACTGTTCCAGTTACATCGCGTAGCGCATAAATTCGGCGATCTGCTGGCGCCAAAGTTTGGCTTGCTGCGCAAATTACTGCGCCGATTGAATTCAGGACATCAAACATTTCCGCGTTGGTCAGACTGGCTCGCCAACCAGTAATGGACTCAAGTTTGTCTAACGTGCCACCCGTATGACCCAAACCACGACCAGAAAGTTGTGGAACACTAACACCACAAGCGGCCACCAGTGGTGCCAGCGGCAAAGTTATTTTGTCTCCTACACCGCCAGTGGAATGTTTATCTGCAGTTGGTCGACCTAGAGTTGACCAGTCCATAGTTTCACCAGAATCAATGTAAGCCTTCGTCCAGCGCACTATCTCACGACGATTCATTCCATTGAGCAAAATTGCCATTGCCATTGCAGACATTTGCTCTTCAGCAATTACATTACGGACGTATGCGTCAACAAACCAATCAATCTGCGCGTCAGAAAGTTCCTGATGATCACGTTTGGCAGCAATGATTTCTACTGAGGCAAATGGTTCGGTACTCATGACGTCTCACGTTCATTATTGGTAAGACCGGATTTCACTCGGGGAAGTGTCACATCCATAAGGCTAATTCGTTCAAAGTCGATCTGTTAAATCATGCGCGCCGAATGCATCGGGCAATATTTCTGACATTGATTTAACTCCAGAAACTGAATCAAGGACACAATTTGGGCCACCATGTTCCCAAAGTAACTGCCGACAACGCCCGCACGGCATTAACGCATTTCCGTGTCGATCCACACACGCAACTGCAACTAACTTTCCGCCACCGGAACTGATCAGATTAGAAATGAGTCCACATTCTGCACAAAGTGCAACGCCGTAGGAGGCATTTTCAACATTGCAGCCAGTAATTATTCGCCCATCATCAACTAAGCCAGCGACACCAACCGGAAAATTTGAATATGGTGCATACGCTTTTGACATCGCCTTAGTCGCCGCAGCGCGCAATTCATCCCAATCAATTTCCATTAGTGATGATCTCCCTTTCGGTATGGCACACCATCAGCAGCTGGTGGACGCAGATTCTGGGATGCGGTTGCTAACACCAAAAGTGTTGTTATGTATGGCGCAACTTGAGCAACTTCAGGTGGAAACGAAGTAGCTGAGAAATAAGCACCAATCATCACTGCGCCAAGCAGCAAGAAACCAATGGCAGAGTTGCGCTTAGCTTTGCGAAGCATTACGCCACCTATCGCAAACAAAATGATGGCACCAAGCAAAATCAAACCTTTAACGTTTTGATTTCCGGTATCAATCAATCGTAAAGTGTCGATGTAGCCAAACATCAAAGAACCAGCTGCGGTGCCACCTGGTCGCCAGTTGCCAAAGATCATAGTTGCTAAACCAATGAAACCTCGTCCTGCAGTATTTCCATTGCGGTAAATAGTTGATGCAATCGAAAGATAAGCTCCGCCAAGTCCGGCAAGCATGCCTGAGAATACGACCGCTGCGTATTTGAACTGCACAACCTTAACTCCGAGCGAATCAGCTGCCCAAGGATTTTCACCAGCACTGCGAAGCCGAAGACCAAAAGCAGTTTTCCAAAGTAGGTAACTTGTTATTACAAAGAGCAAGAACGTGAGGATAGTTAGAAGTGAAAGGTGGTAGAACAAGCCAGCAAAGAGTCCCGCTAGATCACTTATGAAGAAAATTCCTTTTTCATGAAGTGCGGTAAGTGGTTCCACAATCGAGTTAATCGTAAAAGTTGGAATGTCACCCTTAATCGGAGGTGACTGCGCTTGACCGCCACCGGGAGCATCGGTGAAAAGTACGATTGCCAGGAACTTAGTTAAGCCCAGCGCCAATAAGTTAATTGCAGTACCCGCGATAATTTGATCGACACCGAAAGTAACTGCAGCTACGGCGAGCAGCAGGCCACCAATTGCGCCAAAGACCACACCTGCCAACACACCGGCCCAAACACCCCATTGCCAGCCAGCCCAACCTGCACCGAAGGTTCCTAGGATCATCATGCCTTCAAGACCGATGTTGATTACGCCAGCACGTTCCGCCCAAATTCCAGCCAAACCAGCTAGCGCAATTGGCGAGGCAAAAACCAAGGCTTGCGCAATAGTTACGGTGCTGGTGAGGTCGCCATTTCCAGTGATAGTTCGGGTAATCGAAAGCATTGTGATTGCAGTGAACGCTGCGCCTAAAAATCTGCTTGATTTTAAGTAAGTCATACTGATGCCTCCTGCTTTGCCAACGCTTTAGCAACACTTGTTTGCTCACTCTTAACTTGATATCGACGAACAATCTCATAGGAGATCACAACCACAATCACAATCAATCCCTGCATGATTGTTGATATCTCCCGAGGGACACCTTCTAGAATTAATTGGCCACTCGAGATGTCCAAGAAGGCCCAGAGAATTGCGCCTAACGCAATTCCAATCGGGTTATTCCTGCCGAGTAACGCGATCGCAATTCCAGTAAATCCCCAATCAGTTGGGAACTGCAAAGAGTACGTGCCGGTATCTCCCAATAAATAAGGCAGACCGACAAGCCCAGCAACAGCGCCGGAAAGCAACATCGTCAAATAAATCATTCGGTTAGATTGCACACCGCTTGTGCGGGCGGCCGAAGCTGACTTACCAGTTGCCCGCAAATCAAATCCAAAGCGGGTTCGATTAAGCAGGAACCAGTATCCAATGCCAATAACAATTGAGATGAAGAAGAATCCATAAATTGGAGTTCCTGGATCAATAAATGCAAGTCCCCGCAACATGCCCGACTCCGGAATTGGTTTCGTACCTCGTACATTCAAACTGGTCTCAGTGCCGATACCAGTTCGGACAATTATGTAACTGATAATTCCGATCGCAATAAAGTTCAACATAATTGTCGAGATAACTTCACTAACACCTCTGGCAACTTTTAACCACGCGGCAATTCCGGCCCATAGTGCACCAACAATCATCGCGGCTAGAATCGCGATAGATACTGATGCCACTTTTGGAAAAGTTAAGTTACTAGCAACAACTGCAGCAGCTAGAGCGCCGAGTACGTATTGACCATTAACACCAATGTTGAACAAGTTCATTTTGAAGCCAATTGAAACCGCCAACGCACTTAAGAAATAAATAGTTGCCAAGTTAACCATTAATGACATGGCTCGCGGTGAAGTTCCATAGGTCCACATTGAGGAGAAAACTGTCGAAACGCTGGCTCCGATTACAGACAGAATTAGGGCCGTAACCGCCATTGAGATTAGAAGACCAATGGCAGGGGCAATCAGACTGGTTCCGATTCGTCGAAGATTCATTACGCAGCCTCCCCCGCACCGGTCATTGCCGTACCCAGTTCTTGTGGTGTCACAGTGGCGGGATCAGCATTAGCTACGAATTTGCCACGAAGCAAAACTTTAATGCTGTCACTAAGCCCGATTAATTCATCAAGGTCAGCTGATACCAACAAAACTGCCAGCCCAGATTGGCGAGCATGGCGAATGTGATCCCAGATTGCGGCTTGCGCGCCAACATCAACACCACGGGTTGGATGGGCAGCAATGAGTAATTTTGGTTCACCAGACATTTCTCGTCCAACGATGAGTTTTTGTTGGTTTCCACCAGAAAGGGCACTGGCTAGTACCTCAATACCTGGGGTGCGAACGTCGTATTCTTCAACAATTCTTTTAGTGTCAGCTTTGGCACTTCTAGGTGTCAGCCAAATCCCGTTCGCATTCGGAGATCTGGTTTGATGTCCTAGCATTCGGTTTTCCCAGAGTGGCGCTTCCAACATCAGCGCTTGGCGATGACGATCTTCTGGGATGAATCCAATGCCAAGCTCTCGACGATGCCGCGTGGATTTCTTTGTTATGTCCTCATCTTTGAAATGAACCGTTCCAGTTGCAAATTCGATACCCATCAAGGCGTCAAGAATTTCGGCTTGACCATTACCTTCTACGCCTGCGATCCCGAGAATCTCACCCGCACGAATCTGGAACGAGATGTTGTCAACCGTTGCTTTGCCACCCTTTGCAAACACCGATAGGTTTTCAACTTTTAACACAACTTCATCTTGGATTGTGTCGCCAACAGATTCTGGAGTTGGTAATTCATTTCCAACCATCATCTCTGCTAAATCGCGAGCCGAAACATTTTGAGTGTGTGGATTCACGCTGCCAACAGTTGTACCTTGGCGAATCACCGTTATCTCATCGGCAATTGATAAGACTTCATCGAGTTTGTGGCTGATGAATATAACCGTGTAACCCTCTTGCTTGAGATCGCGTAGCGTATTAAATAACTCATCAACTTCGTGCGGAACTAAAACTGCAGTTGGCTCATCCAAAATCAAAATCTTCGCGCCACGATACAAAACTTTAAGAATCTCAATTCGTTGCCTATCGCCAACACCTAGTTCGCTTACTAAAACATCGGGATCAACGGCTAAACCGTTTTCAGCAGCGATGTCTGAAATTTGTTTGCGCGCTTTTGCAAAATCTAAACGGATGCCGTTCTTAGGCTCACTGCCTAAAACAATGTTCTCTAAAACTGTGAAGTTATCTGCCAACATAAAATGTTGATGAACCATGCCAATACCAGCATCGATTGCGTCCGACGGAGAGTTAAAAATTAGGCCGTTGCCATTGACTGAGATGGTGCCTTCGTCAGCTTTTTGCATGCCATAAAGAATCTTCATCAGAGTGGACTTGCCAGCACCATTCTCTCCAACGATTGCATGAACTGTTCCAGACGTAACCTTCAGATTTATGTCGCTATTTGCTACTACTCCAGGAAATCGTTTCCAGATCCCGGTCAGTTCAACCGCAAGTGCATTCGAGTTCATCTGTTTAAACCGCACCTTTCAGATTTTGTTAATACCTAAACTTACGACTTTTAGAAACAAAAAGTGAGGCTCGGGTGGATATTTCCACCCGAGCCTCACTGTAATGATTTGTTACTTGACGGTTGTCCCAACTGTAACTTCGCCGGACTTGATTTTCGCAGCAGCAGCATCAGCAGCAGCCTTGTAATCATTTACGGCAGAGTTTGAAGTTGCATAGCCAACGCCATCCTTCTTTAGGTCGAAGGTCTGCATACCAACCAGTGGTGCTCCATCTACTACGCCCTTGATTACGTCGTATACAGCTACGTCAACGCGCTTCAACATGGACGTCAAGATGAAGTCCTTGTATTCAGCAAGTGATGGAACCGTGTACTGATCAGAGTCAACACCGATTGCCCAGTGTCCTGCTCCAGCAGCCTTGACTGACTGGAACATACCTAGACCGGAACCACCAGCAGCAGCATAAATAACATCTGCACCGTTGGCGATCATGCCATCAGTTGCAGTCTTAGCCTTTTCAGGAACGTTCCATGCTGTGTTGTCGCCTGCGGCACCCATGTACTTGGAGTCGATTTTGATGTCTGGGTTAATGGACATAGCGCCTTCACGGTAACCGGCCTCGAAAGCCTTGATTAGATCGATTTCCATACCTCCGATAAAGCCAATGTGACCTGACTTTGAAGCAGATGCTGCGATAACACCAGTTAGGTATGAACCCTGTTCAGCTGCGAATACCAATGAACCAACGTTTGGTGCGTCAACAACTGAGTCAACGATTGCGAATGTGGTAGCTGGGTACTTTGTAGCAACTGCAGCTAATGCGGTGCTGTATGCAAAGCCAACTGCGATAACTGGGTTGTATCCACCATCAGCAAGAAGGGTTAGAAGTTCTTCGCGAGTTGCATCAGTTGCGCTGGCACCTGAGTTAACTTCCTTGATTTCTACACCAAGATCTGTCTGAGCCTTTGAAAGACCAGCGTATGCAGCATCGTTGAACGAGCCGTCACCCTTACCGTCTTGGTCATAGGCCATGCCGACTTTTACCGCTGGTGCAGCTGGCTCTGATGCAGATGGACTCTCAGCGGTTGTGCCCTTTGATCCACAAGCTGCAAGCGCCAATGACGCAACAGCTAGGACTGAGGCAAGTTTTACACCCTTCAACATGGAGGGCTCCTCTCTTAAAAACACTGCGACATTCGCAATATCTATAGAGAGTGTACGTTGCCCAACTTTTTACCGCTCAATCGGCGCACTTTTTACCTGATGTGTCACCAAGTCGTGATGTAGAAATTGGGGAATGAGTCACTTCAGTAACACTGATAACAATTTGGTTGAGTGTGCGCTTAACTCCTCCATGATGCAGTTATTGTGAGCACGTGCGCACCCTTATTACTGATCATCCATTGATTTCCCAGAAGCTCACTTCCTTGCGAGATGAAAGAACCGATTCGCCGACTTTTCGAAGACTGGCCGACGAATTAGTAACTTTGCTTGCTTATGAAGCGACTCGTTCAATTCGAGTAGAACCAGTCACAGTGCAAACGCCCGTTGCAGCAGCGCAAGGTGTGCGCTTAAGTCAGCCAACGCCAGTGGTTATTCCAATTCTGCGCGCAGGTTTGGGAATGCTTGACGGCATGACTCGATTACTTCCTACCGCTGAAGTTGGATTTTTAGGAATGGTTCGCGATCATGACACTTTGCAACCAACGACTTATGCAGATCGAATTCCTGGAAACTTAAAAGGCCGCCAAGTATTTTTACTCGATCCGATGTTGGCCACTGGTGGAACACTGATCGCAGCGGTTGATTTGATGCTTGAGCGCGGTGCAAATCAAATTACGGTGATCTGTTTGCTTTCTGCGCCCGAAGGTATCGCTGCGGTTGAAGCTGCACTTGCTGGACGTGATGTTGATGTCACGTTAGTTACCGCAGCGGTTGACGAGAAGTTAAACGAAAAGGGTTACATAGTTCCAGGACTTGGCGATGCTGGCGATCGTCTATTTGGTGTTGTTTAACGAATATCTAAATATGCGCTCCACTCTCGAACGCGAGAGAATAAGTAAGTGAGCGAGATCAGTACTGATGTATTAGTTGTAGGAGCTGGACCTGCGGGTTCATCTGCTGCAACTTATGCAGCGCGTGCTGGCCGCCAAGTTGTCTTGATCGATTCTGCTACTTTTCCTCGTGACAAACCATGCGGTGACGGTTTAACTCCGCGTGCAATTGCTGAACTTAACGCCATTGGATTAAGTGACTGGTTATCTGGGCGAGCTCGAAACCTTGGATTACGCGCTGCCGGTTTTGGTCAAGAACTTTTGCTGCCTTGGCCGGGCGGATCGCTACCTTCTTACGGTGGCGCGGCACCTCGCCTGGAACTTGATGAACAGATTATGTTTATCGCAAAAGCAGCTGGTGCAAATGTACTTGAGGGCCACAGCGCAACTGATGTTGTGATGGACGCCAGCACAATCAAATCTGTCATTGTAAAAACGGAATCTGGCAATGTAACAATTAATGCAAACTCAGTAATTATCGCTGATGGCGCCCGATCGCAGCTGGGTCGCAAACTTGGACGCGAATGGCATCGCGATACTGCATACGGTGTCGCCGCTCGCGGATACATAAAGAGTGAACGTCATGATGATCAATGGATTTCGTCACACCTGGAATTACGTGATGATAAGAATGAAATTCTTTCGGGTTATGGCTGGATCTTCCCGTTAGCAAATGGTGAAGTAAATGTTGGTGTTGGCACACTGGCAACTAATAAGCGACCGGCTGACGTAAATCTTCGGGCATTGATGAACACATACGCGGATCAACAGCGCGAGGACTGGAAGTTGTCCGATGACATTCGCATGCCTTGGTCATTCTTGCTTCCGATGGGTGGCGCAGTGTCTGGAATTGCTGGCAAGAATTTCATGTTCATTGGTGATGCAGCAGGTTGCGTGAATCCGCTTAATGGTGAAGGGATTGATTACGGTTTAGAAACTGGTCGACTAGCTGCGCAGATGTTAGAAACTGAAACTGATTTCACAGTTGCTTGGCCGGCTGAGTTGCGAACACATTATGGTTTCGCATTCTCGATTGCCCGAAGACTTGCTGGCTTGCTAACAGTCCCTGGCTTACTTCCAAAAGCTGGCCCGATTGGAATGCGTTCGCGCACAATCATGAAACTTGCATTGCGCGTGATGGGCAACTTAGTTACAGAAGAAGATTCTGATGCGCTTGCCAAAGTTTGGCGCACAGCTGGACGCCTGTCAGTTAAGTTCGACGAACGTGTGCCATTCCCAGCGGCGGACGTGCGGGTTTAGGCCCAGATGGTGAGTAAGTGCCGAGGTTGTGGAGAAAACCTTCAACCTCCTTCAATTCGCAGAAATCCACTGTGGGGCGTTACGCAATGGGAAAGCGAAACTCATTGCAAGCGCTGTCTTGATCCAGAACCCTCAACCTGTCCGTTCTGCTTACACGAGATAAGCGATGAGGCAACAAAGTGCTCGTATTGTGGCAGTCACATAGAACGAATACCTGAGTCTTATGGAGATTAATTTGCGCACTTGTAGAAAGCAGATCAATTGAACAACTCAAGCGTCCCTGGTCCAGGTTTATGGGAATACAGGTTTACAAAGTCCAACGACGTAGAGGGTTTGTGGATTCTTCAATGCCATGATGCGAAAACGGCAGTTACATCCGCTCCGTTAAGTCTTACTTTTGAGGGAGAACTTGCAGCTTACGAATGGATCGTACGCGCATTCAAATTGCAGAAACATTCGGTGAATTCATATCTGCGTGGTGAAGTCAATGCAGAGATCGCGGGTCCAGTTGTCCATGAAATATTTAAATTGGGAGAGCCAGATCAGGAATCAACTGTTTGGTTCTATGGTCAGTTTCTTGGAGCTCACCCATTGCCGGTAGATGCAAAATTACTCAGCATCTGAAGTGGGTTCTGCAGGAAGTTGTTTTCTGCGCCTTACATTCCACACTGAAACGATTCCCAACGACATAGGAATCAGTGCGATAGCGATGCCATTTCCAGCTCGTAGCGAAAATCCGAGCAAGATCCCTGCAACAATTGAGATGCTCGAAAATATGTAGGTAATGATTTCAGATACCCGATTCCTAAACCAAGAACTGATGAACGCAATAAAACCGGAACCGTATACGGCCAGAAGTATGACTGTCACCAGTAGTGCCAAGCTTTCCATCTTGCTTCCTTTCCGTTATTTCGGAGCATACACAAGCAAACTAACTCAGCAGAAATACTTGCAGAGAACTAACGTTTAGTAATGCGAAATGCCGAAGTCTCAAAAGTAATTAGTAAGTATCCAGTCTTGGCTAAGGTGATCCGCACCGAAAGGTTCTTGTTGAAGTCAGCAGCGACTACCTTGTAGCTTTTTGCAGTCTTGCCTGAAATTGCGCTGCCATTGCGCAACCATTGATAGGACGCATTGGCAGTTGGCGTTGATTTAAGATTCGCCAAAACTAAATTTGCTCCGACCTTCTTCAGTCCAGAAATGCTCGGATAGCCATTCATCTGAAAAGTCTTAAAAGTTAGTGAAGTTTGATCTCGGGAGGTGTCTACATTCCACCAATCTCTAGGTTGAAATACAGCTCGGTATTGGTGCGATCCATCTGGTTGCGTTCCAGCAATATATTTTGAAACTCCCTGCTCATTCACATCAACGGATCCCAACAAGGTCTCACCATCAAAAAATGTCACTTGACCACTCGATGATCCGGTAATTGCAGCGGTTAGCTCAACATCAGCAGTGCCGGCAGTTAATGCAGAAGCCTTCGTAGTTAAGTCCAAACTGGTTGCGGCACTTGTTACCTCGTTATTCAGTACCAATGTCGCCGTCATCTCAGTTTGTTGATTTTGATCAACCTCGAACGAAACTGTGTGATCATCAAGTCTTTTGGCGCCACCAGTTACGTCTGTAACTAGACCAGGGAACGTGAGCGTTGTTTTAGCGGAAAAAAGCGAAATGCCGAGCGAGGAAAATGGATTATTTGAGCCACCTGACGTACTGCTAGCAGGCTGAACAATATGCAAAGTCTTGCCGTCACGGGAGTACTTCAAATTTGCTGGACTGTCGGATGATGAGGATTCACTCAAGAGCGAGATGTCACCCAATGCGGAACAGGTGTAATTCCACTCATCGAGTTCAAGACTCTCACCAGCCGCGCAGCTCAAACCTGGAGATGAACTTGGTGAAGGTGACAGAGATGGTGATGGAAAATTACTGCTCAAGAGTACCTGCGACCACTGATCTACAGTTTTCACCTTTTTTAACACTGATTTAGGCACTGCGAAAGATATAGTTGCCTCAACATTCCCGGCGTTCCCAATTGTGTAGGTCGAAGTAAGCGAGCAGCCACTTAGAAGTAAAGCCGCAGAGATTATTACTAATAATTTCTTCATAGATTTGCTCACTTCGTTGGACTATACGACAAAGAGTATCAAGGATTTTTAGAATGTTCGTGGAATAAAGTAGAGCAATACAGTGGGTGGCGGAGACGAGAGGAACCGTCGCTTGCTTACGCGAGTAAGGCATGCTGCATTTGATTTATTAGGTTGGGCGCAAGACCGGTGGAAATCTCCACCGGCCCCGGTGTTGACTGGGAGCCCCTGGTGGGATTCGAACCCACATTTTCGGCTTAGTCAAGACCGCTCTCTATCCGTTGAGATACAGAGGCGCCCACAGAAATTTTCTGCTCCGGAATTGGCCAAGAAAATCATGAATTTGTTCTGTGTATCAATCTCGCTTGTGAACGCGTACTTGACGTTCTGCCTTTTAATGAAATGATATAAAGAGTCAAGACCGCGAAAGAAATTTCTATTCGTATGGAAGAGCTCTGGATAACTCCGGAGCTCTTCTTGTTTTCGGAGACGAGAGGAGCCGTCAGTCGTGCTATTCGCACGACTTCCTCCCAAATCCTCCCGGGCTTGATTCCGAACAAATAAATAATCCCTACCCAAAAGGGCAGGGATTATTTCTCTGCGGAGACGAGAGGATTTGAACCTCCGAAGGATTTGACTCCTTACCTCATTAGCAGTGAGGCGCACTCGACCGGACTATGCGACGTCTCCTCGAACCTTTAGATTAACTGGTTTTATGGCCTTTGGCGAAAATCCGAGTTTGTGCCAATTGCCCCTGCCCGCAAAGATTGGGGCATGTCTAATTTTGGTGTTTCTTCATCAGTTGCCAACCTAAAGCGTGTGGCAGTTCGCCCCCCTACCCGCGATGCGGATTACCAAGCCGCCCATTGGCTGGGTGCTCCAGAGCTGCTAAATCTTGACGAACTTGAAGCAGACCACGCATCTTTTGTCGAACTCCTGCGGGAAATAGGCTGCGAAGTTGATGTTTTGCCAGAAGCCCCTGGGCAGGCAGATGCCTGCTTCGTTTACGATCCAGCTTTCACCACTCCGACTGGAGTCATCCAGTTGCAAGGTGCAAAGGAAGCGCGAGTTAAGGAACCAGCGATGCTTGCGGGTGACATCAACGCACTAGGTATGCCAACCATTGGAGTACTTATCGGGGATGCAACTGCAGATGGCGGTGACATGTTTTGGCTAGACAATAAAACTGTCGCAATAGGTCGGACCTACCGCACTAACGAAGCTGGCGAAAAACAACTTCGTGATATCTTTGCTGCCGAAGGAATTGAAACACTTTCATTTCATATGCCACATGCCATGGGTCCAGAATATTGTTTGCATCTTATGAGTGTGATCTCACCGATTCGTGATGACTTAGCTGTTGTCTATGAACGCGAAGCACCGGTTACTTTGTTACAAGAACTTGCCAAACGTGGAATTGAAACAATCTCAGTTCCGGATGAAGAATATATGTCTCTAGCTTGCAACGTATTAGCAATTCGACCAGGAGTTGTTGTAATGCCATCGGGTAATCCGATTACTACGCAACTACTTCGCGAGGCTGGAATTGAAGTACACATTTACAAAGCCGACGTAATTAATCGTGGTGAAGGTGGGCCGACTTGTTTGACGCGTCCACTTTGGCGCGAAGACTAGAAGGTTTTTCGTAGGAGTGCTTCCGAATAACTTGCAACTAATCTGTAACCTTCGGTGACAGGGCGAGGGAGGGAACTGTCGCTTGCTAACGCAAGCTCCTCCCAAATCCCTGCCTCTTCAAACGCAATAAAAAAGTAGTAGTCCCGCACGGGGACTACTACTTTTTTCTGCGGCGAGGGAGGGAACCGTCGCTTGCTAACGCAAGCTCCTCCCAAATCCCTGCCTCTTCAAACGCAATAAAAAAGTAGTAGTCCCGCACGGGGACTACTACTTTTTTCTGCGGCGAGGGAGGGATTTGAACCCCCGGAGGCTTTTACACCTCAGACGCTTTCAAGGCGCCCGCATTCGGCCGCTCTGCCACCTCGCCAAAATCGTTAATGAAAACGACCAAATGCAAGGTTACGCGAGAAATCCACCGCTGTGAAACTGGCGCAATAGCGTAGGCTTTTGGCACTAGCGATTTGCTAACCGGGAGTAGAAATGTCAGTTAAGCCCGTACGCCAAGTAACTCCTCCAGCAACGCGTATCTGGTTGGCTGGAATAGGCGCCACCGCACTGGCCACAGGCGCAAATGCCGGTTGGCTTTGGATCTGTGTCAATTTGTTCAAGTGGGAAATTGTGGTCCCAGAAGCATTCCAAAGTTCGGTTTATGTCGATGCCTCAGTTCTCCGAGTCACACTCGCGACGGCAATTGCTGGAGTTGTTGCAACACTTGTTGCTTTTGGTTTGGCCAAAATTTTTATCGGTCCAAGAATCTGGTTTCTGGCGATCGGATTGGGCTCTGGCTTTGCCTCGGTTTACAGCGCGCTAACCCTAGTCAACCTTTCTTTCACAGTGAAGTTTGCGCTCAGTGTCATGCACCTTTTGGCAACGTTCCTCATAGTGCTACCAATTGCTGAAGCGCTGCGAATTCGAGATTCAGATTTACATCGCGCAGATGTTAGGTATCACGAACATCTTGATAGTAAGAACGTCGATGACACAATTTTTATTGCGGGTGCTACCGCATCTGCCTCTGCTTCAGCGGCATTGATAGATCACAACCCAAATTTAAATGACACAGTTATCGCGCCATTAGATTCACCAACACCAGATGTAAGTGGATCCTTTGATGGTGGAGGATTTTCAGATGGTGGTTCTAGTTCAAGTTAGAACTCGTTAGCAATTCTTCGTGCTAAATAAGGCGAAAATTCGCCAGCATACTTTGCGTGTAACGCAGGAAGCTGCCAATCTTTACCGGTAACAGTTCCTCGGCATTCCACAGATCCACAACCGCAATTAAATTCGTCGTAGTCAGAGTCATCGCAAGTTGCGTAATCAAAGGTCAGTTCTTCACCGACAGCAATGTCGCGACGAGCTTTCAAAATTGTTGCTCCCATTAAGCCGCAACTTGGCTCACAAGAATGATTGAAGCAATCGCCAGGTTCGCGTTCCTCGCGGGACACCAAGTACTGATCATCATCAACTTGAATTGCGCGATGCTGGCGTTCAAGTTCAAGCGTGGCTAAGAAACTTCTGGGTACAGACCATCCGCCGAAACTACCAACAGTTTCGCCTTTACTGATCGGCTCAATTGCAAAACTTCCCCAACCTTTATCTCCAGCTGAGCGAGCTTGCGCCTTGGGAGTCAACCAGTTCATGTCCAATGAATTACCTCATGTCTGTCGATGCAGTAAACATTCAAATGTCGAGTTGATGCTATCTGGAATCAACCACTAGATACCAATTACCAGTTGAATTTTTGCTGCACCCAATCCTCTAGGCTTAAGGCATGATCGATTTAGCAGCTCTCCGCCAAGATCCGGAAGCCTTCAAGCAATCCCAGGCTGCTCGCGGTGAATCCGTTGAATTAGTTGATCAAGTTGTGGTCGCCGATTCCGCGCGCCGCGCCACATTAGGTGAATTTGAAACCCTGCGGGCAAACCAGAAGGCGATTGGTTCACAGGTTGCACAAGCTCAAGGCGCCGAGAAACAAAACCTTTTGTCACAAACGAAAACTTTGTCGGATCAAGTTAAATCTGCTGAGAATTCTCTGCGTGAAATGGACGCCAATCTTGACGCCTTAGTTCTTGGCCTTTCCAATGTTGTTGATCCAGCGGCGCCTGTCGGTGGCGAGGATGACTTCGTTGTTCTAAAAGAAGTTGGTCCAAAGCGAGATTTTGCTGCCGAAGGTATTGCAGTCCGTGACCATGTAGAAATCGGCGAACTGCTGGGTGCAATTGATATTGAACGTGGTGCAAAGGTAAGCGGCAGTCGCTTTTATTACTTAACTGGACCTGGAGCGATGTTGGAACTGGCGCTTGTTCAGTTAGCTATGAACACTGCGCAAAAAAATGGTTTCACCCCAATGATTCCGCCGGCACTTGTTAAACCAGCAGCAATGGAAGGAACCGGATTCCTTGGCCAAGCTGCCGAAAATGTCTACCGCCTCGAGGCTGATGATTTGTATTTAGTTGGGACTGCAGAAGTTCCACTTGCTGCCTACCACATGGATGAAATTCTTGAAGGAAATCTACCTCGTCGTTACGCTGCATTCTCGCCGTGTTTTCGTAGGGAAGCCGGAAGTCATGGCAAAGATACGCGTGGAATTTTCCGGGTGCACTGGTTCGACAAAGTTGAAATGTTTTCCTTCTGCCCAGTTGATGAAGCCGTTGCAGAACATGAACGCTTGTTAGGTTTTGAAGAGGAATTCTTGCAAGCTCTGGAAATCCCATATCGTGTTATTGATGTTGCAACGGGTGACCTAGGTTCAAGTGCGGCGCGCAAGTTTGATTGTGAAGCGTGGGTGCCATCACAAGAGCGTTATCGCGAAGTAACTTCAACTTCGAATTGCACAACTTTCCAGTCCCGTAGATTAAAGGTTCGCTCGCGTGGCAAAGATGGCGTGAAACCGATTGCAACTTTGAATGGAACGCTGTGTGCTGTAACTAGAACCATTGTTGCGCTGTTTGAAAATCATCAAGAAGCAGATGGTTCAGTGAGAATTCCGAAGGCCCTTCAGCCGTATCTTGGTGGCGCAAGTCATTTCAAAGTGAATTAACCTAAATGTCGAAAACAAACTTCAAATACAAATGCCCCGATGAATCCAGCGGGGCATTTGTATTTAATTCAGTTACACACCAGCAACTTGTGGCAAGTTTGCTAACCCAGCTTCGAAGCGCTCATCCGTGATAAGTTCATCGACCATGCGACCATTGAGGAACTCGTCATACGCGGCAAGATCAAAGTGACCGTGTCCACAAAGCGCAGTCAAGATAACAGTTTCTTCACCGGTTTCCTTGGCCTTAAGAGCTTCCTGAATTGCTATTGCGATCGCATGAGTTGGCTCTGGAGCGGGAACAATTCCTTCGGTACGTGCGAACTGAACTGCAGCACTGAAGCACTCGGTCTGAGCAACTGCTTGGGCATCCATCAAACCAAGATCGTAGATGTGTGAAATCAGTGGAGCCATACCGTGGTAGCGCAAACCACCAGCATGGATTGGATCTGGAATGAAATCTTTTCCAAGTGTGTGCATCTTCATTAGTGGAGTCATGCCTGCAGTATCACCAAAGTCATAGGCATATGTACCACGAGTAAGTGATGGACACGAAGCTGGTTCAGCAGCCAAGATACGCGGACTAATTTTGCCTGCCATCTTTTCGCGCAGGAATGGGAAGGCAAGTCCACCGAAGTTTGAGCCACCACCTGTGCAACCAACGATAAGTGTTGGCGTATCTTCAGCTTTTTTCATCTGTAGCAACGCTTCTTCACCAATAATGGTTTGATGCATTAGAACGTGATTCAGAACAGAACCAAGTGCGTAACGGGTACCTGGATCGTTTACAGCAACTTCAACAGCTTCAGAAATTGCAATACCAAGTGACCCACTTAAGTTTTTTGGATCTGAGGCAAGCATCTTGCCAACTTCAGTTAGCTGTGATGGCGAACGATGTACTGTGCCACCGAATGCTTCAATCATTAGTTTGCGGAACGGCTTGGCATCAAATGAGGCACCAACTTGGAATACTTCGCATTCCATGTCGTAAAGCGCACAAGCAAATGCAAGTGCAGTTCCCCACTGGCCTGCGCCAGTTTCAGTTACTAGTTTCTTGATTCCTTCTTGTGCATTGTAGTAGGCCTGCGGCACAGCAGTATTTGGCTTATGTGAGCCAGCTGGTGAAACACCTTCGTACTTGTAGTAAATACGTGCCGGTGTCCCAAGGGCTTTTTCCAAGCGATGTGCCCGGAACAACGGGCTTGGTCGCCATTGACGATAAACATCCAGAACGCCACCAGGGATATCGATGTATTTCTCCTGGCTGACTTCTTGCATGATCAGCGCCATCGGGAATAGTGGGGCGAAATCTTCGGGCCCAGCTGGCTGGTGAGTACCAGGATGTAGCGCTGGGGGTGGTGGTGCTGGCAGATCCGGAACGATGTTGTACCACTGGGTAGGCATCTCGTCTTCGGTCAAGGTGTATTTGTGGGTGCGAACTTCGTCGCTGATCTTGGCCATGATGCTCCTTTAACAAAAGCCCGTAGGGTTGAGTACGGGTAATTGCAAACTCTAGCGAGTTTTGGGCCCATCTGACTAGGTCAAACATAAGGGAAGTTGGTAACGATTGTGACGCGGCTAATTGCCAGCGATCTGGATGGCACATTCCTTCAAACCGGAGGCACAGTTTCCCCAGAAAACGTTGCAGCCATAGCGCGTGCTCACGCCAATGGCCTGGACACAATATTTGTTACTGGCCGGCCCTCCCGCTGGATGCGCCAGATCCCAGAGATGACTGGCCATGAGGGACTCGCCTTGGTCTGCAATGGCGCATTGCTAATGGATTTAAAGACCCAAGAGACTATTTATGCCGACCTGATGACAAGTGATGCCGGATTGAAGGCAGCCAAGATTTTGCAAGAACTTGATCCCGACATTTCTTTTGCTGTTGAGCTGGATCGTCACGATGTCTCATTCTTAGTTGACGACAAGTACCGGCCACGTTGGGAAGTGAAGACTGCGCCACCAGCAACTGATGTGGAATCTATGTTTGCTTCCGAGATCGTAATTAAATTATTGGCACGACCAAGCGATCGAGTTCAACAGAATGCTGATGAGTTTTTGATGGCAGCCCAAGCTGCATTAGATGGACTTGTTGACGTTACACATTCAAACTTTTTAGATCTCATGATTGAAATGAGTTCGCTGGGCATAAACAAAGGAACTGGACTAGAAAAGTTTGCAAGTAGCCGCGGGCTGTCGGCAGCAGATGTTGCTGCGGTAGGTGACATGCCTAATGATGTGCCGATGATTGCTTGGGTTGGACGTGGCGCAGCCGTAGACAATGCACACGACTGGGTGAAAGAAGTTGCAACAGAATTCCTGCCATCAAATGACGATCATGGAGTTGCAGTTTTTATTGATCGAATTATTGCGAGTTAATCGTTTCGCTTGCGTAAATTAGCTAACCAAATTTGCGGATCTAAATTCGATTTGGCAATTTCATTTACCGTTACGTTTCCACTTGCGTTGTCATGACGTGGATAAGATCCTAAGAATTTAACATCAGCACAAATTTTTCGAAGTTCAATTAGTGCATCCCCGAGGTTTTCATCATCTATGTGTCCAACGCAATCAATTGAGAAAAAGTAATCTCCAAGTTGCTGTTTCGTTGGGCGAGACTCCAGACGTGATAAGTCAACACCACGAACTGCGAACTCCGTCAAAATGTTTAACAACGCACCAGGTTGGTTGCGATGCATGAACAATGACAAAGTTGTTTTGTCATTTCCAGTTGAAGGCTGCGCATGTCCTGGCTTACTTACTAAAACAAATCGAGTCCAAGCTGAGTCGCTATCGCCAATTCCTTGCACCAGAATTTCCAAACCATAATGCTTGGCTGCTGCGACTGAACAAATTACGGCGTCGTAATTTGCGCCTGTAGACAATTCTTCCGCGGCTGCTGCTGTTGACATCGCAGGAAGGACATGAACCCCTGGAATATGCGCATGCAACCAATCCACACATTGCGCATGCGCGTGGGGATGAGTTGCAATTCGCGTGATATCAGAAATCAAAACCCCAGGTTTTGCCAGCAGTGCAAACTCCACAGGGATGGCAATCTCATCAATGATTTCTAGTGAATCACCGTGTCCAAGTTCATCCAATGTGGTCGCAACTGAACCTTCAACCGAATTTTCAATCGGAACTAAAGCACCAAAAACTTTTTCAGCTCGCACCAGGTTTAATGCCTCGCGAACTGATTCAGCCGGAATCAGTTCTGCCCCCTGGGCAATCGGCATTTGCAAAAAGGCAGCCTCAGTGAAGGTTCCCTTTGGACCCAGATACGCATAAGAGATTGTCATAAGGCTTCAAGATTACGGGGAAACTAGTGGCTTTGATAAATCGTGAACTTAAGGTCCCTAAACAACTTTGGAATCTGGCAATCTAACTTCGAAAACTTCTGCTAATTCAATAACTCGTTCCCAAATTACCGGATGAATAGTTATCCCAGATTTCAATCGGGCAGCAGTATTTATGGCAGTACTTTCCCCAGGCATTCTGATTTCCGCCGCACCTGGCTCCAGTGGAGTTTCCTTTAGATGTGTTGCAAACTTTGCAACGTCTTTTTTAAATTCAACAAGTGGACGCAGTTTCTGAATATCAATTCCAATTGCTAAAACACCTTGTCGAGCATCTACCTTTTCAGGACCTACTGTGCCTGCGGACGAAAGTGAGCCTGCAACTGCCTCGGCAATTACTGCCAACGCGAATCCTTTTACCCCACCGAGTGGGAGCAGCACTCCACTTTGATTCAACCAGTCTTCACCAATTTCAGTGCCACGTTCTTGAGCATCAGATAGCCGTCCTCTTGCAACTGCTGAGGTGGCCATGTCCATCACAAGATTTGGCGCACCTTCGCGAGGTACGCCAGCTGCAATCGGATTTGTTGCAAGCCGTGCCTCGGCGCCGCCGGGCGGAGCAACATCAATCGCACCACCTCCAACGTTCATGAACATAAATACGGCAATACCTTCATTGGCGGCATGATCACAAAAATCTGCAAATCTACCTGCGGGATCACAATTCTTAACTGTGACTGCGGCGATCCCATGAGCGCGGGCTCGCTCAATGATTAGGTCCGTAACAAAAGGCATCACAAGATGTCCGTAGTTTGCTTGCCCGTCGACACTTACTAACGAGCCAGTATCGAGTTCGATTGTTGGCGTGGCTGCCGGGTTCACAAATCCATCTCGTGCCCGGTAGGCATACTCACGCAATCTGCGAATCCCGTGCGACTCGTGACCGGCCAAATCTGAAGCAACCATTTGCTTTGCCATCTCGGCTGCGCCCACCGGTGGAGTCCCCACCGCTTCAAGCACTTGCGAGATGAATCGAAACAGTTCCGCTTGGTCTACCAAGGTGCCTTGTTCGTTAACCATGTTTACCCCGGTCGTTGATTACTATTTCTCGGCAGGCTATCAGCCCTGTCTAATTGTCTCGAAAATGGGAAAGTTAAAGATTCAGTCAAGATTTCCCTCAAACGGATGGTATAAGGCGCAAGAAAGTTAATTTCTTCATACTTTAGAAGTAGTTCAGGCGTTGCTGCCTCCCCCGTCGGCGACGCCTGAACTTTTTATGTCATTTTGGCTCGTAAAGAACAAACAGAACGAACAATCGAATTTGGCGCGCCAGACGTCACCGTTTCCTGTTAATTAAGTGAGAATTACAAGGTGGAATCAACGGTTTATCGCAGAGGTTCTGATGGCAAAGTCATCGGCACCCCCGAATCCGTTCCACTAACTAGTCAGCCAGTTGAACCAGTTTTTTCGGTTACTACCTTTAGATCTGGCGAAATTGATCAAACTCAAGCGCAGCCCAAGATTGTTGCCGAAAAGCCACAAGTTAATCCGAGGGTCTCTAAACCAAAACTTCCTCGCCCTAACGTACCTAAGTTTTCCAAAACGAAACGCAAGTCACGCATTCCTTGGCCAATTCGATTGATTAGGAATGTTGTCCTCGCATTCTTTAGCTTCTATTTAGGCTTCTATTTAATTCTTGGATTCCACGCTGCAAAATCTTTAAATAAGATGCCAGCATCAGCAAAGGTTTCGCTGGCTAAGACGACAGGAACTAACTGGCTCTTGGTTGGTTCAGACAGCCGCGAAGGTTTATCCAAAGCAGAACGGCGGCAACTTCATACTGGGGGCGATGTAGGACCACAGCGAACTGACACCATCATGTTGATCCACATTGCAGACAACGGTAAATCAACTTTAGTTAGCTTGCCTCGCGATTCATATGTAACGATTCCGGCGCACATAGCACTAGATGGGTCATCCGTTGACGATCGTAAGAATAAGATCAACACGGCTTATGGCAAAGGTGGCGCCCCTCTTTTAGTTGAAACCATTGAACGAAATACCGGTTTGCACATCGATCACTACATGGAAGTTGGCTTTAAAGGTATTCGTGACATCACGGATGCCGTCGGTGGCGTCAACATGTGCGTTGCGGCTGACGTTACAGATAAAAATTCTGGGTTGAGCCTATTAGCTGGTTGCCAAGAACTCGACGGTAGAAATGCTTTGGCATATGTTCGAATGCGTTACGCAGATCCAAAAGGAGACCTTGGACGCGTAGAGCGACAACAGCAATTCTTAAGTTCGGTCATGAAGAAAGTTGCAACTCCGTCAGTATTACTAAATCCGATGAGTATGTGGAAATTAGTTAACGCTGGCACGGCTTCGGTGAATGTAGGCGAATCAGATTCGATAGCAGATTTGGGCAAACTTGCGAAAGCTATGCGAGGCCTATCGAACGGAAAGGGAACTTTGACGACAGTTCCGGTTTCAGATCCCAATGCCACTACGGCGGCAGGCTCGTCAGTTATCTGGGATGACGCTGCAGCTCGAGAACTCTTTGTTTCATTGGGCGCAAATTAACCCTGATAATTGAGAAATAAGTAATTTGCCCATTTGGCCGACCAAGTACCAGCCGATCACCCCTGATCTCATAAGATTTTCCAGAGAACCCCCAACAAGGAGAACCATGTCTGCATTTGTACATGCCGCCGGCCAGGAAGTTGCCCTGACTGGCTCCAACTACACAACAGTGGTCATCGTCGCCCTGATTGCATTAGCTGCCCTCGGGGTAGCTGCAGTTCTGGTGCGCCAAGTTTTGGCAGCTGACGAAGGCACCGAGAGCATGAAGAAAATTGCCTTGGCAATCCAGGAGGGTGCTTCGGCTTATCTAAGCCGTCAATTTCGCACCCTTGCGGTTTTTGCTGTTTTAGTTTTCTTCTTGTTGTTCCTGCTTCCAGCTGAAACTCAGAATGAGCGCATTGGTCGTTCCTTATTCTTCTTAGTCGGTGCGGTGTTCTCTGGCGTCACTGGCTACATGGGTATGTGGCTTGCAGTTCGCGGAAATGTTCGCGTAGCAGCTGCAGCAAATACCAGTGGTGAACAAGAAGCAATGAAGATCGCTTTTCGCACCGGTGGTGTTGCGGGCATGTTCACTGTTGGCCTTGGTCTGTTTGGCGCTGCAGTAGTTGTTTTGGTTTACAAAGGTGAAGCCCCTAAGGTTCTCGAAGGTTTCGGCTTTGGCGCTGCATTACTTGCGATGTTTATGCGCGTTGGTGGCGGTATCTTCACCAAAGCTGCTGACGTCGGTGCAGATCTAGTTGGAAAAGTTGAACAAGGCATTCCAGAAGATGATCCCCGTAACGCAGCAACAATTGCAGACAACGTTGGTGACAACGTTGGTGACTGTGCTGGAATGGCTGCAGACTTGTTCGAGTCTTACGCGGTAACACTTGTTGCCGCTTTGATTCTTGGTAAAGCTGCATTCGGCGAAATCGGTTTAGTATTCCCACTCGTAGTTCCAGCAATCGGTGTCATCACAGCAGTGGTCGGAATCTTTGCCGTAACACCTCGCGCCGGAGATCGATCTGGAATGAGCGCAATCAATCGCGGCTTCTTCCTGTCCGCGGTAATTAGCGCAGTATTAGTAGCAGGTGCGGCTTACAAATTCTTGCCGGCAACTCTTGGCGAACTTAAGTCCGTTGCTGATCCAACCTTCGGTTTGGCGGAAGGCGTAGTCGTTAACCCACGTTTCATGGCCATTGGCGCAGTACTTATTGGTATTGTTCTGGCCGCTGCAATCCAGCAATTGACTGGGTATTTCACGGAAACTAACCGCAAGCCAGTAGATGACGTTTCAAAGTCATCCTTAACTGGACCAGCAACTGTAATTCTGGCTGGTATTTCACTTGGTTTGGAATCTGCGGTTTACTCTGCGCTTTTGATTGGCGCTGCAGTTTATGCAGCCTACCTACTTGGTGGCGCCTCAGTATTACTCGGACTCTTCGCGATCGCACTTGCCGGAACTGGTTTGCTAACAACCGTTGGTGTCATCGTTTCGATGGATACTTTCGGCCCAGTTTCTGACAATGCCCAAGGTATTGCAGAAATGTCTGGCGACGTACATGGTGAAGGCGCTCAGGTTCTAACAAACCTAGATGCAGTTGGTAACACAACTAAGGCCATCACCAAGGGCATCGCAATCGCAACTGCAGTATTTGCGGCGACTGCATTGTTTGGAGCCTTCCGCGACTCAGTTGCAAATGCAGCAAAGAGTTTTACAACAAGTGATTTGCAGTACTCGGGCACTCTTGACATTGCTAATCCTGCAAACCTATTCGGTTTGTTAATTGGTTCAGCAGTTGTCTTCATGTTCAGCGGACTTGCTATCAATGCAGTATCCCGCGCAGCTGGATCGGTGATCTTTGAAGTTCGCCGCCAGTTCCGCGAGAAGCCAGGCATCATGGCTGGAACCGAACTTCCGGATTACAGCCGCGTGGTTGATATCGTGACAAAGGATTCTTTGCGCGAGTTAGCGACCCCAGGCTTACTTGCAATCTTGACTCCAATCGCAGTTGGTTTCGGATTGGGAGTTGGCGCACTTGGTTCCTTCCTAGCCGGCACGATTGCGACCGGAACTTTGATGGCAGTGTTCCTTTCCAATTCGGGTGGGGCTTGGGACAATGCGAAGAAGTTTGTCGAAGACGGACACTTTGGTGGCAAGGGCTCCGAAGCCCACGCTGCAACAGTTATCGGCGACACAGTTGGTGATCCATTCAAAGACACCGCGGGTCCGGCAATTAACCCACTGCTAAAGGTTATGAACCTAGTCGCATTGTTGATCGCACCAGCTGTTGTAGCAATGACACTGGACAACAAAGATGCACTCCGAATCGGTATTGCACTTATTTGTTCGGCAGTAATTGTGGTTTCGGTCATGATTTCCAAGCGTCGACCAATTGCAGTCGGCGAAGAGGCAATGGCTAGCTAACCGTAAAATCACGAGTGAACCCCAGCCTGGTGTTGGGGTTCACTTTTTTGCGCTGCAAACCTTTCAGATAAAGGGAATATTGCTTTATCCACAGGCAGTAGCGACTCGCGGAACTGACCCGCCAGTTTGACAAGTCCCCTAGGCGATAAGGCACACTCTCGGAGACAGCGCATTTGTCTCTATATATAAAGTCTTCTGCATTTTCCGAAGGGAACGCTTTTGTCGACACCACATCGTCTGGTTATCGTCGAATCTCCAGCCAAGGCTAAAACCATTCAAAAATACCTTGGCCCAGGTTACGAAGTGACCGCATCGGTAGGTCACGTTCGCGACCTACCCGAGCGCGCAGTTGATGTGCCGGCCGAAATCAAGAAACAACCTTGGGGCCGGATGGCCATCGATGTAAATGATGACTTCACTCCTTATTACGTTGTCAGCTCCAAAAAAAAGGACAAAGTCGCTGACTTAAAGCGGATGCTTGCAGATGCTGACGAATTATTGCTCGCAACGGACGAGGACCGTGAAGGTGAAGCCATTGCCTGGCACCTAATGGAAATCCTTCGGCCAAAAGTTCCGGTTCGACGAATGGTGTTCCACGAAATCACGCCGGAAGCAATTCGGCATGCTGCGGAATCAACTCGCGACATCGACATGCAACTCGTTGACGCCCAAGAAACTCGTCGCCTAATCGATCGTCTATACGGCTTCGAAGTTTCGCCAGTGCTGTGGCGCAAAGTTCAAGCCGGACTTTCTGCGGGTCGAGTGCAATCTGTTGCAACACGACTCATTGTAGAAAAAGAGCGCGAGCGCATTGCTTATAAGCGCGCTTCATATTGGGACATCGAAGGCACTTTTGATCCACAATCTTTCAGCGCAAACTTAGTTGCAGTTGATGGCAAAAAGATTGCGCAAGGTAAAGACTTTGATTCACTAGCTCAACTTAAAGATGCAAACCTAGTTCACTTGAATGAAGAAGTTGCAAAGAGTCTGTGCACTTCCTTAACTGATGCAAAGTTTGCAGTTCGTTCCGTTGATGATCGCCCATATTCAAGCAAGCCAAAAGCCCCATTCATGACTTCAACCATGCAACAAGCTGCATCAGGTCGATTGAAGTGGGGCGCACAGCGCACTATGCGCGTAGCGCAAGCTTTATACGAACGCGGCTACATAACTTATATGCGTACCGACTCGACAACACTTTCCGATACTTCGTTAAATGCAGCGCGCAAACAAGCTGCTGAACTTTACGGTAGTGACCATGTTTCAGAAGCACCACGTCGATACGATCGCAAAGTTAAGAACGCCCAAGAAGCACACGAAGCAATTCGTCCTGCCGGTGATGTGTTCCGCACACCAGCAGAAGTTGCTGGCGAACTAGTTGGTGATGAGTTTGCGCTGTATGACCTAATTTGGAAGCGTACGGTTGCGAGCCAGATGGCAGATGCCAAAGGAACTACCGCAACCATCCGCATTGGAGCCACGAGTGGCGATGGTCGCGACGCTGAGTTTTCTGCAAGCGGCACAGTGATCACATTCCGTGGTCACATGGCTGCTTACGATGATGCCGATGAAGATCAGGATGAAAAGAATGAGGCCCGTCGTCTACCAGCACTAAAGGTAGGAGATCCCGTAACTGCAGTCGCACTTGAGCCAACTGGTCACTCAACAAATCCACCGGCTCGCTACACCGAAGCAACTTTGGTGCAAAAGTTAGAAGAACTTGGCATCGGTCGACCTTCAACTTATGCCGCGATTGTTAGCCGCATTATTGATCAGGGTTATGTTTGGAAACGCGGTAGCGCATTAGTGCCACATTTCTTAGCATTCACAGTTACGCGTTTGATGGAAGAAAACTTCACTCAACTCGTTGACTACGACTTCACAGCATCACTTGAAGAAGTTCTAGACGAAGTAGCTAATGGTGAGCAGGGAAGACTTGAAGTCCTAAAGCGCTTTTACTTCGGTGAAAAAACCGAAGGTTCAATTTTCCCAGGCTTAGCTCCATTGGTTTCGGTCTATGGCGATATTGATGCCCGGGCAATGGCATCGCTTCCAATCGAAGGCCATGAAGGAATCATTCGCGTTGGTAAGTATGGTCCATACCTAGAACGCGGCGAAGGCGAAACTTTGCAGCGCGCAAACATCCCACAGGACTTGGCCCCAGATGAAATGACTGCCGAAAAGGCAGAAGAACTTTTCAATGCACCATCAGGTGAACGCGAACTCGGTGTTGATCCAGAAACCGAACGCGTCATCATGGCCAAGACCGGAAGATACGGCCCCTACTTCACTGAAGTTTTGCCAGAGGGTTCACCAAAGAAAGAAAAGCCGCGCACCGCATCCCTTTTCTCAACTATGGATGTTGAACAGGTAACACTTGAAGATGGACTTCGGATGTTTACGCTGCCGCGTGAAATCGGTTTAGATCCAACTGAAGGTGAACCGATCACATCGCAAAACGGTCGTTACGGTCCTTATTTGTTAAAGGGTAAAGACTCCCGCACACTTCCTGATGAAGAATCAATTTTCAGTTGCACCCTAGAAGAAGCCCTTGCGCTCTTTGCCCAACCAAAACTACGCCGCGGTCGGGGACAGGCTGCTGGGCCATTAAAGGTTGTCGGCGTTGACCCCTCAACTCAAAAAGAAGTTGTGGTTCGCGAAGGTCGCTTCGGTATCTACATCACCGATGGTGAGACTAATGCTTCACTTCGGGGTGGTGATTCGGTCGAAACAATCTCCATTGAACGTGCATCTGATTTACTAGCTGAACGTCGCGCAGCCGGTCCTACTGTGAAAAAACCAGCTGCTCGTAAAGTTGCAGCAAAGAAATCGCCAGTCAAGAAGAAAGCAACCGCCAAGAAAAAGGCATCCAAGAAAACCGTGGGTGGTACAAAAGTAATAAGTGGCGCAGCAGCAAAAAAAGCAGCAGCAAAAACTAAGACCGGGCTTGGTTCAGCGCCAGTTGAATCCGAAGTCACACCAGTTGGCTAGAGTCTAAATCGTGGCTACAGGTTTGTTCATCGCAATTGAAGGCGGTGAAGGTGCTGGAAAATCCACGCACGCAAAGCGACTTGCGGAATATCTAAAATCACTTGGACAAGAAGTAGTTCTCACCCGGGAACCTGGCGGAACTCCAACCGCTGAAAAAATTCGCAGCATTTTGTTGGATCCAGAAATTACAGACATGCCAGATCAAACTGAGGCGCTGCTGTTTGCGGCATCGCGCGCAGATCACGCCGCTAATTCGATTCGGCCGGCACTGGAACGCGGTGCCACAGTGATCTGCGATCGCTATTTCGATTCCTCAGTTGCCTATCAAGGATATTCACGTGGCCTTGGCGCTGAAAAAGTTCGTGACCTCAGCCTTTGGGCAACTGGAAACTTGATTCCAGATTTCACGATTTACCTTGATGTTCCGGCGGAAGCGGGTGAACAGCGCATGGATGGTACAGATCGAATGGAAATACAATCGCGAGATTTTCATGAAGCAGTTCACCAAGCATTCCGAGACATTGCGGCGACTTCGCCCTATCCACATGTGGTTATTGATGCAACGGCTCCAAAGGAAGAAGTAGCAACTGCAGTTCGAGCTGCCATTGATGGAGTACTTGCCGCGCGATGAATGTTTTTGATTCTTTGATTGGTCAAGATCCCGCAGTAGAAGAGATGAAACACGCAGCAACCGATGCAGCAAAAATGGCAATCGGAGAACGCGGCGACGCCATGACGCACGCTTGGTTAATCACTGGCCCACCCGGAAGTGGCAGAAGTACGCTCGCACTTGCATTTGCGGCTGCGATTGTTTGCCCAAACGGGGGCTGCGGGGAGTGCCTCGATTGTCGAAATGTTGCTGCCGGCATGCATCCAGACGTTGAACACGTTATTCCAGAAGGTATTAATTACAAAGTCGAAGCAACTAGAAACTTAATTGAGCGATCCTCACTATTGCCAACACGATCACCATGGCACGTCATAGTTGTTGAAGACGTCGATCGCTTCCGAATTGATGCTGCATCCACGCTACTTAAGTCACTAGAAGAACCACCGCCTGCAACAGTTTGGCTGCTCTGTGCTCCAACTGTTGATGATGTAGTTCCAACAATTCGCAGCCGTTGCCGTCACGTATCTTTAACATCACCAACGTTTGCTTCCATTTCTCAGCAGCTCACCACTCGATTTGGCATCGACGCCGCTATGGCTGCGTGGGCAACCCGGGCTGCGCAAGGACACATTGGTCGAGCTCGCGCCCTTGCGACTGACGAAAGCGTAAGACTTCGGCGTAAGCAGATCTTAGACATCCCAACAAATTTGCGAGTTGTGAGTTCGTGCTTCGATCTAGCAAACAAAATCGTTGCCAGCGCAAATGCTGATGCAGATTCCATAGTTGCACCACTAGATCAGGAAGACGATCATGACATTCGTACGGCTTTTGGTGAAGGTGCTGAAGGTAAAGGCCTCAATTCCGTGGAACGCCAAATGAAGAGTGCGATTAAAGGTTTAGAGGATCGCACGAAAGGCCGCCGCCGCCGAGTGTTAAGTGATCAATATGATCGGGTGCTTTTGGATTTAACTGGGTACTACCGAGATGTATTGGTTGTTCAATCTGGCGCCGCTGTCGGCCTGGTCAACGAAGAACTTCGCGAAGCAATTGAACGGGTGGCAAGTGATGATGACGAATCTGCAACCTTGCGACGAATTGCAGCGATAACTGAAGCTCGCGACCAAATAGTTGCCAATGTAAATCCACTCAATGCATTTGAGTCGTTACTGGTAAGCCTTAGGGATCCGCGCCTCACCACGATAGTTGGATAGCTTCGCAATCTCCCACATCTGGTTTAAGGTCGAAATAGTTGTATTTAGGGGGCGTTCTTGCGCAAGTTTTTAGCGGTCGGCTTAACTTTTTTTGTTGGCCTAGTTGTCACAATCGGCTATCGAAATATGAACTCAGATTCGACTATCAACGGTTTACCGGAACCGAGCGTAAGTGCATCGGTGCCCGAAGGCGAAGGGCTAGATGGCTACTACGCACAACAACTTGACTGGTCAAGTTGTAACGATGGATTTGAATGCACGACTTTCAATGCCCCAATCGATTACGCAAATCCTGCTGATGGCGCATTGCAAATTTCAGTAATTCGAAAACGAGCTACTGGTTCGGCATTGGGATCCTTAATTTTAAATCCAGGAGGACCGGGTGGCTCTGGCATCGAATACACAACTTATGCGGATTATGTTGTAAGTAATACTTTGCGCGAGAACTTTGACATTGTTGGCTTCGATCCACGTGGCGTCGGAAAAAGTACCCCAGTTGAATGTTTAAGTGACAAGCAAACTGATGAATACATCGCACTCGATGGCTCACCTGATAATCAAACTGAAGTTGATCAAGCACAAGCCATGTCAGAGTTATTCGCCCAAACTTGCGCGACTAATTCTTCGAAGATCTACAAGTTTCTAGACACCATCAGCGCAACTCGTGACATTGATATTTTGCGCGCACTGCTAGGTGATGAGAAGTTGAACTGGCTCGGCAAGAGTTATGGAACTTTTTTGGGCGCTACTTATGCCGATCTATTTCCAGAAAAAGTCGGGCGCATGTTGCTCGATGGTGCAATTGATCCAACTTTGACTAACGAAGAACTCTCGTACGGTCAAGCTCTGGGTTTTGAAAATGCCTTACAAAGATTTGTCGATGATTGTGCAACCAAAGCCGACTGCCCGCTATCTGCAAGTGGCAAAGCGGGAGTTGCCGAAATCACAGATCTCCTCACACAACTTGATGCCAATCCCGCTACCTTAGATGACGGTCGCCAGTTCACCCAGGCGATGGGGACAACCGGTGTCGTGGGTTCTCTATACGACAAGCAAAACGGTTGGCCAGAACTGCGGACGAATCTGAGTAGCGCTTTGGCCGGAGATTTTTCTGGACTTGCCTCAAGCGTTGATTTTTATACAGGCAGGCAATCAGACGGCACCTACAAAGACAACTCCAACGATGCAATCGCTGCTGTGAATTGTTTAGATCGCCCGGATCGCGCCACACCCGAACAAACTGTGGCTTTATCAAATCAATGGGAAAAAGTTGCCCCGAATTTTGGTGCTTACCTTGCCTGGAGCAACCTCAGCTGCACTTATTGGCAAGCTCCAGCAACCGGGCTACCAAAGAAGATCACTGCACTAGGATCCCCGACGATCTTGGTAGTTGGAACGGTGAACGATCCAGCTACGCCGTATCAGTGGGCCCAAGCCCTTGCTTCGCAACTATCCAAAGGCGTATTGCTAACTCTTAATGGCGATGGCCACACCGCCTATTACCAAGGCTCAAAATGTATCGACAAAGTCGTCGACAATTTTTACCTAACTGGTGAAG
>Ga0136641_1000056_pt1 | contig 42652 bp, 36 predicted proteins | sample EliLak1302023Y_FD_115312 | JGI IMG/M metagenome (GOLD analysis project Ga0136641, IMG submission 115312) | Freshwater microbial communities from Elizabeth Lake, Yosemite National Park, California, USA - 13020-23Y | ecosystem: Environmental > Aquatic > Freshwater > Lake ...
CCCCGCTGACGCCCGACGAGATGGTCAAGGACGTCAAGAAGGGCATCTACATCCTGGGCCGCGGCAGCTACAGCATCGACCAGCAGCGCTACAACTTCCAGTTCGGTGGGCAGTTGTTCTTCGAGATCAAGGACGGCCGCATCACCGGCCCGCTGGAAGACGTGGCCTACCAGGCCAACACCCAGGAATTCTGGAACGCCTGCAGCGCCATCTGCGACCAGCGCGACTGGCGCATGGGCGGCTCTTTCTTCGACGGCAAGGGCCAGCCCAGCCAGGTCAGTGCGGTGTCGCACGGCTCGGCCACCACGCGCTTCAACGGCATCAACGTCATCAACACCGCGCGCAAGATCGCTTGACCACGGGACACGCCATGAAACCCATCACCGAAGACATCGCCAGGCGCATCTGCGACAAGGCCTTGTCCTATTCCAAGGCCGACGAGTGCCGCGTGACGCTGACCGGCAGCCGCACCGGCAACATCCGCTACGCGCAGAACAGTGTCTCGACGGCCGGCTTGAACGAGGACACGCAGATCTCGGTCAGCGTGGCCTTCGGCAAGCGCCAGGGCACGGCCACGCTGAACGAATTCGACGACGCCTCACTGGAAAAGCTGGTGCGCCGCGCCGAAGACGTGGCCCGCCTGGCGCCCGAGAACCCGGAATTCATGCCGGCCGTCGGCAAGCAGGCCTTCAAGGCTTCTTCGACCTATGCCAAGGCCACCGCCGCCATCGACCCCGAATTTCGCGCCGAGGTGGCGGCCAGCAGCATCAACGAAAGCAAGAAGAAGGGCCTGCAGGCCGCCGGCTTCTTCGTCGACACCACGGGCTTCGAGGCCGTGGCGAATTCGAATGGTGTCTTCGGCTACCAGCAGGCCACCGACCTGAACTTCACCGTCACCACGCGCACCGAAGACGGCCGTGGCTCGGGCTGGGTCACGCGCAACGGCAACGACGCGGCACGCTTCGACGCGCGCGAAGCCTCGGCCGTGGCCATCGAAAAGGCGCTGCGCTCGGTCGATGCCAAAGCCATCGAGCCTGGCCGTTACACCGTCATCCTGGAACCGGCGGCTTCGGCCGACATCCTGAGCTTCATGTTCCGTGCTTTCGACGCCCGCCAGGCCGACGAAGGCCGCAGCTTCCTCAGCCGACGAGGCGGCGGCAACCGCCTGGGCGAGAAGATGTTCGACGAGCAGGTCAATCTGTGGACCGACCCCTGGGACCCGGCAGCCCCGGTGCGTCCCTGGGACAGCGACACCATGCTGGCCCGCGACCGCCGCAACCTGATCCAGGGCGGCAAGGTGGCCTCGCTGGACTACTCGGCCTTCTGGGCCCGCAAGCAGGGCGTGGCCGCGCGCGGCCGGCCGGGCAATGTGATCATGGCAGGGGGCAACAAGTCGCTGGCCGAACTGATCGCCGCCACCAAGAAGGGCGTGCTGGTGACGCGCACCTGGTACATCCGGTCGGTCGACCCGCAGTCGCTGCTGGTGACAGGGCTGACGCGCGACGGCACTTTCTACATCGAGAACGGCAAGATCGCTTACCCGGTGAAGAACTTCCGCTTCAATGAAAGCCCGGTGACCATGCTCAACAACATCGACGAACTGGGCCAGACCCAGGTGCTCGGCGAGAACCGCCGCGTGGTGGTGCCGGCGATGAAGTTGCGCGACTTCAACTTCACCAGTTTGTCCGACGCGGTCTAGCGCACAGCGGCACGTGGCGGCCCTTTCAGGCTTCGATTTCTACTTCACCCGCCTGGTCTACGAATCGGGCGACTGGGACGTGGACGTCCGCATGCCCAGCAATGTGCTGAATTCGCTGGTCGAGTACACGACCCTGCGCGTCGACCCGGTGGAGCGCATCGTGCCGCTGGCCGACCCCAGGATGCTGGAAGCGCCCTTCTGCTACCTGGCCGGGCACAAGCTGCTGCAGTTCACGCCGGCCGAGCGCAAGAACTTCGAGCGCTATGTGAAGGGCGGCGGCTTCGTCTTTGTGGACGACTGCAACCACGACATCGACGGCCTCTTCGCCAAGTCTTTCGAAGCCGAAGTGGCGCGCCTCTTCGGCCCCAAGGCGCTGCAGAAGATACCGAACAAGCACCCGATCTATTCCAGCTTCTTCAAGTTCGATGGCCCGCCCAACACCGGCGTGGAATTGAACGGCTGGGGCGACGACCTGGTGCACGACTACCTGAAGGCGGTGGAGATCAACGGCCGCGTGCGCCTGCTCTACAGCAACAAGGACTACGGCTGCGAGTGGGACTACGACTTCCGCAACAAGCGCTGGCTGGTCATCGACAACACGCGTTTCGCCGTGAACATCATTCAATACGCGCTGGGCGCGTGAACCGGGAGCATGACCTTGGCTGAGCGCGACGCTGCGGACTGGAACGAAGAAGAGATCGCCACGCTGACCGCCAAGCTCGGCGAACTGTCGGCCAGCATGTCCAAGGTCATCATCGGCCAGGCCGGCGTCATCGAGGCGCTGGTGATCTGCCTGATGGCCGGCGGCCACGCCCTGGTCGAAGGCGTGCCCGGCCTGGGCAAGACGCTGCTGGTGAAGAGCCTGGCGCAGGCCACCGACATGCAGTTCCGCCGCGTCCAGTTCACGCCCGACCTGATGCCCTCGGACATCGTCGGCACCGAGATCCTGGAAGAAGACAGCAGCACCCACCAGCGCGTCTTCCGCTTCCAGCGCGGCCCGGTCTTCACCCAGGTGCTGCTGGCCGACGAGATCAACCGCGCGCCGCCCAAGACGCAGTCGGCGCTGCTCGAAGCGATGCAGGAACGCGCGGTGACTTTCGCCGGCACCACGCATGCGCTGCCGCGGCCTTTCTTCGTGCTGGCCACGCAGAACCCGATCGAGCAGGCCGGGACCTATCCGCTGCCCGAAGCCCAGCTCGACCGCTTCCTGCTGCGCATCGACGTCGGCTACCCCAGCGAAGACGAAGAGATGGCGATGGTCTCGGCCACCACCCACGCCGGGCTGGCGGATGCGCAAGCCGCGATGGACGTGGCCAGCCTGCTGCGCCTGCAGCAGCTGGTGCGCGACATCGAGATCGGCGAGCACCTGCTGCGCTATGCCACGCGCCTGGTGCGCGCCACGCGGCCGCAGGACAGCCCCGTGGCCAGCATCCGGAAGCACGTCGGCTGGGGCGCCGGCCCGCGTGCCGGCCAGGCCCTGGTGCTGGCGGCCAAGGCCCGCGCGCTGATGCACGGCCGCCTGGCCGTCACGCGCGACGACATCGCCGCCATGCTGCTGCCGGTGCTGGCGCACCGCGTGTTGCGCAATTTCGAAGCCGAGGCCGACGGCGTGGCCATCGCCGACATCCTGGCCGCGCTGCGCGAACACGTCACCATCGACTAGGCACTCGATGCTGGCGACGGCTGCACTCCGGGCGCAAACCGCCGACCTGGACCTCGTCATCCGCCACGTGCTGGCGGGGCTGGGCCATGGCATCCATGCTGGCCGAGAACGCGGCGCGGGTGTCGAATTCAGCGAGTACCGCGCCTATGCGCCGGGCGATGAGTGGCGCCGCGTCGACTGGAAACTGCTGGCCCGCGCCGACCGCTACTACGTGCGCGAAGCCGAGCGCGACAGCCATGTCGCGGTGTGGCTGCTGCTCGACGCCAGTGCCTCGATGGCCGAGCCCAGCCGCCGCCTGCCTGGCGTGGACAAGCTGGGCTGCGCGCGCACCGTGCTGGCCTGCGTGGCGGCCATCGCGCAGCGCCAGGGTGACGCCTTCGGTCTGGTGGTGGCCGGCGGCGACCGCATGGCCGTCACGCCGGCCGCGCGCGGGCCGCGCCAGATGCACCGCGTGCTGGCGCAGTTGCAGCGCGCGCAGGCCGGTGGCGGCCTGCCCGACGCCACGGCGGTGCGCAGCAGCCTGCACTTCGCCCGCGCACCCAGCCTGGTCTTCGCGGTCAGCGACGCCCTGGAATGGCCGTCGCCGCTGTCCGAGGCCTTGCTGCGCCTGCGTGCCATGCACCACGACGTGCGCCTGCTGTGCCTGCAGACCGAGGCCGAGGTGGCAGGCCGCTTCGCCGCGGGCACCGGCTACCGCGACCCCGAAACGATGGACGCTGCGGCCGGCCTGCATCGCTATGACGCGGCCGCGCAGGCCGGCTACCGCGCTGCGCGAGCGGCACATTTCGACAGCGTGGCCGCGGCCTGCCGGCAGCGTGATGTGCCGCTGCAGATGGCGTCCATCGAAGACCCCGTGGGGCCGCTGCTGCGCAACTGGTTGAAGCGGGCCGGGCGCGCATGAGCAAGCCGCAGCACCCGAGCGCGCAGGTCCGCCCGGCGGGACGGCGCGCAGCGTTCGGGGTACACGCATGAGCACTGCCTACGCGCTGTGGTGGTGGGCGCTGGCTGCGCTGCTGTTGCCGCTCTGGTGGCACCGCCGCAAGCGCCAGCGCACGCAGGCCGAGCCGCTGGCCACCGCGCGTTTCCTGCCGGTCGCGGCGCCGCAGCAGTTGCGCATCTGGCGCTGGGCCGACAAGACCCTGCTGCTGCTGCGCCTGCTGCTGTTGGTCGGCCTGATCGCCTGGCTGGCCGACGTGGCGCTGCCCTGGCGCGGCGACACGGTCTTCGTGGGCGACCGCGTCGACCCGGCCTGGGCCGAGGCGCAGATCCAGGCGGCGGGCCTGGGCGCCGCCCCGCGCCGCCCGCTGCCTGGCAGCGACCCGCTGGCCTGGCTGGTGGCACATGAACGCGAATGGCAGCCCGGCGCGCGGCTGGCCATCGTCGCCAGCGGCGACGCCGTGCCGATGGCGGCCCGCCCGCCAGCGCTGGCCCACCGCGTCGAGCTGCGCCTGCAGGCGGCGCCGCCCGGCACCACCACCATCGAGCGCCACGTCGCGCTGGCCAGCGCGCGGACGGCATCCTGGCGGGCCCTGTTCACCGCCTTCGAAAGCGCGGGTCTGGGGCGCGAGCGCTACATCGTCACCGAAGCACCCGACCCGCAGACCGAGTTGATCGTCTGGGACCGCCCCGGTGCGCCCGCCGCCGCCTGGCGCGCGCCGCTGTGGTGGGCGGTGCAGCCGGCGGCCTTTCCCGAACTGGCTGGCGCCCGCCGCAGCGGCAAGTTGCGCGTGGCCGACACGGCGCGCGGCCGGGTCTGGGCGCGCGACAGCTGGCCGCTGGACGACCGCGAGCCGCTGGACGGCGCCCGCGCGCTGTGGGGCGACTGGCAGACCCTGCAGCGCGAGCCGCTGCCCTACGCCGCGCCGACCGGGACGCTGGACGCCAGCACGGCCGTGCCGGCGACGCTGCCCATCGCCGCCAGCCACACGCTGCTGGCGCCGCTGCTGGCCTTGCTGTTTGCGCTGGAGCGGGCGCTGGCCTACCGCCTGATGCGCCGACAGCAGCCGGCAGGCCAGCCGGCTGCCGCGCTGCCGAGTGCGCCAGCCGGCCCGCAGGACACCGAGCGGTGAGCGCGGCAACACCCGGCCTGCCCGGGCCTGACGGCGCGCCCGTCGCGCCCGTCGCGCCCACAGCGCCGCCAGCACCGCCAACGCCCGGTCTGCCCGCCTTGCGCCTGCGCCTGCTGCGGGCCGCCTTGTGGCAGCGCGCGCCCTGGTGGCTGGCAACCCTGCTGCCCTGGCTGCTGCTGCGCTCGGGGCCCGGTCTGGCGCTGTGCGCAGCGGGGCTGGCGCTGGAGGCCTGGCAACTGCGCCACCGCGTGGCCAAAAACTGCTTGCGCTGGCTGGACGCCGCTGCCCCGGCTTTGGAAGACAGCAGCGCCTGCCTGGTCGACGCCCGCTCGCCGCTGGCGCGGCTGCAGCAGCGGCGCCTGCTGGCGCGGCTGGACCGCGTCGCCGACGCCGCGCTGCTGCGCCAGATCGCGCACCGGCAGGCGCGCTGGAACTGGCGCTGGCTGGCGCTGAGCGGGGTTGCTGCCGCTGCGGTGCTGGCCAGCGCGGGCCTGCGGCAGGGCGTGAGCCGCGCCACCGCGGCACCCGTCGCGCCGGCCGTCGCGGTCGACACCCTGACGCTGCAGGTCGCGCCGCCGGCCTACACCGGCGTGGCGGCCTTCGACAGCGCGCCGCGCGACCTGCTGGTGCCCGAGCAGAGCCGCGTGCGCTGGTGCGTGCAGGCCGGCGGGGCCAGTGGCTCCAGCGGCTCCAGCGGCTCCAGCAGCCCGGCGGCGCCCGCGTCCTCGGCCGCCGCCGCCGACCGCATCGAACTCAGCGACGGCAGCGAGCTGGCGCTGGCGGCGGGCTGTGCCAGCTGGCTGGCCAGCGAGTCGGTCGCGTGGCGCTGGCGCGGCCTGCGCCACACGCTGCGCGTGCAGCCCGACGCAGCACCGGCCATCACCGTGCGCGCGCCCGAAGAGCTGATCCGCATCCTGGGCCCCGGCGAAACCAGCGCCCGCATCGTCGTCACGGTGCGTGACGACTACCAGGTGGCGCGCGCCAGCCTGCACCTGACGCTGGCGCGCGGCAGCGGCGAGAACGTGCGCTTCAGCGACCGCGAGCTGCCCCTGCCGCAGGGCCGCGACCCGCGTGTGCGCGAGGGGGACCAGACCTGGACGCTGAAGGAGCTGGGCATGGAACCCGGCGACGAGCTCTACGTCTTTGTGCGCGCCAGCGACAACGCCGAACCGCGGCCGCACATCAGCACCTCGCCTACCGTCACGCTGCGTCTGCCCGGCCCGCAGGCGGCCAGCGAGGAAGCATCGGCCCTGCCCATGCTGGTCAAGCCCGAGAACCTGCGCAGCCAGCGCCAGATCATCATCGACACCGAACAGCTGCTGGCCGACATCAAGGCCAACCCCAAGCTGAAACCGGCCGAGGTGCGCGCGCGCAGCGAAAGCATCGCCAGCGAGCAGGCGCAACTGCGCCGGCGCTACGGCCAGTTCCTGGGCGAAGAGTCCAGCCTGTTCGGCGACGCCGACGACCACGAGGCCGAATCCGGCGCCGGCCAGCCCGACCTGATGGCGCAGTTCGGCCACACCCACGACCAGGCCGAGAACGCCACCTTGTTCGACGAGGCCACCAAGCAGGTGCTGCGCCGGGCACTGTCGGCGATGTGGGACGCCGAGAAGGCGCTGCGCGCCATCACGCCGCAGCCGGCGCTGCCCTTCGAATACAGGGCGCTGGAAGCCATCAAGCAGTTGCAGCAGGCCGACCGCATCTACCTGCACCGCACGGCCTTCGTGCCGCCGCCGCTGAAGGAAGAAAAGCGCCTCAGCGGCGACGCCGTCGGCGCGCTCAGCAGCCGCCGCGAGCAGGGCGCGATGCCCGAGGCGGTGCCGGCGCCGCTGCGTGAACTGCTGCGGGCGCTGGCCGAGGACGCACCGCTGCCGGCGCTGTGGCCGGCTGCGGCCCGGGCCTGGATCCGCGAGCGCATCGTCGCCGACGAAGACCGCCTGGCGGCCCAGCGCGCCGTGCAGGACGTGCAGGACGGCTGCGTGCCCTGCCGCGCCGCGCTGCGCGCCTGGTTGCGCAGCGGCATCACCGACAGCCTGCCGCGCCTGCAGGCGCAAGAGGGCGGCAACACGGCCTTTTCCAGCGCGCTGGCGCAGGGCCTGCGCCGGGGGCCGCCGTGATGGGCGCTGCGCTGCTGGCATCGACGGGGGGCGCGCTGGCGCTGGCGGCGGCCGCCGCGATCGCCAGCGCCGGCCTCGTCAGCGCGCTGCTGTGCGCGCGCGCCCGGCGCTGGGTCGACGCCGCCCTGGCGGCCATGGCCGCGGTCGCGTTGGCGGTGCTGGTCAGCGACGCCTCCGTCACGGCGACCCCGGCCGGCAGCGCCGGGGTCGGCGACAGCCTGACGCCTGAAGCCGTGCGCAAGTCGGCCAGCCTCAGCCTGCAGGGCGACGGCCTGCGCGCAGCCGCCTGGCACGACCTGCCCACCCGCCCGCTGCTGGGCAGCTTGCCCGTGGACGCCGGCCTCAGGCTGGACTTCCCGCGCCAGCTGGCCCTGGGCCGCCCTTTCGAGTTGAGGCTGCGGCGCGGCCAGCCGCTGGCCGGCTGGCGCCTGCAGTTGCTGGACGAAAACGGCCGTCTGCTGGCCCAGGCCGCGCCGGCCGGGATGGCCACCGAGGCCCGCCTGCGCTGGCTGCCGCCGGTGGCCGAGAGCCTGGTGCTGCAGGCGCGGGTCCTTGCCGCCGACGGCCGCGTGCTCGAGCAGGGGCCGCTGCCGCTGCGCGTGCAGGCCGGCACGCCGCTGCAGGTGCAAGGGCGTTTCGGTGCCGCTTCCTTCGACGCCCAGGCGCTGAACCGGCTGCTGGTGGACAGCGAGGCCTTGCTGGACTGGCAGGTCACGCTGGGCAAGACGGTGAGGCGCACCGAGACCGCGCGCGGCGCGCTGGCCGCACCCGACCTGCTGGTCATCGACGCCGCCCATTTCGAGCGCGCCAGCGCCCCGGCCCGCGCCGCGCTGCTGGCCCAGGTCGCCCGCGGCCTGCCGCTGCTGGTGCTGGCCGCCAACGCCAGCGACCCCGGCCTCTGGGCGCGCGAACTGCAATTGCCGCTGGCCGCCACCGAAGGCGAGCCGACCCGCACGCCCGGGCCCGACCCGGCCCTGGTGTTGCCGGTGACGCGGCTGGTGCCGGCCACCGGCAGCCCGGCCCGGCTGGGCCCGTGGCTGGCCAACGACGCCGTCCAGCCCTGGCTGTGGCAGCGCCCCTGGCAGGCCGGCCGCATCGCCTGGCTGGGCGTCAGCGACTGGCACCGCGCCGCCATCAGCGCGCCGCAGGCCCTGGGCGCGTGGTGGCAGTCCGTGCTCGATCCGCTGGGCCTGCGCCGCGCCACGCCGCTGGCCTGGGACTTCCCCGATCCGATGCCCGTGGTGGGCGAGCGCAGCACCCTCTGTGCCCGCGGCGCGGGCGCCGAGATGGTGATCGAACTGCCCGGTCTGAACCAGCGTCTGCACCTGCAGCGCCGGGCCGACCGTGCCGATGCCGCCTGCGCTGCCTTCTGGCCGCGCCAGGCCGGCTGGCAGCGGGTGCAGGGCCTGCAGGCTGGCGCATCGCCGGCGGCCGAATACGTCTACGCCGCCACCGATTGGCCAGATTGGCAGCGCACCTTGCGGCAGGATGCCAGTGCCCACTACGCTGTTCGCGCGATGCCCGCAACGCCGACCATCGTCCAGCCGCTGCCAGACTGGCCCTGGGCCCTGGCCTTTGCGGGGGCCATGCTGGCCCTGTGGTGGCGCGAAAGGCGCTAGCGGCCCGCTGGCTCGCCGGGCCGCTGCATCGCCGTGCGCACCCAGGCGTCGACCTGCTCGTCCAGGATGTCGAGTGGCAGCGCGCCGGCGCCCAGCACCGTGTCGTGGAAGGCTTGCTCGGCCGCCGCATTCCAGCGCGGGCCCAGCGCTTTTTCGGCCCGCGAGCGTGCCGCGCGGATGCTCAGCATGCCCACCTTGTAGGCACAGGCCTGGCCGGGCATGACGATGTAGCGCTCGATCTCGGCCACCACCTCGCCGGCCGGCATGCCGGTCTTGTCGGCCATGTAACGAATGGCCTGCTGGCGCGGCCAGCGCTTGAAGTGGATGCCGGTGTCCACCACCAGCCGCACCGCGCGGAACATCTCGGCCTGCAGGCGGCCCAGGTCGCTGTAGGGGTCGTCGCGGTAGACGCCCAGTTCGGTGCCCAGCCATTCGGCGTACAGCGCCCAGCCTTCGCTGTAGGCGGTGAAGGGCAGCACCTTGCGGAAGAGGGGGCCGCCTTTCTGTTCCTGCGCCAGGGCGATCTGGAAGTGGTGGCCGGGCACGCCTTCGTGGATGGACAGGGTGCGCATGCCGAAGGTCGGCAGCTCGTTCAGGTTGCGCAGGTTGGCGTAGAACACGCCGGGCCGCGTGCCGTCCATCGCCGGCGGGTTGTAGTAGGCGCCAGCGGAGGTCTTTTCCTTGAATTCGGGCACCCGCTGCACCTCCAGCGCCGCCTTGGGCACCAGGCCGACGACGGCGCGCGAGCGCTGCAGCTGGTCGGCGATCATCTTCGTGTAATCGGCCAGCGCGGCCGTGCGGCCGGCGTCGTCGTTGGGGTAGAGGAAGCGCGGCTCTTTCGACAGGCGCGCCATCGCCTGCGCCGGTGTTTCACCGGCCTGCAGTTGGCCTTGCGCGGCCAGGATGGCCTGCATCTCGGCTTCGATGCGGGCCACCTCGCTCAGACCCAGCTCGTGCACCTGCTGCGGCGTCATCTTCGTGGTGGTCTGGTTGCGCAGGCGCCAGGCGTAGTAGGCGTCGCCGTCGGGCAGCTTCCACACGCCGTCGTCGCTGGTGGCGCGCGCCAGCTGGCCGTCGAAGAAGGTGATCAGCTTGCGGTAGGCCGGCAGCACGCCGCTGTCGATGGCCAGCGCGCAGCGGGCGTTCAGCGCCTGCTTGTCGGCGGGCGTCAGCGCAGCCAGCGCGTCGACCTTCTTCACGAAGTTGGCGTACAGCGGGTTCTCGGTGGCCGGCTTGCCGGCGAAGCCGCGCATCTCGGCCAGCACGCGCTCGATGACGAAGCGGGGCGGCACCACGCCGTTTTTTTCGCGCAGCACCAGGCCTTCCAGCACCTCGTCGAACTTGCGGCCGACTTCGCCCAGCCGCGACAGGTAGTCCTCGGCGCCGCGCCGGTCGGGGATGCGGTGCTGGTTGATCAGGAAATCGGGGGTGCCGTTCTGCACGCCGAACATCTGGTTCACCGGGTAGTCGTGGAAGGCGTACTTCTCGCCTTCGAGCTGGCTCTCGATGAACCAGGTCAGCACCCGCGTGGACAACTGCTGCGCCGGCGTCTGGCTGGCGAAGTCATAGGCTTTCAGGTCGGCCAGGTGCTGGCGCCAGTCCTTGAAGTCGCTGACCACGCGCGCCACCGAGGCGTCGCCCAGGTGGGCGTTGTGGCGGCGGTAGCCGAACTGCTCGGCGATGCCCAGCGAGGTCAGCAGTTCCGGGTTCTGCAGCGTGAACTGGACGAAGACCTTGTCGTAGAACAGGTTCAGGCTGAAGGGCCGGAACCAGACCCCATTGACCACCCAGACCGTGGCCGCCAGCAGCAAGGCGGCCAGCAGGGCGCCCAGGGTTTTCAAGATGGGCCTGCGCACCATGCCGGGCCTCAGGCTGGCAGCCCGGTGATGCGGTGCCCACTGGCCAGCAGTTCATCCACCAGGTTCAGCACGAAGCCGCCGGTGGCGGAATAGGGGTCGAATTCGGGGTGCTGCATGCGGATCATCGCGTCGTCGTCGGGCAAGGCCACGTGGGCCATGCTCCAGTCGGGGTAGCGGCGCCGGCTGGTCTCTTCGAAGGACAGCAGCTGGACGTCCCGATGGCGCCGGTCTGGCGCGATGCTGGCAAACAGGCGGTTGACTTCGCCGCGTTCGCCCTCCAGCACCTGCAGGTACAAGCCCTGGCCCTGGCACAGCACGCCGGTGATGCCATGCGCCGGGTTGTAGGCTTGCGCGGCGCCCAGGATACCCACCGTGACGGTGCCCGTCTGCGGCCCCACGGCGCGGCTGACGTAGAGGATTCGAACCAGCATGGCGGTCTCGCTTTCTAAGGCGGCGCCGAAAGCGGCCCCGCGCGCCGGATGATGACCGAAAGGTCGGGCTCAGAGCTCGGCGCCGAAGACCTCGTTCAAGTCCAGCCGCGCGCCCAGGCGGGTGCAGAGCATGAAACTGCCGATGAACTTGCGCTGCAGGAACAGCAGGTCGGGTGGCGGCGTGCGGGCATAGCCGTCACCGAAGAACTGAGCCCGGCCCTGGTTAAAGGCGCGCGCGAAGAGGTCCGAAGCGCCGAAGTCGTAGGCCCCGCGCTGCTGCAGCGGTGCACCGGCCATCAGCAGCATCGCGATGACGCCTTGCGTCTGCGCCTGGGGGTCTTCCCGGGCGATGAAGCCGGCGGCCAGCGCTGCGGCCGTCAGGCGCGGCACGTCGGCGTCACGCAGCGCGCGGCCCAGTTCGCGCAGCTGTTCGACGCGCGCGTCGCTGACGCTTTCGGTGGCGCCGAAGTCGATCAGCGCCACGCGCCCGGTGGCGGCGTCGAAGAGGTAGTTGCCGAAGTTGGGGTCGGTCTGCACCAGGCGCATGCGGAAGAACTCGTGCACCGACAGCCGGCTCAGCGCGGCCGCCACGTGGTCGCGCTGGGCTTGCGGCACGCCCGGCCGCGTCAGCTGGTCGACAGCCACGCCGGGCGCGAAATCGGTGGCGATGATGTGCGCCGTGCTGTGTTCCTCGTGCACGGCCGGCACCGTCAGCACCGGGTCGCTGCCCAGGCGGCGGCGGTATTCGCTGGCGTGGCGGGCTTCGGCGAGGTAGTCGGTCTCCAGGTGCAGTTGCTCGCGCACGCGGGCCAGAATGGCGGTCGGGTCCAGCGCCGCGGGCACCAGGCCGGGGGTGCGCGCCAGCAGCGCCAGGTTGGCCACGTCGCTGTCGATGCTGGCCTTGACACCGGGGTACTGGATCTTCAGCGCCAGCAACTGGCCGTCATGGGTCTCGGCGCGGTGCACCTGGCCGATGGACGCGGCGGCGATGGGCTGGAAGCTGAAGCGGCGAAAGCGGCGATGCCAGTCGGCGCCGTATTCGCGTTCCAGCACCTCGGCCAGTTGCGTGGCCGGCATGGTGTGGGCCTGGTCGCGCAGGCCGCCCAGCAACTCGGCGAAGTGCGGCGGCAGCACGCCGTGGCCGTCCATCGACATCAACTGGCCGACCTTCATCACCGCCCCACGCATGTGCGACAGCCGGCCGGCCAGGCGCTGCGCGTTGGCCGGCGTCAGCATCAGATCGGCCAGCGCCGGGCGCTCGCCGCGTGCCAGGCGGCGAGCGCCCTCGGCGGCGGCCGTCGCCGCCATCTCGCCCACCGCGCGGCCCAGGTGCAGCAAGCGGCGCGTGCGGCCTTCGGGCACGGGCGCCTGGCGCTCGGCATCGGTGGGCGGCATCCCTCAGGTCAGCGCGCCGCGGCAGGCGCGTTCGTCGAGCCCGTTCATGGTGGCGATTCGACGTCGGGGTCGACGGCGCCGGGGCGCGGTCCCGGCGGCGGCGCGGCCATCTTTTCACCGTCCCACTGCTGGCCGCACCAGCAGCGGCCTTCGGTGTCGATGATGCAGGTGCCGCTGCCACAGCAGCGCGGGTCTTCGGTCATGGCCAACTCCACAGGGCTGAAGGCTCGATTCTGCCCAAGCGTTGCAGTCCTGTCGCAGCGGCGCTGCAAGCACTGGGTATGCTCGGCATCGAGCTCTTCCACCGAGAACCGGCGCAACCCTGGAGCACCGCCATGCAGACGCTCGACGACATGCGCAGCCTGCACCTGCTCAGCGACGACCAGCACGCCCAGATCGGCGCCTGGATCGCTGCCGGCAAGACGCCCGAGGCCATCCTGCAGATGCCGCCCCACCTGTGGCGCGCCTTCACCCTGGCCAGTGTGCTGATGGGCTTCGACGCCGACCTGGACCAGCCACCGCTGATGGGTGGTGACGGCGACTGATCCGCCGCCGCCGGGCTATTTCGCCGCCAAGGCTTCGGCCAGACCGCGCGCGTATTCCGCGCCGTACTTGACCTGCGCGGTCGAGGGCTTCAGCGTGTTGCCGATGGGCTCGGCACGGCCGCCCAGACACTGCGCCAGGAAGTTTTCGGTCACGGCATTGAAGGCGATGTTGTTCACCGGCCGCGCAAAACCGTGGCCTTCGTCGGGGAAGAGCACATAGGTCACCGGGATCTTCTTGGCGGCCAGGGCCGCGACGATCTGGTCCGATTCGCGCACGTTGACGCGCGGGTCGTTGGCGCCCTGGCCGATCAGCAGCGGCCGGGTGATCCTGTCGGCTGAATTCAAGGGCGAACGTTCGGCCAGCCAGCCCTTGCCGGCTGCGGTGCCGGGGTCGCCCATGCGGCGGTACATCTGCTGCTTGAACGATTCCCAATAGGGCGGGATGGTTCCCAGCAGCGTGTTCAGGTTCGACGGCCCGACGATGTCCACCCCGCAAGCGAAGGCCTGGGGCGTGAAAGCCAGGCCGGCCAGCGTGGCATAGCCGCCGTAGCTGCCGCCCATGATGGCCACCTGCTCGCGCGTGGTGACGCCGGCCTTGACGGCCCAGTCCACCGCGTCCAGCAGGTCGTCCTGCATCTTGCGGCCCCATTCGCCGTCGCCGGCCGTGGTGAAGGCCTTGCCGAAACCGGTGGAACCGCGGAAGTTCACCGACAGCACCGCGTAGCCGCGGTTGGCCAGCCACTGGTGGTAGCTGTTGCCGCCGTAGCCGTCACGCGCCCACGGGCCGCCATGCACGAAGAGCACCATGGGCACCGGCTGGGTGGCCTTGCCGCTGCCGGTGGGGTCTGCCGCCTGGGGCAGGGTCAGGTAGGACACCAGCGTTAGGCCGTCTCGCGACGTGATTTCCAGCGGCTGCATGGGCACCAGCGGTGCGCCTTCCATCTCGGGGCGGCTGACGTAGAGCTGGCTCAGGCGCTGGGCGCGGCGGTCGTACAGCCAGGTGCTGTCGGGTGCCGTCACCGGGTCCATCGCGACCAGCCAGCGGTTGTTGTCTTCGCTGCGCGAGGTGATGCTGAACTGCCCCGGCGTGGCCGCCTGCAGGCGCTTTAGGTCGGTCGCGATGGCCGGGTCCACGCCGACGTATTCGCGCTTCAGGTATTCCACGGCATAGGCTTGCACGACGCCGGTCTGCGGGTCGTACAGGGCCGACCCGATGTCGGCGCGTGCGTCCTGGGCCACCACGGTGGTGGCGCCAGTGGCCAGGTTCTGCGCCACCAGCGCGGCCTTGTCGCGGCCGCGTGAATCGGTCCAGTACATCGTCAGCCCGTCGGCGGCGATGCGCAGCGGCTGCGTCGTTTGCGAGTCTTCCAGGCCCACGCTGACGAAGGGCTGGGCCTCGGCCACGCCGTCCTTCAGGCGGAAATAGTCGGCACCGCCGTCGGCGCGCGACTTCTGCGCCACGCGCAGCACCAGCGCATCGTCGGCCTCGAAGCCGCCGTAGCCGTCGTTCTGCTGCACCAGGGTCAGCCGGCCGCTGGCCAGGTCCAGGCTGTGCACATCGTGCCAGCGCGGATCGCGGTTGTTCAGGCCGACCAGGATGCGGTCCTTGACCTTGTTGCTGATGGCCACGACCTCGGCGCGTGTCTTCTCGAAGGGCGTGTAGTTCTTCAGCGTGCCGCTGGCCACGTCCACGCCATAGATCAGGAAGTTCTCGTCGCCGTCCTGGTCGTTGATGTAGAGCACGGTCCTGGAATCGGGCGACCAGAAGCTGCCGCGGATGGGGCGATTCTTTTCGGCCGTCAGCGGCCTGGCTTGCGCCGGGTCGGCCAATGGCGCGACCCAGACGTTGAGCACGCCGTCGCGCGGTGCGATCCAGCTCAGCCACTGCCCGTCAGGGCTGATGCGCCCGCCGATCTTGGACGGGTTGCCGAAGAGCCGGCTGCGTTCGATCAGCGGCACGGCGGCAGTCGGGCCTGCGGCGCTGGGTGTCGGCGGCGCGGTCGTGCAGCCGGCGGCGAGGCAGGCCGCAGCCAGCATGGACAGGGCAGAACGGTTCATGGGCACCTCGGTGTGTTGGGGACAAAGGAAAGCGGCGTCGGATCGAGGCGCGGTTGTACCGCACCCCAGCCCGACGCCGCCTGGGCGTTGCCTGCAACGTCTACTTGAACTTGTAGTTCGCCGTCAGGTAGACGAAGCGCCCGCGCACGTCGGTGTAGCTGAGGTCGTAGCTGCCGACGAAGCCCGCACCGTAGTTGGTGTACGGCGGGTCCTTGTCGAACAGGTTCTTCACGCCCAGCGTCAGCTTGAGTGCCTTGATGCCGCTGTAGGACACCTGCGCGTCATAGGTCTCGTAGCTGCCCACCTGGCGGGGTGTGGGCGTGTTGGCGACCGTCTGCAGCGAGGTGCGCAGGTCGCGGTAGCCGACCTGGTAGTTTTCCGAGAAGGTCGCGGCCCACGGGCCGTTGTCCCAGGTCGCACTCAGCACATGGCGCCAGCGCAGCACGACACCGATGCCGACAGCAGCCGGGTTGTTGATCGACGAGGTGTAGCTGCCGTCGGTGTTCTGCACGTCGTACTTGCTGACGTAGTTGCCGTTCAGGCGCAAGGTCAGGCGGTCTGCCGGCGTCAGGGCAACCCGGCCCGACACGTCGATGTCGATGCCTTCGACGTTCACCTTGCCCAGGTTGACCAGGCCCTGTGCGATGCCCGTGATCGGGCCCACGCCGCTGGCGTTGCCATCGGGCGCACCGCGCTGGATGTAGGACGCATAGCGCGCCGGGTCGCTCAGGATGGTGGCCGTGGACAGGGAGCTGCGGATCACATCGCTGATCTCGACCCGGTACATGTCGAAGCCCAGCGACACGTTCTTCACCGGTTCGACCACCAGGCCCAGCGTGTAGGACGCCGACTTTTCGGGCTGCAGGGCCGGGTTGCCGCCGCCGATGGTCACGAACTGCGTGCTGCAGTCGATGATGCCGCTGGCACCGGGCGGGCAGCGCAGCAGGTCGCGGCTGCCGTTGGACGTGATGCCGCGGGCTTCGGGGCTGTACAGGTCGCTGAGCAGCGGCGCGCGGAAGCCAGTACCGGCCGAGGCGCGCAGCAGCACCTGCTCGGTCGGGCGCCACTTCACCGAGGCCTTGGGGTTGGTGGTGCTGCCCACGTTCTGGTAGTTGTCGTAGCGCACGGCCACGTTGGCCTCCAGCGTCTTCAGCACCGGCACGTTGACTTCGGCGTAGCCCGAGGTCACGCTGCGGCTGGCCGCCAGCGGAACGCCCGCCGCGCCAAAGCCCGAAACCAGGAACTGCTTGTTGGCGTCCGACGGCGCCACGTCCAGCGATTCCTGGCGGTATTCGGCGCCGACGGCCAGGCTGACGGCACCGGCCGACAGGTTGAAGAGTTCGCGCGAGGCCTTCGCGTCGATGCCCTTGACCGTGTTGGTGGTGACGTTGAACAGGCCGTTGTAGTTGCTGTTCATCGCGGCCTGGCGCGCCGCCGGGTCGGTGGTGTCGCCGAAGGGGTTGATGACGCCCGTGTTCACCAGGTTCAGGTACTTGTCAGTCAGCGTCCAGCCCTGCGTCAGGTTGGTCGTGACCTTGTTCTTGCTGTAAACGCCACCGACGTCGAAGTCCCAGTTGGCCAGCGTGCCGCGCACGCCCGTCACCAGGCGCGTGTTGTCGACCACGTTTTCCGTCTTGCGGGTGCCCGTCGGGACGGAGCGGAACAGCAGCACCAGGGGCTGGCCGGTCAGGCCGTTGGTCGCCGCGAACGTGGTCGGGTAGTAGGGGCTGCTGGGCGGCAGCAGCGCGTAGGCGTTGACGACGCCCGTGGTGCCGACCGGGAAGAGTGCGTTGCGCACCGCGGTCGGCAGGGTCGGGTACTGGGTGTTGACCAGATTCGTCAGCGACGTGAAGTAGGCGCTGTTGGGCAACTGCGTCGAGCCGTTGATCAGCACGTGCTGCGTGGTGTCTGCGATCTTGTTGCGGGTGAAACCGGCTTCGGCATAGGCCTCGAAGGCACTGCTCAGGTTCAGCCGCCCGGCCGCCGACAGGCTGGTCACGGTGGACTCGGGCTGCAGGGCGATGAAAGGCGCGTTGTCGTAGCGGCACAGGCCCGGCGACAGCGTCGAGACCAGCGAATACGAGCCGCAGTTGGGGTAGTTGGCGCTGGCCAGCGTGCCGTTGGGCAGGCGGATGTTGGCCGGGAAGGCCGTGCTGCTGGTCTTGTCGAGCTTTTCGTCGACGTTGATGTTGCGGGCGAAGCTGCGGTCCGAGCCGAAAATGGGCTTGACCGTGGCGATGCTGGCCGCGAAGGTGGTGCTGAACTTGTCGGTGTCGAAGTCGCCGAAACCCGCGGTCACGCTCGCCTTGGTCTCGGTACCGCCGCCGGCGCGGGTGGGTGCGCCCAGGGTGGCACTGGCTTCGATGCCCTTGTATTCGCGGCGCAGGATGAAGTTGACCACGCCAGCCATGGCGTCGCTGCCGTAGACGGCGGAAGCGCCGTCCTTCAGCACTTCCACGCGCTCGATCATGGACAGGGGGATGCTGGAAATGTCCACCCCCGAGGAACCGCCAACGGCCGGCGCGCTGCGGCGGCCGTTGATCAGCACCAGGGTGCGCGCCGAGCCCAGGCCGCGCAGCGACAGCAGCGACTGCCCGCTGGCGCCGCCCTGGCCGCCGCCCGCACCGCTGTTGGCGACCTGCGAGGCGCCGGCGGTGGAGGTGGCGGTGACGCTCTTCAGCAACTGCTCGACGTTGGAGACGCCGGTGCGTGCGATGTCATCGCGGTTCAGGACCTGAACCGGCAGGGCGGTTTCGGCATCGATGCGCTTGATCGACGAACCGGTGATTTCCACCCGTTCGGTGGCGCTTTGCGCGTGGGCATTCAGGACGACCAGGGGCGCCAAGGCGGTGGCCAGGGCGACGGCGGTCGGGCGGAAACGAAGACGACGGGGGTGCATGGGAGCTTCCTCTTGGGTACTGAAATGGCAATGAACAGATCGCGACCCGTCTGGGTCTCAATGGCGGAATCCCTGAATCGCGTTGCCCTCGCTGGGGCCGCTGGCAACCCATGCGGGCCAATGAAGCCCAATGGTTGCGCTGCTAGTTCGCTTGGTCGGTAACCATAATGCACAAGCAAACGGCGTGCCCTCAGGTAAATCCAGGTGTTGCGATCATGTTGAAGCCATCATCCCCGGTCGCGAATCGCGAATAATTGGGTGTGGCGCTGGATCCAATTCAACCAATGTGCACACATATGATGGACATGCACCAAAACAGTGCAAACGCGCTGCCTCCCCGTGGCTACGAGTTGACGGCTGCTGTCGACTCCTTCGGTACACCCTGACCATGCTTGCACCTTGCCCCCGCCTGGCCCGGAAACGGCCGCGCTCCCGAGCGCTGGGCTGCGCTGCCGTCTGCGCGCTGACCCTGTTTGTCGGCCTGTCGGCCAGCGCCCAGCCGGCCCCGGACCCGCTGGTGCAGCAGGTGCTGGCCGGCATTTCCAGCGCCCGCATCGCGCAGCGCATCCAGGCCCTGGTCGCTTTCGAAACCCGCCACACCGAAAGCGAGACGGTGTCAGACGTCCGCGGCATCGGCGCGGCGCGGCGCTGGATCGAGCGTGAATGGCAAGCCTGCTCGAAAGCCAGCGGCGGCCGGCTGCAGGTGGCCACGCAGGAGTGGGTCGAACCGGCCGGCCGCCGGCTGGCCAAGGCGACGACGCTGGTCAATGTGGTGGCCACGCTGCCGGGCACCTCGGTGGCCTCGCGCGACCGGCTGCTGGTGGTCAGCGGCCACTACGACTCGCGCAATTCCGACGTGGCCGACGCCGTGGGCCAGGCGCCGGGCGCCAACGACGACGCCTCGGGCACCGCCGTGGTGATGGAGCTGGCCTGTGCCATGGCCAGCCTGAACTTCGACGCCACGCTGGTCTTCATGGCCGTGCCGGGCGAAGAACAAGGCCTGCTGGGCGCCGCGCACTACGCCAGCGAGGCGCGGCGGCTGGGCCTCAACGTCGAGGCCATGATCACCAACGACATCGTGGGCAGCGCCACGGGCGACTTCGGCCAACGCGACGCGAAGCAGATCCGCCTCTTCGCCGACGGCTTCGACCCGCTGCTGCGCCTGCTGGTGCAGTCGCAGGCCAACCGCCCTGGCGACGCGGCCGAAGCGCTGGCCAACGAAGCCCTGCGCACCCGGCTGCAGACCATCGCGCTGGCCGGCGGCAGCGAAGACCTGCCCACGCACCAGCTCGGCCGCCACCTGAAGGCGGCCGCCGAAAGCCACCTGCCGGGCTTCAAGGTGCAACTCATCCAGCGCCGCGACCGCTACCTGCGCGGCGGCGACCACATCCCTTTCCTGGAGCGCGGCTACGCGGCGGTGCGCTACACCGAGCCCTTCGAGAACTTCCGCCACCAGCACCAGAACCCGCGCAGCGAAGGCGGCAAGGTCTTCGGCGACCTCTTCGAATTCGTCGAACCCGACTACGTGGCCGACGTGGCGCGCGTCAATGCTGTCGGCCTGGCCACGCTGGCCCTGGCGCCGGCCGCGCCGCTGGACGTGAAGCTGGATGCCTCGACCCTGACCAACGACAGCACCCTGGTCTGGACCGTCAGCGCCGACCCGGGCGTGAGCGGCTACCGCGTGGTCTGGCGCGACACGGGTGCCGCCACCTGGCAACACGCCCAGGACGTGGGCCGCGTCGGCACGCTGACGCTGCCGGTATCCAAGGACAATGTGATCTTCGGTGTGCAGGCGGTGTCAGCGCGCGGCCATGCCAGCCTGGCCACTTTCCCCCTTCCTCTGATGCGATGAGCTGGAGTTCTTTCGATGACTGCACCTGTGAACCGACGCGGCTTCATGGCCGCCACTTTGCCCCTGGGCGCCGTGGCGACAGCCGGTCTGACCGGCGCGATGTCTGACAGCGCGCAGGCCGCCAGCCCGGCCAACGCGGCAGTCGCGCCGTCGATGCTGGAAGGCCTGGACGCGGCCGCGCTGCAGGCCCGCATGGCCGCCGGTCGGCTCAGCGCCCTGGGTCTGACACGCGCCTGCCTGCGCCGTATCGCCGCCATCGACCACGCCGGCCCGCAACTGCGGTCCGTGGTCGAGATCAACCCCGACGCGCTGGCCCAGGCGCGCACGCTGGACGCCGAGCGCAAGGCCGGCCGCCTGCGCGGGCCGCTGCACGGCCTGCCGGTGCTGATCAAGGACAACATCGCCACCGCCGACCGCATGGCCACCACCGCCGGGTCGCTGGCGCTGGCCGGCTTGCACGCGCAGCGCGACGCCCACATCGTGACGCGGCTGCGCGAGGCCGGCGCCGTCATCCTGGGCAAGACCAACCTCAGCGAGTGGGCCAACTTCCGCAGCACGCGCAGCAGCAGCGGCTGGAGCAGCCGTGGCGGCCAGACCAAGAACGCCTACGCGCTGACGCGCACGCCCAGCGGCAGCAGCTCGGGCTCGGGCGTGGCGGTGGCCGCCGGCCTGTGCGTCTTCGCGGTGGGCACCGAGACCGACGGCTCCATCGTGTCGCCGGCCAGCCGCAGCGGCGTGGTCGGCTTCAAGCCCACGTTGGGCCGCGTCAGCCGCAACGGCATCATCCCCATCGCCGCTTCGCAAGACACCGCCGGGCCGATGGCGCGCAGCGTGGCCGACGCGGCGCTGTTGATGTCCGCGCTGGCCGGGCCCGATGCCGGTGACGCGGCCACCGCCGCCGTGCCGGCCGCCGGCGCCGCGCCCGATTACCTGGCTGCGCTGAAAGCCGATGCCTTGCAGGGCGCGCGCATCGGCGTCGTGCGCACGCCGCTGCCCAACAACCCGCAGGCCCTGGCCTTGTTCGAGGCCGCCATCGCGGTGTTGAAGGCGCAGGGCGCGGTGCTGGTCGAGAACCTGCAGATTCCCAACCGCGACAAGTACGGCACCACCGAATCGACGGTGCTGCTGCACGAATTCAAGGACGGCGTGGCCCGGTACCTGGCGGCTTTCCAGCCCGACGCGCCGGTGAAAAACCTGCAGGACCTGATCGCCTGGAACAGCGCCCATGCTGCGCAGGCCATGCCCTTCTTCGACCAGGAACTGGTCCTGCAGGCGCAGGCCACGACCGGGCTGGACAGCACCGACTACATCGAAGCCCTGGCCATCAACCACCGCTATTCGCGCGCCGAAGGCCTGGACGCGCTGTTCGCCGAGCACAAGCTGGACGCCGTGGTCACCGCCACCGGCAACCCGGCCTGGCGCATCGACCACATCCTGGGCGACTTCGGCCAGCGCGCCGGCTTCACCGGGCCTTTTGCGGTGTCGGGCTACCCGCACATCACGGTGCCCATGGGCCTGGTGGCTGAACTGCCTGTGGGCCTGTCTTTCGGCGCGCTGGCCTGGCAAGACGCCAAGCTGCTGGGCATCGCCCACGCCTATGAACAGGCCAGCCGCATGCGCCGGCCGCCGAAGTTTCTGGCCGACGCGGGCTGACGCTCGACTTCAGCGGACGGCCGCTCAACTGAAATCAGACCGGGTTGCACGCGCAGCATGCGGTGCCAGACCCGGGCCTGCAGACCCCACCACAACCGGAGACCCGAAATGCACACGCCCCGTATCCAGCTGATCGCTGCGGCCTTGCTGGCCGGCAGTAGCGTCTGGGCTCAGGCCCAGACGCCACCGGCCACCGCACCGGCCGCGGCAGCGCCGCCGGCGCCGTCCTGGCAGCAAGGCCGCACGGCCGAGCAGAACGCCTCGCCGCTGCACCCCATCGCGCCCATCTTCACCGGCCGCCCGGCCAGTGAACTGCCGGTCAACACGCTGAAGGTGCCGGCCGGCTTCAAGGTCGAGGTCTATGCCGACGGCATCCCCGAAGCGCGCTCGCTGGCCTTGGGCGACAAGGGTACGGTCTTCGTCAGCAACCGCAACCTGAGCGACATCTACGCCATCGTCGAGAAAGACGGCAAGCGCGAGGTCAAGCGCATCCTGAAGGGCCTGAAGTCGCCCAACGGCGTGGCCTTCGACAAGGGCACACTGTATGTCGCCGAACGCGGCCGCATCACGCGCTACGACGGCATCGAAGACAGCCTGGACAACCCGCCGGCCGCCAAGGTCGTCATCGACAACCTCGACCCCACCAACCAGGCCGGCCACTTCTGGAAGTTCCTGGCCATGGGGCCCGACGGCCAGCTCTACTTCAACATCGGCTCGCCGGGCAACATCGTGATGCCGGGCACCGTGCAGGCCAGCATCAACCGGGTCGACCCCAAGACCGGCGTGATGGAGCAATACGCCCGCGGCGTGCGCAACACGGTGGGCTTCGACTGGCACCCCAAGACCAAGGACCTGTGGTTCACCAACCATGCGCGCGACTGGGTCAGTGACGACCTGCCCAACGACACGCTGAACCGCGCCGCCAAGAAGGGCATGAACTTCGGCTATCCGTTCTGCCACCAGGGCGACCTGCTCGACCCCGAATTCGGCAAGAACCGCAGCTGCGCCGAATTCGACAAGCCGACGATGAACCTGGGCGCGCACATCGCTCCGCTGGGCATGCGCTTCTACACCGGCAAGATGTTCCCGGCGGCCTACCAGAACAGCATGTTCATCGCCATGCACGGCTCGTGGAACCGCAGCAACAAGCAGGGCTACAACGTCATGACCGTGACGATGGACGCCAAGGGCGTGCCGACGCTCAAGCCCTTCCTGGAAGGCTTTCTGACCGACCCCAAGGCCGATCCGCCGATGTGGGGCCGCCCGGTGGACGTGCTGGTGATGAAGGACGGCGCGCTGTTGGTGTCTGACGACTACAACGGCATCGTCTACCGCGTCAGCTACGCGAAATGAAGCAGCGGACTGGCGTGCGGCAGGCCGCGGTCGCAGCGCCTGCACTGGCGGTCGTGCTGGCCGTCGTGCTGGCGGGGGCTCTCACGCTGCCGGCCCGTGCTGCCGACCCCGTGGCCGTGCCGCAGCAGGCAGCAGCCTGCGGCGCCTGCCACGGCGCCAACGGCAATTCGCCGACAGCGGACGTGCCCTCGCTGGCCGGCCAGCCCAAGCAGTTCATCACCACGCAACTGGTGATGTTCCGCGAGGGCCGCCGCCTGAACCCGGTGATGGCGGCGCTGACGGCCAACATGAGCAATGCCGACATCAACGCGCTGGGCGGCCATTACGCCGCCATGCCCGCGATGGCCACGGCGGCGCCGCAAAGCGATGACCACCAGAAGGCCGGGCGCGCCCGCGCCGAGGCCCTGAACTGCGTGCAGTGCCACGGTGCAGCGCTGAAAGGCCAGCAGCACATCCCGCGGCTGGCCGGCCAGCAGGCGGCCTACCTGCGCACGCAGTTGCAGGGCTTCAAGGCGCAGACCCGCTTCGACATGGACGGCAACATGACCTCGGCCGCGCAGGCGATGACGGCGCAGGACATCGAACTGCTGGCCACCTACCTGGCAGCGCTGCCCTGAGCCACCCGGCTGGGCCGGGACACCCTGGCGCCCCGAGCCCATCCGGTTTGCAAGACACTCTGCGGTTCACACGACACCGGAGACTCCATGACGCTGCCCCGCCCCTGGCGCAAGACCCTGCCGGCCCTGGCCGCCACCCTGGCCTTGTTGGCTGCCGCTGCGCCCTCACAAGCCCAGGACCAGCCCGAAAAATTCGTCTACCTGACCAACTGGTATGCCGAGGCCGAGCACGGCGGCTTCTACCAGGCGCTGGCCAGCGGCCTGTACAAGAAAGAGGGCCTGGACGTGACCATCAAGATGGGCGGTCCGCAGGTCAACGGCCTGCAGATCCTGGCCGCCGGCCAGGTCGACTGCCTGATGGGCTACGACGTGCAGACCATGAAGGCGCGCGAGCAGGGCATCACCGCGGTGACGGTGGCGGCGGCCTTCCAGAAGGACCCGCAGGTGATGATCGGCCACCCCGAGAACTTCAAGCAGATGGCCGACCTGAAGGGCAAGACCATCCTGATTTCCGGCGACGCCCGCACCAACTTCTGGCCCTGGCTGCAGGCCACCTTCAAGCTCGACGAAAAGCAGATCCGCCCCTACACCTTCAACATCCAGCCTTTCGTGGCCGACAAGAACGTGGTGCAGCAGGGCTATCTGTCCAGCGAGCCCTTTGCCATCGAGAAGCAGGCCAAGTTCAAGCCGAATGCCTTCCTGTTGTCTGACCACGGCTGGCCGCCCTACACCACCACCATCGTCTGCATGGAGTCCACCGTGCAGAAGAAGCCCAGGCAGGTGGCGGCCTTCATCAAGGCCAGCATGCAGGGCTGGAAGGCCTACATGACGGGTGACCCGAAAGCGGCCAACGCGCTGATCCGCAAGGACAACCCGAACATGGGCGAGGACGAATTGCTCAACGGCATCCGTCTGCTGAAGGAAACCGGCATGGTGCTGGGCGGTGATGCCAAGACGATGGGCGTGGGCGTCATCACCGATGAGCGCATGAAGAAGACCTACGACATGCTGGTCAGCATGAAGTTGCTGGACCCGGCCAAGGTGGACTTGAAGAAGACCTACAGCACGCAGTTCGTCAAGGACCTGAAGGTTTTGCCCTGAAGCTGAAATTGTCCCAGGCCCTGCGATGAGCGACATCCTGGCAGTTGAGGTCCTCTCCGCCGAGAAGACCTACCCCAACGGCACGCGCGCCCTGCTGCCGGTCAACCTGACGGTGCGCGAAGGCGAATTCGTCACCCTGCTGGGCCCCAGCGGATGCGGCAAGAGCACCTTGCTGAAGATGGTGGCCGGCCTGCTGCAACCCAGCGACGGCCGCCTGCTGCTGTGGCGCAAACCGGTGGACCAGGTTGAGGCCGGCGGCCACCGCCTGAGCTTCGTCTTCCAGGACGCCACGCTGATGCCCTGGGCCCGCGTGCGCAGCAATGTGCGCCTGCCGCTGGACCTGGCCGGTGTGCCCGCCGCCGAGGCCGAGCCGCGCGTGGACAGCGCGCTGCAGCTCGTCGGCCTGGCCGCGTTCGGCGACAGCCTGCCGCGCGAACTGAGCGGCGGCATGCAGATGCGGGTGTCCATCGCGCGCGGCCTGGTGACGCAGCCGCAGCTGCTGCTGATGGACGAGCCCTTCGGCGCGCTGGACGAGATCACGCGCAACCGGCTGGACAGCGAACTGCTCGAACTCTGGCAGCGCCAGAAGCTGACCGTCGTCTTCGTCACCCATTCCATCCACGAGGCCGTCTTCCTGAGCCAGCGCGTGGTCGTGATGGCGGCACGGCCGGGGCGCATCGCCCGGGAATTCGCCATCGAGGAACCGTATCCGCGCAGCGCCGATTTCCGCGTCTCGACGGTCTTCAGCCAGCACGCGAAACGCTTGCAGGACAGCCTGCTGAGTGCCAGCAATCCGGCCAGCGGCGCCGAGGCCGACCTGGCATGAACGAGCAAGCCCAGAAGTTCATCTGGCCGCTGATGGTGGCCGTGGTGCTGGTCGCGCTGTGGCAGGGCCTGGTCGTCTACCTCGAGGTGCCGGTCTTCCTGGTGCCGTCGCCGCTGCGCGTGGCGCAGGTGCTGGTCGAAGACGCCGGGCTGCTGTTCGGCGCGCTGGTCACCACGATGAAGATCACGCTGCTGGCCTTCGCCTGCGCCACCGCCCTGGGCGTGCTCATCGCCTTCGCCTTCGTGCAGAGCCGGATCATCGAAATCGCGCTCTTTCCCTATGCCGTGCTGCTGCAGGTGACGCCCATCGTGGCCATCGCGCCGCTGATCATCATCTGGGTCAAGGACCCGACCGCCTCGCTGGTGATCTGCGCCACGCTGGTGGCGCTCTTCCCCATCATCGCCAACACCACGTTGGGCCTGCGCAGCGTGAACCCGGGGTTGCTGAGCTATTTCAAGCTGAACCGCGCCAGCCGCTGGCAGACGCTGGTGCGCTTGCGCATCCCGTCGGCCCTGCCTTACTTCTTCGGCGGCCTGCGCATCAGCAGCGGGCTGAGCCTGATCGGTGCCGTGGTGGCCGAATTCGTCGCCGGCACCGGCGGCACCGGCACGGGCCTGGCCTACCAGATCCTGCAGGCCGGCTACCAACTCAACATCCCGCGCATGTTCGCCGCGCTGCTGCTGATCACCGTCACCGGTGTGCTGCTGTTCGCGGCGATGGCGGGCTTGTCCAAATGGGCGCTGGGATCCTGGCATGACAGTGAGCAAACGCATGACTGACCTTCTGATTCAAGGCGCCGCCCACCTGTGGACCGGCCTGCGCGGCGACGCGATGCGGGCCACCGGTGGCTGCGACATCCGCATCCGCCAGGGCGTGATCACGGCCATCGGCCGCCTGCAGGCCGAGCCCGGCGAGCGGGTGCTGGACGCCGGCGGCTGCGTCATCCACCCCGCCTCCGTCAACACCCACCACCACCTCTTCCAGAGCCTGCTGAAAGGCATCCCGGCCGGCATCAACCTGGCGCTGCTGCCCTGGCTGGCGGCGGTGCCGGTGGCTTACCGCCGCCACTTCGACCACGAAGAAGCGCTGCGGGTGGCGGCCCGCGTCGGCCTGGTGGAGCTGATGCTGTCGGGCTGCGGCACGGTGGCCGACCACCAGTACCACCACTACCCCGGCATGCCCTTCGACGCCAGCGCGGCGGTGTTCGACGAAGCCGACAAGCTCGGCCTGCGCCTGGTGCTGTGCCGGGGCGGCCAGACGACACCGCGCGAGATGACCGACGCCGCCGCGCCGCCGCAGGTGGCGCCGGAAACGCTGGACGCCTTCATGGCCGGCATCGCGCGCGATGTGCAGCGCTTCCATGATCCCGCGCCGATGGCCATGCGCCGCGTCGTCAGCGCCATCACCACGCCGAACTGGAGTTGCAAGCTCGAACACCTGCAGCCCATGGCCGAGCAGGCGCGCGCGCTGGGCATCCGCCTGCACAGCCATTTGAGCGAGACCTACGACTACGTGCGCTGGGCGCGCGAGGTGCACGGCTGCACCCCGCTGCAGTTCGTCGAACAGCAGGGCTGGGTCGGGCCCGACGTCTGGTACGCCCACATGGTGCACCTGGACGACGGCGACCTGCAGATCTGCGCCCGCACCGGCACCGGCATCGCCCACTGCCCGCAGAGCAACGCGCGGCTGGGCAGCGGCATCGCGCGCATCCCCGAGGCGCTGGCCCTGGGCATCCCGGTGTCGCTGGCGGTGGACGGCGCGGCCAGCAACGAAGCAGCCGACATGGCCAGCGAGATGCACGCCGCCTGGCTGACCCACCGCGCTGACCCGCGAGCGGGTCAGCGGCACCGCGCGGGCGGCACGCAGCCCGGCGGCCACGCCGCAGCGCTGACGGTGGAAGACGTGGTGCACATCGCCACGGCTGGCGGCGCGCGCGTGCTGGGGCTGGACGGCGTGGGCACGCTGCAGGTCGGCATGGCCGCCGACATCGCCATCTACGACCTCGACCAGCCGCGCCACTTCGGCCTGCACGACCCGGCCATCGCGCCGGTGGCCAGCGGCGGGCGCACCACCTTGCGGGCGCTGCTGGTGCAGGGCCGCGTGGTGGTCGAGAACGACGCTGTGCCGGGGCTGGACCTGGCGCAACTGCGCGCCGATGCGCAGGCCCTGGTCAGTCGCATGCGCGGCTGACGCCCGGCACGCCCAAGCCGCCCGCCGCTTCGAAAGGCCCCGCCATGCTCGTCACCCAACAGCCTGTCTTCCGCCGGTTCTGGCACGCCACGATGCCGCTGGCCCAGCTGGCGGGCGGCACGCCCCAGCCCTTCACGCTGCTGGGCGAGAAGATCGTGCTTTTCCTGGACGCCAACGGCCAGCCCGCCGCGCTGAAAGACCGCTGCTGCCACCGCACGGCCCAGCTCAGCAAGGGCCGCTGCGTCAACGGTGCGCTGCAGTGCGGTTACCACGGCTGGACCTACAACGCCGCCGGCCGCGTCATCCGCATTCCGCAGTACGACGAAGGCCGCGCCATACCGGCCGACTACGGCACGCCGGCCTACAAGTGCCGGGCCCAACACGGCTACGCCTGGGTCGCGCTGGTCGGCGTCGACGAAGAGCCACTGGCGCCCATCCCCGACATCCCCGAGTTCGGCGCCCCGGGCTGGCGCACCATCTTCCAGTTCCACGAGGTCTGGGCCACCAGCCCGCTGCGGGCGCTGGAAAACAGCTTTGACAACAGCCACTTCAGCTTCGTCCACCGCGCCACCTTCGGCGTGGCCGACCAGCCCAAGCCCAGCAAGTACGAACTGGTGCAGACGGACGGCGGCTTCTGCGCCGAAACCCTCATCGCCGCGGCCAACCCCGAGGCCTTTCACCGGGTCAGCGGCAACACCGCGCCCATCACGCAGCGCCACATGCGCAACGCCTATTACCTGCCGTTCTCGCGCCGGCTGGACATCGAGTACCCGCCCGGGGTTGACAATGACCACGGCAAGCCCGGCGTGCGCCACGTCATCATCAACTGCTTCACGCCCATCGATGACGGCCACATCCAGCTCTGCCAATGGCTGTTCCGCAACGACACCGAAGCCGACTGCGCCGCAGCCATGCTGGTCGACTTCGACGCCGTCATCACGCGCGAAGACAAGGACATCCTGGAGTCCACCGACCCCGACGCCCTGGTCGACACGCGCCGCCGCGGCGTCGAGTATTCGATGGACAGCGACAAACCCGGCATGCTCATCCGCAAGCTGCTGATGGAATTGCTGGCGGCGCACGGCGAAGGCGAAGTGCACCGCTGAAGGGCGGGCGACCCCGCGCGGGGGATCAGCCTGCGGCGCCCCGCAGCATCTCCTGCACCTGGGCCACGCTGCGCACGCGCGCCATGCGCGGGAAGATGCGCGTCATGAACTGCGCGTGGTTGTCGGCTTCGGGCGAGGTGCAGGCGTCGCTGGCGATGACCAGCTGGTAGTCGAGGTCGCGCGCCGCATAGGCGGTGCTGGCCACGCCGACGTCGGTGCTGCCGCCGCACAGCACCAGGTTCTGGATGCCGCGGGTGCGCAGCGCCAGGTCGAGGTAGGTGCCGTGGAAGGCGCTCCAGCGGTGCTTGGGGATCAGGTAGTCCTCGGGCCGCGGCTGCAGTTCTTCGATGATGCGGGTGGCCGCCGTGCCGCCGGTCAGCAGCGGCAGGTGCGACGCCGCCTGGCCCGGCGCGATGGGGCGCAGCCGGTTGTCGGTGTCGCGCAGGATCACGGCACTGGTGGCGCGGTCGGCGCGGTGGTCGGCCTGCGCGTAGGCGACCATGCAGCCGGCCTCGCGCAGGGCCCCCAGCAGCCGCCCGGCCTGGGCGATGACGGGTTCGAAGCGGGCGCGGGTCGGGGCGTCCTTGTTGACATGGCCGTGCAGCAGGTCGAAGACGAGCAGCGCGGTGCGGGCAGGGTCGAGGTGGTCGGGGTTCATCGTTGCATCCAGGTGACTATCGGCCAGCGCCGAGCACGATCTCGGTGTACAGCTTCTTCCATTTCGCGTCTTCGTCCAGCACCACCGCGGGGTCGACAAAGACCAGCGGCAGCGCGTGGGCGCGGTTGGGCAGGCGCTGGTTGGCGGGTACGTAGCCGCCCTGCGCCAGCACGGCCTGGCCTTCGGGGCCGAGCAGGAAGTCCATGAACAGCACGGCCGCATGCGGGTGCGCCACACCGCGCGGGATGCCCACGCCGTTGGCGCGCCCCACCGCCGGGGCCAGCGTGAACCATTCCACCGGCGCACCCTTGGCCTTCAGCTTGTCGGCGCCGTGGCTGTACACCGTCAGCGCCAGCGGCACCTCGCCCGACGCGACCAGACCGGCCAGCAGCGTGTGGCCCTTGCGCACCGAAAGGCCGTTCACGCGCGCCATCTCGCGGAAGGTCTTCAGCCCGGCCTCTTCGCCCAGGCCCTTGATGACCATCGCGAACCAGTCCTCGTCTTCGGCCTCGATGCCCAGGCGGCCCTTCCAGCGCGGGTGCGTCAGGTCGGCATAGGTCTTGGGCAGCTCGTCCTTCGGCACCCGCTGCGTGTTGTAGGCGTGCACGAACATGTTCACTCGCGTGCCCACCCAGTGCCCGTGCGGGCGCAGCGCCTGCGGCAGCAGGTCGCCCGCGTGCGGCGAGGCCAGGGGCAGCAGCAGGCGTTCGCGGTACAGCACCTCGAGCTCGGGGCCGTTGGTCTCGATCACGTCGACCTCGAAGCGCGCAGCACGCGCCTCGGTCAGCGTGCGCTGCAGGATCTTCTCGGAGCTGGCGCGCCAGGTCCTGACCTTCACGCCGTACTTCTTCTCGAAGGCTGCGGACAGGCCCAGCACCTCTTCCGATGTCAGCGAGGTGTAGACCGAGACCTCGCCCTCTTTGCGCGCACCGGCCAGCAGACTTTGCTCGCGGTCGGGCGACAGCGTTCGGGCCAGCGCCGCAGCGTCCACGGGCTGGGCCGATGCGGGCACGGCCACGGCTGCGACGGCGCTTGCGGCGACCAACAGCAACTGGCGCCGGCGCGGGTCCGGCGTATCCGCGAGGCCAGCATCAAGCTTCCCGCCACGGATCCGGCTCTGCCGGGCCGTTGGCGGACGGCCTGCGGCGAGGATGCCGCAGGCGCTCGCAGGCGAGAAAAAGTCCTCAGGACTTTTGTCTCGTCCGGCTCGCCCCCCTCGGGGGGTAGCGAGCGACAGCGAGCTTGGGGGCTCCATGTCAGCGGTCGAAATAGCCCGTATCGACGACGCGCAGCCAGAGCTTGCCGACAACGTCGATGCTGTCCTGCGTGTACAGGTAATGCTGCATGTCCTGCACGCGCAGCACGCGGTATTTGCGCGCCGCGGGCTCCATCACCTGGCGGTGCGCGTCCACGGTCTTCGGCGGGATCGCTTCGTCGAGCGTGCCGTTCATGTCCAGCACGGCCACGCGGGCGAGTTCGGGCGGCGGGAAGCTCGGGGCCAGCAGGGCCTGCACGAAGGCGCCCAGGCCGCCCTTGCGTTCGTCGGCGGGCAGCGTGTCGCTCATCCACAGTTGCAGGGCGGTCTCGGTCAGTGCGGCGACGTTGAATTGCATCGGCGCGTCCTCGCCGCTCTTGAAGCGCGGCCCGCGCTGCGCCTGGCGCCACCAGCTCAGTCGCGTGGCCTCGTCGAGTTCGCGGGTGTAGAACACGAAGTCGTCGAAGCCGCGCTCGCGCAGGCGCAGTGCCGTCTTGGCATAGGGGCCGCTGGTGTCGCCCTGGGTGGCCTTGCGGAACAGGTAGGCCAGGCCGGTGCTGCTGGTGCCCCAGCCCAGGTAGCCGTCGGGCGTCAGCGTGCGGGCCAGCGGGTAGAGGAAGGCGCCGCCGGTGGACATGCCCCAGTACAGCAGGAAGACGTCCTTGCGCTGTGCCGGCGGCACCGCGCGTTCGATGCCGAGCTGGTAGCCCTTGAGGTAGGTCAGCGGTGTGGCCGCCAGCATCTGCGCGTACAGCGCCGTGCCCTTCCTGGGGAAGCGGTAGACGGCGCTGTCGCCCGAGCCGGCGGCCTTGCCCTTTTCTTCCTGCACCTCGTAGTCGGCGCGGGTCCAGTGGGCCGCCTGCTGGCGGTTGAAGACGGGCATGCGCTCGACCATGGGCACGCCGTCCCAGGATCCGCTGCCGTCACGGGCCAGGAAGTTCCAGCGGCCCACGCGGGTCAGGGCGACAAAGGTCACGCCGCGCCGCGCCAGCCAGACGCCCGGGCCCTCTTTGCCTTCGGGCGTCTCGATGAAGTCGCCGGCGTATTCGCTGCCGGGCTCGGCACCGACGACGACCAGGCGCCGGCCCTGGTGCAGCCGCGGCTGGTCAGGCACCAGCGTCACCACGACCTGCGTGTAGCGCTGGCCGTGGCTGTCGAAGTCGATCATCTCGACGCGCTGCTGGTAGCCGGTGGTGGCCGGCGTGTCGTCGGCGGCGCGCACGGCACGCACCGTCTCGCGGTCCATCGTGGCGCCGTCAGCGGGCAGGGTCCAGGCGTGGACGGTGGGCGCCGCTGCGCAGGCCGCGGCAAGACAGAAGGCGAACAGGGAACGCATGCAACTCCTCCAGGACCCGGTGATTCAAGCACGCCGCAGGCCGCGCGGCCCCTGGTGGCAACCCGTCGTCGCCCCGCGGAGCCCCCAGACCCGCCGAAGCACACGGCTAGACTGCGGGCATGCCCTGGACGCAGACACTCGCTGGCCGCACGCACCGCTTCGACGACCTGAAGACGCTGCTGGCGCGCGCCACCCCACCGCGTTCGGGCGATGCGCTGGCCGGCGTTGCGGCCGAGTCCGCTGCCGAGCGCATCGCCGCCCAACTCACGCTGGCCGACCTGCCGCTGAAAGCCTTCCTCAGCGAGGCTCTGGTGCCTTACGAAACCGATGAAGTCAGCCGGCTGATCATCGACAGCCACGACGCCACCGCCTTCGCACCGGTGGCGCACCTGACGGTCGGCGACCTGCGCAACTGGCTGCTCGGCCCCGCCGCCACGCCGGCCGCCCTGCGCGCGCTGGCGCCCGGCCTGATACCCGAAATGGCCGCCGCGGTCAGCAAGCTGATGCGCCTGCAGGACCTGATCCTGGTGGCGAAGAAGTGCCACGTCACCACCGGCTTTCGCAACACCATCGGCCTGCCCGGCCATCTGGCCGTGCGCCTGCAACCCAACCACCCCACCGATGAGCTGCGCGGCGTGGCCGCCTCGCTGCTCGACGGCCTGATGTACGGCTGCGGCGACGCCGTCATCGGCATCAACCCGGCCAGCGACAGCCTGCGCGTCATCGGCGACCTGCTGCGCCTGCTGGACGGCGTCATCCAGCGCCACGCCATCCCCACGCAGGGCTGCGTGCTGACCCACGTGACCAACACCCTGCGCCTCATCGACGAGGGCGTGCCGGTGGACCTGGTGTTCCAGTCCATCGCCGGCAGTGAGCAGGCCAATGCCGGCTTCGGCATCACGCTGTCCCTGCTGCGCCAGGCGCAGCAGGCGGCGCTGTCGCTGAACCGCGGCACGGTGGGCTGCAACGTGATGTATTTCGAGACCGGCCAGGGCAGCGCGCTCAGCGCCAACGCCCACCATGGCGTGGACCAGCAGACGATGGAAGCGCGGGCCTACGGCGTGGCGCGGGCCTACGCGCCGCTGCTGACCAACACCGTGGTCGGCTTCATCGGGCCCGAGTATTTGTTCGACGGCAAGCAGATCGTCCGCGCCGGCCTGGAGGACCATTTCTGCGGCAAGCTGCTGGGCGTGCCCATGGGCTGCGACATCTGCTACACCAACCACGCCGAGGCCGACAGCGACGACATGGACGCCTTGATGACGCTGCTGGGCGCGGCCGGCGTCAACTTCATCATGGGCGTGCCGGGCGCCGACGACATCATGCTGAACTACCAGAGCACCAGCTTCCACGACGCTGCGGTGCTGCGCGAGGTGCTGGGCCTGAAGCGGGCGCCCGAGTTCGAGGCCTGGCTGGCGCAAGTGGGCATCGCCGGCGATGACGGCCGGCTGCTGCCGGCGCCGGCACGCCACGCCTTGCTGACGGATCTGTCCGGCCGCGCATGAGCAGCCAGCCCGACCCCTGGACCGCGCTGCGCGCCCACACCGCCGCGCGCGTCGCGCTGGGCCGCGCCGGCGTCAGCCTGCCCACCGCCGAGTGGCTGCAGTTCGCGCAAGCCCACGCCCTGGCCCGCGACGCCGTGCACGCGCCTTTCGACAGCGCTGCGCTGGCCCAGGCCTTGGCGCTGCAGGCTTTCCAGGCCATGGTGGTCGAAAGCGCCGCGCCCGACCGCGCCACCTACCTGCGCCGGCCCGACCTGGGCCGGCGTCTGAGCCCACGCAGCGCCGCCTTGTTCGCGGGTCTGCAGACCCCAGACTGCGACGTGGCGGTGGTGGTGGCCGACGGCCTGTCAGCCCTGGCCGCGCAGCGCCACGCGCTGCCCTTGCTGCTGGAATTGCGCCCGCGCCTGGAGGCGCAAGGCCAGGCGATGGGCGCCGTGGTGCTGGCGCTGCAAGCGCGCGTGGCCCTGGGCGATGAAGCCGGCAGCTTGCTGCGCGCCCGCGCTGTGCTGGTGCTGATCGGTGAGCGGCCGGGCCTGTCGTCGCCCGACAGCCTGGGTGCCTACCTGACCTGGGCGCCGCAGCGCGGCCTGTCGGACGCGCAGCGCAACTGCGTGTCCAACATCCGGCCTGAGGGGCTGGTCTACGCCGAAGCGGCGCGCAAGATCGCCTGGCTGCTGGGCGCGGCGCGGCGCCTGGGCGGCACGGGCGTGGGCTTGAAGGACGAGAGCGACGCGCCTGCGCTGGTCGGCCCGTCGTGCCAGACTATCGCCCCATGATCCAGCAACGCACCCTGAAGTCGATCACGCGCGCCGTGGGTGTGGGCGTGCACAGCGGGCAGAAGGTGGAACTGACGCTGCGCCCGGCGGCACCCGACACCGGCATCGTCTTCCGCCGCACCGATCTGGCCGAGCCGGTCAGCATCCCGGTCAGCGCCGAAGCCGTCAGCGACACCCGCATGGCCAGCACCATCAGCCCCCTCAACGACCCGGGCGGCCCCAAGGTGCAGACCATCGAACACCTGATGTCGGCCTGCGCCGGTCTGGGGCTGGACAACCTGACCATCGACATCACCGCCGAGGAAGTGCCCATCCTCGACGGCAGCGCGGCCAGCTTCGTTTTCCTGCTGCAAAGCGCCGGTATCGAACTGCAGCAGGCGCCCAAGCGTTTCATCCGCGTGAAGAAGGCGGTGGAGCTGCGCGAAGGCGAAGGCAACAGCCTGAAATGGGCCCGGCTGGAGCCCTTCCACGGCTACAAGCTGGCCTTCGAGATCGAGTTCAAGCACCCGGCGCTGGACGCCACCGGCCAGCGCGTCGAATTCGATTTCGCGTCCGGTCTGTACAAGCGCGACATCGCCCGCGCCCGCACCTTCGGCTTCACCAAGGACGTGGAAATGATGCGCGCCCGCGGCCTGGGCCTGGGTGGCAACATGGACAACGTCATCGTCGTCGACGAGTACCGCGTGCTGAACGGTGAAGGCCTGCGCTACGACGATGAATTCGTGAAGCACAAGCTGCTGGACGCCATCGGCGACCTGCACATCGCCGGCAAGCCGCTGCTGGCCAGCTACACCGCTTTCAAGAGCGGCCACGCGCTGAACAACAAGCTGCTGCGCAAGCTGCTGGCCGACGAGACGGCTTTTGAGATCGTCACCTTCGAACGCGACGCCGACGCACCCGCCGGTTTTGCCGCGCTGGCACCGGCCTGGTAAGCCGGATCACACCCACACCATGCTGCTCTTTCGCCTCGTCTTCGGCCTGCTGCTGGTCAGCGGCGTGCTGTGCTTCGCCCTGTACATCGGCACCCGCCAGGTCGTCTGGCGCCGCCGCGGCACCGTCATCGTCAAATGGACGGTGCTGGCCGGCCTGGCCTTCTTCGCGGTGCTGATCCTGGAGCGGTTGGCGGTGATGCTGTAGCCGGCGCTCGGGCTGCAGCCAGCGCCCGCAACCTGTGCACCCAGCGCTAGACTGACCACATGGGAGGCTCGCGTGGACACATCGCTCGTCAAACGTGACCCGGAACTCATGAGCGGCGCGCTCTGCTTCACCGGCACACGGGTGCCCGTCAGGGCGCTCTTCGACGACCTTGAAGGCAGGTCTTCACTGGAAGACTTTCTGGAAGTTTTCCCCAGCGTGTCCAGGGAACATCCCGTTGCCGTTCTCGAGGCCGCTCGTGAGCGCCTCGCTGCAGATGCGCCTGCTGCTTGATGAGTGTGTGCCGGCCCGCCTGAGGCGGGCGCTGCCCGGCCATGAGGTGTCGACTGTCGTCATTCCAGGGTGGTCCGGCTGCTTCCCTTGATCCCTGCACTGGAGGCGGTACTTCAGACGGTCAGGCCCGGCAGCTACATGCTGCTGAGGCCTGAGCCTGACGTTCGGGCCGCCTTGCGGCGGCTGACAGCGCGACCGGCCACGAGGGCCGGGCCGGCGGGGGCTGTTGGACCGCCCGGCCCGTCATCGTGCGGCTTGCGTCTTGCTGCGCTCGCCGACCTGCGACTGCGGCCATCCGGAGACTAATCCAATGGATTACAATCAGAGCCTACGTTCCTGACCGTTGCAGAACTGCCAGAGTACCTTCGCGCGGCGGGAAGGTTGCTGGCAGGCGACGACCGCCGAGCCATCATCGACTATCTGGCGGCGCACCCGAAGGCTGGTGATCTCATCATGGGCACCGGCGGCGTGCGCAAGCTGCGCTGGGCGCGCGACGGACGCGGCAAGAGTGGCGGTGTGCGGGTGATTTACTACTTCCACAGCGGGGCGATGCCGCTGTATCTGTTGACGATGTTCGCCAAGAACGAGCGGTCGAACCTGACCAAGGCCGAGCGCAACGAGCTGGCAGGCCTGGTCGATCTGCTCGTGCAAATCTGGCTTGAAAGGTGACGTGATGGGCAAGGCATTCGACAGCATCAAGCAAGGCCTGACCGAGGCCGTTGGTCACGCCAAGGGCACACAGGCCGGCGTGAAGGTTTGGCGCCCCGTGGCCGTCGACGTCGCCGCCGTGCGCGGCCGGCTGGGCTTTTCCCAGGCGCAGTTTGCGGCGCGCTTCGGCGTGTCGGTGGCCACCCTCAGGCACTGGGAGCGTGGCGACCGCAACCCGCAAGGCCCTGCCCTGGTGCTGCTGAACCTGATCGACCGCGACCCGGCTGGCGTACTGCGTGCCTTGACCTGAACTTCCACCCCTGAAGTCGCCCAGAAACCCGGAAGCTTGCGGACCGCCCGGCCCGTCAGCGTGCGGCCTGCGCCTTGCTGCGCTCGCCCACCTGCACCTGCACGGCCAGCGCCTGCGCGCCGCGCTGCAGGCCCAGCGTGGCCGGGGTGTCCGGGGGCAGGGCGGCCACGGCGGACAGCAGTTCGATGGTGCTGCGCACCGCCTTGTCGCCCACCTTCAACACCACATCGCCCGGCTTCACGCCACCCTTGGCGGCCGGGCCGTCCTGCAGCACGCCGGTGATCAGCACGCCCGTCTTCACCGGCAGGTTCAGGCTGTCGGCCAGCTCGGCCGACAGGTCGCGCGGCACCACGCCGATCCAGCCGCGCTTGACGCTGCCGCCGCGCAGCAGGGCTTCCATCACCGCGCGCGCGGTGTCCACCGGCACGGCGAAGCCGATGCCCAGGCTGCCGCCGCTGGCACTGAAGATGGCCGTGTTGATGCCGACCAGGTTGCCCTGCGCATCGACCAGCGCGCCACCCGAATTGCCGGGGTTGATGGCCGCGTCGGTCTGGATGAAGTTCTGGAAGGGCGTGTCGCTCTGCTTGCGGTCCAGCGCGCTGACGATGCCGGCCGTCACCGTCTGGCCGACGTTGAAAGGGTTGCCGATGGCCAGCACCGCGTCGCCGACCTGCAACGCGCGCACGTCGCCCAGCGCGATGACCGGCAGCTTGTCGAGGTCGATCTTGAGCAGCGCGATGTCGGTTTCGGCGTCGCTGCCGATCAGGCGCGCGCGGGCCTGCCGGCCGTCGGGCAGTTGCACCTCGATCTCGGTGGCGTCTTCGACGACATGGTGGTTGGTCAGCAGATAGCCCTCGGGCGAGACGATCACGCCCGAACCCATGCCGGTCTGCGCCGGCTGCTCGCTGCCGTGGCCACCGGGGCCACCAGGGCCATCGCGAAAGAAGAACTTGAAGCGCGGGTCGTCGGCGTGCGGGTTGCGCGCAGCCAGCTTGGTGGCGGTGACGCTGACCACCGCCGGCGCGGCACGCCGCGCGGCCAGCGCGTAGCCCGTGGCCGCCGCGGCGGACGCCGTCGCACCGGGCGGCGCCACCTGCATCAGCGTGGGCGCCGTCAGCCAGCCGGTGGCTGAACCGTGCCGCAGCCACTCGGGTTTCAGCGTCTGCAGCACGAAGAGCGCCGCCACGACGACGGTCACGGTCTGCGCAAAGACGAGCCAGGTTTTACGCCACATCGAAGGCCGATCGGGGAAGGTGAAGGAAGAGTCGCTGCGACGGGGCAGAATCGGCCACATGGCGGATCGAAGCGAATTGGAAGCGGGCCTGCAGGCGCTGCTGCAGCCCGAGGCGTTCAAGGATTATGGGCCGAACGGCCTGCAGGTCGAGGGCCGACGCGAGGTGCGCCAGCTGGTGTCAGGCGTCACCGCCAGCCTGGCCTTCATCGAGGCGGCCATCGCGGCCGGCGCCGACACGCTGCTGGTCCACCATGGCCTGTTCTGGCGCGGCCAGGACGGCCGCTTGACGGGCTGGCTGGCGGCCCGGGTGCGGCTGCTGATGGCCGCTGACGTGAACCTGTTTGCCTACCACCTGCCGTTGGACGCCCACCCCGAACTGGGTAACAACGCGCAGCTCGGGCGGCGCCTGGGGCTGCTGGCCGACGCGCGTTTCGGCGAGCAGAACCTGGGCTTCATCGGCGCGGCGCCGCCGGCTGCCGGGTCGCTGCAGTCGCTGACCGCTACCGTGCAGCAGCAGTTGGCGCGCGCGCCCGTCGTGCTGCCCGGCGACGGCCGGCCGCTGCGCCGCGTGGCCTGGTGCACGGGCGGCGCCCAGGGCTACTTCGAAGCCGCCATCGCGGCGGGTGCCGACGCCTTTCTCACCGGTGAGATCTCCGAACCGCAGGCCCACCTGGCGCGCGAGACCGGGGTCGCTTTCCTGGCCTGCGGCCACCACGCCACCGAACGCTACGGTGCCCCGGCGGTGGCCGCGCACGTGGCGGCGCAATGTGGCCTGACGCACGCCCACATCGACATCGAGAACCCGGCATGAGCGACCCGCGCCAGCCCTTGCTGGTCACCATGGGCGACGCCGCCGGCATCGGCCCGGAAACCATCGTCAAGGCCTGGCTGCAGGACGGCTTGCGCGACGCCGTGGTCATCGGCGACCCTGCCGTCCTGCGCCGTGCGGGCAGCCCGCTGACCGCCGTCATCGAAACGCCGGCCGATGCGCTGCAGCTGCCACCTGGCTGCCTGCCCGTGCTGCTGCCGCCGGGCCTGCTGCCGGGTCTGGCCGCGCTGCCGCTGGGCGTCATCGACGGCCGCAACGGCGCCGCCGCCGCGCGCTGCATCGAACACGCCGTTCACCTGGTCCAGCGCGGGGAAGCGGCGGCCCTCGTCACCGCGCCCATCCACAAGGCAGCCTGGTCGGCCGCCGGTGTGCGCTACCCGGGCCACACCGAAATGCTGCAGGCGCTGGCGGCTGCCGTGGCACCGGGTGCGCCCCTGCCGGCGGTGCGCATGATGCTGGCCAACGAAGAATTGCGCGTCGTGCTGGTGACCATCCACACCTCGCTGCGCCTGGCCATCGACGGCGTCACCTTCGACGCCGTGCTGCAGACCCTGCGCATCGCCCACCGCGCCGCAGCGGCCTGGCAGGACGGCCCGCCGCGCATCGCGGTGGCCGGCCTGAACCCGCATGCCGGCGAGGGCGGCCTGTTCGGCGATGAAGAGATCCGGATCATCGGCCCGGCCGTGCAGGCGGCCGTGGCCGAAGGCATACAGGCCAGCGGCCCCTACGCGCCCGACACCGTTTTCATGCGCGCGCGGCGCGGCGAGTTCGATCTGGTGGTGGCCATGACCCACGACCACGGGCTGATCCCGGTGAAGTACCTGGGTGTGGAGCAGGGCGTCAACATCACGCTGGGCCTGCCCTTCGTGCGCACCAGCCCCGACCACGGCACGGCCTTCGATATCGCCGGCAAGGGCCTGGCCGATCCGTCCAGCCTGATCGCGGCGCTGCGCATGGCGCGCCGCCTGGTGGCCGCGGCCCATTGACCCCGCTGGCTGCCGCGGCACCGGCTGGGCCGCGTTGCTGGCTCGCCCCACCTTGGGGGGGTAGCCAAGGCTAGTGAGCTTGGGGGCTCAAGCCCGCCAGCTGCCGCCGCGCCCGGGCGGTGGCGCGTTCGACCAGGTAGCTGGTTTCGTAAGCCTTCAGGCGGCCGGCTTCGCACAGCCGGACCAGCATGCGCTGGGTCAGCGACACCGTCTTGCGGTGCTTGCCGCCGTGCGTGAAGATGAAGAAGCTGCGCGCCGCGCTGACGTGCGACAGGCGCACTTTCTGCCACTGCGCGCCGATGTGCATCTGGTAGGGGTAGCCGACCTGCACATGGTCGGCCAGCGCCCGGCCATCGGTGGGTTCGGCGGCTTCGCTGCTGTCAGGCAGGCCCGGCAGGCTGGGCGCCGATGCGATGGCGGCGGCGCTGTCCGGGTCGCTGTCGCCCCCGATCTCGATATCCATCGTGCCCGACCAGTCGATGGCCGATTCGGGCACCAGCCCCACGCGCTGCGCTTCCTCGGCGCTGAGCTGAGGCGCCGTTGCGCTGGCCGAGGGCGGCGGCGCGGCGGCCAGTTCGGCGCGCGAAGGCGGCGGTTTCAGCAGCGCGCCGTCGATCTGCCGCGCCATCAGGTTGATGTCCAGCGTGCGCCCGCCGGTCGACTTCAGGGCTTCGGCATGGCAGGGCATCAGCTGGCCGAAGAAGGTGCGGCGCTGGGCCTCGGGCCAGGCGATCAGGTTCATGCCCCCGCTCAAGGTCTGCATCAACTGGGGCAGTTCGGCCAGGAAGAGCTTGCGCTGCTGGGCGGTGGCCTTGGGCTGCACGCTCAGAAAGAGTTCGCGCCCGGCGTCGCGCAGGCGCTGGGCCAGCGGGCCGCCGGACCCGCCCTGCTCGGTCGCGCGCAACAGCACCTGGCTCCAGACGCCGGCCAGGAAATCACGCAGAAAGGGCGGTGCGTCCAGGTTCTTCAGCTCGCCGGCCAGGCGCTGGGCGTAGAGCTCGCGCAGGCGCTGCTGGTCTTCCTTTTCCGACAGCAGCGTGGCGGCATCGCGCTGGCCCTGGTCGTCGCCGTCCGCGCCCTCGGCGGTGTAGGCCTCCAGGGCGGCCAGCTTCTGCTCGTAGATGTCGATGCGGTCGAAGTCGCCTTCGGCCACTTCCTGCACCAGCGAACGCACCTTGTTCAGGAAATGCCGGGCGCCTTCGTCGTTGAAGTCCTCGAAGGCCGAGCCCAGCGACGCGATGCGGTTGATGAAGCGCCGCACCGGGTGCTTGCGCGACGAGAAGAAGGTCTTGTCGCCCAGCGCCGCACGCAGCACCGGCAACTGCAGCCGGGCGATCTGCCGCGCCAGCTGCGGCGGCACTTTCGGGTCGGCCAGGATCTGGTCGAACATGAAGCCGATGACGTCGATCACCATGTGGTCGAGCTCGCCGGTGGAGGCCCCGCGCAACTCATCCCGGTGGGCGCGGATGAGGTTGCGCGGCAGCGCAGCCTGCCGGCCTGCGTGGTCGCCCTCGTCGCCGTGGCCGCCGCCGTGGCCGTCGTCGTCGCCGCCGCCCGCTTCGCGGCTGCCCAGCACCGCGCCACCGCCATCGCCCTGGTTGAGGCGCCGGATCAGCGCCATCAGCACCGGGTCGAGATGCCCCAGCGCTGCGCCCCTGCGCGCGCCCCCGCCGCCCGCAGGGCCCGACAGGCCACCGTGCAGTGAAGACCCGTGGCCGCCGCGCTGGCCGTCAAAGCGGCTGTCCAGGCTGCCGCTGTGCACCGTGGTGGCGCCGGCGCGCCGGTGGCGTTCATCCGCGCCGGGCCCGCCGGCGGCCTCGGTGTCGGCGCCTTCCGGATGGCCGTCGCCACCGCCTGCGCCCGGGCCATGGCGCTGCACACGGTGGCGCACGGCCAGGCTTTGCGGCTGCACGCCGGCGTTGCGCAGGGCGGTCACGATGTCGGCATAGGCCGCGGGCAGCAGGCTGGCCATCGAACGGCCGAGCTCGGCGGACAGGACCTTGCGCACATCGTCGCGGTCCGACACCGCCGCGATGCCGCGGATCATGGCGTGGCCGATGAGGTCGGGGCGCAGCGGGTTGCGGTCGCGCTCGCCGCCCGCGTCGCCCAGGATGGCGCTGACGTAGGCCTCCAGTTCCCGCAGTTCCCATTCGCAGGCGTGGGCGATGTCCATGCCGAAACGCTCGGCCGAGATCTGCGCTTCCACTTCCTGGTCTTCGACCAGGCTCAGGCTGGCCCAGTCGGTGGGCGCCGGCGACGCCGCGGTGGCGGTGGCGCCATCGATGGGCGCTGCACGGCCGCTGGTGTCGCCCGCAGGGCGCGGTGTGATTTCCCGCAGCACGCGCTGGTCATGGGCGTCATTGAAGGTCAGCGCAAAGACGGCCGACTTGCGGTTCAGCTCGAACTGCGCACCCAGCAGGCCGTCGCGCTGGAAAGCATGGTTGGCCGCCAGCGCCGCCAGCCCCAGGCTCTCGACGGTGCGTTCAGCCGCCTCACGCGCGGCGAGCTTGAGGCGCTGGATGGCGCCTTCCAGCGCGGCAGGCAGGCGGTGGACGGGGTTCGGCTTCATGGGCAGGCGCAGGCCGACGACAGCGGCTCCCTAGTATGCAGCCTGTCCCGCCCGCCCAAGCCACGGACA
>Ga0136641_1000057_pt1 | contig 42525 bp, 57 predicted proteins | sample EliLak1302023Y_FD_115312 | JGI IMG/M metagenome (GOLD analysis project Ga0136641, IMG submission 115312) | Freshwater microbial communities from Elizabeth Lake, Yosemite National Park, California, USA - 13020-23Y | ecosystem: Environmental > Aquatic > Freshwater > Lake ...
AAGACTGGTCGTGAGAAGACTGTCCGTTACGGACAGAAGGGAGCTACGATCAAGCCGGGAACATCCAAGGGCGATAGCTATTGTGCGAGATCCGCTGGGCAGATGAAGAAGCATCCATCTGCCGCAAAGAATCCCAATAGCCCTCTTCGCCTTTCTCGTGCAAAATGGAAATGTTCAGGAACAAAGTCTCGTAAGAGTTAAAAATTTAGCGTCGGTCTGGTTGCACAAGCCCTCGTCCCGTTGTCATGTTCGGGGCGGGGGCTTAGTGTTTATGCCGCTTAACGGCGCATGAAAAAAGTTCTTGCAATAAATCTCGCACCTGAAAGTATTGATCTATCGGCACAACCTCCGATACAAAATGAAAGTAGAATACAAATGCAAAAATGAAGAATGCCAGCACGAGTTCAAAGTTGATTACTCAGGAGCAGACCCATGGGGAGGTGGAGAGATCACCCCAGACGTATGCGATAAATGCGGGGATGAAATTGACTTTGAAGAAATCGAAAACAATGCACTTCCAGATCCCGACTACTACAACGATCAAGACAGATAATATGAAAAACACCCACGCAGTCCTTCACGGCATCACGCCTCTTCTGCAAGTATGCATCAAGCAAGCAGATCGTCATGGACTCGACGAGATCCGTATATCCAAAACTCGTGCAAGGGAAATCCTTCATCTCGCACTTGCCGCAGAAAAAGAGCTTGAATCAAAATCAAAACAGCCCAATCATTTCAACCACCTAGATTCATTATTCTCACTATGAAAAACAAACACACACACATCCTGCTTAATAAGCTGGAGCCAACCATCCACGTTGCGATTAAATTCGCAAAGTGGGAAAAGCAAGACAAGATCACCATTGATCGTGAACAGGCGGAGGAGCTGATCAAGCTAATCAAGGCCGCCGACGAGGAGCTTGCCGAAGTACCAGCACTATGATCCTCGCAATTGCATTGGGAGCCATAACAATCTCAGGAGGGCTTATTGCCTTCTGTTTCCAGCTCCTTGAACATTCCAGAAAGCAAACGGAGAAAGCCATTTCCATATTCTACAGGGACAATCCTATGGAATGCGTGATGATGCTCAACTCTATTTCCCTCAAGGAAACCAAGAAGGAGATCGCAAACACCAAACACAAGATGCAACATGGATTCTGAGAACGACTACCTCCGAGATCGCAACCGAGATCTTCGCAACAGGGTGATGCACCTTGAAAGCGAGCTTGCCTTCCTCATTCACACCTTAGAGAATATCCAATCCTACAACACGCTAGGTAAGACAAAACAAATCGCAGACGAAATAACCCCAATACTAAAACGCCATGACCGATAAAGAGACATTGATACAAGATCTGGAACATCTAGAGAGAGAGGTGGATACACTAACCTGCGAGAAAGAAGCATTGATAGAACAACTAGAAAGCATTAAGAACCAAATCGAAGAAGCCCTAACCAAATACACAAAATGAGCATCATCATCCCATCCGGCATTGATCAAGAAGAAGTGAGAGTCCCTATGGAATTCCCACTACGAGCAGACGCAGATATTGTAATGGACAAGAACGGGAAGACCGTATTCACAATGGACTCCTCCATTGCAATCGGCGAGTCCATCAAGTTCACCAAGCTATTCGCAAAGGCTCCCGATATGTGGGAGCTTCTAGGCGACTGCTACGTTGCTCTAGCTATCGTTGCCCGGAACACGGAAGGCATCCAACATGGATTGCCCGACGAAGAAGACAAGGAGCATTGCCTCCTTTGCCGTCTCGAAGACCTCCTCCAATCCATTCAATGAAAAAGCCAAGGAGCATCAACTACGTTCCGCATAACAAGTTCGTTCATATCGACACCTCCAACGGAGAGGACTGGGACTCCTACATGGAGAATCTATCCCTCACCGTGAGTAAGGCTTGCGATAAGTTCTTCGAGAAGCGAGGCATTTTCTTCAATTTATCTTGGAACCCACCCAACACATTTAAACCAGAGGAGAAGAAATGAGTAATATGTATGGACAGGCAGGAAAGGGGGACACCCCCCGATCCTGCAACTCCAAATCCTTCTTGGACAACTACGATCAAATCAAGTGGCGTAAACTGCCCGACGACAGCGGAAACTGCCCGACGAAAAATGCCCGACGAAAAGAAGGGAAGCCGAAACCTCAAAGAATCTGCTACCGATCTGGACAAAGTAAGCGTTCGTGAGCAATCGTCTTACAAACAACATCGTGTGTAAATGTGAGTAATTGTGCGTAATTGTAAGACAAAGCATAAACGCCACTGAAATCTTCGGGAATTCTTGGCCATCATCCACAATGTGAGAGAATCAGAACGATTTTAACGCCCTCCTAGTGGCTCAAATTATGGCAAGAAAAATCCCCTAGGCTTTCACCTAGGGGATTCTTTCCTGCTCTGTGTTACTTCTTCACGTTATCCCTGTAGATAGTAACGCATCCTGCAATAATGAAAAGAGCTGGCATGGAATAGAGTAGACCAAGGAAGCACCACTTTAATGCGTTTATAATTTCAATGTCCATTGTGATTAATAGCAAACAGCAATCCCCCTATAATAGAAGGCATTCACATCCCCCCCCTCTGGTACATCTCCACGGCGTAGAATATACAAGGCACATCCCCTCGGATCAGTCTGTTGATAAAAGGAAAGGCCATCCTTCCCCCTCAACACTTCAGCAATCCTCCTCAATGCTCCCTTTTCCTTGTCTGGATACGCCACCCTTGAAACCTTTCCGTCCCTGTAATGCGTAACCATGAATGGCTTTCCCGTTGCTTCATCCCTTTCAATGCTCCAACTCGTTCCGTAGTCGTTACCATCTCCGCATTCTAATTCGTGCCACCTATGAAGGGTCATTTCTGCACGGCGCAACGTCTCGGTTTCTGAATAAGTGAATCCCAAGTTGGCGAACATTATGTAAAAGTCCGCAATTCTCATTTTTTTGGTGTATTTCATTATGTTATATGTTTAGTTATTTGCCTTGTTATTGTTGTATTCTTCCCAGCTAATTAGTCCCTTTAGGAACATGGATATGTTCCACCTCTCCAAGGGAGGCAGCCCCATTTCATTCCCTTTCTGACATAGCCAGAAAAAGGAGCGGTTTCTTGCCAGTTTTCTGGCGTAACTAATGTTGCCATTTAATAGGTTTTCTATGATGTTCATCAGTTCCAGATTAGGCAAAGGATGATGAATGCACAAAAGGCTGAACCGAATAGGAAGCCTAGGGTGTGAAAGATGATGTTTTTCATGTGTTGTTGTTGGTGATTTACTTTTTTGCTTTTTCCCATTTGTCTGCAATGCGACAAAGTAGATCTCTCAATCTGGCATCTTGATCTTGATTAACTTTTATCAAGCCTTCAATCTCTAAAATTATATTCATTATTTCTTTTTTAGTTTCCATTGTTTTAGGTGTTGGTGTTGGTGTTGGTTGCGGGGTGAATCAGGAAAGAAGCTCCACGACGATCATGGATCTGGATCCATGAAGTCGAACACGGATCTTGTAACCGTTTTCACGGACGTTGCGTACAAGCTCTGACAGAGCATCCTTAAAAGCGGCAGATGTAGTGCTTTTAAAAACCAACTCTTCGCCTTCGTGGAAATCCACGATGATCTTGGAAAGACCGCCCGCCCAATTCTTGCGTATCCGGCGTATTACATCCCGCACGTAAATCGGGAAAGCGTCAGTCGTCCACGTTTCTGCTTCTTCTTGCGTGAATGTTCGAAGGTTTTGTTCGGTTGTCATGGTGTCGTGTTGGTTGGTTGGTTGGTTGGTTCAATGGCATCATTGCCATCTGTGATAATCATGTCAGGAATGCTCACACCATCAACAAAATAAAGAAATAAATCTCCCCCCCCTTTTTTTTTTGCCTTGTCATTATCTCTAATTCTGATACAGAATCACCTGTCACAACTTTGTCACAGAATGTAATACAATGGGATCACGCATAGCAATAGACCGGGAACAAGTAAGAGCCACATATCTCGCCACCGGCTCTCTAAAAGAGGCGGCACAACTTCATGGCATCAAGTACGCCACCGTAAGACAATGGGCTAATCGTGATATGTGGGAGACATCAGGAACCATGACAAAGCTGATTAAAAAAGCTGATGCAATCCGAGAGATCAAAAGAGAAAAGGGACACAAGGATGCTGTCACTATTTGTCACACTTCGGATGCTTTAGCTGTTTCAATGGAGGAAAGTAAGAAGAGCTTCCATTCATCAATGGCGATCGGTCTAACGAATGCGGCATCATGTCTTACAGAGTTGGACAACCTGTCGGCGTTAGAAGCGTCTCGTAAAATGGTAGACCTTGCTAACGCTGGTAAGACAATCTTTGGTATCGGTAGTGACACGGATAAGCCAACGTTGTCACTCAATGTCTTACAGCTTGGCGTGGACGCTCTGTCTCTGGTACAGCCTACGAGGTAGGCGTTTGTCTTACGCTGTCCCCTCTCGTAAGGAATCCCTTTTTTCGCTGGAGGCCATGGACGCACACCACCCTAGGGGAGGGAAGGTTGTTCGGTCGTTTTACCGCAAAACCCCTCCACAATTTTTCCTAAAAAAGCCAGAGTGACAAATTTAGTTAGCTACCCCGCATGGACTTGAACCATGACGAACCGAGTCAAAGTCGGTTATGCTACCATTACATTACAGGGTATTTAGCTTTGCTATTTGCGTTTACGTTGTTTGGCTTCGCTTTGTTCCTTCCAATGAGCTTTACCATAGATTGTTTTACTAGCAAGCTCATAAGGGAGTTCTTGGATAAATAATTTAAGACGAAGGGAGTATTCTGGGTTTAGGAGTCTTACTAGGTGGGAGTATTCTTCTCCAGAGACGGCTAGTTTTTTAGCTTCTGCTAGTATGTAGAGTTGGTCTTGGTTGTATTGGTTGTAAGTCATATAGAGATATGTTTATGATTTGTACACGTTGTTGATGATATGTTTAAGAAATTGATATTTATGTATATGATAGGATAAGTACATAGAATGCCCTACCCTGTAGAGCATCACTTTCCCACGGGTTAAGAACGGCCTATGAACCCTAGTCTGAATAGGTTGACTAGAAAGAGATGAGATCCATGCGAGGAGGATCTCCATTATTAAAGAGGGACGGCGATAGTAAGTACCCCTCTTCTTACCTTGGGGAGTGGCCCGCCCGAAGCGATCTCCAGTCCTTACACCATCTACTAGTCTTGCTAGTGGATGTGGGTAGAATAGGATTGACTGAGGGAGGTGTCAAGAATAGTTTTTGGCGGTGAAGATTTTAGAGAATGGAATAGCCGTATTGGATGGGGATACTCATATATCCTCTTGGGTGGAAGCCGAGGGACGGCTAGATCATGATCGTTATGCTTTACCGATTATACTGGATCACATTAAGGAGGGAGATGTGGCGGTTGATGCGGGAGCCTTTATAGGCGACCACACGATTGCGTATTTGGAGAAGGTTGGGGAATCTGGTACGGTGATTGCATTTGAGCCTAATCCAAGGGCGTTTCAATGCCTTGTTCATAACTGCCCAAAAGCGAAGTCTTTCAACTATGGGCTTTGTAGCCACTCAGGAGAGGCTTTTCTTGAGTTATGTGATAATGTGGGGGCTAGTTCAATCGGAGCGTCTGGCGAGGCTATAAAGCTGATGTGCTTGGATGAATTGAATCTGGATAGGTTGGATTTTATTAAGTTGGATGTGGAGGGGTATGAGCTGAAGGCATTAATGGGAGCGGAGGGATTGATTGACACTCATAGGCCAAAGATGTGGATAGAGATTAACAGGTGGGCATTAGAGAAGCAGGATACAAGTCCTAGAGATGTTTTTAACTTCTTATTGGGCTATGGATATGAGATTGCTTCCTATCCAGATGCGGAGGGGATGCAATATGACATCCTTTGTTTGCCGAAATGACTTGTGATATTTTTTATCGCTCATATGTGGGCGATTTTCATTGGTTGGAATTGTCTTTGCTTTCGGTAAAGAAGTATGCTCATGGATTTAGAAAGGTTAGGGTGGCTGTTCCTGCCAATGATATTGGCCTCATGCCGAAGTGCGATGGGGAAATTCATCTGATTAGTCCAGAGCATAAGGATGGTTACATGGATCAACAGATTACAAAGCTCCATGCTGACGAGTTCTGTAACTCAGAATATGTGTTGCATATGGATTCAGATTGTATTTTGACGAAGGATGTGAGTCCTCTGGATTTGTTTTTGGATGGTAAGCCTGTACTACTCAGGGAGAAGTGCCAAAGTCCTTGGATGCATTATTCTGCAATAGACTTGGGGTGGTATGATGAATATGAGTATATGAGACGATTGCCTATTTGCTATCCTAGGTGGATGTATAAGCCGTTTAGGGAATTTATATTAAAGACTCATGGAATGAGCGTGGAGAAATATATTTGTAGTAGGAATGGTCATGAGTTTAGTGAGTTTAACAACTTTGGACAATGGGCTTACAAATATTATCAAGATGTTTTTACTTGGCTTGAGCCAAGAGAGTTCCCTGCTTTTTGCAAGCAGTATAGGAGTTGGGATGGATTAGATGACCAGAAGAGAGTGGAGATAGAGGGAATCCTTGCCAAGAAATAAAAAGAAGGGTAATTGTGAGGAATGCTGACTGCACAACCACACCCAGAAGGCGACGAAGTTGATATGATCAACAAGATCTTGGATCAAGTTAGGGGCATATTGTCGGAGCATTTTGATGCGGGAGTTTTGATGCTTTCTAAACAAAATGATGAGGGATTCACTTCTTATCATGGAACTCAATTTGGAAATAAGTTTGCAGTTAGTGGGATGGTGGAGGCTTATGTGAGTGGAGAGCTTGATGATCCAATTGCTGAAGTTGAGTTTGATAATGGAGATGAATAAAGTTGACTTAATAAAATTAGGGAAGTAGTTAGATAGGCTGATCATGGCTTCCCTATCCTTTTCTCAGGCTAAAATTTTATTGGCTCCATATATTACGAGTCAGGGTTATTCTGATCCAACGGTTGCTAGTGCAATTAATTTTGTAAACGAGAGGTTTATTACGAGCGGTCAATGGAGGGGGAATAGGTTTATTCATAGCTTTAGTGTTTACACAGGAAGCGACAACACTTATTATTTCGACACCGTTCCGGGGATTGAGAGTGTTTTGAAAGTGATGGCAATTGATCCTACTTATGACGCTGGAGAGATTGTAGAGATTAGTGGAGATTGGTATCCATTTAATGATGCTGGTATTGGATATATGCCAGCAAACTATACTGGAGATACTCAGGTGATTAGGCTTGGCCCCACCCCTGCTAGTCCATTGCCTTCAGGCAATACTTCAGAGACTCAGAGGTATAGGGTGGTTGGTCGAGTTCCAGAGAATCGTACCATGTATTGTTTGGTCAGAAGGGGATATGTGCCACTTGTAAATGATTCTGACCTTCTAATTCCGTCCAACAGGAATGCATATCGTTATGGAGTTCAGGCTTATAACTACGAGAACATTAATGAGCTTGAGAGGGCTAGTGTGTATTGGGATTTGGCTTATAAATGCTTGAATGACGAAACTTCTAGCTTTGAGGATGGAGAAGCCGCACAAGTAGATATTCAAACTAAGGCATTTAGCCCATCACTTATTCAAAACCTAATTTAATATGGCTAACAAGTTTTACGATTTTAACAAACCTGAAAAACCAGCTTCTGTGTTTGATAATACCAATATGAGAACAAAGTTTGCTACTGCAACCGCTGGTCTTTCTCCGATGGCAGATGACTACACTCCTCTGTTTAAAGATGTGTCTGAAGGAAAGTCTCCATTTGCTGATTTTCTAAGCAAGCCTATGGGGTTTTCTTCAGAGAATGCGATGCAAGCTGACAATGCTCAGAATGTTGCACAATCTAGTAAGTCTGAGTCTAGCAATCTAATGGATCTTCACAAATCCTTGCTTGATTTGGTTGGTGGAGGATTCAATGAAGAAGACTCTCTTGGTGGCAAATGGAAAATGAGTGCTGGAGGACTTCCCTATCACGTTTCATCTGTTTCACCAAGGGAGCATAGGGGGGTTGGAGGAGAGCTGATTCAAGACTTGCCAGAGGGAGCATCAAGGATTGAAGCATTTAAACAGAGTCAGATTGCAAGCCAAAAACAATCTGAAGCCGCCGCTTCCACTCCATCCGCATTTCAATCACAAGCTAACAGGCAAGCATTGATACAATCAAAAATGTCAACACTTCCGATGGGGGCTAGTGTTACGGAAACTCAATCACCAATGGGAACTCAGCGTACTGTTAACGGCCCTGCTGGATATGCAACAGCTTACAAACAAAGTAAGAAGCAAGGAGACTTAACTGCATAATTATGGCTGGAACACTTTCTGGAAGATCTTTAGTTTTTGATGTTGCTGGAGCAAGAAACCGTGGAGGTTCTTATGGTGGTTCCCCTTACGCCAATTCATTTCTTGAACAAACCCAGCAAAGAAAACAAGAGGGTTCTGAATTTAATCAAAGACTAGCAGTTATTAAAGAGCTTCTTGCCGTTGAGCGGGAAGAAAAGATGCAGGAGCATCAAAAGATTGTTGAGGCTCACCAGCTTGCAATGGAGCAACATCAAATGAGGATGGAGCAAGTTGCTATGGAGCGTGAGCGTATTAACGCAGAGAAGACTGAAAAGAAAGAAGCCGCTGACAATAAACGTGAGCTTATTGGTCTTCGCATCCAGAACGAACTTGATCCATCTGCCCTTAATTATACCCAGAAGAGGGCAGAGCTAATGAAAGACCCAGACGTGCTTTCAGCGATAACTGGGACTCAAGGAGCGGCTGTTTATAAGCTCCTTAAAGACTCTGACAAGGAGCATAAAGACCATGCTACTTACTGGCAGACTGTATTAAAGGATAACCATGTGCAGGGAGACTATCGTGATCCTAATGTGATTCCTCAAGATGAGGATGGAAAGCCAGTTTGGAATGATGATTTCCAAAAGCGTTTGCAACAAGGCAATCTTGATTTCCAAAGAGCGGAGGCACAGCGTCCCCTTTCATTTACTGAGAGGAAGCAGATGGATCAAGCTAATGAAGCTGATTGGAAGAGGTTTGCTGGAGATCTTCCATATTCGTACGCTCAAGCAACATTGAATTCCAAGAATCAAAAAGGAGTTACTGCCACCTCTGGATTTGTAAATCCAGACACAGGGGAGTTTAAGGCAGATCCACAGGGAGATAAGGTTGTTTATAAAGATGCAACAAAGAAGGGAGGATTCACCTCATCCCCAGTTGATAGAGACATTCACGAGCAATTCAACACCTCTATTCAGAGAACCAGAGGAAAAACTTCTGCAACTATGGAAGAGTTTGGAGTACAAGCAACTCCGGGCGTGATGAGCATTGAAAACCCAGTTCAACAAAAGGCTCCAGAAAAGAGCATTGATCTTGGATCTATTTCATTCGGTGTGGCTCCACAAGCAGGAATGAAGGTGGAAACAACAGGAAATGTACCACTTCCAACACAAGGATCTCAGGAGGAAACGGCTGGATCTACCAAACTAGCTCCAGAGGCAGTAATGGGAAATGAGATGATTCAATCTGCCGCCGCCGCTGGTGGACAGGCGGCTCCTTTTGCACAAACTTCAGCAGGACGGCCCAAGTCTTCTGAGGATGCGGTATCAAGTTCTAATTCCGAGGCTCCTACAGATTTAATTGTAAATGGCAAGAAGCAGAATCCTGAAATGTAAAGCATTGACTTTACAGCCGATTTATAAGATAAGATGCCATGCCTTTTGACTATAATGAGTTTTCCCAAGGCGTTGCACAAGCTAGGGAAGCTAAAGTAAGCGATGATGACATATTGTCCCACCTCGCATCTATTGACCAAGGTTTCAAGGATGCTAAAGAAAATGGATACAGCCTTAATGACATTGATTCTTTCCTAAAGGAAAAATACAAAACAAAAGGAGGTGACAAAAACGATGCATATCAAACAAGCCAAGATCAACAAGGGGGTAGCGGAGATAGCAATGAACAAGGGATGCAAACAATCCCCCTCAAAGCAATCTCTTCTCAAGGGGTACAAGCCAATGATCAACCCAGTTCCCAAGACCAGCAAGTCGTTCAGGGGAGCCAACAATCCAATCTAAATATTAAGACTGCCCTTACTGGCGATTCTCAATTTGGGATAGGAGGTGAACCACTTGAAAGACAAGAACAAATGTCAGTCGGCTCAGGATACAAAGGGCCGCAAGCCGAAGTCCAGCAAGCAATTCCAAGCGAAGGAAAAGCGGGGGAGCAAACAGAAGTAGCTCCCAAGCCAGCTCCGTTCCCCACCGTTCAATCCGAAGGGGATTCGCTAGGAATTCAGGCGGTTAAGTCACTTGGTACAGGAATAGCACAAGGACTAACCAAGTTTGAAAATATTGGGCTGGACAATTACAATACCCAATTTCAAGGAGCAATTGCTGGTGCAAAAGCGGCAGAGTATTTGTTTGGAAAAAATCCTTACACCGATGCTTTTATCAATGAAATTCCACTAGCAAAGAATATTAATATTGAGGCATCAAGAAGGCTTGAAGAATCACAAAAGGGAAGGGGTGGATTGCTTAATGGAATACTTTATCAGACTGGATCGTTAATTCCAGATATTCTTAGCCTTGTATTTCTTCCAAAGGCAAAGCCAGTACAATATTTAAAAGAAGGACTGATGGCTACTGGTGCTAAAGGACTTGCCGCAGACATTGGAGTTCTTGGAAAGAAGGCAATTAATGGTATGATTGATTTTGCTCCAGCATCAATTGCTTCAGCAAAAATGGAAATGGATAAATCTTTAAAAGAAGGCAAGGGGGACGTAGAATCTTTAACCACTTTTTACAAGACTCTTTTTGAATATGAAATTGTTGCGGCATTGCCATTGGGTGTAACATCAAGGCTTAATAATGTTTGGAAGCGTGGAGCAAGTAGGTTCCTGCAATCTTTTGGATTGGTTGCCGCCCAGCATGAAATTGCAACCACTCTTAATAATGCCATTTCTCAGCAACAGAAAAAGGCTCCAACACTTACTGAGAATTTATTGACTGGTAAATTTGGTCAGGCCGCAGAACAGTTGGCTGGTGCTATTCCAATGGCACTACTTGGTATTAAAGGTGGGCATGATGATTTTACTCCGGGTGTTGGAAAAGACAGAAAAGATCTAAAAGGAGTTACTGATATTCTCAACCAGCTTGGACTTCCAGAAACAGCCAAAACAATGGCTGAACCACCTCCAATTCCTCAACCTAAAGTTCCCAAATTTGCAAGCAGAGACACGATTATTTACAATGCCAACAAACGCTATGAGGAGCTAACCAAGAAACGAGACGCAGGAGAAGCATTTACAGATCAAGAAAAAGAAGAGCTTGCGGTACTTGAGAAAGTTCCAACAGTAGAAGAGCTTGCCTCTCACTATGGAATCACCATTCAAGAACCCAAAAAGAAACCAGCCAAGGCCAAAGCCGAGGTGCAACCTGAAAAACCAAGTGAAGAGCAAGTCAAAGAAACAAGTGGGGTATCTACTGAGCAAGGGAAGCCCTCTGTCGAAGCCCCAGAAGTCAAAACTCAAGAAGGAACTCCACAGCGGGAAGGTGAAGGTAAAGAAGAAGTAGTCAAAACTCCAGAGCAGAAAGCAGAAGAAATGACTTCTTTTGCTGAAGCATCCACGCCTGAAGAAGTTGATGCGTTCCTTGCAAAGAACGAAGAAGATGCAAAGTTAATTGCACAGACCAAGCAAAGGAATTCATTCTTGAGTCAGGCAAGAAAGCAAGCACTTGCTAGGAAGAAGGAAATCAAGTCAGAGGCTACAAAGAAAGCCAAGGAGGAAGCCTCAAAACCCAAGCCTTCTAAAGAGCCAGTTATGGAGGCTCCTGCACCAGAGCCAGAACCTATTCCAGAAGAAGCACCCAAGGAACAAGGAGAGCCTAAAGCTCGTAAGCCAAGGAAAGAAAAGCCATCTGAGCCTATGGGTACTCGTGTGCTATCAGCGGCTTTCCGTCCCAATAAAGGAAAAAACAAGGGCAAAGTTTTCTATGGAGCATCTCACAAACAGGCCATGCTCAAGTCTGGTATGTCTTGGATGGAAATTCAAAAAGATTACGCCCATCCAGAACAACGTGAAGGTTTGGAGTTTGGATACAAGACTGACACAAAACCATTTGTAAGCAGGGACAAGGGAGAGCAAGTTGCTAGACTTAGTGGACAGGCAGATGTTGAAAAGCTGGATGCAGATAAATCTCTTGGATACAAGATGCATAGCAATCATTTGTCTCTGGATGATCATCCTGAAACTGCTGGTCAGGGGCAAAAGTTTGGCCCCGGAGCAATGAAGAAAGCTGAGAAGGGCGTTCCATTTGGAGAAAAAGATCATAACGCAGATCTTGTTAAGTCTGCCCAGATTCATAAAGATCTAGCTAAAGGAGAATTTAAGGGTGGAGCCAATTACTCAACTTGGTCAAAAGCATTTGAGAAAGCGTTCCCAGATGCAAAGAATTACTCTGAAGATGAGCGATTCAACCTATTTAAGCAGGGAGAGTCTCTTGCGGCTCATAGTGAGTTCTTCAAGAAAGAACTAAATCAAGCTGTCAAGTTCCCTAAGATGTGGTCTGAAAAGTCCGTAAAAGACATCAAGAATGAATCCACAGATCGTAGCACTCAGGACATTCGTTTTACCAATAAGGCTATTGATGATGAGCGTGAGGCTCGTGGATTAGATCCCATTATGAAACAAGCCGCCATAGCCAGCGGAGAGCATTGGGAAGAGGCAATGGAGCAAATCAATAGCAGAGAAGGTTATGCCGCCGCATTTATTAATAGCTTGAAAAAGAATGTAAGGGTTTTATCTCCAGTTGAGACATCAATACTTCGACACTCAGTTGCAGAGGCAATGGCAAAGAGAGACACAGCGGCTGGAAAACTTAGCAGAGAGCCAGATTCCAGATTAGCAAAACGCTATACTAGGGAGTATGAAGATGCCCAGCGTGACTATGCAGAGCTGTCTGAACTTTATTCCAGATCCAATAGCGAGGCTGGAAGGACTTTGGGATTCCTTAGAATGCTCGTAAAGGCAGATTACTCGCTCCCAAGCCTAATCACCAAGGCTAGGGCAGGAAAACGCCGTGCAGGGAAAGCTGATGCAAATCTTAGCCCCGCGGAACGTGATGCACTTGCAAAGATCAGCGAAGACATTGAAAAAGCAGAAAAAGAATTTTATGATTCTTTAGAGGCTCAAAAGTTAAAAGAGAACAAACTTGGACTTATCCAGTACCTTGAGTTTTCAAGCAAGCTAATCTCCACTATTGAAGGAGAAAAAAGTGATGCCAAATCAGAGCTTAATCGCTATTCGGCAATGTTTAAGAATAGCAGACAAGACCCGATCAGCATGGGACTTGCAGTTAGGGGAATGGCTCGCAATCTTTCCCAGATTATGAAAACCAAGAATGAGGACACTATTCTTGACGCAGTACATGATCGTCTTTCCAACATTATGGGAGATACATGGGGTAAAGATCAGACTCTCGACATCCTGAATGGAAATGGAGTATTCTTCCACACTACGGAAGAGGGTGTAAAATATCCATTGAGGCAACTTAAAGAAAAATCTGATGCCTTTAACAAGCAATTTGCAAATGCTTTGAAGAAATCCCCAGCCAAGAGGGAATTTATCTTGTCCAAGATGCTGGAAAGGTTCAGCATTGAGGTTCATAACTTGGAAGCCCAAATAAATGGTCACATGGACGATGTATTGATTGATGCCGACCGAATCATAGGAGAACTAGACAATGACTTGCTTTCGTGCGAATAAGTTTGCCCAAAGGGACAAAGAAGAGCTAGAATCCGCCAAGAAAGAGATTGGCGAGCTTGGTGGCGATGCAGGGAAGCGTATTGGTGCGGCCCTTCGTGTAATGAAGACTGCCATTCAGCACGAGACAGAAAAGCTCAAATCATTGCAGGACGTTGCCCTTAAATCCCAGAAGAAAAAAGAATCATTCAGGGATAAGGTTACTGATAAAGAGATTTCAGCATCTAAAAAGCGTTTGGATTATTACAAGGCAAAGACAGAGGCAATGGAGTCCGTTAGGTCTATCCATGAAGAAACTAAAAAGGAAGAAGCCATACAACGCCAGATTGACGAAAAGACCGATAGGCTTGCTGGCATCCAAAAAGAACGTGGAGCTAGGGCTGATGTGGCTGTCGAGAAACGCACTCAGCTAAAAGCCAAACTTGAGGATATTAATAACCAGATTAAGAAAAAAGGCAAGATTGAGTCTTTGATGAAACAGAAGGCTGAAGTTGAGCGTCTTATCAAAGAGGGGCCAAAGGAAAAGGAAGCCAAACAAGTAAAGCCAGTTAGCCCTGAAGAATCCGCATTGATTAAAGAAATCTCAGATTTAAAGGCACAAGTTAAAGACACACCTTGGAAGCAGGAAGCCCTCAAGCAATCATCAATCAAGAACTATGCCGCTAGGCTGGATAGGTCTGCCGCTGAGTATGAGCGTAAGCTGGCTGAGAATGATTTCACTTCCAAACGCACTTATCGTGAGCAAATCAAGACTCCTGAGATTCTAGCAAAAGAGAAAAACCTTGATCGTTTGAAGAACGAGGCAAGAAAGGCAGTTGAAAAGATTGAGTTTGAGAACAAAACAAATGTCCAGAAAGCACTTGATTTTGTAACAGATTTAAAGCGTTTTAGCATTCTTTCAAGCCCAAAATCCCTTGGAAAACTTTTGTTTGCAAGCGGTGAAGTTGCTTTAGCAAGAGGATTTACAGAGGGTGCTGGATATGCACTTAGGTTTATACCAATTGTCTCAAGGATTGCAGACGTAGCTCCTATGGAGGGTGGTCGAGCAAGTGAAGTTGGAACAGATGTTGCAAATTATTACAGGGGACTTTTAAAAGGATTTACAAAAGAAGAATTCAAAAATATTTTCTCAGGAAAAGGATCATACCTTGATATTAAGTTTGGTAAAGATTCTGGAATACCAGACAGCATGATTCTAGGGTTTTTTGGAAGACTTCACGAATACATTAAAAATCCTACGCGTTTAGCCAACTATGAAATGGCATATCAGAGGTATTTGAACTGGGCAGAACGCCAGCCAGACACAGATATAAATTCTGATTCAGTAATTCAAAAAGCAGAGATTGAAGCATTTAAATATGCTAACAGATCCATTTTTAAAGAAGATAGAAATGTTGTACAAATTTATCAAAATGCAATATCTCAATTAGAGAAATCAGATGGGTTTAGCGGAAAGGCACTAGCATTTGTTGCAAAACAAACATTGCCAATTGTTCGTATTCCAACAAATATTATTGCTCAAACTTTTGAATATGCTTTTGGAACAATCCCTGCGGCAATTAAAATAACAAAAGCCGCAATTAAAGGAGTTGACACACTAAGCCCAGAAGAAGCCGATATTATTATGCGTCAGCTTAAAAACGGATCTGCTGGATTTGTAATGATGGCTGTTGGAGCTTTATTTGAGGATCAGATTGGTGGAGTTTATATTAGTGGAGAAGAAAAAGGAGATCAAGAATATGGAAGCATTGCTGGAATCCCTCGTGTGCTTCTTGAAAACCCATTATTTGCTTGTTTGCAACTTGGTGCTACTGCGTCTAGGTATTGGAAACGTCATGTTGAAGAACAAGCCCCTTGGTATGAAAATGGAGTAACTATAGCAAAGGGAGCCGCACTCGCATCTCTTGGAGTGGTTTCTGAATCTCCTTTTATTAAATCTGTAGAGGATTTTGAGAAGATTTATAAATCAAGGGAGCGTTTGTCAGAGACGGTAGCAGAAATTTATGCTCGCCCATTCATTCCAGCCGCACTTCAATATGTGGCTGATATGACAGATCTACAGCAACCAATTGACTGGAATAGCTGGCAAGATGTAACTTCAAATTTTATGTCTCCTAAACACAATGTAAGAAGCCCAGAAAATTTACTAGATGTATTTAAGCAGTCAATTCCTGTATTAAGAAAAGACGTACCACTACGATAATGGCAACTAAAAAAGCAGAAGGAACACCTCGCTTCCCACACCCACCCCTTGAAACAGGAGTGGCTCAGTATCCCACTCCCCTTGTACCCAATTACAATGATAAGACTGGTGGATGGAACCTTAATGAACAAGGACATATCATCCTTGTTGAGAAGGTTAGTATTGAGAAGGGTAGCTTTAATCCACAACCTTTAGATGGTTCAGTAACCTACACAGGAAGAGACGCAAATAAATGGCCTTCCACCCTGTATCTTGTAGCTGAAAAGCCAACACCAGATGGAGAATTTATTTATCGTTATTGGGCAAATGATAGATCACTTTCTTCACAGAATCTATGGAACTATGGAATTGAATATAGTTCTAATAATCCAGATTATCCAATCACATCAAGAACATATATTGTTCCACGATCTCAGTATTCACCTATTGGATTAGGGAATTCTGATCCTATTTTTGGAGGTAATCAAAAGATTGCACAACAAAAGATGCTGGAGCTTCCAGAAGATAACCCACTATATTCTCGTTATGTAGCCGTCCAAAGAGTTTATGAAAGCATTCCCGGCCCTTTAATTAGTGGCATCAACGCCTCTGCTGAGTTTGGCCCATCAAATATTACTAGCCAAGTAGTTACAGCTGGATCATCAGTTTCTGCTGATTTCAAGACTATAAAAGCAGAGGTAAGCCCTGTTGACTCTGTTAAATCTAATCTTCAAAAGGTTGAATACCAATCAGTAAATACTCTTACTGGCTATCAATACGACGAGTTCTTTGAAACTAATTTAACAATAACAAAAGAGTTAATTGATGTCACTACTGGTGCTTCGGGCCATAGCAATGGAATTTTAAGCTACAAGGACGATCCAGTTAACTACTATCAAAAGCAACGCACGATAGTAAGAACTTCTTCACTTCCTCCTACTAGGGTTGAGTACAAGACTGCTGGGTATTCCACTCCGCAACTTATTTTTGGATTGAATGTATCAAATGCAAGTTTGTCAACCTTTGATTATAGAATTGCAATTACGCCTAGGACTAGGGCGGCTCAATCAAGGCTTACAATGCAGAGGATAACCACATCATTTCAGTACGGCCCTCCATCTGCACCAAACCCAGAATCTCTTCTTTCTCCAGAATTAAAGAGAGTAGCATTTACTGGATATAATATCAATTTCGATTTAGGTGATGCTTTGTGTGATGAGCTTACTGCTATTGAAGGTCAAAGTTTGGTAAACGTGAACGATTTGATGTTGGCTGGATTTATTGCTGGAAACCAACAGTTATATGTTTATGAAAGTCTGCATATTCCAGCTACTTCAATTACGGCAACTCAATATAATAATAAATTAAACACTTGGCAAATCACATCTTACGAACAAGAATATTACAAAGCTGGCATTTGGGTTTCTAGGCAAGTTGAAACATATATTATCTAATGGAATACTACGAACAAAGTAATGCTCCGCAATATTCCCCAGCATTTACTGGAGATGGAGCTTCCTCGCAATCTACGTCTTCAAAAGCATCTGTAGTTCAAACTCCAGCAAGAGGAAGTGGATTCTGGGCATACTCAAAAGGACAGGGAGGGGGAGGAGGCGGCACAATTTACACATTGCAAATATGCGTTAACGGATCTCCAATGAGCCTTGACGTATATGCGGCTGGTCAACCTTATTGATTATGGCTCAAATTAATTTTATTCCACCTTTTTGTTTTGTACCAGTTGACCCTGATTTAGTGCCTCCTTTAGTGGGGTCTGGAACACATCATCCCCTTGGCTTAACTTTAAATGAACTATTTTATTTTGCGTTCAAGGTTAAATCCATATCAGTTAATGGATCAAGTATAGTTGGTGTTTCTACATCAATACTAAATGATTATAATGGAAATATTAATCCAATTGATCCAAAAGATAGTGCTGGAACATTTGGAACAAGCGAAACAATTTTTCAAAAATCTAATCCTGTTTCAGAGCTTGATCTTGTTTGCAATCTTCCATCCTATACCTATGTAGGAAATTGTAATATTTCAATAGATTTTAATTCAATATATATCTACAACGATCTTTATTATCCATATATTGTTATATCTTCTAAAACCCATACATCTTTATTTTCTGATATTTCTGGAGCAATTTCAGAAGTAAATCTATTTTACTACAAACCACCATTTATGAGTTGGCCTCCTATTTCTTATACAGATAATGGGTCTAATTTATCTATAGATTTATTTGGAACTAGTTCAAAAACAATTTCAATGTATTTAAGAGGATTTGATTTTTTTGTATATATTGATAGTGCTATTGGTAGGTTTGTTGGTTCTCCATATTGTGATTTCTTTTACGCATACGATGTTTCGCAATATTATGGAAAAGGATATTCATTTTCTGCAACAGGTCAAACCACTATTGATCTTAGAGTTGATTCAACTTGGCCTTATAATCCTTGACACAAGTTTTATCGTGCTATAGAAAGCACCCATTGAAATGATTGTAGCAATTTCCTATTACGATGGTGATGTTTTGCAGATGCGGCGTTGGGCATCTCATGTGGCGAAACTTGGATCTTATAAAAACCATAAGATTGTATTAGCTCCAGCCCACGGAGCAACCATAGACGGCATACAAGATGTGTTGTCACTTTGCTTTGGAGAGGTAATTGTGGAGCGTTGCCATCACACACAAACTGGGTGGCCTGTAAGTTGCAATCTGGCATTTGAGCAAGTTGCTTGGCTTGCATTTAGCAAACTAAAGGCTTCCTTCCTGTGGATGGAGCCAGATGCAGTCCCATTAAAGGCAAGCTGGATTGACGACATAGAGACCGCTTACAATTCCTGTGGAAAGCCATTCATGGGAGACTTTGTTCAGATCGCAGGAGTAATGCCAAATGGCGTGGATCACATGAGCGGGATTGCTGTGTATCATTGGAATATGCCAGCCCTTTCTCCTTCCATTTTTAACAACGTACAACTTGCTTGGGACATTGCATCAGCTCGTAATGTGGTGCATCAAATGGCTCGCACTAATCTTATTCATCACGATTGGGTTCCAGATAAGAAGTGGAGGCGTGATGTAGTAACTCCAGATTGCGTTAAAGAAGGGGCGGTGATATACCACCCTGACAAGAAAGGCGTTCTATTTAACGATAGTTTATCTCCGAATGGTACGCAGGGAGATCCTGCGGCGGGTGGCTCCTGTGAGAGCAAGCCTCATGAAACAAAGGAAACTAAACTTTCTCAAGGAACTCCAGAATCAGTAGATATGGCAATTAAAACTGCTATTGATGTGTTGTCGTTCCACTCAAACCTAGATGAAAAAAACAAAAAGAAAATTAGTAAATGGCTCATCGAAGCCAACCTCACCAAAGCCAAGAGTGCCGTCAAGCCTAGAAAGAAAGTTCGATCTTCTGTGGGCAAGCGTGGGAGGCCCAGAGCTGGAGGTGGAATACCGATTCCATCCGACTCGCAAGTGGAGGTCTGATTATGCTCACCATGAATCTCGCACTCTTATAGAGATTGAGGGTGGGGCTTGGGGTGGTCGTCATGCTAGAGGTGGAGGATTCCTTAAAGACGCTGAAAAGTATTGGGAGGCCGCAAAGCTAGGCTGGAGAGTAGTTCGATGGACAGCACCTCTTATTACGCAAGAAAACTGCGAGATATTAAAGGAAATGTTAAAAAAGCAATGGTACTCTAACGAATGAAATAGCACATTTATTAAGGAAGAAGTATTTTTCCTGTTGACCAATACATTGGTTTTATTGTAAGGCAAGGTTAGCTGAAACTGGCCTTGCCAGCGAAAGGATAGCCACCCTTCAAAATTGGGCGTAATTATGGAGCCTAGCCCGATCCAAAATTAAGTTAGATGTTACCAATTATGGCAATATCTAAATAACCCAAAAATTTAACCAATAATTTTATAAACTACTATGGCTATCGCCTGTTCCACAGTTAATGACCTTTTCCAGCGTGAAACTGGTCGCTTCAGCGTTGACATTCAGCAACGCTATCAAGTCGAGTCCCCTTGGGGCCGTCTAACCCGTGTTGGCAAGTTCCCCCTCGGAATGGGTACTTCGCTCAACGAAATCACAGTTGAGCGTGTTCTCTCTGGCTCTTTTGAGTCGGATTGGAGCTACGTCTCTACTTCTAATGGCACTTCCTCTTCTGGTTGCGTCCCTGCTACTAACGATCTCCAATTCGGCGAGAGCGTTCGTAACTGGAATCTCCAGACTAAGAGCTATCAGACCCCTTGCATTTGCTTGGACGATCTGAAGACCTCGTTCCAAATCGAGTCTCAGGTTTCCAAGACGGTTGAGCAACTCACACAGTTGACCAAGACGGTTCTAGATAACCGCCGCCGTCAGGAGTATCTCCGTTTGGTTCCTAAGATCCAATCTGGATACAACACCGAGTATAGCGGTGCGTTGAACACCGTTCCAGTCCCCACTACCCAGCTCTCACAGGATCAACTCGATGTTGTCCGTGTTCAGCTTATCCGTGATGGTGCTGGTCACAACCCACTCGGTCGTGAGAATGGTGCGGCAGTCCTCGGACTGATCACCAGCCCTGAGACGAGCCGTCAGCTCCTCCGCAACAATAGCGATCTCCGTCAGGATATTCGTTATGCGATGCCTTCGGAGCTTGTTCAGCCCCTTGGTGTGGATCGTAGCTTCGGTGGATACTATCACCTCGCAGATTTCGAGGTTCCTCGTTTCACCTACTCCAATGGCTCATATACTCAGATCTATCCATTCGTTCAGACCATCACCAATGGTCAGAGCGTTTGGACTCCGAACCCTGCGTACAATGTTGCTCCAATTGAAGCCGCATACATCTTCCACCCCGATGTGTATGAGGAAGCAGTCCAGCAAGTTGGGCCGAACATCCCCGGAGCCGCCTTTGAGGATTATCCGTATTACTACAGCGGTCAGTTTTTCTGGCTGAACATCCGTGATACGGTTAATAACCCTCTTGGCAAGATCGGGCGTTGGCTCGCAATCTTCCAGAGCGGAAGCCGTCCTCTCCAGCCTTGGTTGGGTCGTGTGATCCTGCACAAGCGTTGCCCTAACGACTTCGTTGCCGCCGCTTGCACGAACAGCTAATAGCTGATTAGTTAATCAAGAAAGCCCCGCTGGAGAAATCTAGTGGGGCTTTTCTTTTAATCAATTGACACTATTTTAGAAAAAAACTATTGTACCAACTATGTCTGCCGCCACATATAACATAACAGAGCTTGATGCTGGCTCTGATTATACGTTGAATTTGCAGTTAAAGGATTCTTCCAATAATCCTATAAATATTACTGGAGCAACAATATATTCCAACATCAGACAAGACTGGAATTATCCAGTTTGGAGAACTTTTATTGTTACTATTACAAATGCATCAAGCGGTGAATTTTCTTTGTTTCTAGCTGGAGCTTCTACTGATGGATTTACACCAGCACCTCAAAACTTGCCATACAAGTATGATGTGTTGTTAGTTAAAACAGACGGAACAAGAACTCGTGTTTTACAGGGAGACGTTAACATTTCTCCAGCCATAAGCCATGCCGTCTGATAATTTTGTAGTGGTGGTAAATCCACCAGCTAATGAAGATGTTATAGTAACCCCAGTAGCGAGTTATTCTGTAAATCTAAATCAATCACAAGGGCCAACAGGCCCAACTGGGCCACAGGGGCCTCAAGGAGTTCAAGGGCCAACAGGCCCAACTGGGCCTACAGGCCCACAAGGTCTTCAAGGACAGCCGGGTTTAACTGGTGCTACTGGAGCCACAGGGCAGACTGGCCCAACTGGAGCTACAGGAGCCACAGGCCCAACTGGAGCCACAGGATCTACAGGGCCTCAAGGCCAAACTGGCCCACAAGGAGCCTCTGGTACTGGCATTACTTTCAAAGGAACTGTCAGCACAAGCTCTTCATTGCCTTCTTCTGGAAACACTACTGGCGACGCATACATCACATCAGACACATCCCATCTTTGGATTTGGAGCGGTTCTGCTTGGGTTGATGGAGGTCAATTAAGAGGCCCAACTGGAGCTACAGGGCCTACTGGGGCTACTGGGGCTACTGGTGCAAAAGGAGATACTGGTGTTGCTGGCCCCACAGGCCCATCTGGTGCAACTGGCCCCAAAGGAGAAAAAGGAGACACAGGACTAACTGGCCCAACTGGCCCACAGGGAGCAACTGGCCCAACTGGCCCCAAAGGAAATAAAGGTGATACTGGTTCTCAAGGGCCAAGGGGATATACTGGAAATATTGGCCCTATTGGCCCTATTGGCCCAGTAGGCCAAAAGGGGAATCAAGGAGAAAAAGGTGATGCTGGAATGCAAGGAGCTACTGGCCCACAAGGATCTACTGGCCCTCAAGGTGCGACAGGCCCTGCTGGAGCTACTGGCCCACAAGGAAATGCTGGAACAGGAATTAGCTTTAAGGGGTCTGTAACAAATTCTGCATCCCTTCCTGCATCTGGCAACACTTTAGGTGATGCATATATTACAACAAACACTTCCCATTTGTGGATTTATGGATCTTCTGGATGGGTGGATGGAGGTGTTTTACAAGGGCCTACTGGGCCACAAGGGCCAAGAGGTGCAGATGGAAGCCAAGGCCCTGCTGGCCCTGCTGGCCCTACTGGCCCAAAAGGAGACACAGGACAAACAGGAGCAACTGGAACATTCAATGCTTCAGCACCAATTACAACCCCTCTCACATTTGTACATGGAAATAATGTAACTCAAGTTACTGGAGATGGAGTAAGGCAAATCAACTACGCAAACATTGGTTTGTCTTCTTCTCAGAATGTTGCAAATGCAAATCAATCAACTCCAACTTATTGGGGAGGAAGTGGGCCGTCAACAAACAATATTTATTCTGGGGATTATATACCTAGCCCTAATACTGGAAATATACATGATTATTATTTAGATTCAGTAACAGGAATAGTTTATCAGAAAACTTCATCTGGATGGTCTGCTCAAACACCAGATTCAAATAATGTTTATTCTATAACTGAATATGCCCCTGATGGTGCCACAACAACCAATTATTTATTTTCTGGAACAACATCTCCACATCTTGATGGATATCTTGGACATATTAGATATTATAATAATAAAACTAATCAATGGTATAATGCAGAAGGAGGTGGTCTTGAAACAATATTTACATTAGATAATTCTGCTGTATATCCACCAAATGTTGATCATGGGTTTGATGCTTATTTTGGAACACTTCCAAAATACTTTACTGGAACTGGATCTCATGATGGCGGCCCTCAGATAAGCGGCCCTCCCGGCCCTGCGGGAGCTAAAGGCCCACAAGGCCCCGCTGGCCCCGCTGGCCCCGCTGGAGGAAAAGATTATGCTTGGATTCAAGAGTCAGGCCCAACATTCCAATATGCACAACTTAAAGGAGATGGAGTGCTTTTCGACGACAATTCAAACAACCAAGGAGAATTGCATTCTACTTATTTGAATTTAAGAAATTCACTTCAAAATAATGTAATAACTCTTAATAATGATGCATCTCCTTATTTAATAATTCAGGAAAATTCAGTTCAAGTTTATATTCCTGTACCTATTGTAGATGGAAACCCAGTCAATGCAACTTGGAAGCAAATTAGTGTTTGTATCAATGGAACTCCAATGTCAATGCAAGTTTTGGCAACTGACCCATACTAATTATGACAATAGATGCTAGGCCACCAGCAAAACCAACAACTCCACCAGTCAAGAAATAAACCTCTTGACCGCAATGTAGCGATGTGTGAATAATCCCGATTATGGCTCTTATTTTTACCATTCCCAAAGATTATTCCGCTCCTGAAGGTGTTAAGGAGGGCAAAGAGTTTTCAGAAATTGCCACCTTCAAGTTTGACGGAAAAGACATGATGCTTCTTACCATCGGTCAGGACAAAACACCTATCCTTAATAAAGATGTTAAAGAGGAGAAGGCAGATAAGCCAAAGGGAGCAAAAGACGCAATCAAAGAACAGCTTGGTGCTATGGAAGACAAGAAGGGCAAGGCTTCGATGGAAGACACGGAAAGCCCTGAAGAGGACGCATCACCAGAAGAGGAGCAAGACTAATTTATGAGCCGCACATTTAACCCAGTAGCTTCTTCCACCCATGATGGGATGGACATCACCCTTTGCCGAATCCTAGAAGCCACAAGCGGAACTGGATACGACTACGCATTTTCTAACTATGTTGCCGCTGATAAGCCAGGTACTGTTGTTATCAGTCACAATGGAGTGATTGTGAGTACACTCACCCTCTCCTACGATGGGTCGAACAACCTCACCTCCATCGTCCGTAGCTAATGGCTATTACAGACGGCATTTTAGCTTATTGGAACCTTAATGATGATGGTTCTGGGGGGGTGTCGTTGCTGGATGCAACGGGGAATGGCAATACGCTTACAAATAATGGCTCGGTTGCATTAGGTGCTGGATTTATTGGTAATGGATCTGCTTCTTTTGATACGTATAACTATTTAAATTTGGGAAACTCGCTTCCATTCACAATTGGTGATTTTTCTGTTTCGTTGTGGGTTAATCCATTTGATACTGTTAATTATTTAAGTTTTTTTGGTACTGGCGGATTTGCTATTAATTCAAATGGAAAATCTGGTGGAATTGACGTAAATAATGCATCTGTTGGATCAGACATTTCAACAACTGGCAATCTTGCTGATGGAACGTGGTCGCATATTGCCGTAACTAATGACGCTGGTGTTACTTCTCTTTATGTAAATGGAATATTCCAAGCATCAACAGAGCAGGAAATGGCTATTGGAGCTAATTTAAAAATTGGTGGTGTCTTTGGAGAATCTTGGTATGGTCAAGTAGATGAAGTTGGTGTATGGAGCAGGGTATTATCTACTGTAGAAATAACTAGTTTGTACAATAATGGAATAGGAAAGACCTATCCATTTAATCAAAAACCATATTCACCGCTTTTCTACAACAACGCTCAAAACGATGGAGATTGGGGCAATATTCTAAATTGGTGGCAAGACGGTGGATTTACCATCCAAGCTACTGCGCTTCCTACTGCGACCAACCCAATTAATCTTTACAATGAGGTAACCCAAAACACACAGGGTGCAGATCAATGTTTCTGCTCTTCTGGAAATTTCTGGTCTGCAAACTTTGGAGCAGGACTCACGCTTCAAGCAACGGGTGTAGTCAATATGCAGGGAACCTCCCTGCTTGCTGGAACGACTACTGATGGCGTTTCCATGCACGATTCTTCGCAACTCACCTCAACTTCCATTATTGATGGAAATGTGGTGATGCGTGATAGCTCTAGAGCATTTGGTCATATTCTTGGTAATGCTGAAATCCACTACGATGGCGGGAATGGTCAGTATCCTATTGGTGGTCTAGTTGATGGAACTTTAACTTACCTTGGATGGCCTGCCATTAGCCCTCAATGGTTTAACGATCAAGTTTCCGGCGGGGCAGATGATGGAGATTTTTCTAACAAGGCAAACTGGTGGACTAATAATACCTATACAACTCGCCCAGTAAATGCAGAGGGGACTCAAGAGCTTCCCGATCCATCTACCAATGTGTTCATTGCTCCAAACAAAGCGATCTACGCAAACACGGGAACAGCCAATCCAGCTATTAATTCACTTACTGCCAATACAGCAGAGTTGGTAAACATCTCTCTAACTGTTTCCAACGGAGCTACATTCTCTGGATCAACATGGGGTATGTACCAAGCAACTCTGTACGGCAACGCAACTTTCAAATCGGGTTCTTACAATCAGTATGGTGTTATTCATGGAACAGCAACCTATGAAAGTGCCGCTGGATTGCAAGGAGCTTGGAATACCAATTCATTATCCAACATTAACATTGCTGGATCTTATGGGTCTTCTGGATTTGCCGTGAACATCTCTGGAGGAGGTGGTGGTTTTATTTCCCGCTTGCTTAACTTGCCTTGGTTTATTAAGTTATAAAATTATGATCGCACTAACTTCCCCTATTACAATTTCTCCTTCGCCTGTCAATGGAAAGGCAATTCAGCCAACTACGCTTACTAGCATTGATTACAGCGTGAGCTACGACAATAACCAGCAACAGGCCATTGCTCGTCTTAAAGGAGTTAATGTGAGCGTAGTTCTTTGGAATCAGCATACCACCCCTGCTTATTCCTCGGTTGGTCAGTTCTCGGATGCCGACACAGATGCTCGTCTATCCACTCTTCTCAATGTGAGCAAAGGAAATGCCGCTATTCAAGCCGCTATCCTAGCTCTGTATCCAGCCCCCGCTAAAGCGGTATAGCCATCATGCACCACCTTGATACTGCCGCTACAGGAGCCATAGGCTTTACTGCCCCTATTGCGGCGGCGGCTATCAGCCTAGATCCCATGCTCGACCTAGAGCTTCGGGTGGCAAGCATGGTGATTGGTATCTTGGTGGGACTAGCCTCTTTTGCGAAACTTGCGTATGACCTCTACGCAGATCACAAGAACAGGAATAAATGAAACTTGAGGAGAAGCAGTTTTGGGCAGGCGTGTTTACGCTTATCTTTATTGCGATTGTTATGGGTCTTTTGTGTGGATGTTCTCATCCTGCTTCACCAATTTCGGTGGATTCTTCGGTTGATCGTCTCTCTGCTATTCAAGGCAATCTTTCGGCAGTAGATGGGAAGGCAGTAGTGGTTGAGGAGTATTTGAAGAGCCACTAAAAATTAGGGCTTGCAAGTTGCAAGCTGGGTGCATAGGTTTTGGTTCTATGACAACCGAACAAACCAACGAGGTCGAATGGCGAGAGCTTAGCCCTGACGAGGTGATACAAGAGGGGGATGAGGTAATGGATCTTCAAAGTAATTGGAATCAAGCGGTAATTTCTATTGGACGCACACCTAGAAACAGATGCACGAAGGCACGCCGCCCGTTGCCCAATTCCCACGAATCTAGCAGGAGGAGAGAAACACACCAAGGCTAGACGCTGAAATCGAAGTCATTGACACGCCATCAACCTACTCTGTTACCGAAGCGAGACCCGCAACTGCGGATGCCATTTAGTTCCTACGCGACGAGATCCAGAAGCTAAAAAACAAATGAAAGCCACCCTTGAGTTTAACCTTCCAGAAGAGCGACAAGATCACCTAGATGCCATTAACGGAACCAGATGGAAAATCCTTCTCAGTGATTTTGAGCAGACTCTCCGCAATTATGTAAAATACGGACACCAGTTTGTAGATGTCGATGATTGCTTGATTAAACTCCGGGAAGAGTTGCATCAAGACATAGATGGCAAGGGATTGAGCTTATATTGGTGAACCAATACACGCCTTTAATTCTGGCGAATATGCCATAATTGCCAATCATCAACAGAAATTATTGTTTGCTTCACGCTACATAATCGCCGTTTATGTAAGCTATAGTTGACATTGCAGGGTTGTTTACGACGATTGACATCTGTCCCTTTTAGAAGGACAAGTTTTTAAGATTGTGTCCTGTTCATAAACACAATTTGTTCACGCAATTGTGAACGCTGTATTTATCATGAACGATAAATTGGGCAAGTGTATCGTTTGCATCGAGTTTAACTGAACCTCCTCCGACCATTTTAGGAGACAGGGCGGGCCTCTGCCCATGCAAGCTATCTCACGCCCTGTGTTTTTTCTTGTCAGTTGTAAAGAAATCCTTTATAACTGAATCATTGCCCCATCCCCTCTCCGTGATCGAAAGGTTGCGTGACGGACAAGGCAAGGGTTGCCGAACCCCTCACCAATGGACGCATTGGATCGGCTACATCTTCGCGGGGATCTTCGGTGAACCGCTGTGGAACTGTTAAGCAATCCTTAATGGTTCCCGCTTAATCGGGGGAGGCATTGAGGGGCGAAACTGGTGGGAATTGAAGCCCATCGGGATTAGTAGCGACCTGAACCTCCTCCGACCTTTATCACTTGAGTAGTATCCCTAAAGGTGGTATAAGGGGTTTTCCAATGAAACGCACCCTATTAGCCCTCATGCTACTCACCACCCCATCTATGGTGGCTACCACCATAACCAAGGCAGATATTATTGCCACAGTCGAGCATCAGAGGAAACTCGTTCACCAAGCACAGGCTGACGCTGACCTTGCAAAGAAGGAGCTTGTCGTAGTTCAAGACGCTATCAACGCACAGACTGCCAAGCTACACGACACGGAGAATCGCCTAGCAATCGTCTCTAAAGAGCGTGATTCAGCTTTGCATCATCTCAACCTACTTCTTTCCATCTGCTCCTCACTAGCTGGTGCTATCGGGTTTCTAGTAGCTATCCGCTTTGCTTCCTTCCTACCACCCAATTTGATTGCCTATGAGTTCCTTTTTGCAAGCGGTATGGGAATCGTCGTTGGAGGACTCGCATGGGCAATTCTCGGTCATCTGTAATCAAGGAGAAGCTGGAACAGCGACCGCTGGACAGCAAAAAGTGCCTCTATGCGATATTCGGCTCTGCCTGTGTCCTAATTGTTTTTGCTACTTCTGCGTTCCTAATTCTCAGCCACTCAGAACAGGCAAAGGAGATCGTGGAACTAGCCAATTTGGTTGTGATGTTCTTTGGTGCGGTTGTGACGACTCTAATCACAGGAACAGCCGCTATGGATTGGAAGGCAATGTCGGTTCTCCAGCATACGGACGATGACCAGAAGATAGACTCAAACGCTGAAGCTCCAGATGTGGAGGTGAATCAACGCAGTTACAAGTCTAGGTATTTCGATGACCGCTCTATTTAGGAACAAGGTTATACCATTTCTCTGGAATTGGGAGGGGACTACATTTGAGAATGATCCTGACGATCCCGGCGGTGCAACCAAATATGGAATAGACCAGCGTTCCCATCCTCATGTTGACATACGAAACCTAACAGAGAATGAGGCAATCAACATTTATTGGGGAGAGTGGGTCAATGACGGATGCGAGCATTTGCCAAGTCCTATTGATTGGTTGTTCTTTGATAGTTGTGTGAATTGTGGGATTGGAAGAGCATCAGCTTTTCTTAAAGACTCAAATAGAGATCCTAAAAAATTTCAAGATGAGCGTAGAGGCTTCTATAATCGACTTGCACAAGCGAAGCCGCATTTGGGTAAGTTCCTAAAAGGATGGTTGGCAAGAGTTGATGATCTGAGTAAACAGGTAGGTCTTGTTTGAAGCACCTTCGGTGGGAATTTTACTGACATCGGTTTTTGCGTCAAGCAAATAATAATTTTATTTTTTCTTGCCTATCAACGGCATTGGTATAAAAGTTCGTTGCATGGAAAACGCAGAAAACATTCATTACCACCACGAGTCATATTGCCGTAAGTGCAATGAGAAAGACAATGTGTACGAGAGGTTCCTTGAGCAGAAGCAGAGACTCGCTTCTATCATAGCCGCAGTAAATTGGGCTATCTCCGAGTATCCATCAGACAGGGCAAGCAAGTACCTTGATGTGGTTATGGAGAATATTTTTCAAAAATAAATCTCGACATCCATTCCATCCACCAATAAAACAACCATTGTTATGAAAAACACAACGCCAAAAACCAAAACCAAAACCAAAGCAACCAATCCAACCTCTGTTGATAAATACAGCAATCAATACATTGCAGTAGTAAAGAGTCTGGCAGAGATTCATGAGCAAATCGAAAACCATGCAGAAGTCATCAGCGACAATTCTGAAACAATCAACAACAACGCAGAAGTCCTTGAGCAAGCACGAAAGAATGCAAATGTTCTTGATGCAAAGGTCACTCTTGTCTTCTGGTTCTGTGGTATCACAACGGCGATTGCAACAGCTCTCGCAATCACCGCTCTTGTCTGTAAATGAGAGTGTCTCAACCTCCAGAGCCATTAACGCCCGAAGAGAAAGTTGAGCTATTGCTTGAAACATTAGAATCCCTGAGAACAACTCTAGACGAAGCAATTTCCTTTATCGACGATTCAATGATTGAAGCCGACGAGAGAGGATAACCAACCAAAATGAAAATGGAAACAACACCGCAACAGGAATATGCACAGGCACTAGTTGCCGCTATTGGGGAGCTATCCAATGTTCCTAAAACAGCATCTAATCCATACTTCAAGTCGAAGTATGCCCCACTAGATGCAATTGTAGAGTCTACCCGACCAGTCCTTGCCAAGCATGGTCTGGCTATTCAGCAACAGCCCCTTTTTATGGAGGGAACTGCTGGCGTGGAGACTACCATCCTTCACAAGTCTGGTCATAGCACTACCAGCACACTTCTTCTCCCCCTGAAGGATCAGTCCCCACAAGGAGTGGGATCTGCCATCACATACGCTCGCCGTTATGCCCTAGCCGCTGTGCTTGGACTAGCGACCGAGGAGGATGACGATGGTAATGTGGGGACTGGTCTTTCTAAGGCAGAAAAGATTCAGTCAAACATTGATTCCAGCCGTCCAGCAATTGCAAAGGCTATGGACAAGAATCCTGCCGTGAGGCCAGCAGGAAACGCTGTAGCTACTTGGAGGGGCGTATTGCCAACCCAAGCCAAGATTGCCGCACAGAGCAAGGAGGGATCAGCTAAGAAGTGGGTTCTTTACTCAGTCGAGTTTAACGACAACGGAAAGACGATTGAGGCTATGACCTTTGACGAGAAGTTGTTCAATTCAGCACTTGGGTTTGGCGAGAATGGAACCATCGTCGATGCAGGGGTTGCTCCGGGCAAGAAAGACCCTAGTAAGTGGGAGCTAGTTTCCCTATCTCCAAATGAAGCCTAAATCCAAGAAAAAGGGGGCGGTGAAAGCCGCTCCCTATATTGGGACAAAATATGAACGCTTTCTTGCAGTCTCCTGTTCTCACGGAAAATATGCTGACCCTAGTGCAGTATCTGCCGTACTTACCATGCGAGACAAATGGAAGCCGACAATATGTGTTCATCTGGGTGACTGGTGCGATACCACGGCCTTTCGGTCAGGTGCGGTTGGAAGTAGTGACGAATCAGAGCCAGTTGCCCCCGACATTGATGGAGGAATTGCTTTCCTTCGAGAGCTTAGACCAACTCATGTGCTGGATGGAAACCACGAAGACCGCATTCCCCGATTGCTTAATTCAAATAACGCACTCGTTGCCTATGCCGCACAGCAAGCCACAAACTTCATTGATGAATCGTTTGTCAAGATCGGTTGCCGAAGGATTCCTTATAGCGGGGTTTTTCAACGGCTTGTTGTGGGGGATGTTACATTCACTCATGGAACAATCTATAATGAAAATGCGGCTAGGGATATGGCAGAGATGTATGGAGGCAAGGTCATCTTTGGTCACACTCATAGATCGCAGATTGGGGAGGGACGCACATTCAAGGAAAGCACAGGATATTGCGTGGGTACGCTTACGAAGCGAGGTGAAATGGATTATGCAAAAGCAAGGAGGGCAACCCTCGGATGGAGGCAGGGAATAGTTTATGGAGAAATTGGGCCTAAAGACTCTGCCGTTTGGCTTATCACTCGTAGCGAATATCAAACAGAATGGAGGCTACCACTATGAGCGGAAATCAATGGGCAGATATTCTTGCAAGGAACAAGGTTGTTATTGAGGATGAAGTTCCTAAAGGGTTTTATCCAAGAGATGAATGGCAAAAAATTTGGAACGTAGAAACAACAGAAACATTAAAAAGACTTAGAAAGCTACTTGATACTGGAGTTGCTGAAACTAAAAAATTCAGAGTCCTTAGATCAAGTGGACAACTTTACCCAACACCACACTACAAACTAATAAAATGATTAAAGAAAACAACTCAGTTCAACCACCATACTACATTTGCAAAGATTACAGCGTGTTGGCAGGGCCTTATGACGTTAACTACCCACTACAGCAACAGATGCTGGACAACGTAGTTAATGACATGAAGCGTGGAAACATTGATTACCGACTCACCTCAAAGTTTGTTGAAGTAACAAACTCAAGGGGTGAAGTAACCAAGGTGAAGCGAGTCATGGTTGAACGTAGGGGAATGATTCTCTACAAGGTTGATTGATATGATTGATCTAACAATATCCCTATTAGCGGCATTTGCTATATGGGTTTATTTCAACACATTTACCCCACGATGAAATTCACAAAATGCGGAACCATAAATATTAAAGGATATGAATGGGAATATGGATTTGGTGACGCAGGAAAAACAAAAGGAATACCAGACGATGCCGCTTGTAGTTACAAACGTAGAAAAATCATCATCTCTCCCGAGTACACCAGATCCCTTATTGAGATCGTTTCGCATGAGGTCGCTCACGCCTACTTTCCCAAAGCAAAAGAGAAAACCATCTTGGAATTCGGAGATTGCGTGGAAGAAGTGTTCAGGGGCGTTACAAATCCTACCAGACGATGATGAAAATGAAATTCCTTGGCACGAAGAACAACCAGAAGAACTAAAATGAAAGCAATTGATAAATTTGAAAATTGGTACGGAACAGAGGGAATTCGCTATTATAGCAATAACCACGGAACAGCAAATGGTCATAAAGACTACATGATGGAAGCCTTTATGAACGGCTATAAGATGGGACTAGAACACGCAACTGACATATTGCTTGATCCCATGAACGCAAATATTATAGACGACGAATGAATTATCAAAAGCTAAAGGATGTCAGTCATGTGCCACCGGGGAGATTCTCCTTCACGGTTCCTGAGAATGGATTTAGGATAGAAGGCTACCTGTCTATTGAGGATCTCTTCAAAAAGGTGGAGGCACACTACAGGGATAACGACATTCCTTTGCCTTCTGATTGGAAAGACAGGGTGGAAAATCAGATCTGCATGAAGCTACCAGCAGGGTGGTGTACTTATGCAGGAGAACAGAATCTTGGGTTCCAGCCCAACCTATCTGCCGACACCATTCTAAAGGGAGTTAAATCCCTTGCGGCTATGGCTATGGCAGGGATTAAGGGAGAGGAAGTATGGGTGGATCAGAATGAGGCCAACAAAAGGGCTGAAATTTGCACTAGATGTTTTTATAATATGCCAGCCAATTTTTGCTCTGGATGTGGTGCTGGACAGGCAATTAGAGAGATGGTAAGCAAGGTAAAGGGAAGCAGGACAACGCCTTCTGATATTAACCTTAATAGCTGTGGGGTATGTGGATGCAAAAATGAAGCAATTGTCCATGTCAATCGAAATCTCTTGCTAACAGGAGAGAAAAGTGAGACAACTGCGAAGCGTCCAGATTGGTGCTGGGTTAAAAATCCAGACATAACAAACGCTGAATCACTACTTAAAATATGATTGATTACGGATTAATTGACCCCAATGTTGGCGAAAAACCACCTGAAACTCGTGTTCAGGATGCGGGGTCTGCCCGTAGTATGCTCTATACTCTGATCGACGATGATCAGATTGCCTCTTATCGCAGAAGCCAGATTCAGGGAATCATTGACGGAAACTCTCCTTATAACGATCAGCAACTGCGTGAGATGGGGCAGGGAGATCGCATTAACGTAAATTGGGGACACGCCGAGTCCAAGGTTGAGGCCGCTGTTATTCCTTACTTTGACATCCTCACTTCAGTTGCCAATTACGCAACAATCAAGACCCAATATGGAACAGACATGGGCAAACGTGAGGAATGGAGCCGAATCATCTCCGAAGAATTCCACAGACTTCTAGCTCGTACAAACCCCGGATTTCTAGCTCAACACCAGATCGCTCATAAGCAGTTGGTTATTCATGGTCAGGCTTGTATGTATTGGCCTGATGGTACTGATTTCAAGGCAAAGGCTATTGACCCTTGGAGCCTAGTTGTCCCAAAAGGAGCTGGAGTTGATCAAGATGATTGGGAGTTCTGTTATGTTTTGGATGAGATGTATTGCGAGGAACTTTATCGTTACATCAAGAATCCTGAAGCCGCCAAGCGTGGAGGATGGAATGTTGAAGAGTGCCAGCAAGCAATCATGGATGCTCGTGTGGATGAGCAGGATCAACGCCGTCCTTGGGAGTGGTATCAGAAAGAGCTAAAGCTAAATGCTTTGTATTACTCTTATGCGAAGAGCAAGATTATCAAGGTAGCTCATATGTTTGTTAAGGAATACGATGGTCGTGTTTCGCACTATGTTTTTGATCGTCTCAATGGAACAGAGTTCCTTTGTGAGATGCCAAGCCGATACAAAAAGTTTTCTAATGCTTTCACCGTCTATCTTAATGGAGTTGGAAATGGTTATTATCATGGCGTTAGAGGACTAGGACAGAAAGTTTACAAGTGGGCTGAAGCTATTAATCGTGTAAACAATGCTCTGATGGAGGGGGTTATTGTTGGATCTGCTGTGATGTTCCAGCCTAACTCTGCCGCTGATGCAGAGAAAATGAAGACGGTTCAGATTGGGCCTTATCGCATTCTTCCTCCGGGTCTTCAGCTAACTCAGGTTAATGTTGGGTCTAATCTTAGCTCTGCCATGCAAGTGGCTTCCATGTTCCAAGGACAGGAGGCCGATGAGATTGGTAGCTTCCTTCCCACGGTTAGCGGTGGCGGTGGACGAAAGAAAGGAAACAAGGAAGTTGAAATTGAAATTGGAGAGAAGAGTCGCCTTACAAATACTCGTGCTGAAATTTATCTTCAGGCTCTTGATATTCACTACAGGGAAGTCTATCGCAGGGCTTCCAATCCAAACATTCTTGCAGAAGATCAAGGAGGAAATGAAGCAATCGCTTTCCAAGATGCTTGCCTTAATCGTGGAGTTCCTGCTGGTGCATTGCTTGACATTGAGTCTGTTAAAGCCACCCGATCTATTGGACAAGGTTCCTCTGCCGCTCGTATGCAAGCTATGGAGCTTATTAGCGAGTATCTCCCTCAACTCCCAGAGTCCAATCGGAAACGAGTTATTAATGCCAATATAGCGGCAATTGCGGGACAAACTGGAGTTGAGACTTTCGGAATACCAGAAGAGAGCAAGCCAGATGGCAATGATCTTTCGATCTCCTCCCTTGAGAATAATGCGTTCCAAAGTGGTGGTCAGGTTATTATTGACCCAGACCAGAATCACTTTGTCCACCTTACTGTTCACCTTCAGTTTGCTGGTAGCTTGGTTGAGGGCATTCAGGATCAGAAAGCAGATCCTCGCATGGTTGCAACAGTAATGCAGTCTGCCATTCCCCACATTCTCACCCATCTCAAATACCTTGAGGAAGACCCTACTCGTCAGGATCAGTTTGAAAATCTCAACGAGCAGACTTCTGAGCTGATGAAGATTGCCGATCAGATCAATGCAATGGCTAAACAAATGCAAGAGCAAGAGATGGCTCAACAGCAACAGCAAGCTGGTCAATCACCTCAAGATCCTAAAACCATGGTTGCCATGAATAAGATTCAACTTGACCGCATGAAGTTGCAGAATGACATGGCTATCAAATCCGCAAAGGCTCAGCACCAGATGGAGCTTCAGGATAAAAAGACTTCACAGCGTCTAATGGTAGATCGCTTGAAGGTTGCCTCCAAATACGGTGGCATCCAACCCTAAAAAACAAAATAATGGAAACTCACCCCTTTGATGCGGGTAAGGCAGAAGCAATTGAAGTGATCGTAGCACTAATCTATGATCGCTACATTTATCACCGCACCTTTCATGGAAAGGATTCGGATCTAGCGTTAGCACATAAACTATTAATTCAAACCATCCGAGATCAGCAAGCTAGGGAAATGGGAGTATATGACGAAGCGTAGTTGTTTGGTAATTGATCACGGATTGTTCACGGCATTTGCTGAGAGACTTGCCGAGGATTTTGACGTAAAGTACTTTGTTCCATTCTCAGATAGAGCATTCCCCACCCTTGGCCCTGCATTAGTTGGTACTGGAATGAGGGGAGTTGAGCGTGTCAATAACTGGGAGATGTACAAGGATGAAGTAGATTTCATCGTGTTCCCCGATGTGGGGTTTATGAATCTTGCCGAGTTACTCAAGTCTGAAGGAAAGAAAGTATGGGCGGCTGGATTCGGAGAGAAGCTGGAGATTCAGCGTTGGAGAGCCAAGGAGACAATGAAGGAGCTAGGGCTTCCTGTTGGAAAGTGTGCCTTGGTTACTGGTATGGAGGAGCTTCGTGATTACATCCGTAATAACGAGGAAGTCTATGTAAAAATATCTGGCTTCCGAGGACTGGCAGAAACATTTGAAGCCAAAACCTATGACATTGTTAAGCCTCGCTTGGATCAGCTAGAGGTTGATCTTGGCTGTGCCGCATCCATCATGTCATTCGTTGTAGAGCATAGGGTGGATAGCGTTGTTGAGGCTGGGTACGATGGATATTGCATCAATGGCAAATTCCCGTCTTCTTGCCTTACTGGCGTGGAAGTTAAGGACAGGGGATACCTTGGGGCGGTTAGGGAGTATGATGAGTTGTCTGAACCAGTTAGGATGGTTAATGAAAAGCTCGCACCATTCCTTGAAGAAAGCGGGTATTGCCAATTTTTCAGTACCGAGATACGAGTGACTGATGAAGGAACTCCTTATCTTATTGACCTCACTACTCGTTGCCCTGCACCTCCTTCAGCTTTGCTATGGGAGATGATTGAGAACATTGGAGAGATAGTGGAAGCGGGGGCAAACGGAGATCTTGTAGATCCTATATGGAGGGCTAAATACGGAGCATTGGCTATCATTAGTTCCGATTTTGCCGCTGAAAAGAATTGCCCCGTGGAGTGTGATGAGTCTGTTCGTCAATGGATCAAGTGGCGTAATTATGCAAACATTGAGGGGCAGGATTGGATCATCAATCATCAAGGAATCAATATGCCTGAAATTGGTGATTGCATTGGCATTGGAGATACTGTAGAAGAGGCTATCGAAGCCTGTAAGGAACACGCAGAAAAAGTGGGCGGTCTTAACGTGAAAGTCCACATTGATGCTGTTACTGAGGCACTAGATGAAATCCACAACGCCGAGGAAAATAACATCATTTTCTCCGACGATGAAATGCCAGAACAAAAAGACCTACTATGACATACACAGATTGGAGGGCTGATTCAGCCCTTGCGTCGGAACTCAAGAAGATCCTAGATCTTCCTATTATGAAACAAGCCTTGTCCGTTGTGGACGGGCTAACAGCCGCCAAGACTATTGGTGGGACACCACAACTATACAGCACGAATAACGCTCACATCCTTTTTGGATTTGATGCTGGTCGTGCGTCCATCATTGCTGATCTTCACGGATTGTCAGTCACGCCAGATGAAATCCAAGAAGTTAACCCATCATATCAAGGAGAATTTTAACAACACACCAATATGTCAGAACCAACAACAACACCCGCAGACCCCATCATTGCCACCACTCCAGAGCCAGTATCTGAGACGTTTGAGCAAGTACTAAGCCGTCAAATCAATCAAAAGCCAAAGATTGATAGGGTGGACTACGCCGCACTTGAGAGCGGAGAGAAGATCCCTGCCTCCCTTGAGGAAGTTACCAGCATGGAGTCTGATGAGTTCCTTAAACATCTGGACAACGTGGACAAGGTTGAGGAACCCAAAAAGGAAAAGAAGACCAAGGAAAAAGTTGAGGACAAGTCAACTGATAGCTTTGACCTTTCTGACCTAGACCTCACCAAAGACCCAGAGCCTATCGAGGCTCCAAAGACCAAGAAATCCAAGGAGGAGAACATTGCCGAGCTTCGTCGCAAGGCAGAGTCCTACGAGGAGAGCTTGAAGGCTAAAGACTCAGAGGTTGCCACCTATCGTGAGAAGCTGGAGAAAATGGAGGCAGAGCTAGAGCGTACTGCATTTGAGCGTTCTCCTAAGTTCAAGGAGAAGTATGAACAGCCTTACAGCGAGGCAATTGAAAAGGCTTCGGTGTTTGCCAAAGAGATTGGGGACGATCAATCTATTGCTGAAAAAGCACTGGCACTCAAAGGAAAGGAGCGTATTGAGTTCATCGACGAGTCATTCGGAGGTGGAGCCGCCGCCGCCCAGTTCCTCAACCTTATCAACGATGCTGATGGAAAGCGTGGAAACCTTGAGGGGGCTTTGCAGAATTATCGCCAAACCCATCAAGACCTTCAGGTAGAGGAAGAGAAGAGCAATCAAGAATTTATTAACAACGTAAATAAGAACTTTGATCGCATCTCTTCCCACCTAGCTACCAAGAACGAGTTGTTCCGTATGATTGGCGACGATGCACATGATAGTGCAGTTAAGGCTCGTGTAGAGGCCGCTAAATCCATCATGCTTGGTACTGCCAGTCAGAATGACATGGCATTAGCTCCTTTCCTAGCTGTCGCCGCAAAGGATGCAATTGAGAAGCTGGCAAAAACAGAGGCCGAGCTTGCAAAGTATAAAAACAGAGCCAAGGAAGATGCTTCCGTTCAGGCAAGGATTAGCCGCTCTTCCTCCGATGAGGAGACGACGAGCAAAGGCACTCCTAAGTCTGGGATTCAATCCATCATGGCTCAGTTGAAATCTTTGTAATCCTTGAAACTCCAGACCTACGGGCTGGATCTCAGTAAGTTTCCTTCCATCACGCAACTTGAAATAGAGTTGCTGATGGTGGGGGCTAAAGACCCATCCACATATAGCGGCCTGTCCAGAGGCCAGCATATCAAGCATTGTATTGCAATGCTGTGGCCTGACGTAATTAGGTCTTGGAACGATTGGAATGAATTAGCATTATGGGCTTGGACATCGTATGACGAGATAGGAGTTACTGGATGTGCCGCCGCTGGAAAGACGTTCACGTTCACTCTCTTGTCTCTGGTAGAGTATTTGGCAAAGCCTATGGCTACTCGTGTTGCATTAACGAGTACAACTGTTCCTTCCCTCCGGGGTCGTATCTGGTCTGAAATGATGCGGTTTGTTCGTCCCGCCGTTCCGTTGTTTGGCCTCAATGTGGTGGACTCCCAAACCAAGATCCAGTTTCAGAGAGGAGATGATAGGAGTAGTATCATTGCCCTCGCAGTCGACTCAGGAGCTGTTGAACAGGCCGTAGGTAAATTACAGGGTGTTCACTTGCCCAGAATGGTGATCATGGTTGACGAGGCGGCTCAAACCAATCCTGCTGTGTATTCAGCTAGGGCTAACCTTGAAGTGGGTACGGACTTCTATCACTTCATTGCAATTGCTAACGCATCATCCATGTATGACCCACACGGATTGTTCTGCGAGCCTCGCATGGGGTGGGGTAGTATTGGAGATGATGATGAGCATTGGGAAACAAAGAGTGGTATCTGCGTTAGGTTTGATGGACTGAAATCTCCAAACATTAAGGCTGGAAAAACCATCTATCCATATTTGTTTGGTCAGGAGAACGTGGATACCATCAAGAAGAATTTTGGTGAGGGTAGCCTTGAGTGGAACTCGTATTGCAGGGGAATGTGGAGCAAGAGCGGGGCTAGGAACACGATACTTGATTCTGCAACAATTCAGGAAGGAGGGGCAAGAGAGACTACGCTATGGTCTGGAGGAGGAGTGAAGACCATTGCCGCACTTGATCCAGCTTTTACTACCGATGGTGATGATTGCATCTTGCGATTTGCTAAAGTGGGAACAGCTACGGATGGACAGCTTACCATGCTCCTCACCGAGACAGTTAGGATTCATCTTCAGGAAAGCCCAGACTATCCTTTATTCTACCAAGTGGCAGACAAGACGATTGAGCTTCTGAATAAACATAACGTGAGGCCAGAAGACTTTGCTCTAGATGCAACTGGAGGCGGTGCTGGCATTGCCGACATCATCCAGCAACGATGGAAGAACGGATTCATTAGGGTGAGCTTTGGTGGATCCGCAACAGACTCTCCAATTAGCCCAGAGGACATACGCCCTGCAAAACAAGTCTATGCGAATAGAGTGACCCAACTATGGGGACAGATCAAAGTTATCGTAATGGCTGGAAGGCTTCGTGGGCTTGACGATCAAACCGCTAGGGAGCTTTGTGCTAGAATCTATTCCCTCAAGAACGAACGCACATTGTTGGAGAGTAAAAAAGATTTGAAGAAGAGAACCAAGGGGAACTCCCCCGACAGGGCAGATGCACTTGCCTTGCTTTGTGAAATATTTGTAACGCAGAATGGTCTGGGAAACGCCACAGGATCTAGCGGAATGACCGATGATGATTGGGACGATTTTATTCTGGACAACGAATTGGAAGCCTCCTATGACTGAGGAATGGAAAAAATAAAACTGGTGCGTAATGCACCTCATCAAAAATACCTTCTCTCTAATGGAACCCAAGTTCCCGGCGGTAGCACTATATGCAAGATAGGAGATGATCCTTCAGCACTTATTCATTGGGCTTGGAACCTAGGAAGGGAGGGGAAAGACTACAAAAAGGAGCGAGACAAAGCCGCTGATGTTGGAACCATAGCCCACTTCATGATCGAGTGTATGCTCAACAACCAAGTGGCAGATCTTTCAGACTACACCCAAGAGGAATGCGACAAGGCTCTTGTTTGCTATGGAAAGTTTCTTGACTGGTGGGATGAACAACACTTGGAGAAAGTGGCAACCGAGATACAAATTGTCCATAATGCCATGCGTTATGGAGGAACTATTGATCTTATTGCCAAGCGAAAGAATGGGGATCATGTGCTTCTTGACTTTAAGACCAGCAAGAAAATCAGCGACTCATATTGGAGGCAATGCGCTGGGTATGCACAACTTTGGAATTGTACTCAAGACTTATCAATAACTGACCATGCCATCGTCCGCATTGGTAAGCAGGACGAAGGTGACTTTGAAGTTGTATGGAAAAGCGACTTATCAAAGGAGTGGTTTGTATTCCAGAAACAAGTTGATCTCTACTGGGCATTACAGGCCGCTAAACCAGAACCAAAACGCAGACTTTAATTTAACATGACAACCAACACACCAAAATCAGAACAGGCAGAGAAGGCATTCCTTTCCTGCTTACTACAGAACTCATCCATCTTGAACGAGGCTTGCGATCATGCATCATCCAAGCTCTTCTTTCACCCTGCACACAAGCGGATCTTTGACGCAGTATTGGATCTATGGCGAGAGGGAAAGGATTGTGATCTAATCACGGTCACAGACCACATGAATACTTGTGGGACTTTGGAGGATTCTGGAGGAGCCGCATTTATCTCCGAGTGCTTTATCTCTCCATCAGTCACTAGCAACTGGAGAGAATATCTTGACATCCTTCGACACAAGCACACAGCACGTCTTGCGATCTCTGCCGCCGAGAAGATTATAGCTTCAGCTCAAAATCCAGCAGAGGCAGGAGATCTTTCCGAGACCGTGCAGAAGGCTCTTGTAGCAGTAGCCGCTGACGCAGAGAGCAAGGGACGCATTGAGTCCGTAGGAGAAGTGGCTCACAATCGCCTATCTGCCTACGAGGAGATGGTGAAGAACAGGGGCAAGCTGATCGGTATCACGACTGGATTCAAGCCTTTGGACGACATCACATCTGGCTTCCGTCCGGGGCAAGTCGTTGTGATTGGAGCCGCCACAAAGGGAGGCAAGACATCCCTAGCTTTGAACATGGCTATGCGTACTGCAAATGCAGGAAATGCTGTCGGAATTATCTCTCTTGAGATGGGAAGCGGAGAACTACTCGACCGCCTCATAGCTTCTTTCTCTGGGGCAGACATCAGCCAGCTTTCCAAAGATCCTACCAAGGCTCTCATGGACAAGATCCGATGGGGAATTTCCCAAGTGAGTAAACTTCCAATATATATAAGGGATGAGTCCAGCATAAACCCACTTCAACTCAGGGCGGCGGCTCGACGCATGGCGGCTGTGCATCAAATCAAGTTACTAGTAGTAGACTACATCCAGCTCATTGAGCCGTTAAACCGCAAGGAGAGCAGGGAGCAACAAGTGGCTGAGTCATCTCGCACGATCAAGATCCTAGCCAAGGAGCTTGGCATCCCAATCATTGCCCTCACCCAACTCAATGCAGATGGGGCATCTCGTGAGTCAAGGGGAATCGAAAATGATTGCGATATGTTTTTGAAGATCCAGAGGGATGAGGAAACGCCAACCGATTGGTGGTTAAATATCGCCTTGTCCCGTGCTACATCAACAGGCAGAATACCCCTCTCGTTCAGATCTGAGTTCCTACGATTTGATGAGCGAGATTAACAACAAACAACAATGCAATACGATAACGAAAAACGCTTCGTCCTTTTCACAAAGGACAATGCAAACCCGAAAGCCCCCAACTATTCTGGAACCATCACCCTTGATGGAAAGGAATGGGAGATGAGTGCTTGGAACAAGACTGGAAAGAATGGAAACAATTTCATTTCTGGGTCTATCAAGGAACCATACAAGAAAAACGTGGACAGCCACAATAAGGCCAAGTCAAACGGATACGCACCTCAACGCAAAGACGAGGACATCCCATTTTAATATGCCTACTAAAAAAGGATTGTACGACAACATCCACGCCAAGCAGAAGCGTATTGCATCTGGTAGCGGGGAGCGAATGAAGAAGTCTGGAGAGAAGGGGAGACCAACTGCCAAGGCTTTCAAAGACGCAAAGAAAACCGCAAAGAAGAAATAAAATGGAAAAGAAATTCTCAAAAAAAGTAACCAACCCAAAGACTGGTCGTGAGAAGACTGTCCGTTACGGACAGAAGGG
>Ga0136641_1000059_pt1 | contig 42363 bp, 57 predicted proteins | sample EliLak1302023Y_FD_115312 | JGI IMG/M metagenome (GOLD analysis project Ga0136641, IMG submission 115312) | Freshwater microbial communities from Elizabeth Lake, Yosemite National Park, California, USA - 13020-23Y | ecosystem: Environmental > Aquatic > Freshwater > Lake ...
TCAATACGGGCTTCAACAAGCACAAACCGGAGCAGAAGCTCAGAAGTCTGTTGCGCAAACGCAAGCAGGTGCTCAACTAGGAACCGCTCAGATCTCGGGTCAATACGGACTTCAGCAAGCACAAACCGGAGCAGAAGCTCAGAAGTCTGTTGCGCAAACGCAAGCAGGCGCTCAAGTTGAAAGTACCCGAATGGCGGGTCAATACGGACTTCAGCAAGCACAGACAGGAGCAGAAGCACAAAAGTCCGTTGCACAAACTTCTGCTGGAGCCCAAACGCAAGTTGCGCAGACTCAAGCAGGTGCCCAAGTGGAAAGCACCCGTATGGCAGGTCAATATGGGCTGGCCCAAGCCCAAACCGGAGCGGAAGCACAAAAAACAGTGGCGCAAACCGAAGCAGGTGCGCAAACACAGGTTGCTAGCACTCAAGCAGGTGCCCAAAAAGATGTTGCAAGTATCCAAGGTGGGTATGGCCTGCAACAAACCCAAACACAGTCCGAAGCACAGAAGGCTATTGCGGAAACAACAGGAAAATATGGTGTTGAACAGACCCGCATGGCTGGGCAGTATGGTGTAGCCCAGACGGCAGAGGCCGGGACACAGCAGCGCCTCACGCAACAGCAGCAACTAGACTATGATAAATACAAATCGCAACGTGATTATCAGTGGTCCCAGCGAGCCTACAAAGCGTAACTACCTGGTTAGACCGTCTCAGTGATAAGGACCGGGAATCATTTTTTGCTTTTTGTAAACAAATAAGCTCCCCAATACAAATGTACCTGTACGCCCGCTTCCTTGGGTTTGCAGGTACGATTGTGGAGTGCCACGACTGGGCAAAAGAAAATTACAAAAAACGCAATTTTGCCGCCATCATGGAGGAAGAAATTGACTCCATGCAACAGGACATTGCAAAACTGCGTGAAGCTATTGATATGGGGATGATCAAGCAGGATATGGGTGCTTCCCGTATCGCCATGCTTCAAAAAGAATTGCGCGGAACCATCAAGCAATTAAACGATGAAAAGCACCTGACGGATAAGCAGGGACTGATCCTTGCTGGTGCCGACCGTGCTCTGCGGGAGATGCTGTTGATCTTCCGCGATGATCCCATTGAAGGACCCCTGCAGGAAGCTTCCATGGCAGTATGGACCAAGATCTTGCAAGAAGAGTCTTGAAGCCAACTTAAAGGTTCTTGCGGTATGCTGATGGCAACACACGGTTAATCTTGAGTGGCAGGCACAAGTCTTTACAGCGTTCATCGCAGAACAGCACGTGCTGCTGCAAAGCAACAGGTTGTAAAGAAGACATCAGATGTTGATGTTGAAAAGGCAAGAACAGATTTTGCTTATTTCTGCGATGTAGTTGGAGATAAGCCCCCTGCCGCGCATCATAAAGAATGGCATAAATATCTTTGTACCGGACAAGATACTGAATGTTTGATTGGAATTGGTGGCCCAAACGTAGATATACTTAGCCCCAGGGGTCCATTAGCTGTATCTATGCCTGTCGCCACCCCCCATGGTTGGCGCCCAATCGGAGATATTGCGTTAGGCGATCTAGTGTTCGCAGAAGACGGCAGCTTGACTGAGGTTATTGATATACATGATTATGAAAAAAGCCAAACATGGAACGTAATTTTTTCAGATGGCTCTTCTGTTGTTTGCGATGAGCAGCATTTATGGAAAGTAAGAAGGATCGGTACAGATGCTAAGAATACTTGGCGTTTAATGACATTAAATGAAATTAGGACGCAAAAAATTGTAGGAGTAAAAGGCAATTGGCGGACTGGCGCAAAGGGTATTACGGAAACTTGCAAAGAAGGCGAAACACCCTGGCTTGATTCCCGTGGATACGCACGTTATCAAATTCCTATTACTGACCCAGTTCAATATCCGGAATCTGATTTACCGCTAGACCCTTATCTACTTGGGGCATTGATTGGGGATGGAGGGCTAACGGAGTCGGCTGGAATTCGGTTTACATCAATGGATGAAGACATTATTGAACGTTGCAAAAAATCTTTGCCAATAGGGTATGAAATGATTCCGGTTTTTGGGGCCAAATACGGGTACAGAATTGTCAAAAAAACCAGAAAATTTGGTGGGCAAAATCAAATTTTAAATTTTTTGCGTGCACTTGGGCTGCAAGGAAAAGGGTCAAAAGATAAATTCATCCCCATCGAATATAAAATTGCTTGCATTGAAGATCGCGTTGCTCTTTTACAAGGGCTGCTAGATACGGATGGGACGGTGGGAAATAATCGATCAGGTGGTGGGAAGGTTTCCTTCTGCAGTATTTCATATCAATTAGTGCTAGATGTAGTGGAGCTAGTCCAATCACTTGGTGGAATTGCCACGATTCATTCTCCGCAGTACAATCAATACCGCATGCGCAATGGGGAAAAATTACGCACTGAAAATCCTTCTTGGAAAGTAGGCATTAAATTACCCGCATCGATAACGCCGTTCCACGTACAACGCAAAGCGCAAGCCTACAAACCTTGCACTAAATATTTGCCCTGCCGTTCAATTGTACGCATTGAACCGTCAACACCGGAAAAAGTGCGATGTATAACTGTTTCACATGAAAAACATACATTTTTGACAAAAGATTATATTGTTAGCAAAAATAGCGCAAAGTCCACCGTTACTGGTTTGTTTTGTGCATGGACAATTGGCGTTCATGCATTAAATAAAAAACCCCTCAAAATCCTATACATTTCATATACGGTTGATGTTGCCCGCCCCAAAAGTGCTGCCATCAAGCGGATCATTGAAGAAAGCAAAACATACCGTGAAATCTTCCCGATGGTTAAAATTGCCAAAGGGATCAATAGCAATGAATACTGGAGCATTGACTGGAAATTTGCTGGCGTTAAGTCTACGGGTGAAGAAGAATTCACCTTGTGTTGCGCAGGCCTGAAAGGGGCTGTTACGTCCAAGCGTAGCCACCTATGCTTGCCAGGCGCTACACTTGTGCGTACTAAACAAGGCCTGGTTCCAATCCATGACATCTATAAAAAGCCCGGAGATCACTTGGTCAGCACTTACAACCCGAGGAAGGGTGCTCTTGAGTGGTCTGGAGTACACGCAGTGTCTAGACGCCTTACCGACAGGCTTATCCACGTGGAAACAAGCACTGGAGATCTTATACGGGCAACCCCAGAACACCCTTTTTATATCCCCGGACGCGGAATTATCCCGGCCCAAGATTTACAAGTTGGGGACCGGATCTTTAGCCTTGCCGATTGCACGCGCCTCCAAAATTCAAACAGAATGCCCGAATTGCCTGAAAATATTTCAACCAAATACAAATTGGCGGCAGGTTCTGCAAATCAGCAAAATTCGGATATTCCTTTGTTCAAAAAAATGCGCAGGAGAGTACAAGCGCACATTGGCACCACAAGTCTGCCTGGAGTGCACCCAAGTATTTCGTCCTCGAAATTTGAACAGTGTGTACTGCTCGAAAACATGCTCCTCGCAGGCGCACTCAAAACGAATGGAAGGGAAATGGAATTCCAACTGGCGCCACGGGATGAGCAGGCCGCAACGACCCGCACTTCGGGAATTGGTTTTAAACCGCGACAATATGATCTGCACACTATGCGGTATCAAGAAACAACTGTTACCTGTAAAACATCAATACGATCGCAGCAACTTAATTGTTCACCATATCGATGCGAATCCGAAGAACAACGTATTAGAGAATTTAATTACCTTGTGCAGGCCTTGCCACACCAGCTACCATCAGATGGCACAAAAAGCCAAGATACTGGAGTTACCATTACCGCTCTTTCAGAAGTTAGCGAGGGAGAGGAGTACGTCTATGACCTTGAAACAGAATCAACAAACCATAACTTCTTTGCGGGCAAAGGTGGATATTGCGTCTCAAATTGCGTGATCGACGACATTTGTAAGTCCGCCGACGAAATAAAAAACCGCGAAATCCGATTGGCAATGGAGGATAACTGGAACTCAGTTATTACGCCAACAATGTTTGAGGGTGGCCGGGCCATTTGCCTGGGCACTAGGTTTCGCCATGACGACATGCATGGCACTACATTTATCCCGGAAAAAGATTGGATTCAACTAGTTCAATCTGCAATTGTTGTAGACGAAGCCGGAGATGAATCTTCCTATTGGCCAGAGATGTGGTCCCTGGAGTACCTACAAGATCGTCGTCGCCAGGCCCCTATTAGTTTCAGCTTCCAATACCAAAATCAAATTGTACAAACAAGTGAGTTGTCGCTCTCACCTGATTTAATTATTAAAGGACAAATACCGACTGAATTTGACCGCCTTGGTATTGGCGTGGATTTATCCGCCGGAGTTAAAGAGAGAAATGACTATAGTGTTTTTGTATTGGGTGGTCGCGTTGGCGATAAAGTTTACATCATCGACTGCAAACGCATACGTTTGATGGGGAATTTAGAAAAACTTGAAGCGATGATGGAGATGATGTTTGAATGGGGCATCGTCTACAAAGAAGGTACGCGGTACATCCCGACCGGAACTAGCGTTGATGTATGGTCGGAGGCAGTAGCCTATCAGGCATCCCTGGAGGCTGACTTCAAGCGGATCTGTCTTGTTGAACATGGTCTTTACAATGTGCTGTGGCATCCTGTCAAGGGATTCCGCGGCGACAAGGTAGCCCGGTTTCGTGGCATCATGGGTTTATTTGAACAACATAAGATCAGGTTCAACAAATACCGTAAATTCCAAGCGTTAACAGATGAAATCATTAACTTTGGTGTTAGTTCTCACGACGATTGCGTCGACGCTCTGGTCTGGCTCTGTAACGGTTTGATGGCTCGCGGAAAACTAGAACTGGAATACTAAAATTTACGTGCGCTCAAAGTAGGCTGCAATAAAGTATTCTGGAACTAAACTGAGTAATCACTCAATGAATTACAGCTACTTCCCCATTGAATTGGAACAGGACGGCTACGGCTCGGCTGTTTTCCCTCTCCCCGATGAATTGTGCCACGACATGGGCCTAGTCCCTGGCGAACGATTTGACATTGAGGTGGAGGATGATGTGATCATGTTCAAGCGGCTTGCTGCTGGTTACGAAATTGAGTAGGATGAACACACTGCGATCTAACAGGTAATGAGCGAATCGAACTCAATTCTAGATGGAATGCTTCGTGCAGCGGTAAACCGTGAGCCAAACGGTGCCGCAGACACGATGCTTATCAACGCACATCTTGCCCAGATGAAGATGTTTGGGGTGAGGCAAGGTGTTGAATTTTATCCTCATCAAGATAACTTCGGTTCGCAGCGATTTGATTTTATTCAGCAAGTAATAAAATTTAATAAACTGGACGCACGGCTTGATTCCATGTGGGATCGGTTCCTTGCCTACGGTAAGGGGATCTTTTACATCCGCCCCACCAAAAAAACATATCGTTTGTATTGGTTTGATAAGGATGCTTACCGCACTTACTACACCCCAGAGGGCGAACTTGAAGAAGTAGTTATCATTTACCCATACAAGGTAAAATCCTCGCGGGGATTTGGAGGAGTAGGTCTTTCCACCGATAAACGGTATATGCGTTTGCGCATTACCGCAACAGAAATTGAAGAATACCACAGCGAGCAAGAATTAAAATTTGACATGCCGGAGGCTTTTGCGGCATTAAATAAAACAACTGTCGTCAATACGCTTGAGTTTATTCCTTGCGTAGAAGTTTTCAATAATCCCGATGCTTTTGGAACCGAAGGTAGCGGAGAATTTGAGTGGCTTGCAAACCAAGTTGTCGCTCACGATGAAATGGTTAAAAACATCCGAGCCAACTTGTCTTTCTTTGGTAATCCAACGCTTCTTTCTTCGCGCCCTAAGCAAGACATCATTGAAAAAGCGGAAGGGGATACAGCGCAACGTCCAAGCATCTCAAGCCAATCTGGATTTCAGTCTGAATTCAGTCTTTCCAGTTCTACTTATAAGCAAGATCCAACATCACGCAATGCACCTGGTTATATTGGTCGCCCCGGATCCGGGATGCGGGTTCCAAGGGTTATTGCCAACCTGGAGCCAACAGATCGCGTAGGTTTTATTACACCAAATGCAGTTAGCGCAGAGCAATCACGTTATGTAGACCAATTGCGTTCAGAAATTCGTCTTGCGCTTGGTGGCATTGATGACCTCAGCATCCAGAACGTAACCGCAACCGAAATTAAATCAGCTTACGGTCGCGTTAGCGCCACAGCAAAGAAAAAATGCCTCCAGCTTTACACCTACGGCATCTGCCGCTGTTTTGAATTGATAATTTTTCAGGAAGAACAGATCTTCCGTAAAACATTGGCACAATCGTTAGGTTTGGTCTTCCCCATCCCCCCGGAAGATCCCAATGACCCGAAACAAGAAACAAAATTCCAACGCGCTAAGGTTAAATACGAAAAAGCCTTGAGAGCAGGAATTGATGATGTAATTAATACAAAACAGATACCGGACGGCGTCCTTGGTTTAGTGCCTGACGGGGATCGCACCACTTGTTGGCGCTGGATGGGGCCAGTTTACGAGGACACTCCTCAAGATAAACTAAACCAATCAATCTTTACTCGCAACCTACAAGAATTAGGTGTTGATAGCATTGAAGCACTGAAGTACCTTTTCCCGTCCAAAACTGATGACGAGATTGCAGGAATGCTTTCTGGTTTTCCGTTTAGAATGGTTGGGGAAGTACAAAGGGCTTATTCATCGTTTATTGACATTGTCAATTTGCAGATGAAGACGCCACATCCGCAGCAACCCAATCTTCCGATGGCTGCGGATCCCCGTCTCAATCTCACTCCTTTCCTTTACCGAACTTTAGAGAGTTTACAAAAAGAGGTAACCTATGCAGGCCGATACCGCAGCGCCGATCCAATCGGCACCCCAGTCATACCAGACCCAGCCGACCAGCTACGCGGCGCCGGTAGCCCAGCAGACGGCAGCTCAAGCTCCGATGGTGGCAACAACGCCGCAGTGGGTGGCACCATACCAGCCGGCATCGGTCCCAGCCCCGCAAATGCCGGCCCAGATGGGCGTAGCACCCCAATACCAGCCTACTCAATCGTACCCCCAGGGGTATCAGCAGGCTTACCAACAGGCCCCGGTGGCCCCGCCGGCCCCAGCCCCGGTAGCGGAGAATCCCTACAAAGAGGCATTCAACCGGGTGGTTGGACTCCTGAGTTCGCCGGTCCAATTCCCCTTCCAGGGTCAACAATCAGCTCCGAGTCAGCTAGCCGCCCCGGCCAACTACAGTTCGCAGCCGGCAACCCAGTACAGCAGCAACCCGTACCAGGCTCCGCTGACCTCTATGCCTGGAGCCAGCAGCAACCAGGTATCCTTCAGCAACTCTTCCCCAACCTCGTTGGAAATCAGCCGGGACCAGTTGTTGGCCAACGGGGTAAGCCAAAAAAGTCTTGAAGTAATTGACCACTTTGGTCCTGATGCTGCTCGTGTTCTAAATGAATACTCCTGTAGCCTTGAGGATCATCTGATCATCACCAACAGCCAATTGGTTCAAGCTGTTGGTTTGCTGCAAGAACTGGCAAATGAGCATACAGCTTATGAGGCCATTCTTACCGATCCCGATATCCTCGCTGATTACACCACGCAGTTCTTCGGTGCAAACGGCCCCTATCCTATCCCCGATGAGGAGCCTAGCTATCGTGCAGTCCCCGGCGTAAATACCGGTTACCGCCCGATGCCAGCTACGGCTGCCCCTCAGCAGTTTGAGCGCCCTCAGATGCCCGTACCCCCTCAGCCCCAGGCACAGGGCAATCCTGCGGCCTTCTGGGATAGCTTCGGCGCCCTTGCTGATCAGGATCCCGCAAATGCTTGGCGCTATCTGAGTGCCGCTCAAACCAACCCTGATGTGTTCCGCCAAAAGCTCCTGGTAATGGAGTGATACTCGGATTCTCAATAAACGCCGTTTATCGAGAAATCAAATAAGTGCAGTAGTTCCTTTCTTGCCGGAGCTACTGCACTTTTTTCATGCGTCAGGTTTAATCAGTTTAAAATAAAAGGTAGCAATACAATCTTGATTAAATTCAGGGGTTAATACAGATGCGTCCGCAACGTGGTGGTCAACAGCCTCAGGGTTACCAAAATATGTCCCAGGCACCCGCAGGCCAGATGCAAAATATGGGAAGCCAACCTGTTGGCGGTGCTGGCCAGATGGCTGCACAATACGGCGCTCCAGGTGGCGGAATCCTGGGCAAGGTTTCTCAATTCCTGGCGCAACCAACTGCAGCTGCCCAGCTTGGTGCTCACGGTCAAACCCATTCGGGATCTGCCGGGCATGCTGTAAGCTATGCAAATAACCCCCACAGCCCCGCCATGCAACGCATGTCAGGTCCTGGCCCCGCTGGTATTCCCCTCACCAATGCAGGCGCCGTGCCTCCAGGTGGCCCTGCTGGCGCCGTTCCTATGATGGGCCAAGGTGGCCCGATGTCAGATGACCTCCAGGCTGGTTACCTCCACCTGAACCTACCCGGTTCACCTCTCGGTTCGATGGGTTTGCTCTCAGGTAACGCCACCCGCCGTGCCGAGGTTGTTCAAGATGCAATGTTGAGTAATGAGCAACGCATGATGACCGGCATGATGCCCCAACTGGGCAATCTACCCATGACCCAGATGCAACAGCAACTTATGATGCAGCAACAAATGGCTGCTCGCGGACAACGCCGATGAACACCGATAAAGCAAAAGCCGCCAAAGTCAAAGCTCAAGCGGTAAGCGGCAAAAAATCTGCCCCCAAAAAAGCCAGCACGCCTACTGCTGCAGCTGCTGCAAAACACCCAGAAGTAGCGGCTGCCCTGATGCGTAATGCAATGGCATCTGGTGGATTGACGCCGGAAAGCGCTGGCATTGGTCTTGGACAGCCCGCTGATCTACAACCTGCAGATGGCGCAGTAAATCCTTTCCAGATGATGGGTCCGGTAAAGCCGAACACCTACAATCCCGGAAACGTGATCGGCGGGTTTTGATTTTCTTATTAACAGGCGTAAGTAAGTAGTTGCTATAATTTTACTTAATGGGACAGAAGTTCCAGGTTTCTGGTGGCAGTTTTTTATTGCCATCAACCCAGGAATCTTCTTCCTGGTGTCAGCTAAACCCTTACGCTGAATAACCAACATGTTCATTGATAATGATTTCCCGAAGCTGTTGGGTGCGGAACTGTACCGCCCCCATCCGGCTTACATCGTGGAAATGGCGGCTGAGCCCGTCGTTGTTCATGACTTCACCAAACAGCCTGGCCAAACCGTTCAGCTGGACCGGTACCGTTTCTGGGGCAACCCTGGTACCAAGGCCAACCGTGAGCGTACCCAGGATCAGACCATTGGTACCGCTAACAGCCGTTCCATTGTGAAGGATAAGGTTCTGGTGTCTCTCCGTGAGTACACCGGTCCTGCTGACCCGACCAATGCCAACGCTCCCAGCACCTTCAAGATTGCTCGGGAAACGCTGATGACCGCTCAGCGCTTGCTGCTGGACACTGGGAACCTTAATATGTTCCACCAGTCCATCGGTTCGCTGACCCTGTTGGATGACTACCGCCGCTGGCGTGATCGCGTGCTGCTGGACGAACTGTACAAGTCCTTCTCACGTGGCCAAGCCTCCGATACCCAAGGTGGTTACTACTACCCCAACAACCACACCAACTCCAGTGGTACCGTCACCACTTATACCGCTACCGAATATGCTTCTGAGCGTTACAAGTTTAACGTGAAGAGCGACCTTCTGGAAGTTGTTAAAGGTCTCCGTAAGCGTAACGTTCCCGTCTTCCAAGATGGTTACTACCGTTGCATTGCTGATCCCTCCTTCATGAAGGATCTGCGTGCTGACCAAGGCTTCCGTGAAGTTGCACGTTACCCCGGCATGGGCCAAGGCAACCCGATGATGGGCGCCATGAGCCCCAACCAAGCCATTTATGGTGGTGGTCAGTACGGCCAAGCTGCTTTCGTGGCTGGCGAACCGATCATGCCTACCGGCTTTGTGTTTGAAGGTGTGCGTTTCTTTGAATCGACCAACTTCACCAACCTGACTGTCACCTGTGATATCGGTGATGGTGCTGGCGCCGTGACCCACACCACGCCTCCTGGCCTGTTCTTCGGTCCCCAGGCTGTTGGTATCGGCATCGGTGGCCCCAATGCTCAAGTCCTCATTAACAACAACGACGACTTCAGCCGCTTTATCATCTTGATTTGGCAGCTGTACGCCGGTTTTGCTAACCTGAACAAGGACTTCTGCACCACCGCGTTCACCATCGTTTGATAGGAGGTAACTAACTCATGGCTACTTACAAGACTAGCGCCGGCACCGTACTTTATCCCGGAACTCAGGTCAACCGCCTGTCCGGTTACAACAACGAAGGTGTCTACGGATGGCCCGGTATTGAGGCGTATGAAATTATTGGCTATGTGCCCATTGCCAGCACTACTGCCGCCAAGACCTTCACAACCATCACCGTGCCCTCACCCGATCGTCGTACTGATGACCGCGTGCGTGACAACCTGAGTGCGATCACGGTGCCTGCCACCACCGCTGAGCCTTCGTACATCTACGGTGCCTCTATTTCGATCGCCCAAGACATCCCCTCGGGTTCCGGCTATGGCACCGGTGCACTGCCCGGCTTCCCTGGCGTGCCTGTGACCGCTGACCTTGTTGCCACCACTAGCGATTTGCTGCTGTTCGGCCCTGACAACTCTGGCGTCCCCGCTGGTGTTTCTACCGCCAACAAAGCACTTGGTATCGGCAACGCTGTTGCTTACCTGACTGCTGCCTCTAGCGCCCTGACCCAGGGTACTTTTGCTCAGTCTAACGGTAACGCCACCGCCGGTTCACTGCCTTTCGCCAGCTCCGTTACCTCTGGTGGTATCCTCGCTGCTGATTTCTACAGCTCGATGTTCTACAAGGTCACCTCTAACACCGCTTTTGGTGTTTATAGCGTGCTGACGGCGGCTGCTACGACCGCCAACGGTTCTGGTGTTAGCATCAGCGCCACCGATTTGGCCAACAACAAAACCGGTTACATCGTGTGCCGTATCAACTACCTCCGTCCTGCAAATGCTGCAGGCTGGAACGAGATCCAGGGCTTCATTGACTTCAAGTCCCAGATCGGTGGTGATGACGGTGCCGGCGTGAACGGCTGATAGAGGTTAAGTCAGTTAATGTACTGGTAGTTGCATTCATTATTTAAATGCTTTACCAGTACAAGCTGACGGGCGGTCTCGTTGAAGTTCTTTCGGACTATGGTGACGGGATCGTCATGTGTGTTGATTCGCAGGACGAGGTTCATTATCTTGAAAAAGAGGACCTCGTCCCGCATCTTTCAGCAACTGTTGAAAAGGACCGTAATACTGAAAGGTTGCGTGAAGTTCTAAAAGAAGACGGCGTGAATCCCCCGGAGCCGTTGAACAAAGAAACATTTCCTCTTGATGTTCGCTTGAATATCAATACCGCCAGTGCTCGGCAGATTGCAGATACCCTACCTGGCGTTGGATTGAAGACTGCAAGGGATATCAAAGACCTACAAACTTCGATGCCTGGTGAGAAATTTGTTCGATTGGATCAACTCAAAAGCATCAAGCGAGTAGACTGGGATGAGATTATCAAAGAGAACTTAGTTCGCGTTGAATAATGCAACTTGATACCTTCTACCAATCAAAAGTCCGTTGGCACCTGGGGTATAACATCACCTCGGTGCCTGCCGGTGACCAAGCAAGATTGGCGGAAGCGCTAAATAACATTCAAGATTCATTTTGGTATAGCAAGATTGTAGAGCAGATTGGTCGGTGCGATGAGGCTGAGAAGCGTACCGACATGACAGGTAGCGTCAATAATACAGAAGTACCCAAAGGCCGATTGGAGAATATTGCTGGTGACGTTACACGTACGATCAGCACCACGGATTTCAAGGATACATTAAAGACGTGGATTCAAATTTACATGTTTGAAACGGATCGGTTGGCATTGCATCTTTATGTGCCAAATTACCGCAATCCAGAGCAGGCTCGGTACCGTTTTGAGCGGGAAGGCGCTGAGTTTATTCAGGCTTTACCCGGCCCTGCCGATGTTTCAATTGGAACACGGATTAAATTCATGGAGGATTTTAGGTAACCATGACAGCAAATATTGGGGCATTACAACAAGTTGACCGTCAAGCCATATTTGATTCTGCACAAAGATTAGGCGTACACCCTTATGAATTGGGTGCAGTCATCAACCAAGAATCTGGTTTTCGCCCAAATGTTCACGGCGGCGCTGGCGGAAATTATTATGGCCTTATTCAATTTGGCCCCAGTGAACAAAAGCAATATCTTGACCCCAAACAAATAAATAACTATTCAATTGCAAGTCAAATGCCTGCAGTTGAGAATTTCTTGACGGGCAGAGGGTACAAGCCTGGAATGGGGGTGGCAAAGCTTTATGCAACAATATTGGGGGGTAATCCCAATGCGTCTTTGACCAGCCAAGATGCTTTTGGGACTTCCGTCTCCAGTTCTTTATCTGGATTTTCTCCTGGTGGAGCATCTTACAAACAGGCACAGGCCGTATTGGGGGACGCCCTCCCAAGCAACGTGACTGGCTCAACCGCTCCTCCTCCTCCTCTCGTAACACCTACACCACAACCGCAGCCACAGACAGATCCTGTCACTTTTGCCAACAGTTATGCTGCCCGACTAGGGGACGTTTTGAAAACAATGGCTACCCCCAAAAATTACGGTAATCTTAGCGGAGATATTGATATAACGCCACTCAGTGTTAAACTTGCGCAACAAAAACAAACCAACACTATTCCCATTGCCTCCTCAGATGCAATCATATCTGCGTTGATGTCTTCCAGCGGCGGACAATACGTCTAAACGCTATACTAATATAGCGAGCATTTAAATCCATAAGATGGGACAATCTAACAAAATGGGGGCAACTGGGGGTTCAAGTTTACCTTCACGACAACTCTCCCATAGGTTACCGATGGTAACTGCACCAGATCTTGCTGGAGCATTGCCAGTATCTGGCGAACAACAAATTAAAGCTAGGCAGGCGTTATCAAATATTGACGTAGGTAACTCCGATAGTATCCGGATGGCGGGGGATATATTTGGCAATAGCGCAAACCCCAGTACAAATAAATATACGCAACAGGGCGCATCTTATAAGGCGCCTTCAGATACTAGCTCAACTACAGATAGCCAGCCAACCACAGCACCCACCCCGGCCCCTGCGCCCGCTCCTGCGCCTGATCCTGCACCCGCCCCTGCTCCTGCATGGAATCCTCCTTCAGATGCAACACCAACAGATAATTATGTTGGTGTACAAAAAAGCGGAGATAATTATTATTACTGGGGGGGTGAGGGTACCGTAACAAATGATCCATACGTAGACCCAAATACAGGCAGACGCTATCAAAGAACTTACGATAATCAATCAGGCTAATTAAAATGGCACACACTCGCTCCGGCCAAATACAATCATCTTTTTTTGGCCATCGCAACAGGAAGCCAGAAAATCGCACTAGGATGGCCGGGGACAAGCTTGGCCAGATTATGGGGGGCGAGGGTCCCAACGTATTCCGAGGCCTACACTTATCTGGGGATTACACCCCCCTTATGCCTTCAGCACCACCGGGCGCCATTGATATTGGGGCTGCTGAACAAACACTGCTTTGAGTATGGGTATTAAAATAAAAGCAGTCTTGTACACCGTCTACTGGTAATGGCCTCAAAAATGCCCCCTGAACTTCTTGCACATTTCAAGAAAAAGGCAGGAGAAAAAAATGAGGGTAGCAAGGAGCCCAAGGAAAGCGATCAGGAGAAACGTAAAGAAGCCGTAAAGAAGGCTCGCCTTAAGCTGGAAGAGAAGAACAAGAAGAAATAAATACTATTGCTTTCTTATGGGATTTGTAACGGCTTCGTAAGGCGTACACCCCTGACTCAAACGCTTAGAAATAAGCCCCTTGCTAGGGAACGAATCATCTCGGATTTGGCGCGTGTAAAAAATTGCCCACAAATTTCGCAGTTTGCTGAAAGATGGGTAGGTGACATGGCTGTAAAATAAAGGGAGTGTTTCGGAGGCCCCTGTCGAATCTTACCATAAGACAGGGTGACATAGGGTATCAGTTCTACCTCAGTCAATCGGCAGCCCATGATGATAGATCGCCCCGTGCTGAAGAGCACGTTGGTGACTGTTGCATCTGGCCAATCATTTGCCACCAGTCTTATTCCTACGGCTGTTGGTAACTCAACGCCGATTATTGACGTAAATACTGCTGGCACAGACAACTCAATTAGTGGTGCGTATATTGACGAAATTTGGTTTCAATATAGTCAATTTTCCAACAATTACTTTGCTCCCGTTACTGGCTCAGGCGGTACTTATTCTCAGTCAGGAACGGCTGTTACAATTACTTACGCCAACCATAACCTTCAAGTTGGGCAGAAAGTTTACCTTGACTATACAAGTGGTACCGGTGTAGACGAAATCATTACCGTCACATCAATTACGGCAAATACTTTTGTTGGTGTTAGCGCCTCAACATTGACCACCAGCGGCAACGTCACCTTCTATCCTCCTACAGATTTTTGTTTTTATCTGGTCAATGTAAGCAGCATTACTAGCACTACTCAATTCTTGCCTTTGTTTACGGTCAGCATCCCAAGTATTTCAGCAAATACTAATTACGGTTTGACTTTGAATGCCATTCTTCCATTGATAAACCAACCTGTTGTGCATAGTGGGTCAAATTTTACTAGCGCAAATAGCACCGTGGCGCCCAAATCCAGAGGCCTACTAATTGGGAATGGGTCTGCCCTGTATGTATCAGTAGGCGGCACCACGGCACTTACCAATGGATTTTACGTTAACCTTCAAGGTGGCTACTATTGATTCATTGCCATGGCTCGATTTAACGGGTTTACAGGCAACTTTGGCGAAAGCGTAAACAAAAGTTTCAATAATCCTGGCGACAAGATATCTGCATTAAGTAATTATGGGGTAGCGGATAATCCGTTTAAGTTTACACCGCAAAAGGATGACTTCAAGAGTCGCATTCGTTTTTACGATAGGGACTCTTTGTGGGCGCGTTGGCGGCGGGGTTATGAGATTTATACAGTTATGCAGAGTGTATTTGCATCAGCTGCGACTAAACGGGCGGACATAGGTGATTACAGGTCTTATTGCGCCTTTCAGCAATATCCTGGAATATTTATTCCGGCAAGGATGTTTACTTACCCAAGTTCTTCTGTAGAGACTGGGGAGCATATTGTAGCAATGCGGGATGCCAACGCATTAAATTTTTATGATTTTGGGCTGCCGATTCTTGGTGTACGTTATCTTGGGGGCGCTGCTGTAGTACCTTATTCGCAATCAGGATTTGCAATTACGGTTTCATATCCAAACCATGGTTATCAACTTGGGGACAATATCTACTTATCATTCTTGAGTGGCACAAGCACCACCGCAACCTTAGCAATTGTTTCAAAAACAGCTAATTCGTTTACTTGTACAGCGGCAATAAGTGCTACAACAGTTGGCAATGTTTCAGCAGCATTATCTACTGCATTTTCCGATTCTCGTTGGACTGAGATAAGAGCACGCCTACGTTATTTGCCTACCCCCAGCAACTCCCTTATTGGTGAGAGAATAACGGACCGCATTGCAGAGGCTGACCCAGGACTTTCAGTTACGTATTCAAGAACAGGCAGCACGGTAACTGTTACTTGTTCTACGCCCCATGGCCTGGCTACTGGAAACGAAATTCGCTTGGACACAACAACCGGCAACGTCATTGCTAGCATCTACCCAATCACTGTAACGTCAAGTGTTGCTTTTACGCTTACAACAATTGAAACAGGGGTTACCAGTGGCGTGGCAACTGTTTATCGGTTAATTGAAAAGTATAATTACGAAGATTATGTGGGTTACACGGTAAAAGCACTTGACATAACAAATAATGAAATCATCTGTCAACGTGTGGACAGCTATGGAGCTACTACTACAGATACCGTTACAAATGTTGTGGTTCCAGCAAAGCGTGGATTTGCTATTGGCAATTTTCTTACCACGGAATTGCGTTACCAGTGCACTTGCCCAGATTACACAAGGAGAGAATCCTACGACCTTTACAGTAGTAACACAAAAAATAGATTCCCTGAAAGTGCCATTACATCTGTCAAACCTGGAACAATATTGAATAAAAATGATACGATAACAAATCTTCGGGAAAACATTGGTGTGTTTACTGATTTAGGCTATGTAGCCAGCGGTAATTTTTACCAACTCCCCGATTATGGGGATAAAGAAGAAACTTGCTATACCGGATTACAGTATTACCAACTCAGGTGGTGCAAACATATTTATGCATCTTTCTTTTCCTTAGCACACGAAGAAGGCAGTGCTCCTCTCAATATTTCTGGTTCATTTAAGCAAACAGCAAGTACAAATGTAGTTATTACCGCTTTAGGGCATGGATTAACGGTTAACACAAAAGTACAACTTGTGGTCACCAGTGGGGCGGTCTTAAGTGGCCAATATTTGATTAGCAGCGTACAAGATAGCAATACTTTTACTATTACCTACCCTTACACGCAAACAACTTCCGGGTATTGTTCTGTTCAAAACTTAAAAGAACACGATTATGTTTCGTCTTGGTTAAAAGAACCCAGCGATCATCCAGTTGGAGATGGGGCCGATTTATTCTACGCAAATCTAAGGAAAGAGCACACACGTGTTAAACAGGGTGCCGAGCGTTTGGCTATGTTGAGGATGGGCAAAGACTGGAGGGGCTCTTCACAAACAAAAGACTTCAAGAACCAGCCACAATCTACCGGAAATTATCAACCCTATCTTCTTACTTCCTTGTTGACAGATAATGTGCAACGTGATGCCAAAGGGAACATTGTCAGCGCAGATGGCACCATTCAAAACAGCACACAGCGCCTAATTTCTGTTGTTAGTAAGGCCGTAAACCTTAACCCAACATTAATTGTTAGCACTAAATTTGGATTTCTGAATGAGCCTTTAATTAATTACACAAATGACTATCAATTTGGCTTGATAGATGTGGGTCAATATTTAAATGGAGTGACAACGGACCCTTTGAATACTCTTGTAACAGCAGGATCTTTTGTTATTGGATCTTGGTATATTATTGATGCGGTTGGGGACACAGATTTTACCGCTATTGGTGCTTCTTCTAATGCTCAATATATCGAATTTCAAGCCACTGGCGTGGGCACCGGTACCGGAATAGCTATTGCAATGAGTACAATAGATTGCAGCACCTATGATCCCCTCACGGCACAACCTACCGTAATTGATTGTGGGACTTACGATTAGTAACATTTTTTTATGACTGAACAAATTCTGAATCGGCGTTCTTCGCTTCTATATGACCGCCCACTTCCAACACGACTGGGGACTGCAGAGATTGCTGTAAACAATAACCCTGGAGATCCTGGACTTTATTTTGCGGACAATACCGCATCGCCCAGCACAAGGCTCATTAAGGCAGGTCCCACCTTTGTTGGCAGCACTGCACCCAACTTGCTTCCAACAGGCTATACAGGTCTTTCTAAAGGTGAATCCTGGCTAGATACAGCAAGCACTCAGATCTTCAAGATCTACGACGGCTCTGACTGGCAAACTAGCAAGGCTGTATCGTCCATTTCGGCAGGTAAACCGTCAACTCCTGTCAATGGGCAGTTGCATTATGACAAAACTTTAAGCAAAATGTATATTTACGAAACGGCAACGACTACTTGGTTGGCGACTTAACCGGGCAAACCGCCCGTTCGTATCAAGTAATCCAAGATTCGATCTAATTTTTTATGTACAGATTCCATTTCCCTCCTGAAATCTTCTTTTAGGACATAGTCACGGATAACACGATCCTCTAGGGTATCCAAATCATCCTCAATACGTTCCAAACGGCGATCAATTTTATTTTGAAAACCGGAAAATGCCCGAGTAATACCGGTAAACGCACCGACAGCCCCGGAGGCAGCTGCAAAAACAATGTCCAGGCCCACGGGTAAACTCAATATGCTTTTTTTATTCTAATAGGTTAAACAATTTAGAATAAACCAAGAAACAAACAAAGTTGTGACGGCTACCTACAACCCCAATATAGTAGGTGCAATTGAAGCGCTTGTTGACCTAATGTCGGGTAATGGATTTGCAATGATACGCGAACCGTATGCGCCCAATTATAGGGGTCTTGTTGATGCCATAATTGATCTTAAAGAGGGATTTCCAGCTTATGTTGCTCCAGACGTTGGCTTTAAGGTAACTGCTGGTGAAACAATATCGCAAGGTTCTGCCGTTTATTTAAACCACACGACCGGGTTGGCCTATTTGGCAATTGCTAATGGAACCGAAAACCAAGCTCACGTTGCAGGCTTTGCCAATCAAACACAGACTACAGGAAATTTAATTCAAATCTTGGTAGCAGGTATTTTGGGAACTTCAAGTCTTAACGTAGGAAATCATTATTACCTTTCCGAAAGTACCGCCGGTTTGATTACAACAATCCCCCCCAGTGGTGCCGGAAAATACGTGACAAGTGTAGGTCAAGCGGTAACAACAGTGAATTTATCTATTCAACTTACCTCACCAATTAAATTGAGTTAACCATGGCAACTAGAAAACCGATTGCCCTGGTAAGTGGCCTGTTCCAGGAAGTTAATACCCCAACAGACAAGCTTGATTTAGCTGGTAATACGACTACAGATCTCTTTGAAGGCACTAATCTTTATTACACCTCGGCAAGAGTGTTCAATGCTCTTTCGGTTAGTAATAACGGTACGGGATATGGAGCCCTGGCGTACAACACTTCAACAGGGTTATTTACCTATACCGTTGTCACCAACACAGATATCCGCAGCAGTTTAAGCATTGCTTCAGGATCAGGATTGACGTACAGCAGTTCGACGGGGCAGTTTGGAACAAGCTCTATCCCAAATGCCCAACTTGCCAACAGCGCCATAACAATTGGTAGTAGTTCCGTTTCCTTAGGAGGAACTGCCAGTACTATTACGGGTCTCACAAGTCTTACCGCTGCAACGGTAACGGGCAGCACCAACGTTATTTTAGGTTCAGCTGGCGCAGCAAACAGCATCACTCTTGGTAACACGGGTATTATTTTTGAAGGCGCTACAGCGGATGCCAACAAGACTACGCTAAATGTTGCTGATCCAACTGGCTTACGCGCAATTACTTTACCTGATTCAAGCGGTACTGTTGCTCTTCTCAACTCAATCACTGTTGCCAACAGTGGTACAGGTTTTGGCAGCCTTAGTTACAACAGCAGCACTGGAATAATCACTTATAGTGTTGTTACTTCGGCCAATATCCGAGGAGTTCACTCCGCTTCTACAACAGGCACAGGGTATGGTTCACTCACTTACAATAGCTCGACTGGTAATTACGATTTTGCTGTTGTCACTGCTGCCAATATTTGTGGAAGCCTTGGTGTTGCTGTAGGGTCTGGATTAACTTATAACTCCAGTACGGGAGTATTTGGTACTAGCGCAATACCAAACAGTCAACTAGCTAACTCCAACGTACAGATTGGTAGCACTTCAATAGCCCTTGGCGGTAGCACTAACATTGTTGCTGGGCTTACTTCTCTTACGGCAACCAGCCTTTATGGGGGTGCATTGGGGGCCGCCAATTCAATATATCTTGACGGTACTGCAAGTTCTCTTGTATTCCAAGGCAGCGTTGCTAGCGCAAACACAACAAAAATTGTAATTACCAATCCGACCGCTGCACGAACGGTAACCCTTCAGGACGCATCAGGAACGGTCTCATTAAGCACCAATAACCTTTCATTTTTTTCGGCAACAACCTCTTCACAACTGGCGGGTGTAATAAGCGATGAAACCGGTTCAGGATCACTTGTTTTTGCTTCTTCACCATCACTAACCACACCAACAATCGGGGGTGCGGGGGCAAACTTCAGTGGTGCTACGTCCGGCACAACAATTTTATTGGCTTCAGCAACAGCATCAGGTTCTCTGACGCTTCCTGCCGCTACGGATACGCTAATTGGAAAGGCAACGACGGATACTTTAACCAATAAAACAATTGATACAGCGGCAACTGGGAACGTACTAAGGGTTAATGGAACCGGTCTTACCGCTGTAACAGGTACGGGTGCCGTTGTTCTCGCCACATCGCCCACATTGACCACTCCTGTGCTTGGTGCGGCGTCTGCTACCAGCATCAATAAAGTAACGATTACAGCACCAGGCACTGGTTCAACATTAACGATCGCGGATGGTAAAACCCTGACAGCATCCAATACGCTGACATTCACTGGAACAGATGGCTCAAGTATTGCATTTGGTGCCGGCGGTACAATTGCTTATCTTGGGAGTAATAATGCCTTTACTGGCGCCAATACGTTCACAAATACAACAGGACAGACTTTTCGGCAAACCTCAACACAGGATGGCATTATTTTAAATGGTAGGGCAGGTGGGTCCAGTAGTTATGCAGCAACCCTTACGCCTACTACATTGACAACAAATAGAACGTTAACAATTCCAGACGAAACAGGGACTATTGCATCGCAAGACTTTGCCACTGCAATTGCAATTGCGTTAGGATAGTATTATGTCAACACAAGTACAATTTCGTAGAGGAACAACGGCTGACATCAGCGGCTTTACCGGAGCCGTTGGAGAAGTTATTTTTGATATTACGAAGAATACCGTTGTTGTTAATAACGGGGTAAAAGCGGGTGGGTTCCCCCTCTTGCGTGAGGATTGCACAAACATTAGCTTATCTCCAGGTTCCTTGGCTAGTTGCGCTATTAAATTTGCAAATAGTTCAAACACGGGGATCTACAGTCCTGTTCAAAGTTCTGTTGCACTGGTGTGTAATGGTGTGGCAGGGCTTACAATAGATTCATCTGGTGCTATCACCATCCCTGGGAATGTTTCCATTACCGGTAATGTTTCAATTGGGGGAACGTTTACTTCCGCTGACAACCTCGCCCTTATCGTTGCTTTAGGCTGACATGGCAAATACATTCACAAGAAGTACAAAGTCAAGTTTGGCGCAGTCTACTTCGGGAACAAACGAATCAAATACTGCGACCACATTTGATATTGTTACGGCTGGGGGCTCGGCAACGCTAATTATTTTGAGTATTCTGGTTTCCAATAAAACAGGAAGCAGCGCCAATAGCAATGTGTATTTATTGCCCAGTGGCGGTACCGGTGTTTACTTGCTGAAGAATGCTCCAGTACCAGCTGGGTCCTCTTTGGAAATGATTTCCGGTAGTAAGATCATCATGACGGCTAACGATATCCTTCGGGCAAGCTCAGACACTGCTACGGCCCTAGATGTAACCATCAGCTATCTGCAACAGACCTAATGGCCCTCACTCAAGTTGATGCCAACCAGCTGAACTCTAACGTATTTAGTGTTGTCGGCCCATTTCGCAATCGTCTAATCAACGGTGCAATGCAGATTGCACAACGAGGAACATCGGCTACGGTAACTGCTGGTACTACAATTCCAACCGCAAGTACCGGCTATCCTACCGTTGATCGTTGGTATGTTTACTCCACTGGTGCGAACGTTACAGCAGCCCAAGTTTCTGGTTCTGGTGCGGTTAGAAACCGTTTGCAGATCACAGGTGCGGCTTCTGTTACAGCTGTTGGCATTGGCCAACGTATTGAAACACTCAATTCTTATGATCTTGCTGGCAGCAATGCTACTCTCAGCGTTGATCTTGCCAATTCGTTGCTGACGACGGTAACCTGGACAGCAAATTATGCTACTTCAACGGATGCTTTTGGTACCGTTGGTACGGCAACTAAGACACAAATTGCTACGGGAACTTTTACGATTTCTAGTACGGTAACGCGGTACTCAGCAAATATTGCAATTCCCGCAGCAGCTACAACTGGAATTGAAATTGTGTTTACTGTTGGTGCACAGACTAGTGGGACGTGGACAATCGGTAACGTACAGCTTGAGAGTGGATTGGTGAACAGCACTTTTGAACAACGTAGTTATCAACAGGAGCTTGGATTGTGCCAACGTTATTACCAGAAGACAAGCGCTGCTTGGATCGTAGATACCAGTGTTTTAAATCAAGCCAAGTACCATATTGTCACAATGAGAGCAACGCCAACAGCAGCTGGTGGCGGCGCAGGATATAGCTATAGTGGCAACGGTGAAGTCTTGGTTGAATCTCAAACATCCAAGGCAACAGCAAACATTACTTACTCTGCGGAGGTTTCATAATGTATCAGCTAACAAATTCAACCAGCATCTTGCGTTTAGAAGATAATGCATTGATTCCAGCAGATGAATGTAATTCTGATTACATCATTTATTTGCAGTGGTTAGAAGAGGGGAATGAGCCTAAGCCAGACCCTGGCGTAAAACCCTATACATGGGCACAAGCAATCGAAAAACGTGATAAAGCTTTGACAGCGTCAGACTGGACGATGATTCCTGGTTGTACGGTAGATCAGCATGCTTGGGCAGTCTACCGCCAAATCCTAAGAGATATCCCGCAAACTTTTGCTAATTGCGACCCGATTGGTATTATTTGGCCGGAAAAACCCTCTACGGCTGGACCCAATACTAAGCCAAAAGAGGATGCGTTTGAACCAGTGGAAACTCCAGCCAACGTGGTGGCCGAACATGAAGCAGAGGTTGTGACGGTTGAGGAAGTGGCCCCCTCCCCTGCGCTGGCCGCTGCAACGGCCACAGAGCCCGTACAAGTTTTAGATCCCGAGTCAGATCTTGCCCCCGAAACAGATTCTCTTGCGGTTTCAAAATCTGTGACCTCCCCTGTTGAGTCTACGGTCGCTACGGAGCCTGCTACAGCTACAATTGATACTACTGAGGTAAAATAAAACCATGTACTTGGGGAATAATCTACAAGCCGCTTATTCGTCTTATCTTTTAATTGATAGCTTAAGTGCAAGTTTTAATGGCACAACGACATCATTTGCCCTTAAAGTTAACGGTGTTGCTCCTGTTCCCTTTCCTCTTAACGAACAGAACGTATTGATTTCTGTTGGGGGTGTTCCGCAAAAACCGGATGTTACCGGTGCAGAAGGTTTTAAGTTTTCTGGTACCAATATTGTTTTTAGTTCTGCTCCAAAAACCGGAGAAGCATTTTGGGGTGTTGTTCTTGCTGGCGCGGATTATATTAATGTCGGTGTTACTTACCCAGATGGTACTGCTGCCACACCCAGTATTACATTTAACTCTACCAAGGCAACGGGTCTTTATCTGTCCGGAATTTCCACTTTAGGATTTACAACGGCTGGTGTATTGCGTTCAACAATTGATTCAAACGGCAATTTTTCCGTGCTGTCGGCAGGTTCGGCCACTGCACCTTCTGTTGCTGTAGGTACCGGTACAACTTACTCACCGGGAATCTACAGTCCCGGCACAGACCAAGTAGCCATCTCAACTAATGGCACGGGGCGGTTGTTTGTTGATGCGAGTGGCAGGCTCTTAGTTGGCGGTAGCCCAGATAGCGGCGGCGCACTGCTTCAAGTGTTTGGTGATCGCATTAGAATTGGCACGGCAAAAACACCAGCATCCGCAACCGCCACAGGCACTGCCGGAGAAATCTGCTGGGATGCCAACTACATCTACGTTTGCACTGCTACGAACACATGGAAGCGCGTCGCGATCAGCACATGGTGATAACTTGCCCCGCACTTCGGCAATGCAACATCTGCAAAGAACATAGGCCGCAGACTGACTTCTACAGGGTCAAGCGAGCTAGTAAAGACATCTTTGGCGTTCCTCGCATTTCACGCTGCCGCCAGTGCGAAATGCAGAAATACATGGAGCTAGATCCACGGCAGAAAATGGTTTACGCAGCTCGCAACCGTGCTCGCATAGGCGGATTGGAATGCACCATCACCAAGAACGACATTGTGATTCCCGAGACGTGTCCGGTGTTGGGAATCCCCTTGGTTGCTCGCATTGGTGCTGGTAGGTCAAACCGCGATCATGTGGAGAACTCGCCCAGCTTGGATCGCATCGACAACAGCAAGGGCTACGTTCCAAACAACATTGCCGTGATTTCTATGCGGGCCAACATGATCAAGAACAATGCCACGCTTGCTGAACTGAAGGCCATCGTGGCCTACATAGAGGCGAGCCAGGCAGACTAGTCCTACTCCCTACTTACTTGGAGCCAAGGCGATAAGTCAACGCCACTAGTGTTCACTAACGCGGACAGTAATCTGCGTATTGTTCAACTTGGTGAACATAATATTTTTGCGCACTAAGGATCTAGTAGGCATATTTTTTACCAATCAAGTTTGTTTTTGAGCAATGACAGCAGCCAACGCCTCTTGCTATTGCTTTAAATGTAGGGAGCAAATTGGCTGGCTAGGGAAACCGCTCAAAACAGTCCTTTCTGGCGGGCACAAATACGTGCTGAATCGATTAAAGATGCCATCAAATAAACGGCTTGCACTTGAAAACTGCCGACAAACCCCCTATAATATGAGGGCATTCATTGCTATATCATGACCGCCATTGACGCCAAAGTTGACTCCCTGATGGCCAACCTCCAGGAAAAAATCAACACCTACAACGAAACTGTTGTTGCTTTGGAAAAAACCAAAGAAGAAATTATCTCACTACAAGGCGCCATCAATGCGCTTAAAGAATTTAAATCTGTAGACGTCCCCCCCGTACTCACCGGTACTTCGACCTGAGTTTTAGGACACTTAATTGGCCACAATCAAAGCAAAGGTCTGGACGGTTTTCAAAAAAGAACCAAAACCGGCAGACCTTTTGCCTTCTAGCATGAAGGCGGTAGTCATCAGTAACCGGGAATGGAAAAACTGTCAAATCCTTGACAAGAAAAACAACCACACTTTGGTCAAGCTCCCATTAACCCTAGGGGAGTGGTGGGTACAAGATGATTATTGGTGGGGTTTAGATGGCCGCCCCACACCATCAAAAGAACTTGCTGTCACAACAGAAGTCGGGCGGTTGCATCTACATGTACCTTATTATCAGCAAAAAACAATTGAGGAAGGGGGTTATAGAAGTTCCCTCTACCTATCTTGCGCTTGTGTCGCCATGTACTTGCGACGTGAAGCGTTCTTAAATCCAGAAGAATATTACGACCGCGTACAAGAATTTGGTGGGCACGAATCCCCCTACGCTAACGTTGACTTGCTACGTAGTGTGGGGATCAAGGCAACTTATTACAAGAACGGTGTCCAGGCAGATTTTAAAAGGGCAATTGATCGTTGTTCTCCTATTGTTTGCTGCGTATTAAATGAAGGACGCATGCGAGAGGTATGTGGTGAAGGGCATTGGATTACCGTCGTGGGGTACGATGAAAATAAACGGCGTTATATCGTCAATGATCCCCTCGGAAGATTTTTTCATAAAGATGGCGTATATGAACACACCAATGGTGAAGCCGTAGAGTATTCAGATATCTTCTTTCGCTATAGATGGACTGCAGAAGGATGGGCAACAGGGTGGTATATCGTTTTTGAAGGCTGGTAACCGTGTTAATATTAAGCCAGTTCTTAGGTTTTTATGGAATCCTTCATCGACGATCTTGCTTCCGGGCTGAAAGCACAGCTGGAAGCACTGGAACAAGAAATCCGAATGGCGGAAACGCAACTAATTAGCAAAAAAGAAGGATTCCTAAAGGTACAAGGTGCCTTGGAACTCATCGGAATCATCAAACAAAAGCAAAATCAACAAGAAAGCGAAAACCTTCTAGCAAGTATTGAATAATATTAAATAATACACCCCCATCCGGGGTACGGTCACTCAATATTTGAGTACAAACGTAGGGCCTGCGACAGGTTTATGCACCGTAACTTGTGTTTAGAGTTTTCGGCTCTCTTATGTTCAATACAGCACACGATTACCTCGCTAATCTTGTTGTTTTAAGCCCAAAACTTGCCCGCAAACGTTTTAGGCAGCACATTTTTGAGTCTTGGGGTTGGAAATGTGCGTATTGTGACTGTGATTTGAACGAAAATACAGCCACCATTGATCACATCCGTCCACGCCACAAAGGAGGTAAGAGTACCAAAGCCAACATGGCAGCATCTTGCGTAAAATGCAACTTCCAGAAGGCATCTCGTCCGGTTTTTGATTACTACAACGAAACCCACCCACACTATTCAGAGCAAAGAGCTAGTAAAATAAAGATGTGGGTTGAACAGCAACCAGTTCAACTACATTTAACTTCACTATCTACGGAACACGCGGTTCCTTATTTGGATCATGATAGCTACCTATGCTGGACAGCCAGTTAAACCCCAGCAAGGCAGCGCGGCACCAGCACCTGGGCAAACCCTGGCGCCACAACAACCGCAATCAAATCCGGCGCAATTTGCGCAAAACTATGCGGCAATTTTGCAAAATACAATAAATCAACACAAACAATATCGAGTTGCGTCTGAGTGGGATCACCTGAACAACGGTGCAGAAAGCATGGCCCTGAATGCCCCTGCACAAGCTGCTAACTACAACAGTTGATCATGGCTGACCACGCTAAGGCAAAACGGCTTGCAAAGGCTCACCTCAAGTGCAACTGCCCAAAACGCACCCCAAATCATCCGACCAAAAGCCATGTGGTGAAAGCTTGCGAAAATGGTAAAGAAAAAATTATTCATTTTGGCCAACAAGGGGTAAAAGGTTCCCCTCATAAGGAAGGAGAATCAGAATCCTATCGGAAAAGGCGTGAAAGTTTTCAAGCACGTCACGCAGAGAACATAAAAAAGGGTAAGATGTCTGCCGCCTACTGGGCCAATAAGGTAAAATGGTGATACTGGAGAGATTCTAGATGGTTAAACCAACCGACAAAAAAGATTCTTGCTACCGTGATCTTGTCCAAACATTGCGGGACAGCACCTACGTATATCACCAAACCACCATCGTTCATTGGAATTTGATGGGAGGTAAGTTTTATTCAATTCACAAATTGACCCAGATGATTTATGAAGAAATGCAAGAAGGTATTGATACCATTGCTGAGCATATACGATCTTTGGACATTAGCGCCCCTAGATCGGTAGAAGATTTGACCTTCTCCTCGTTTCCTAAGTTCACTGAAGATTGCTTTGCGCAAGATAAATTGATTGAACAGCTGGCGGCAAACCACGATAAACTTGCTATCAATTTTGAAGCCTTGGCGGCAGCTGCAGATAAAATCAACGATCAATTGACCTTAGACTTAGCCGTAGAACGTGGAAGGGCGCATAAAAAATTCCAATGGCTACTGAAAAGTACGTTAAAGTACAAAGAGTAAGTAAAGGCAAAGGTAAATGAGCTTTTTTGAAAGCTATCAGCAAACAGTATTCTTTAATTTCCCTGTTCTGACGGCACCTGGAACTACAGATGTTGTAGAGGTCTACACGCCAAACTACTTGTCTACTCGCAACTACACATTAAACGTTACCGTTACCAATGTAAACACGAGCGTAGTTGTGCGCCTGGACGGTACAATGGATGGGACAAATTTTGGCGCAATGATTTCTAATTCCATTACAGTAAATGGTACTTATGCTTACAACGTAACAGGATTTCCTATGAAAAAATTGCGGGCCAATTTTTTTAGTGAAACTGGCGGCACCAATGCAAGCGTTCAATTCAGCATTGCCGCTAACTGATAGCATTGGTAGAATAAAAGCAATGTTCTAGCGTTCAGAGGTTTTGTAGTGCCGGACACATCTTTTGAGCATCTTTTTCCCGATAATCAGAATAGATTTTTCAACCCAGTCCCGATCATTGGGGGTGAAACGCTTACGGATCCTGTTGGCAAACTACGTGTTTCCACCCCACAATCACTGATTGATACGGACTTTGAGTACGGCACTCAGTCAACCAAGTGGGAAACGCTCAACTTATTGAATAATCGCCCCAGTGCATTTTATGATGTAACTGCTCCTATCACATTTACAGATGTTACTGGTGCAGGTACTCGTGTTGTTACTGTAAGTGCTGCAGGATCTGGTAGCGGTGTCTTGGTTGTAGGCACACCGATTTTTGTTCAAAGTACCACTAGTGCTGCGGCCAATGGTTGGTTCCTTATTGATAGCGTTTCGGCGGGCACTAGTTTTACTTACACTGCAAATGCTACGGTAGCTTCCGGTTCAATTTTTGATACCACTAAAACGTATATTTTTGCCGGTAATTTTTATACCAATGCGGGAATTCCTGTAGCTACGGGTAGTTCTGCTGCATTTGTGAATTCAGGAACAACGGTTACTTGTACTACAACCAATAGCCACGGCTTGACGGTTGGTGACGCCATTTTTGTAAGAGGTACCACGGCCACAACTAACCCCCCCAATGGGGCTTGGATTGTTCAAACTACCCCCACTAGCAATACATTTACATTTACTGTAATTAATACGCCTACCGGGGGAAATATTACTGCTGCGGGTGGTGCTACCGGTACGCTATATCCACGTCCCTACGGTTCTGTTATTCACCGTTCTTTTGATGGTGGCGTTGCTTTTTCTGCCGGTTATCCTTACTCTGGCAATCAAATCATTCGCCAAACTCGCCGTTATTTTCGTTATCAATCAGGTAAAGGCATTCAATTTAGCACCGGTACCTGCCTAAAGCCTGTTTTTAACGTTAACTCAATTACGTCCTCAGGTGCTACGGTAACCGTAAACCTTGCAACTCCTCATAATCTAAACGGGAACTTCAATAGTGGTCAAGGAATTGCAGTTTCCGCTTCTGCTGGTGCAGCATTCACCAATAATGCCGATATCAACGGTGGCTTAACAATTACTTGTGTGACGACCAATGTACACGGGTTCTTGCTTGGCGATACTATTGTCGTCAAAGGCACTACTGCTACTACCAATCCTCCAAATGGAACTTGGATAATTTCAAAGATTATTAGCACCACGTCTTTCCAATTCATTGCCACAGCCGTCCCAACTGGATCGATCACTGCTACAGCCGGTGCTACTTCCACCTTGTATGCTCAACCTGGTGGTCCTTATGTTACCGTTTCTAATTGCACTCAATCTGCATATAACGGTACATTTTTGGTTCAGACAATCCCGTCAGATACTTCTTTCACTTATACAGCTGCTGCTACACCAAGTTCTTCCCCAGCTACGGGGTTCCCAATCACGGTATCTCCGCAAAGCTGGTATGGATCTAAAAGCAGAATTGGTCTTTTTGAAGAGCAGAATGGTTTCTTCTTTGAATTTGATGGTCAAACCTTATATGTTGTAAAACGTAGTTCAGTTGCCCAACTTTCTGGTACCATTGCAGTCAATAATGGCAGTGTTTCCGTAACAGGCACCGGAACAACATTTAGTAGCCAGCTTAGCCCTGGGGATTATATTGTTATTCGTGGAATCACCTGCTTAGTTCAATCTATTGTTAGCAATACATCTATTATTATTTACCCCGAATATCGTGGTACAAATGTCAGCAATTGCGTAGCAAGTAAGCGTATTGAGGAAAAGTATCCACAATCCATCTGGAACATGGATCGTTGCGATGGTTCAGGCGCCAGTGGTTTTGTCCTTGACCTAACCAAAATGCAAATGCTGTATATTGATTTTGCGTGGTATGGCGCAGGTGCAATCCGCTTCGGTTTTAAAAATCAAAACGGCGAGATTATTTACTGCCACCGTATTCCCAATAGTAACCGTAATACGGAAGCCTACATGCGTTCCGGCAACATTCCCGCACGTTATGAAGCTAACTTTTTAACTACGTTGACCACCTTGGCAAGTACCTTATCAAGCAGCGCGGTTGATGTTATTACTGTTGCAAGCACCGCGGGATTTCCTCGATCTGGCTTTATTAGCGTAACGGCTTCAGGCAATACTGGTGCGGTAATTGAATATATTCAATACAACAGTAAAACTGAAACAACGTTCACGGGTTTAACTCGCGGTGTTACTAATTTGGTTGGGCCAGGGGGATTGACTGCTGGTGGTGGGGGGACGGCGCAGACTTTTACTTACAGTGCAACTGCCCCTATCTCAATTGCATTATTCTCTGCACAGTTCTCTAGTACGCTATCCCACTGGGGTTCTGCAGTCATCATGGATGGCCGTTATGACGATGATAAGGGCTTCGTTTTCCAAGCAGGCATGAATTCTGCCTTGTCAAATCTTGGCAATGGTTTAAGCGCGTTGGTGCTGGCTATCCGACTTGCCCCTAGTGTTGACTCAGGCTTGACGGGGATCCTTGGTGCACGCGACCTGATCAATAGGATGCAGCTTACTTTGCGTCAGATGGATGTCTTGAGTACTGGTTCTGGGGCTTCATTCCGAATTGAATTGATTTTAAATGGAGCTATCACCGGTGCTACACCAAGCTTTGTTGCTGTTGGTGGTTCTAGTCTCTCCCAAACTTATTTCAATACCAATGCAGGGGTTAGCGTATCCGGTGGCGAAAGTATTTTCTCCTTCTTTACTTATTCACCAGGAGTTACACAACAAGACCTCACATTGGTTCGGGATTTAGGCAACAGTATTCTTGGTGGGGGTACTTCATTAAGCATCCCAACAAGTTCTTTAAATCTTTACCCTGACGGACCGGATGTTGTTTACGTCAAGGTAACAAATGTGGGGTCTGTTGCCACCAATAGCATTAGCTGTCGCCTTTCTTGGACAGAAGCACAAGCCTAATCAAATAAGGGGCCAACTTCTCCACCATTTGGTAATTATGTACTTGTCTCCTTTTATTGGAGGCAAGGCTTCATGCAGGGTCTTAGGGTTAACCCTGCCGTTGCGATATAAGTTGCACCAAAATACAACGGTCCCCTCTTTCGGTTTAAATTTACAATTTAAATGCTTAAAATAAGTTTCGCCACCCTCTTCTACATCGTTTAAATAAATCATTGTTGTCCAGGTTCGTTGGCCCATCCATTCCGTGTAAGTTTTCAATTCGGCTGTACCGGGGTGAAAATAATCATTGTGTTCCTTGTAATATTCTCCTGGTTTATATTTTTGTCCTTGAATTGCTTCCCCCAAGAACAAATCCAAATCAAGCAAATTGCGCAATTTGTTATTTACATCGTTGATGACGGGGTGTTTGAGCTGTAAAAGGCTGGCGGTGCTGCTTGTCCGATAATTGCCAATCAACCCACTGTCGTCGGGGTCCGCTACAGTTGATCTCCTCTTTTCTTGTTCAATAAGCTCTATTAGATCTTTGCACTCTTTTGGGGTCAAAAAGTTATCGAGGGAGTAGAGTTTGGTCCTGGAGCCCAGCGGAGAGTGATTGACAGAACCATTAGGAATAGGGCGATTATATAAGTATTCATAATCAATTACATCGGGTTCTTCCTTGAATGCCATCGACTTTATCAGCATTGGAATCTCGGCTTTTTCTGCATTGTGTTCTTCCAAGAAGCGTATGACTTGCTTTTTGCTCACCCCAGAGCAGGCGCTGGCAATGGCGTGACCAAGAAGAAATTCAATATCCATTTTGTAAGTTGTTGTTGGTTAAAATGTTACAGGATTAAGTAAGTAATGGCAAGTCATGCCCCCTCTTTTGTTGGTAGCCTTTGTCTTTGCCGGCTCCTATCTGGTAAGCTTCCTCACCTTTAATTATCGTTCTAATCGGCATGAATCATCAAGATGGGAAAGCTTTTTTAAACCAGTACGTCACTGAACGCTTACCGGCTTTTGCCCCCAGGATGTTTGAAGATGGCCCGGATGTACCTTCCTTTGCATCTGACATAAGAGGAACCACTACTTCCGTCATCGATGCTAACGGAGCAATTGGGCGGCACCCTTATGTCGGCAGCAGTGGTACGGCGGCGCAACCGCAGCGCTACACCGTTTAAATAATTGCTGCTAGAATTAATCCAGTATTGGACGGCCAATGAACTCGGAAGTTTCGGGACTGCCCATGGATGCGGAATTTCAAATTCACGCCGCAGCCCTGTATGCCAGAGATCTTGACCGTGACGAGCTTGAAACAGCTTTCATTGATCTCTTCCATCAGAAGATGATCGATCGCCAGATGTTCTTGAGTATTCTCAAGGATCACGGCATTGACGCTGATATCAACCTCAAATTCCTAACCGAAAGCCAAATTTCTTGATCCCATGGCCACCACCAACTACGCCATCAAAGGCACCCTCGATACCGGCTCCGTAAAGGCTCTTGATAGCGGTACCCTTGTCACTTACTTGGGGCACAATCCCCCTGGTGGTCATCGAGGTTTGAATACCCGTTTTTATAAGTTGACTTCTAGCGCTACTAACGGCACCCTTAGCTTTACGATTGACCGTTCGATTGGCGTAGAAACCATCAAGCTGTTCCGCCAAGATGGTACTGCTCTGAGCATTCCTTCTGGCTACTCATCTTTTGGTAACATCATCAAAAACGGCAAAGGCAAAGGTATTGTGGGTGCCACCACTTCTGGCGCGGGTCAGGTGTATATTGTGATGTTGACATTAACGGGGTATAGCATTGAGTACAGCGGAAGCGCCAGAGTCGCTTAACGAAGAGACGGTTTCTTCTTTTTTAAATCAATATGGAATTAAGTTAATAGTTTTTTATACCGGCATGCGCACTCATGTCGGTATGGAAATGTATCGGCCGTATAAAGATAGTTTTGATAAAGAATGGCGTATTGGTTTTGCCAGTTCTAAGATGTTTGGCCGACGTGTGGGGCCAGGGTTGCGTGTCACCAAAGAAGATTGTGTCAAGCAACTTGTTGAGGACTTGAAACCATTTGCTGCACTGGTAGAACACTATGTACAAATGCCTTTAAATGATAAACGAAAAGGAGCAATTTTAAGTTATGCGCATAGTGTTGGTATCCCCGCATTCAAAGAGTGCCGCTTACTGGAGTTAATCAATAAACGCGCTGCAAAGAATGACATCATTCGGGAATGGTCGCCTTATATCAATCCGATTTACCGTAATAAATCGCCATTCTTGCTGCAACGCCGCCGGGCGGAACTCAATATGTTCCTGGCGCACGATAAAGAAATTCCCACATTGTACAAACACAAATGCAAGTTAAAACAATGCTTGCTTAACGTAGCAGAATGCTACAACCAGACCCCTAATCAGATCAAGGCAATTGAGTATCTAGAGCGGAAGTTGGTGGAATGGGATCAGAATGGGGAAATTCTTCGTCGGTTTTGGCGGATTTGGAATACTGTTCCAGGAGGTATGGGCTCACCACGGAATTTCTTAAAGTCAACTGATCCAAAAAATCCATCAACTGAAGCTCAGGGGTAAGGTGATAAAGCAACTCGTCATAGTCCATTTGTATTACCTTTCCGACGTTTAAAGGCAATTTTCAGGAGAATCAGATAGCCAATCAAATCCATGACAACATCCTCATCAGTGTCAAGCAAGCCCGCACCTTTCTGAATCCTATTCAATTTGTCGTCAATTCGCACCAAAATTTGCTCTTCTGCGGATGCCTGGCTAAAAATCCGTGCAGGGTTCAATGCAGAATCACCGTATTTTTCGTTTTTCCCAAGTAACAGTTCTTTGACTTCGTCGCAAATACTAGCGATTTGAAGTTGGCTTTGAGCGGACATCTGTGTTCAGGGCTGTCAGAATATATTACATGAAACCACAAGGAAGTCAAGGATACGGTGTCGACAACCGTTATCGTGGCATGAAGCCAGCGCAAGACAATAGATCCGGGCAGCACTTTTTAAATCAATACATGCAACAAAAACGGCTTGCCGATAAAGATCCTATTGGTGACCAACGACAGCAACAGGGCCGCGTGGTTATGCCTGCTATGGGCGGCACTGTTGCGGTGGGTAAAATGCCCAGTAACATGTCAAATACAGATATGCAAGTGAGTTACCGTAACCCTTTTCGTGTACAGCCGTCTTAGCAAATCACGGCACCCAACTCAGAGAATACTTCTTTGAAGCGAGTGGCTTGATCAAAGCCATACTCTAGCCGTGGCAAATAAACAAAATACCCCCAAGTTAATGGAGTCCTGGAGAATTCAAAAGTCCTTCCATGGATGAGGTAAGGGCGATCCTTCGGTATGCATACGGGGTAATTCCAAATTTGTTGGCAAGTGCGAAGTGTCTCATGGTTTGTTGCGTACATAATTGCTTCCGGTATATTACGCAATTTCCATTCACGTTCCAGGCGCAAAAACCAAGCTTTTGCTGGCGCAGACGAATTACTCCCACTATGCAGACCCCACCTATAAGTACCCCGTATTTTGTTCCATGAACAGCGACCATAAGTTGGCGGGAACATATAAGTGACCCCACACCAGGGCTCTTCAATATTCAAACCGTCTTCTTTTGGTGTATAAATTTGTTTGGCCTTAAGAAATTCGTTGTTAACTCGTTCAGTGGTACATGGATCCAAGTCAATATCACCGAGCACCGCATCAATATACGGTAAATATTCAACGGGAGTCAGCCAATCGGTGTCAAGGGAATAGACATGAGAGGCTGCTTTATACCGTGCATGCTTTATGCTTGGTGGTAATTTTAAAACCATTTGTCAAAGAAATAGCGGGGACTTTTCTTGATCAATTTTGTAATTAATCAAGCGCATTTGTTTTGAGTCTTGGATAATGAATAGGGCGCTTTTGCCTGGTACAAGGGCTTCCGCCTCAACAATAGCTTTCCGCATAACTTCTGCCGGACCATCTTGGTCTTCTGATTTAAAGTCATGTTGCGCTTGCAACAGCGCGGGAAGCGTCAAGTAAAAAGCCTGGTTCTCTTGCTCTGCCTCCGGCATGTAGATCAAAGCGCCAGGGCCCTCATTCGAGTACATCTTGAGATAATGCTCGGCCATGTCAACGCAAATCCTCTCCAGGACCAATTCAGCCATCTTTTGCTCTGTTTCCGATGGCGCGGTAAACAATAGCTTTGAAACTTTTTGATTTCTGTCTTTATCCAAGGGTTTTGCTCTCAACTGGCGACATCATAGCAAGGGCGCGTTGCTGTTCCAACTCCCCCCGAGTAAATTTGACAAAATGCCCAAGCCCGGAACGCTTCAACGTTTCACGGATTCTTGGCAACGGTTGATAGATAACAACCATTTTTTGCATGTTTCCAATTTTTTTAATTAGCTTCCCGTTTTCATCGCGTAACTTCATGATTTCATTTTGCCGCAGTAAATATTCAGCCACACATCGGTAACGTCGTTTTGTTGCTAGGTCAATATCAGGAAACCGTTCACAGATCGTGGCTGGTTTCATGTCACTGAACGTAATTCGGATTTGATCCGCCAAGGAAAGACCTAGAACAAGGTCGTTGCTGCTGGTTTCGTACGTTTTTACCAACTCCAGGTAACGACGTAAATCAAGATCCTCAAAACTGCCTGACGGCGGGATGAACATTTCAACTTGTTGCGCCAGGGACGGTACGAGTTTCTCCTCATAGTTTTCTACTGTAACCTCGTCAATACCCAGTTTATTGAATCGATAACTGAGGTATTGGTGCCGCCGTGGATCAGGTTCGTCCAAGAGATCAAGACCATCGGGGGAACCCTCTTCATCTGACAGTAGCTCAATCACGGAAAAATTGCTTTGTGACAGTAGCTTAACAATTTTTCTGTGTTTTGGGAAGGGTTTTGGCCGCCCATTGTTGTTCATGCTCTATGGCAAGGACCCAAATTTGGTAATCCCGCAATGGTTCCATGTCTTTAAAATTCTCCGGCTTTGGTCTATTGCCGTAATTGCAGGCCTCCCATAGGGCCTTGGCCATGTTTTTTTGTTGGCTGGTCATAAGGTATTCCAACGCCTTGGTGGACAATGATTCCAAAAGTGCGCTAAACTCCTGCTTAAACGGACTACTGCTATGAAAAAGTCTTTGACTTGGGCCGAGCTTCTCTTGTTGCTGGTTTTGCTCCCCCCTGGTGTGATCGGTATTCAACATTTGTACGGGTTTGTTTCGGATAGAATCAGCATAGAAGTGCATGTCAAGAGGTAAGCGTCATGGGCGGTAGTGCTCCAAGCCCCCCAACAGTTGTGATGAGCCCGCCGCCACCACCTCCTACGGTTTATCAAAATAAGAATCCTAAGGAAGCTTATGTGGCTTTAGCTGATTACGGTAAGCGTTTGTACGATCAAACGCAAGCCGCTATTGCAGAATCAAATACCATAGGCGGAACCCCCGAACAAATTGGCCAGCGTCAACTGGATACTGAAGCCAGGTCTGCCGCAGCTTACGCTAGTAGCTTACCCCAAGCAGCTTCTCCTTCGCTGAAGCAAGTCTCAGCGGATTTACTACAAAAAGCAAAAGACCGTGCAGCAGCAGGGCCGCCCGCCAGCGCTGGAACCCCCGCCTATATCCCCCCCTCTTGGGTTTATGGCCAAACTTCGCAAGAAATCAAAGATTCGCAAAAAACAGCGTAAATTTTAATTTTGGTCTTCATCAGTAAGATCAAAGGCGCAGTTATAAGTTTCCTTTAATACGTCATACGATTCAATAGGTAATAGAACTACAGACAGACCCTCGTCTGTAGTGATTTGATAGTGAACTTTATCGTCAACTACGCGAGCAATAATCTCGTCAAAATATTCTTCAAATTGGGGCAGGGAAATGTGTTCCACGGTAGGTGAACGGCTGATGACAGCCTAGCAGGTAAGTTTTTATCTCACGGTACCAAAATCAAGAGATGCTGTGACTGGCCCAGTAACTGCATCAAAATCCAAGCGATCAATAATTCCTTCCGTAACATATCGCCAATCAGTAATTGATGTTTGCATTGTGATGCTGTACGTTGTTTCCAAATAGCGAATATCGTTTGTAATTAAAAATACATATTCCCCTGGTTCTAATTGCGTGGAGTTGTAATCACTTGATGCGGTGTCATCACTTTCGTCGTAATTAATGCTGGCCTGACTGCATACAAAGCCATTGTCATTGATGGGGAGTTCTCGCCTATGCCTACCATCCTCAACTTTGTATATTGCAATAAGAGTATTGCGATTGGTGTTGGATGTGTACGCAAATTCGCTATAGTCCTGCACAAATTGTACGGACCTAAATCGATTCAAAGTAAAGGTATAAAAAGTAGTTTGAATTCGGCTATTGCCACCATGCGTATTTTTTATGGTAAGACTACGGTAAACGTTATCAAAACTACCAATATCAATTGCGGAGTTTAAGTTATCGCCAGGACTTGGCGGCAGTGGCGTTGAACCAAAGACGCCGGTAGAGCCGAACGCAGTGGGCCCCGTGCCGCCGGTAGGATAAGCTTCTACCTTTCCAAGATTATAGAAACCAAAGTTTTCAGGAAGGGTCGTTAAGAAGCGGCTCATTTTCCATATTTAAGCCGGTGTAGACACAACTTGTTCTACCGCTGGCCACATACATTTCCTCCATAATTTTAGCACGTTCGGGATAGCAGCCTTCACCCTCCATTGTTTCAATCAATTCATAACTAAGACGTTTCTCAATACAACGCCGTTCGTTATCCGCTTCTTCCCTGGTGTCATACGGCTCTGAATAATGTACTTCTGCTCCAACGGACACCCACGCGAAATAACGAGGATTTGGTACGTGATATGCGGTGGCCAGGGTTTCAGAGCGCTTTGCTGTGGGCTTAAAAGATGTTGCCATAACTGAGATCTATTGTAGTGATTTTGGCGTTGGTCGGTTCAGGCTTGATCCCAAATACCCGCAAATGTGCCGGGTTACAGCATAGCGCAGGACAGCCTTCTTGATGCGCGATCCGTAGTTTACCCGTGTAGCCCCGCGTAACCCAGAACGCAACCCTAGCCGCTGATTGGCTTTTTGTGCTATGAAATGGGGACGGAAAATACGCAATAGTTTCTGTTTCATTTCTTCGCGTGGCGCCCTCCCAAATCCAGCAATCATCTGGCCCCTTGATGTCAACTTTTTCCCAAAAAGCTTTAATAATCCAGTAATATTTCAACTTGAAATTCTTGACGTTAAGTTCACATCTGCCTGCCTTAATTTCTTCGACACAATCTAGGCATTCGTGCATCCGGCCAAAGTTTCCAATGTGCCCTACGCTGCCCCCTTTATGCCAAGGACAAGTTGTCTTCACGGAGTCCAACTGTAATTGCTGGTGCTTACCTAATTCCTCCCTAAATTTTCTGCGAATTTCCGTTAAGTTTTGTTTCAAAGCATTGTCGTTTTCAATTTCCACCGTAGGTCTCCCCCGAGCAAATCCTGAGGACTACATGGTAGCGCATGTTGTAGTGCCGGGCAAGGGCAGCAGCCGTCCATTTCCGTGGGTCTTTAGCCTTCAACTGTCGGATCTCCGCTATCAACTCAGGGTTTAGGTTACCACCTTTCCTTTTGTTGTCTTCAAGCTTCACGTCACTCCTGGTGCCGAAGTAGTAGTGCTCAGGGTTGATGCACCACTGGGACTTACAGGCGGCCTTACGGACGGCCACAGGGGTCTCTGCGGTGGCGTACTGGTTGATCAGCGCAAGGACAAGGAAGCGGGCATTCTTGCCCTTGTAGTAGGGCACCAAGCGCTTACCACCCCCCGCAAAACCTCTGAGGACCGGGTGCTTATGAGATTTGACGCACCAACACTGACCAGGGGCTGCCACTACCTGGAAGTGCGCCATGGCCTCGGCAACGTAGAGAGCATCCTTCCTGGAGAGGCCGGAGAGAAGAAAAACAGCCCAAAAATCGGTTGCGTAGGTATCACCAACTAAACGCATCGCTAGGGGAGGCTAGGGGATATGGGCAGCGTAGGTCAAAAAGCAAGCCGTGTCAATGGGTTTGAAGTTACTGATATTAAATTTCTGGATACCCTTCCTTTTATTTCTTATAGAAGCAGCTAGGGGTGGCACATTGTGAGTAACATTTGTGTGTCACTTTTTCCGGCCCCCAATTGACACACAAATATGACACACAGTGTGCCACCCCTAACCGCTACATGGGAAAACAAAACGACCCCAATCCATCAATACACTATAGGTCACAAAAAAATCCAGTCCCTGACAGCGTTTTGCGGCACTAGCCAGTACAAGACCCCTGCACCCCTAACGATTTTGGCCGTTTTTCAGGGGAGTTAGGGGAGTTATTTGTGTGTCAATTGCCCCTTTCAGCCCTCTTCTCCCCCGTTTTCGCCCTTGGTTTTGGCGGTTTTGGCTGTTCCGGGTTTCAGTGCCATCTGGTCAAACGTCTCCGCGTACCCGGTTGCACAGTGGTGTACGTCCGTCAGCCGGCAGATCGCCTGGCTTGGTGTGCAGATCCGATAGGTCAAATGCCCACCACCATCTACATATTGTTCTATTGTTGTCCCATTCTTCAAAGTAGAGATCAGTTCCACAGCGGTTGTAATCATTGCCGGTGATACAATTATAGGAAAAGGTAGAGTTAAAATCGTGCCACTTCCTGGTTTGCAAATAGCAAGATCCCCATTTGGTCCGCTTAGCCAATACACCCTTCAAACTGGAACAGGTGCTCCGGGAATGGCTCCTGCAGGTGCTTTAGTTCGTTATAATCCCGGTGCTTTAGTTCGTTATAATCCCGGTGCTTTAGTTCGTTATACTGGGGGAACTTTGAGTGCAGGAGCACCCTCATCCGCAATTATTCCAGGGGCTGCTGGAATGGCTAAAAATCCTTTATTAGCCTTGCTTGGCCAAGCAGCGGGGCCTGCATCGCTGGCTTACGAAACACCCGGTTCAAGTCCTGGTGGGGGTATGACGCAAAATGAATTTAAACAATATGCCGCAGAAAATCGATTTCGTACACCGGCTTTAATTGCTCCGACAGATACAGGGCGCGGTTTAGCCAATCTCCCATCTAATTACAAAGCACAAGAGGCAGCAGCAACCGCGCAGGCTAATCAATTCCAGAAATCTTATGGGGCAGGTTGGCAACAATTACTGGGTTTACCAGCAAACTACCAACCCGGAGCCGCAGCAGCGCCCTCTCGTGGCCAAGCCCCCGCTGCAGGTGCCGGCCCCAATGGACCCAACCCCAACGCCCTAATCCAAGGTCAAGACGGCATCGGTGAAGAGTACCGTCAACGCATGAACGCCTACAACAACCAAGCAATCCTTGCCCGTCAAGCCCTTCAAGGCTACGATCCGTCCAAAGGCCCCCTCCCCGGTGCCGCACAGGAAGCCCAAGACCAAGGCATGGAGATCTGGAGGGGCCTCTACGGCGGCACAAAAATGGGGCAACCTGGCGGTGCTGTTGGTACGTTCAACCCCCTGATGCAGGCCCGTGGTGACGTACCGTCAATGGAGGAGCTATGGAAGGGTATCGGTGGCGGAGCACCCACCACTGGCCCTAGCAACGATGCGATCAAGGCTGCAATGGCAAAAGGTGCAGCACCCGGCGGTTTCTATCCTGCTTCAGCTGGTCCCGTACCAACTGCAACATCTGGTTTTGATACAAGCTTTGATCCTGCAGCAGAAGCACAAGCTCAACAGTTTCGTACCGCATCACAAGCCGGGGTGGGAACAGAAGCATCTACTGCATTGCAGCGGGCCGGGGATTTTGTACAAAATTACAAACTAGGTGCCTTAAACCCCAATAATTACAGCCTACCTTCTGCAGATTATCTTAAGAATTTCGACTGGAACGCTGACTACAGCTCAGTCTTCAAATAATTTAATCATTTCTTAACCTGCGCACGTAACATGACCTCCTACTACGCTGAACAATTTGCCGGAGACAATTACTTTGGGCAATCCGGGACCAGTATCCCCTCCTTTGGTGTTCAAGGCGGCTACACAGGTGGTTCTAGTACAGATGTACCACCGTACTTTGGCGGTTATGTTGCCAACGCACCAGCACCTGGCACAGGATCAAGCCCATACCAACTATTTGACCAAGATCTGATTGAAAAAATGTCAAAACCCGGACAATTACCAACCCCCGGCGCCAAAGAATTTCTTCGTGGTGTCCTCGATAGGTTAAAGTCTAACTCAGGGCCACAAGCCGCCAATTTTATGGGTGCCTCCGGTAGTGCAATCCCAGGTGCCGCACAACCCACCCGCCAACCTATTCTTCCTGGTGAGCAACAAAACTTAATTCAAAGTGTTTATGGTCAGCCAGCCACTCAACAACGCTATATTCAACCAGGGATTTTGCAACTGCCCCCCGCCTAACCATGCCGACCCATCTCATCCGCAGTTGGATCGCAGAACTTGCCAAGAAATTGCGTAATTCTGACGCTTACTCCGATTGGGATTTTGGCATGGAACCCATTCCTGGCGATAAAACATGGTCAAAATGCGACCAACAATGTAAAGCTTGCGATTGTAGAATAAAGAAATCAGAAGATAACGAGTAGCAGCAGTGTCGCAAACAAAGGCCCAACTTCTTGATGGTAGTGTAGTTTCCGTTTCATTCGGTGCGGGTAGTGCAGCAGCACCTAGCATTAACTACTCTGCAGATAGCACAACCGGTATCTATTTTCCGGGTTCGGGGCAAATAGCCATCTCAACTAATGGCACGGGGCGGTTGTTTGTTGACTCCAGTGGTCGGGTAGGCATAGGAGTTTCAGGGCCTAGCTACTTGTTGGATCTTGACGGCACAACTTCCGCTTCAGTTCTACAGCTTAATTCCAATAACGCTACTTATGGCGTCAGTGCCAACTTCAAGTACAACGGTTCCGTTATTGGCGGAATGGGATCAGCCAAAGGAATTGACAGTACGCTCGCTCTTACTGATCTAGGTATCAATGGCGTAGCAAACATCGACTTGTGTACTAACTACACCAAACGCGCCCGCATCGACAGCTCCGGCAGGCTCTTAGTTGGCACGATTAGTAACTCTGGCGCCAACCTCCTGCAAGTGAATAGTGATGCTTTAGTAAATGGACTAACCGTAGGACGTGGCGCTAGTGCAATCAGCTCCAATACAGCAGTAGGCAACGGGGCATTAAATTCCAACACCACTGGTTACAACAACACTGCTAATGGATACCAAGCCCTCTTCTCCAACACCACTGGCATCCAGAACACTGCTAATGGACTCGGTGCCCTCCCCAACAACACCACTGGCAGCTACAACACTGCTAATGGATACCAAGCCCTCAACGCCAACTCCACTGGCAGCTACAACACTGCTAATGGACAACAAGCCCTCTACTCCAACACCACTGGCAGCAGCAACACTGGTATTGGATACCAAGCCCTCTTATTCAACACCACTGGCAGCTACAACACTGCTAATGGATACCAAGCCCTCTACTCCAACACCACTGGCAGCTACAACACTGGTATTGGACTCCAAGCCCTCTACTCCAACACCACTGGTGCCAACAACACTGCTAATGGATACTATGCCCTCTACTCCAACACCACTGGCAACTACAACACTGCTAATGGACAACAAGCCCTCAACTCCAACACCACTGGCAGCTACAACACTGGTATTGGACTCCAAGCCCTCTACTCCAACACCACTGGTGCCAACAACACTGCTAATGGAGTCGCTGCCCTCTTCTCCAACACCA
>Ga0136641_1000060_pt1 | contig 42120 bp, 56 predicted proteins | sample EliLak1302023Y_FD_115312 | JGI IMG/M metagenome (GOLD analysis project Ga0136641, IMG submission 115312) | Freshwater microbial communities from Elizabeth Lake, Yosemite National Park, California, USA - 13020-23Y | ecosystem: Environmental > Aquatic > Freshwater > Lake ...
GCTGACGCAGGACTCCTACTCTACTAGAACACAAGATATACACGACTGTTTCGGCATAACGTTTCTAATCGGCCTGTTGCTGATCGTCGCTGGGTCTGTCATCAATCTCTGGGAGATCATACCATGAATGATGATTTCACCAAGAGCCACATCGTGATGCTCTACTTGATCATTGCCGCTTTGATGATCCTGCTACTTGGCGGATGCGCAGTGGTGGTCAAGCAAGGGGCAACGCCACCCGTAGACCCATTAACCCGCAAACATTACTGAGGGAAAGAGTGATGGACACTATTAACGGCTGCGAGTTTTATGATGGCAAGTGGTATACGGAAGGCCAGCGTCAGGCATGGCGCAAGGCAATGACACCAGCCGCCGACGAGATTGAACGGTTGCGGGAAGCGTTGCGAAAGATTGCGGCGGCATCAAAGATTATTGCAAAGGGCAAAGACATGGAACTTGCGTTGCAGTTGTTGCTGACATCACACCGCCAGACAGCACTGAAAGCATTAGGAAAGGAAGAGTGATGAAGCGTAGGTCATTTTTAGCATTACTGGGGTTTGGTGCCGCTTCGTCGGGGTCCGTGGCAAAATCGGCTCTTGTCGAGTCGGTGCCTGTCACCTCAGCACCCGTGGTTGTGGCTACCACCCAAGTGACCGTTCCGTCTTACATGGTGCGGATACCAGTCACCGTGAGCTTGACACCTGCGCAGATCGAGGCCGCAGAGATATCTGATATATCGGTTCTTCAATACGCTCAGGAGCTACTTAAGGCCAAGCAACGTAACGAGATCGAGGGTGAAGTAGACTCTAAGCTTGAATACGATGTTGAAAGGGTGTTGGGCTACAAGTTGACACCCGTAAAGAAGGAGCTGGAACAATGACACTTGATCAGGCTATACGAATACTATTTGACTGCACCCAGCATAACGTAAGGTCAAAGGAGGCTTTCAATGTAGCCTATGAAGAGTTCGTGAGGGTTAACAGGGTAAATGAGCAATTGGTCCACTCGTTAGACGATTCGGTTAAAGTAATCGAGAAGCTATTAGAGGAGAGTAAAAATGAGCGAGACTAAACCAGTATACGTACAGAAGAACAATACGGGTGTATTGTTTAAGAATCAGTACAAGACCACCCCCAATCATCCAGACTATACTGGGAATGCCACCATCGAAGATAACAAGTACAAGGTGGCCGCTTGGACCAAAGTGTCGGCCAAGGGGGCTAAGTTCCTTTCGCTGTCCTACACCAACGAAGACGACTTGCACCCTCTGGGTGTGGGCAAGCCAAAAGAGCCAGACAACCGCACTACCGACGAAATTCTCGACGACAAGATTAATTTCTGACCAGGAGAATACCCGTGACCAAATCAGTTCCAGACGTGCCAGCAAAAGAGCCAGAGATTGTTGAAAAGCTTAAACCGTCGATCGTCATCACCATCGGCGACGACAACACCATGTATTTCGACGTAACCGACGAGCTTAATACTTGGCCCACCGACAAGATGAAAATCGCCGCTATGGCTATGTTCGATTTCGTCCAGCATCTGCGAGTGACGATCGATAATCGCGAAAAGATGGACGCTTTGACAAAGAAGTATCTAAATGGTGGCATCAAACTATCGTAAATACTTGACAAACATGTGACCGTATGCTAAAATAAGCATACGGTCACAAAAGGCCGCAGATAGGACATAGGAGACAAAGAATGGTAATGCGCATCGTGCACAACGATCAAATCGTACAAGTAAAACCAGACGGCATCGATCATTATGTAATCATAATGAATGATGCTATGGCTGGGTGTGTTAGTTGGTCGCGTAACTCTAAAAAATGGATGGCATACGTATCCAAAGATGACTCGATGGAGCACTTCTACTCCCAGTTTGCGGCAGTGAAGTGGGTCTTGGGGCATTACGCATGATTAGGCCATCCGTTGCAGAAGCCAGATTGGCTATCATTATCTGTATGAACGACTTGGTGCGGCAATACGTTAGGGCCATGCCAAGTCGTCGATCAACTGATGGCAAAGGACGCGTGACCGACGGCAACGCACCATATATCGATGGGCTGATCACAGCCTCTTTTGTGCCAGACGGAGACGATCACGACGATATCAACAAGGCGATTAATAGATGCGTTAACGTCATGATGACATACGAATACACCATTACTGCTGACCCAGACTCCATCAAAGACATACGCAAACTGATAGAGCAATTAGGATCGATACTTGCTATCTCGACAGCATACCCAGAAAAATCGGCCAGTCGAGCCAAGGCACTAGGAAAAGGAAAACGAAAATGACATCTAGAGAAATGGGTGATACGTTCATTGGCATGTGTAACACTACCCTTATGCGGGAGATGATTGAGAAGCTAGACGGCAGGTCTTATGGTGAAGGTATTGGCACTTTGATGGGTGCCTTAGCGTTTATGATCGACACCGATGAAAATCTGTCAACCATACAGAAAATGGCCATGGTGCATTCTATCAGCCAGACGCTGTTGTTGATCATGGCAATTAAATCTTCAGATGAAAATACAAATGAGCAGGTGCACTAATGAAACAGACTCTTACCCAATTCAAGCGCATCCCAGTCGCCGATAAAAATACTGGTAAGCCCACTTGTCAGTATAATCGAATGATGAATCTTATCAAGCAGTGCATCCTTGGCGGTGGCCACGTCGAGTTTATCCAGCATGGTTCCTACCGCGAAGTATACCCACCAGTGGTTAGCGTTGACCTTCATTGGGAGGTAAGCCAATGAGACATCCTTGCAGACGCTGCGATGGCACTGGTGTTACTGACGAGGGCAAAGTGCGATGCTGGAATTGTCATGGAAACGGTTTAGATCCAGCAGAGTATTTTACATGGTCTGAGGCTAAAGAGGCAGAGAAAACACCCGAAAAAACGGTGTGGGAAAAGTCGATCATCGACCTACTACACGAGAAAATGGTACAGCACGAAGAGAGAGTGCGACTTAGAAAAGAAGAGGAGGCCAAGCAATGACTGGTTGGAACGCAAAAAAGGCAGTTACTGACAGACAGCCTCTACCAGACGAGTTTGTAGACCTAGACAAAGTGTTGGAATACGCCGATGTCTGGTATGAGTGCAAGCGTCGCGCTAATAACGCCGCATTTGACCAAGCCGAAAGAGACATATCAGCGGCATTGGAAGTGCTAGCGTGGGAGCGTCTCGTCGTCGCTCATCGCAAGCTGATGGAAGATCGCTACAGCTTGATCAAAGCGCACAACCAGATTGAAAGGGATATCAGTGAATTGCTTCAAGGCGGTGTTCCTGTCACATCTTGACAGGATGTGTGGCGTGTGGTATACTACTGGGGTAAAGGATAACGTAAATGAAACAGTTCAATAGGGTATTTGCACCAGTAAACAACGAAAGGTTTGACAAGTCGGCTCTCTATGACTTGGCGAACGACACCATTTTCGTTTGCCCAGTCCCCATGTTTGACGACATCAAGGATAGGCACGATCTCTTCGAGCACTACATCGACGAGCACATGAAGGACTTTAACCCAGATACCGATTGTATTGCCGATTTTGGCGACTCGATGATCTTCGCGATGATGATCTTCTACGTGGCTATGGAGCATGATAGACTATACGTGGCTCGGTATAATCGTCGGGCTAGTGGTTACACCATCAGACTGATTACGACGGAGACAGACAAATGGTAAATGAAAATAACTTCAAAGTGGTGCGGCAGTTGACTCTTGATCTGGCTGATTTTGTCAAGCACATCAAGGAGAATGGCCCCACCCAGTCGGCCAGCCTTTGCGCCGAGCACTACCGCATGTTGCGTGAAATGCACGACGAGATTGATGCGGTTAAAAAAGAAGCGTACCACGCGATGGAGCACTACACGATGTCCGTGTTGCCAGAGCTTTTCGAGGATGAGTGTGTTACCACGCTAAATCTGGCAAGTGGTTATCGTGTTACCGTTAAACACACTATGAGAGCGTCGGTTAAGGCCGATGCCAAAGGCCACGCGTTTCAGTGGCTGATTGATAATGATCTTGGTGATCTTGTCACCGAGACTGTGAATGCATCCTCGCTCTCTGCTACGGCGAGGATGTTAAACGAAGAAGGCCGCGAGTTACCCACGGACTTCTTCAATGTCGCCACGCTCCCTCAGGTAAGCTTGACGAAAACGAAATAAATCCTGATTTATTGAAAGGCTTAAGCCATGGCTAAAAGTGCAGTTGCTACCAAGTCGCAGTCCACAGCAGTCGCTACTTCTGATGAGAACTTCATGACTAAATACGGCCTCGCGGGGACCGAAAATATCGACTCGTCGTCGGTAGAAACGCCCCGTCTCGTCTTGATGCAAGCATTGTCCCCACAAGTGGAGCAATACAGTGCGAAGCAGGGAGCCTATTTCCACTCGATCCTCGAAAAGGACTTGGGTGATGAATTGGTCGTTGTGCCGCTCTACATCGAAAAGACTTACACCCTTTGGCGTCCGCGCCTTGATGGTGGTGGGATCCTTGCTCGTCAGGAGGGCAATGCTTGGGTGCCTAGTCATACCAAGTTCGAAGTCACTCAGGGTGGCCGCACTATAGTGTGGGACACTAAGGGATCGATCCTTGAATCGGGTCTAGCCAGTTGGGGGTCCTCGGTGCCCGATGATCCTCGGTCGCTTCCAGCAGCTACTGAGACCTACAACTTCGTGTTTGCACTGCCTGATCACTCAGAAGGGTCGCCAGTGGTACTTTCGTGCAGTAAGACCGCAATCAAGCCGACCAAGAAGGTGCTCAGTCAGATTAAGATGTCTGGTCGCCCGTCTTTCGGTTTGCGGTTTATCCTCTCCTCTGAAAAGACCGAAAATCAGAAGGGCAAGTTCTTCACGCCCAAGTTTACGATGAACGGTCTTAATACTGAAGCCCAGTGCGATGAGTATTACAATCTCTACAAGCTCTTCGCCAATAAAGATCGCAAGATCGGTGTAGTTGATGCGGATCACGACGGAGACGCCGTGGTGAATGAGGGACGCTTCTAACCACCGTCTACTCCTAGCGGCGTAGAGTCCGCTAGGAGCTTAATGCGGGGCGGTGTGTTTCTGCTGCTTCCACATCTTGGGCTAATCGAAGCAGAGCAGCGTCAGGTTAGTCACCCGCATTTTTTTCATAGGAGAATTAGATGATTAATGAAGTGTCGCGTCGCTTAGCAGACGCAAAGATGGTTGTTATCGACGTTGAAACTAATGGCCTAGATTGGCGCAATTGCTTCATTTGCGGTTGGGTATTCACGTTTGGTCCCCGCGAAGAAGACACCTACTATTTGCCAGTGCGCCACGAGACTGGCCCCAATTACGATCCTGCCAAGGTGCGGGACATGTTTAATTCTCATCAAGATGTCGCTCGTCACTGGGTGGGCCACAATCTCGCCTTCGATTTGGCGTTTATCCACAAAGAGTGCGATCCTATCAATGGCACGTTCGAGGATACGATGATCAATGCGTGTCTCATTAACGAGTTCGAAGAGTCATACAGCTTGGCGGCTTGCGCCGAGAACGTTAATGTACAGAGCAAAAAATCGTCCGAAATCCTGCAACACATCGCCAATACATTTGGTGGCGACGCTCATAAAAATCGCATGGGCGAGTTCTGGCGGCTCCCAGCAGACGACGACATGGCACATGAATACGCCAGAGGCGACGGCACCACCACTTGGCAATTGTGGGAAGTGCAACAGCGTCGACTTGAAATGCAAGAGCTTGGCCAAGTACACAAGATCGAGTGCGATCTCATCCCAGTGTTGAATCGCATGACCATGCGCGGTATCAAGATCGATGTGTCGTATTTGCATCGGCTGAAGGAGCATTTGGAAAAGGAGCACACCGTTCTAATGAAGGAGATTGGTGGTGACACTAACATTAACTCCAGTAAGCAGATTGCCCAGTTCTTTGCCGATCGTGGCTACAGCGGGTGGCCCACCACCGAGAAGGGCAATCCGTCCTTTACCGAAGAGTGGTTGTCTACCAATGAGCTTGGGCAAAAGTTCGTTAACGTGCGCCGCGTGTCGAAGATGCTGTCGTCGTTTGTCGATCCGATCTTGGAGAGACACTTGCACAACGGTCGAGTGCACCCCCAGTATAACCAGCTCAAGTCCGACGAGTTTGGCACGGTCACGGGGAGACTATCGTCGTCCAGCCCAAACGTCCAAGCGGTGCCAAAGCGCAACGCCGACTCAGGTATACCCTTTCGTGCCATCTTTGTGCCAGACGATGGCATGATCTGGGGATCCGCTGACTACAGCCAGTGTGAGCCAAGGCTACTGGCTCATTATTCTAATTGTAAAGTCCTTGTTGACGGCTATAGTGCGGATCCACCCGTCGACGCCCACACCGCTGTGGCCAATGCGGCAGGAATCGACCGCCAGTCTGGCAAACGTCTTAATCAGGCACTGCTCACGGGTGCTGGTATCAAGAAGGCCACTCTGATGCTGGGTAAGCCACCCAAGGAGGCCGAGGCGATCGTCAAGCAATACTTCGCCTCAATGCCAGAGATCAGAACCCTCCAGGAACAAGCCGCAAGCGTTATGAGGGAAAGGGGATACGTGAAGTCGATCTTTGGTCGACGTGCTCGACTGGAAAAATCGGGCTACGAGTACAAGGCAGTTAACCGCTTATTGCAGTGCAGTAACGCGGACATGATTAAAGTGTCGATGGTGAAGGTAGATGAGTATTGTATGAGTGTTGGTGGCATCGATATGCTTAATAACGTTCATGACTCTATCGACTTTCAGTATGATCCTGATCGCGTGGACGCTTATCGCGGAGCTATTGAGATCATGTGCCAATTTCCTCAGGTCAATATACCGATCGTCGTGGATGACGATACTGGTAGCAACTGGGGTGAAGCTTCTTACGGTACTAAGTATTACGAAGAGGTGATGGCCAAAAAGGGTCTGAAATGAGCATAGAGCTTAGGTATCAAAAGCAAATCGTCGACGATGTTAAATTCTTTAACCGTCGATCATATGCGATAAAAATGTCTAATCGCTTCATTGCTGGAATACCAGACCTGCTGATCAAGGTGCCTGACTACGAGATACTGTTTGTAGAGGTGAAATACACCGCTCTACCCAAGACGTCTAACACCGTGTTAGTCGAAACCACCGCCATTCAGAAAAGAACGCTCAAGGTAATGGCTGGTGCGGGTCTTGCGGTGGCGGTGTGGGTGTTCGTAGACGTTGGCAAGTCTATTGGAATAGCAAAGGTAGGGTGGGACAGAACATCGATAGACATAGACCCCGCCAAGTTAATTTATAGGCCGAAGGGTAAAATCTGGCCCATAAAAGAATTACTTACAAACCCCGACGGATACGGCATCTGGTAGCGTCACATCTTGACACAAAGACCACGGTGTGGTATACTAAAACACTAACAGAGGGATACACAAAATGCATAGTGACGGATTTCTGCAGTATGGCAAAGCATCAGTGCTGATCGACGGTCAGTTCGGTTCTACAGGCAAGGGTCTCGCCGCCGCCTACATTTTCGAAGTGATTAAGGACCAATACGACTGGGAAAAGGTGGTGTGCATCACCAACGCTGCCCCCAATGCTGGCCACACCACGATCACGGCAGAAGGTCGCAAGTTCGTAACGTTTCATATGCCCACAATGGGCGTCTTGTCGCCCAACTCGCCGATTTTCCTCAATGCAGGTGCCATCATCGACATTGAGATGCTTAAAAAGGAAGTAGCCGATCTTGGCGTAAACCCCAATCGGGTCTTCATCCACCAAAATGCGGCAGTTATCACCCCAGAGGACGCGGAGTACGAAAAGCAACGTAGCTCCTCACAAACGAAAATCGCATCAACACAAAAAGGAGTAGGACGTGCACTCGCAAGGAAGGTCGGAAGAGACGGGAGGGTCGTTCGCGATTTTGCTAGCGACCTTGTTAATAGCGGCTTCAATATATCCACTAATGATGCTAATCACTACCTTATGCGAGGTTTTGCCGCGATGGTGGAGACACCACAAGGTATGGGATTATCTCTCAACAACGGTTTCTACCCTCATTGCACATCTCGCGAGGTTTCTGTCTCACAGTCGCTCTCGGATGCTGGTCTGCACCCAAGCACTCTTGCTCACACTCTGGCTACGTTTAGGACGTTTCCGATCCGCGTTGGCCACATCTATGACGAAGACGGTCAAATAATCGGTAATTCAGGACCAGTATACCCTGATCAAATAGAGCTATCATGGGACTACTTTAGGGGTGTAGAGCCTGAGCGCACCACAGTCACCAAGCGCGTACGTCGCATTTTCTCTTTTTCGGAGCAACAGTATGCTGAGGCTCTGGTCCGTTTGCGGCCCACATATGTACACATCGGTTTCTGCGACTACTTTAATGACGAGGACGAGTTTCACCGCTTCATCGACATTTTGGCGCGGGTCGAGGCACAAGTCGGCGTCAGGGTCCATCGGTTTTATGCTTTCGGACCAGCAACCACCGACGTTATTCACGACAATGAGGTATACTTTAACAAGATGGCACTAGGAAGGTTCTTTAAATGAAAACGAGAGAAGAAGTATCAACGTTTGCCACCGCTATGGAGGGCAAGCTACAGAAGCGCGATGCTTATGGTGGGTGGCGTCACTTGCCGCTTGAGTATCTGCAAGAGAAGCTTGAGTCCGAGTTGCGCGAGTTGTTTATCGCGCTTAAGTACGAGAGCCGCTCAGAGGTAGCTGGGGAGTGTGTAGACGTGGCCAATTTTGCCATGTTCATCTGGGACATCATGCGGTCCCAGCCCGAAAAACGCGAGGGCATCCTTACTCGCGGGTCTAAGGAGAAGGCACATGAGTAGTCTTACAGCTCCTCGCAACGCGCCGTTTGCCGCTGCATTCAGAGACCTGTCATACGTGCCGCGCTGGGGCATCCTGCGTAGCATCCGCAAGCAAAATGTCGCTGAGCACTCGTACTATGTGGCACTGTATGCGGATCAACTCGCCGCGCTGATACAGTGGGAGGGCGACACTGCCGCTCTCCTTCAGTACGCGCTGTTGCACGACATCGATGAGACGATCACGGGAGACATTCCAGGCCCAGTGAAGCGAGCAGCGTTCGACAAAACCAAGATGTGGAACAAAATCCGCGATACAATGGCTAGACGTTTCGGGACTATCAACGTGTTTCGCCTTAATAACCCGCTACCAGAAATCAAGGCTATCGTCGCGGTAGCCGACTCCATCGACGAGATATCATATCTTATCGAAGAGACTGTGCTAGGCAATAAATGGGTAAAGGTGGTGTTGGTGGAGGCCATTCGTCGCTTTGAGGCTCGGTGGGAGATGCTACCCATCAATGACGAAGAAGACTCTAAAAGTCTCAAGGCCGTTGTGATGGAGATACTCACCACCCACAGGCAGGACCCTATTCTTCTTAAGGATGTGCTATGAATTGGCCGTTAGCTCTTTCACCGTTGCCAGTGCAATCAGAGGCACTTAAACGCTCCAAAGGTAGCGAGGGGTACGCTTACTTTCTAGAGCCTGGAATGGGCAAAACCGCCATTATCATGGCCGAATTTAGTAATCTAGCCGCCGCTGGTAAGGTTAAGCTGTTGCTGGTAATATGCCCCAACACCCTTCGTGGCAACTGGGCGGCGGAGGCCGAGAAATTCGGGTTTGCGTACAACGTTGCGGTGCACCCAGAGCCACCACCCAAGGTGGGTATGTTAATCGTTAACTATGAGCGTCTGGTCACCAAGTCTTACACCGACTTGCTGAAGGTGGTGTCTGCCACTTCTAGTATGGTAGTCTGCGATGAGAGTCACAGAATTAAAAACCCAAAGGCCAAATCCACCAAGGCGGCTATCACACTGTTTGACCAAGCAAAGTACAAGCGCGTGATGACGGGTACACCCATGGCCAACAACGTGATTGACCTGTGGCCCCAGCTACGGGCGATCGGGCATAACGGATCCCACCGCACACCGTTTACTTGGCGCAACCGCTACGGTATTATGGGTGGTTGGATGGGCAAGGTGGTTGTAGGTGTGCAACGCGAGGAGGAATTAAAAACCATCATCGACGGGTGCGCATTTCAAGCCAAAAAGGTAGACTGGCTGAAGACCCTGCCACCCAAAGCATACTACACCATTCAATACGACATGCTTAAGGCTCAGAAGGACGCATACAAGAGCATATATACCGATCGGTTTCTAGAGGTAGACGACTCTGAAATCACTGCTAGCATCGTAATCACCGCGCTGATGAAAATGCAACAGATCACGTCTGGCTTCATGATGGACGACGAAGGTAAGGTAGTTTATCTGGTCGAGCCTTACAATAACCCCAAGATTAACGCAGTTAAGGAGGTGGTGAGTGACATTGACGGAAAAGTTATACTATTTGCTCACTATCGTGAGACGATACGGCTTCTTCAGAACTCCAAAATAGGCAAGCATGTTACTATTATCGGCGGCATGAAGCGCGACGAGATTGCCAAGGCTGTGTTCGATTTTAATAACGATGACAGTGTGCGATTTCTAATTGCTCAGACCGCCACCGCCAAGGAGGGCATCACCCTTCTTGGTAACATGAATGTGCAATGTAGCACTACGGTGTTTGTGGAAAATACCTACAGCCTGATCGACCGCACACAGGCCGAAGACCGCAACCACAGACACGGCCAGATGGCCGAGCAAGTGTCTTACTACGATATGGTCGGTAGTAAGCTGGAGGCCAAGATCATCAAGGCACTTCAGAACAAAAAAGACCTAGTTAAATCCGTGATGGAGGGCGTCTGATGGCGGTCAAGAAAAAGAAGCCTAATGTCAGGATGAAGACTTACGTTCAACGCCAAAAAGAGCGTGGACTAACTAGCATTAACATCTGGATACCAGTTGAGTACGCAAAAGGAGTGAGAGAATGGGCAGACCGATTAAGACGAGAGCACGGAATTACAACAAAGCGAAGCACGTTCCTGTACGGGAACAAGGAATAACCGCTCGTGTACTGGAAACCGCCCTCGACTATGTTAGTAACGACAGAGGTAGAAGCCACGGCGACGCAAAAGCTAATTTTCATCACATTGCATCGCTTTGGAGTGCTTATGTTGGTGTGCCAATATCGTCGCTTGACGTTTGCCAAATGATGACCCTGCTGAAGATAAGCAGGTCTAAGATCGGAAGTTCTACACATATGGATCACTATGTTGACCAGTGTGGATACTCGGCACTAGCAGCCGAAATCGCCAGCGGGGACGATATCCCCGATAACCAAGGAGAATGAAAATGGTAAGTCTTACAGAAGCAATGCACAGAGTAGACAAGACAGTAGAAAATGACGAATTCATGCTTAGGGCGTCGATCATCAACTCGATGATCATCAAAGCCCAGCAGTGTGGTAGGAATTATCTTACTCCTAACGATGTGCGTCGCATCGACGTGATGTTTGGCGTTTTGCAGGATGCCCAGTTGCCACCTGCGCCAAATAGCTCACAATACGCTACTCAGTCGCAGAATCCAGAGCCATTTAGCGGTTTCTTGGCGGGTGTCGAGCAGACCCTTACCGAAGCCATTAACGAAGGTTCATCTAAGAAATGACCCCTATGGTTTGCGTTGACTCTTTGTTTATCATCAAGTCGGTTTTGGACAACATATGCCAAAAGCACGGGGTAACGTATGAGGAGTTAACGTCGCTGTCGCGAAAAGACGGGCTTACCAAAGCCCGTCGAGAAGCCATTATTACGATGAGAGACGAGTTGAAAATGTCATATCCGTTTATTGCTCTTATGATTAAAAGAGACCATTCTACGGTGCTTCGTATTTACGAAAGGGAAAAAGGGCATGACGCTAGAGTCGTTCATCCGTAATACCGTAATTGATATGTGGAAGGGTAACAAAACCGCCCTTCAAATATCCAACTACCTTCGGGCCAAAGGGTACCACCTATCCCGAAGTGCCATTAGCGGTAGGGTAAAGCGTCTTCAAGACGCTGGGGTGCTTCGTCGAAGGACGATCGCCCCAACCACCGTTAGTGAGAGAAAAGCTAGGCCAGCCGTCGAGAAAAAGCCGCCACCGCCACCCGTAATGGAAATTAAACACAACAACCCAGTGTCTCTTCTTGACTTAAAAAGTGAGCATTGTAGGTACCCATTAGGCAACAGCATGTTTTGTGGAGACCCAATACACAAAATATCATACTGTTCTTGTCACTATAAACTATGCTATAATACGATTTTAAATTATAGAGGAATAGCAAATGCTACAGTTAACCCCACCACTGCCGCTAACCACCCCAAAAGGAAAAGCTTTGGCCCATTTCGTTATTGACTATGGGCCAGAACACCACCTGTTGTGGGTATGCTTTCAAGACGACACTGGTGAGTGCTGGTCATGGCCAAACCCCGACATCAGGATTCAGAATAACCCGTCGATGCAACGAGACCTTAAGGACTTTAAATTACCCTCTTGGCAATCTCAAGCGCATGCACAACAGCATCGTCAGGCTGATTCAAAATAACCTTTGTCTCTTCGCCAAGGCCGCGCTTTGCTTTGTCGGCCATGTTTACCAGACGATCAGCTTCGTAGTGGTGATCAAGGACACTACCACCAGTAGCGCGGCCTTGGCGACTTTCAACACCCTCTTTTGCACCAGTCGCGCTTACACGTGCCTGATTAGCACCGAACAGAGAGGCAAGCGACTCGACGCTTGGACTTTCCATTAACTGGCGGCGAAGCTCAGGGTTAGTGCGGGACTGTTGCAGAAGGTCCATCGCCTTTTGGCGCACACTTCCAGATAACAACGCTTCGGTAAACTGGTTAATACCAAGATTGCCTATGGGAGTGTTACCAAGTACGCCTGAACTAAGTAATTCTAAACCACTTCCAACGGGAATGCCAGTAATAGCCTCGGCACCCTTGGTAAGACCGTAGCCCGCGATATTACGGGCAATGCGGCCAGTGGCCACCCCGTACAGAAGGTCGCTTGTCTTGTTCTCAGCCAACTTGTTAATCGCGCTAAGGTTAGCCACACCACTTGGTGGGATCTTGGCGATTGCACGAGCAGAATTCTCCAGCATATTAAAATACTCGATGTCTGCGGGGGTGCGCACGTGCTCATTAATTTCTTTACGAGCGTTATCGAACAGCTTAACAAGCTTTTCGGGGCTAGCTGACGCCGCCGCAAAGTTGTCGGACAATTGCTGTGCGGAGCTTGACTGTTTAATAGCATTGATACGATCGCGTAATCCTGGAACTTTATCCACCAGAGCGTTGTTGTTGCTCTTGGCCAACCACCTGTCTACTTCTTGTGGTTTAATGATCTTTGTTCCATCGCCCGTCATGTCGGCGACGAGGTAATTGGCAAGGTGGTCGTTAATAGCACCATTCGTGGCCTTTTGCAACTGTTCAACGTTCTGTCGACTGTTTGCTCCAGTAAGCATTTTCTGAAATGTAGCATCAAGTGCTACTTTTTCCGCTCCACCCACCTCTTTATTAAGGTCTCTAAGGAATCCAGTATTGTAAACTTCGTGGTAATCGCGAGTAGCGTCAACAGCATTTTTCCAAGCGTTTCTAACCGTGCTGGCTTTATCACCAAACACGATGTTTTTCTCGTTGTTAAGGATATCGGCAAGCTGTTTGCCGAGTTGATTATTAACCATACCAGAGAAGTTGTCTCCCTTAACAAATGCTTCGCGACCCGCGCCAAGCACCTGAGAGCGCAGTTTCTGTATGTGGTCAAGTGGGATGTCTCGACTATCGCTAGTCTTGATCTCGTTAATAACGTCCATCACATCTTTCGGAATCTTTTGACGCTCAGACGGGGACAAGCCCTTAATATAATTATCTACCGCATCGATAGACTTGTTGCGGTACATGCTAACGTTTTTAAGAGACGGTGATTCCCACAGTGTCTTCACATTGTCGCTTGCCGCTTCTTCCATGGTAGTAAATATCTGTCGTGCTTCAGAAGACGCCATGGTGCGAGGAGCGGTGCCGCTAAGACCATACTGGGACTGCAAGTCCCGCTTAAGGCGATCTGCCGCTTCTTCGGTACCCTTCTGCACCGCCTCGACGTTTTTCTCTCCTTGACCTTCCAATTGCGTAGGTACCAATGCGCCTTCACCCTCTTTCGGCATAAGACGAGGATCGCTTTTAAGACGAGCATCGAGAGCGGCGTGACCTGCGTCGCCCGACAACTGGGCAGACGACGGCACGAAATCAGGCAGGTAATTCGGCTGGTGCGGCGATTGTACAGGCTGAGTCTGACCGAGCCTAGACTTAACCGCATCGGCATCGGTAGCGGACTCTCGCAACGCTTGACCTGCAATGCGTTTTGCGGAGTCCTCTGGAAAAAAGTGTGCACCAGCTATTTTAGGAATAGCAGCTGACCCCGCGCCAGCGGTAATACCCGCGCCTAACGCAAGAACGGGATTCTCGGTAACACGACCGACTGTTTCACCAGCAGCCGCCCCGACACCCGCAGGAACTGCCCTTTTAACGATATCTAGTCCCTTTTCAACGATACCAGCCTTGCCAGACGGGGAAAGGCCAGAAGTAGTTCCCTCAAGAAACGCCATGCCAGTCTCACCAGCGGGAGACTCAGCTTTGTATTCACCCGTGTGTGGCAGAATTCTTTTTTGGATGTCTGCACCAGATGGCAAGTTAGTAGGATCAGTGTAATAACCGAGACGACCCATGACGGTACTATCTTTACCAGTCTGAGCCTCTTTCATCTCACCAGCGAATTTTTGCTGGTCAGAGTACACGTCATGAAATGGCTTACCAGTAATCAATGACCCTGTATAAGCAGCGGCCATATTGCCAAGGTCCATAATGTCCCCAGCCATTCCTGTCCAAGGCAAGTGGGTAGCACCCTTAACCACAGCGGTTCCAATAGCTTTTGACGCTTTGTCAAGCGTTGTGTCTGTCGGAGCGTTTGACAAAGCGCCACGCTCGGACTCTGGCAAATAACCGAGTGCCTCTTCGTAAGAAATGCCACCAGAGGGAGTGGTAGAAGACCTAGCAACGGGCTTCCTACCAGTAGCATCTTCATAAGAAATTCCGTCGTCAGCTTCTTCACTCATGGTGTATATTTCCTTGCAGGAGGAGTACTCTTAAACTTTTGAGAGTTAGCATCCCACCAACCAACTGTTTCTTTCTTAGTCTTAGGATCCATAATCCAGTATTTTTGACCATCAGGGATTTGGTCGGGGTTAGGTGGTTTAACGCCCTTAGGAGCGATATGCTTTTCAGCATCCTTAACGTAATCATTAAGATTGTGCTCTTTATCACGACGCCATTTGTCGTTAAATTGTTCTGGGTAAATGTCGTCTGGGTTGGCCATGCGATAATTCATATAGTCTTTGTGGTGATGATCCTGATAGTTAAGTACACCTTCTAACTGAGCCAAGATCGACCTGTTGGCCTCTGGGCTAATTTCAGAGCCAACCACTGCCTTAGATAGGCCCTGAATTTCTGCCACCAACACCTTATTACCGATTGCCTTGGCCTGATCGTAGACTTGAGCGATCGAGTTTTTAACCAGCTTGTCGAACTCAGCAGGTTGTATGGTGTCCGTATTTATATCAGGGAAGCCAGCTGATTTAAGAATTTTAGCCAACTCATTCTTTTGTTCAGAGAACTTGCCAGTCTCCATCTTTTCGATAACGTCCTTCAGAGCGGTGGTGCGCTGACGAAGCACTTGACGATTCTGTTGCTGCTCGTCCATGGTAGTGTCATTTTTCATGACCTCTTCCATTTTCTTCACCGCAATCGGGTTACGCTCGGTGACGAGTGGTTGTTGACCTTCTGCTGCGCGTTGCTTGTTAGCTTCTAGCAGTTGGGCTTTGGTCATCGACACCGCATTACCCGTAAGGGATGGGAATACAGTAACCAACTCGTTCTCGTTCTTAAGGCGCAGTTCTTCTTCGAATTTCTTGCGAGCGATTTCTTCATTACGCCGCGCAGTTTCTTCCTCGCGCTGGCGAATAAGTTCGTCCGCACTTTTCTGAACGGTAATCTGTTGTTCAGTGGAAATACCCGACTCTTTGCGCCTTTGCTCGATGTCGCGCTCTTTGGCAAGACGATCAAGATCAGGTGCAATAGAATCTTTTAATGCTGTGGTGGCGCGTTGACGAATGTCGTTCATCAACTGACGCTGGCTGTTAGCTTGAGCAGTAAGCCTTGAAGCAGCTGAGCTGTTAAAAGGCAGTGCCTTCGCGGCCTGTGCCTCAAGGTTTTCAATATTCTTTTGTAACTTGTTAGCTTCAGCGATAAGGTTAGGATAGTGAAGTTCTGGTGGCCCTTTGTCCCAGTAAGCTGTGTCCTGCGCCCGTTGTTGCATAAGTTTTCCGATATCTTGAGCAACAAATTCTCCAGATTCGGTCTTAACGACCGCAGGAGACGTCTGAGGAGCGGTGCTTGTTGTCGCGGGTGGTTTAGCACCGTCTGGTGTCGCAGTGGCCGTCCCTTGACCGTCTCCTGCGGCAGGAGGTGCCTCAGCAGTCGCTGGTTTGGCCTCGGTGGTCGCTGGTTTGGCCTCGGTGGTCTGTGGCTTGGTGCCAACGGGTGCTGGGGCCTCTGTAGCGGGGGGAGGCTTAATCTCCAGCACACTCGGCTTGGTGCCTTTTGCCGATTCAAGCGCACCCAAGATGGTTTTACCAGAATCAGTACGACCAACGATCTTCTTGTACAGTTCCTTCATCTGATCTTTAGTATACGTTTCGCCATTCATCTTGTTAACAAACGTCTCGCCGTCAATCGTCGAGAAGTTATTGTTAAGGATCTGAAGGTTAGTCTTCAGCATGTCGTTTTGCTGTCTCTGAGCGGCAGCGTATGCATTCACACCCGCCAGACCGCCTTGACCGATAGCGTTCAGCAGGTATGGGCTTGGAGACGCCAACATACCAAATATGCCCGAAAGTAGGGCCATTCTGCCTTCATGCGACTCTGGCAAAACTTTCTGCGCTTGATGAGTGATCTGCGACACAATGCTACCGAGGGTAGTTGACTCTTTACCAACATTCTCACTACTTCTAGCGCGAGACGTTGTAGGAGCGTTAGGATCGTTAGGGTCAAGACCCGTTGCGGTAGCGAACTTTTTAACGTATCCAGGAATAGAAGTACCCAGCACGTCTCTTCTACCGTCATCCTCAGCCCTAGTTTTGCCTGAGAACCATACAGAAGCCGCGTCAAGCGGGTTGCCATGCTTTTCAACCAACTGACCAAACTGGTGCTTAAACACAGCGTCCTGAGCGTCTTTGTCTTTACGAAATTCCTCAGGAGTCATCTCTTTGCCGAGTGCCTCTTTGGTCCAAGGCCCGACGTTAACACCCATGACGCCATACGCGCCGTATGCGTAGTCTTCCATCCCTTTGTAAGGACCACCCTTGTAGACTACTTTCGGCCCAACGGTGTCGTAATTGCCAGAGCTTTCGATACCCTTAATAGCCGCCGCAGACGCGTCAAGAATGTTACCCTTGGTGGCAGGAATGCCAGCTGGCTTTTTGTCGGGGGTTGGTACCAGACCCTTAGGGGCAGGTGCTGGTGCTTGTGGGATAGAAGTAACAGCTGGCAAAGCGGCAACCACACCCTTAGGTATTTCTACCTTAGGCTCAACAGTAGCGGGTGCTTCGTCTTTCGGCACGACAGTAGCTGGCGCGGGAGCCGCGACCGAAACACCAGTAGTTTCGTCTTTAGGTGTTGTAACCTTTTTGGCCAGATCAATGGCGGCAGGGTCCGCAGAAGCCAACTGCACAAGATCGGGGTCGGGCTGACGAGGCTCGTCTTTTACTTCACCCTCTAACGCATAACCGTGTCGAGCGTTTGCCGCACCACCGCTTGCTAAGAACAGCATTGGCAAGAACGACATAATACTACCAATGCCTTCACCAATAGTACCGAGTAGACCCGCACCTTCCGCAGCAGCACCAGCCCCCGTAGCGGCGGCAACGCCTTCAGACGCGGGACCAGCGAGAGCCGAAATGCCAGCTGGGGCCTCTGACATAAATGGTCCAATTTCGGCGGCACTTGTCACGGGAGACCCGAAGCTGGTCATAGTAGCGGTACCGACTTTATCCGCACCACCACCCAAGAAATCGGCTGCTTTGGTGCCGAGGTCCATTGCCTTTTTACCAGCACTGTACATCTGCATGCCGCTCTTCGCTGCGTCGCCTAAAGTTCCAGGCTTCTGCATTTGACCAGCATTTTGCGGGGTAACCAGTTTATACTGATTAGGCTCGTTGGGGATATCTAACACACCCTGCTTTTGGGTGTCCTCTTTTGCGTCTTCTTCGTATGGAATAGAGCCTTGTGTGCTGTAATGCTCACGATCACCAGCCAGACCGCCACTTGACTTTTTAGGAGTAGTTATACCAGTGTCTTTTTCTTTAACTTCTGGATCTTCTTCTTCACTTTCGTTAAACCAGTCGTACAGCTTCGACCCGCCTTCAGCCACCTTAATGGCGGATGATGCGTCGTTAAGTGCCGATTGCATGCCCGTTGGCTGTTGAGGACGGAATTGACCAAGCACCAAGCCGCGATTGGGCGGTGCTTGCATTGGGATGTTAAGGCCAGTAGGGGGCGGAGTAATGGGAGGCTTGGCCATCGCCGCATAAGATTGTGCCTGAGCAGAAGCGGGGTCCATCGACTGGTCGCTGGCATTTGGCAAACCGCCACCAAGACCAAACCCAAGACGATCGTCGCCCACATGTACGTTACCGCCCATAGAGGCTCCAGCTAGGCCACCTTCGTAGAAGTGGCCCCTTTTCGCCGCATCACGTGTAGCCGCGTCATAATCGACAGTCTTGTACCCGTGTGACTCACCAACTGCTTCTGGGTGGTGCTTTTCAACGTCCTGCGCCACGAGGCCGATCTGTTTCGGACCTTTTTCACCTTTGTAGCGGAATTTAATAATCTTCTGACCATCGTAGGTCTCACCGATCCGCTCAATGTCTGTCTTAAGACGCTCGTCCGAAAAGAACGAGGACGGTTGTTGATTGGTGGTCGTTGACCCAGACAGCGCACCCGTACCTTCGGCGATGTTTGCCAAGAACTGCGTAGTCTGGAAAGGATAAGACTGCTGTTGCAGGAACTGATTGTACAGAGCGGTAAGGCCAGCCTGTTTGGTGGCCTGTTCCTGCTGACCCGCAGTAAGCTGAGCCTGAGCACCTTGCAATGCAGCATTTTGTGCACCAGTTCCGAGGCCAGCAACGGTGTTGGCACCCTGAACGCCTTGGTTAAACACTTGATTGCCTAAACCAGCCAAAGCCTGACCTGTGCCAGAATATTGGTTGTAAAGGTTCTGACCTGTCTGTTGCAATGCCTGACGGTTGGCCTGACCTGCAGCCAAATTAACACCTTGCTGGGTATTAAATTCATTAACAGCTTGACCATAACCCTGATTTAACAAATTGCCAACAACATTGCCTGTTGCCATTTGCTGCTGTCCGCGCAATGCTGCCTGAGCCAAGTCAGCGCGATTGCCACCGAAAGCTCCCGCACCGATTGCTTTACCTGTCAGAGCTTGCTGGTCCATAGCTTGTTGCTGTTGCAATGGAGCCAAAGTGCCGCCAATAACCGCATTCATATATGGGTTCATATACTGATTAACAGCGTTTGGGCTAAACTGCTGAGCGTTTACTGATTGCCCACCTGCATAGGTAAACGGCAAAGAAGCGTTAAGACCACCCACTAGCCCGCTAGTGGCCGCTTTGTTGTACCCTTGGGCCGCATTGGCACCCTGACTGTACTGTCCAGCAGCAGCACTAAAGAATGGCTGAGCAGCTCCCGCCGCTGCATTGGTATTAGCGATACCTGCTTGTTGAGTGTCGGAGAGAGACGCCACAAAGGCGTTAGGATCTGTAGAGTATGCCTTAAATGGCGTTTTAGCTACATCCTCCGCCTTGGCGTTGACCGCGTTATATCGGGCCAAAACTTCTGGTGGAATGCTAACTGTTGATGTACTAGTACCGCCCTTACCGCCGCCACCCATTTAACTACTCCGCTGCAATCTTGTTGGTACCAGTATTACCGTTGTATATCCAGTATGCGCCAGACGGGGATCCGAATTGACGCTCGTAGAGCTTAACCTTTGCCGCTACCCGCTCAGAGCTTAGCACACCGATTACCAGTGGCTTTTCTAAGGAGTCGGATACCTTTTTGGCAAACTCGCATAGAATACGCGCCCGTCCTGCTTTAGCACTTCTGTGATCGGGATGCACGAAAATCGCTCTCTCGATCAATGATGGTTCGTCAGAATACCACAGCGGCTCGATTCGCAAAAGGATTGCCGCTTCGAACTTTTCGCCTTGGTCACCGATAATACCAACGATTCCCCTGTCTCTGGTAAGCCCCGCCCAAATCTCTCCGAGTAGCTTGATCGGGTTAGGGTTAGTAAGTCCGTTTTCTTCACACGCGGCAAATGCCAACGCCATCATTCCATCTACGTCTTCGGGTACCCCGATGCGTACTTCGTCTACCATGGCTCAATCCCTCTTTGGACCTGGAAGTTTCTGCAAAGTCTTAATCGTATTATTACGCATTTTCTTGACAAACGAGTCAAGTATTCTATGACCAGCGTCTAAGTTACCCTTGCCAATCACCACCACGTCCTCTGGAGAAATGACGTATTCTCCACCAGCGGCTACGATCGGCACTAACTCGTGGCTGACTTCTCCCCCTTCTGCCTTGCTAGGCATTTGAGCACCATACGGTGTAGCTTCCCCTGAGTACGGTGTACCAGAGAAGATACGATGTGCCGACTTAAACCCCGACATGGTGTTACCTTCACCCATTGCCGAAATAATATCTGCTGGAATTACGTACGACCCCGATTTAACGTGCATTGGCAGGTGGTCGGTGCGTCCCGACACTGACGAATGAATAGGACCAATGTGAGGCTTCATCGCTTTTACGGTTGGCACTTTTATCTTCGGCATCAAACCACCCATTGCGCGAGGGTGACGTTTGGCCATGTTTAAAGCCGCCGCCACCGCCTGATTTTGAGGGTGGCCAGCATGAACCATTTCACTAATGTTAGTGGAAATCGTTTTTTGAGAGTGGCCCTTTTTCAGTGGCATGTCGTCCTCACGAGTAGCTTACAGTAGCTGTCATTCCTGTTCCAGGAACAAACACTATGCCATTGGTTACGGGAAGATTAATTGTAGTAATACCCACTGTGTTAGCGACAATAGCGATTGGCGTGGTTAGTGTCGTCGTTGCATTGCTGTCATAAATAGTCGCAGACGTAGACCCCGCAACAGTAACAGACACCCTTGCTACCCAACCAGCACCACTACGAACCAGCGATGTAGTAGTTAATGCTGGTGCGCTTGCTTTACCCGCCAAGAAATAGTTAGACGTAGCGATACCATTGACACCGAGCACACCGTTCTTCTGTGTTGTTAAAATGTCGTCAAGAGTTGCCATTAAAATCTACCATCTGGTTGATAACGATATCGCATGCTGCCTAGACGCCAAAATGTTCCAACGTCATTGCTGGATACTTTTATTGATATTAGACGAGCGCGAATTCGTGATGTTACAAATTGTGTTGCTTGTGTAACGTTATACGGCCCAAACTGCACTGGGGTGTCTCCAGAGTAGTTAGTGCCAAAAAACGTTATTTGAATAGTAGCGTTCTTAGGCTGACTATACTGACCCCATTTAAAATCGGGCCACACTTGGTCTAAGAACACAAGATTGTCAGACTCGTTAATCTCAAAATATCCAGTTTGAAACGACGATAACATAGCTTTCCCGTCGGCGTCATTTGAAGTCTCGTGTTGATAGACATACCCTGAGGTTGGGTCGGCACCGATCGGCGGACCGATAACCGATTGATCAATCCATGCACTGCGAGAAAGCGTACCATAATCCCACTGTTTGATAACGGTGTTGTATTTAACATAACTGTCGTTTTCACCCGTACCAGACGCTGATGGGTAATACCAAGTTACTTCATTAAATTGCGCGTTGGTGCCACAGCGGATGCGATTGGTGTATGGCATCCCATTAGCGTCGTTGCCTGAATTAAGATTTTGAAACACAATGTCCCATACGGGGCAAGGAAGTGATTCAGCTCCGTTTCCAGAAAGAACAAAAAATTGTTTTTGACTCATCCAATAGGTGGCGTCACCAACGTTGGCTGCAGCACCTCTAGCGATCAAACCACAACTAGACTTAATTTTGTTAAACCCATAAACATATGGTGGGCCAATGTATTGCATGGCCCACAGATCAAGATCTGTCCAAAGTAAACCCTGCTGATTGGCTTGCAGCCCACCGACAATTCTGCTGCCTGTTGGGATGCGGTATGAACCTGCTTGATTTGTTACTGTGGCATCCCACATAGCATAATCTTCAATATCTGTCCATCTGACTAACAGCGGATCGACGATTCCCGTTTGAGTAGATCCGTATGCTATAAGTTGGCGTTGTGGCATTGCAACAAACATGCCTGCATTAGCCAACGGACAGCCATCGATGATCTGTGCGTTTTGAATAACGCCATTTGGCTCCCAGAAATAAATAGGACCACCCGCAGGACACGCAATAAGAATTTGTCCCCAATTATCAAGAGACCAATCGGTTGCAGTAATAGCGGACCCAGATGTGGGAACAATACCTGCTCCTGTACCATACCCGCCAACGCCGTAACCACCAACGCCATAACCAGAACCAGCGGGTTGAGGAATCGTGCCATAATAGATAGTAGAGTTAACATTACCACTATTTTCAAACGCAGACGCATTCGACGTAGCCGAGTTTTGAGCCACGAAAATAAGGTTGTTAGCGTCAACAACGGAGCTAACCATATAAACCCCAGATAAAGTTATCCCACCAACACTTGTTGGTATTGTTACTGGAAAATTAGATCCAACCACTAACCCGTGATTTGGGAATAAAACAGAAACAGTGGACAACCCTGTTGCGGTAGTAAAGTACGCTACTTGTCCTGGGAATGTAGCCGTGTGAGTGCCAGACCCCGCCGACAAAGTATTAATTGACGCCCCAGTTGGGGTGGTAGCTATTTGAAACGTGTTCGACGTGGCACTCTTTACAAAATATGTTGTGCCAGCTGTAATACCAGTTGGCAAGGTGCCAGTAGTTGAGAATTTAACAACTGTTCCATTAACTGGTGCTGTTGTAACTGTGATAACAGCTGGACTTGCGTTGGTTATAGTTGCAGTTTGTATATTTGTATAAGTCGCGGGGGTTTCTGCAATAACTTGAAATTGATTTGAACTTACAACGTTGTAAATCGCATACGCCCCATACAGCTTTGTCCCTCCAACGCTTATGGGCGTAAGATAATAAACATATGAGTATATGTTTGTGTTGCTGGACGCTTCTGTGTCAGATACCACCAAACTAGCGGCGGTTGTAGAAAACGCAGCAGAACCATTAAACGTCTGCTGAAGAGGTGTAATACCAACGGCGTTGCCTTGATAAATAACCGTAAGATTAGTTTCAGCACCGAGAGCCAGATAGTCAATTGCGTTTAGATCTTGCCATGATTTCATATTTCTAACGGCAGATCTAATCGTATTGGCATAATATTTAGACCACCCACCCAGTTTTTGCGGTAGACCCATACCACCTCTATCAGGTAAAAAACGAATTAAGTTAGTTTGCGAAAGCGCAACTTCATTTAAAGTAGGAGTTTTTTGAGTATCTACTCCTGGAATCATTTTTAAAATAGCGTGAGGCATTGGTTATCCCCGCGATGGAGTTGCAGCTGGGGTTGGTGAGTAGGAAGTCCACCCCGCTGACTCGAATTTTTTACGAGCCTCTTCGATAAACGCGCCTTTTAATAGTGTATTGTACTGAGCTTCGTACGTAACCGCCATCTGTGGGTCGTCGTTGGCACGGCCAAAATTACGCTGATAAGCACTAATATAAATCATACTAGCCATAATTAACACGTCGGGTAAATACGTGCTTATGAATGTGGTGGTATTCGTAGACGACAAACTAGCAGGGCGAGATGTGCCTGTTACCAAAACGTTATAATTCTGACTAGGATAAGGGCCGAAAATGAGGTATTGACTGGTTAAACCCGTGGTGGCACGATCACCGCCATACACCGCAAACACTGTTGGAATGTTAGTTAACGATGAGTCGTTGTACACGTTTTGAATGTACTCTTTAGTAACTGGCAGAACTGGCAAATTAGCTGTGCCGCTCGTCACAGCAACTGTTTGAATGGTAATAAAGTCACCAGTGGGTATAGTAAGTTGGTTGTTGCCGCTTGTCATAGTATACGTGTTAGAGTTCCGAGTAGACAAGAAATCTAGATCACGACAAATACGGTTTTCGGCATAAGTTATCATTTGAGGAATAATAATAGTAAATGGGTCTGTCGGATTGTTTAAGTCGTACCCGTTAATCACAGCCATCGTTGCTATTTGACTGACGTAGGTAGAATATGTTAAACCCGTCGTCATTTTCGACACCTATGCACGTTGTACTGAAACTATATCACACGAGCTTGTTGTAGGCAATTTCTAACTTGGTGTCATATTGGTTCTGAGCGTACGCGGGGCCATTGTAACCCTTAGCGAAACCCGCCCAGTCCTTTCGTTGAATCTCGTCCAACAACCCAGCGGATTTAATAAAGTTAGCCATGTGCCGAAGCTGATTTACTTCAGACTCCATAGCTTGTTCCACCATTTCTTGAGCGGATGAGCATCCAGCCAGTTTGTAATTATTACCCATAATTTGACCCAGACCCCATGACACAGATCGCAGAGCAGCGTCCAGATCAATATCAACAGCGGCAGTAATTTCTGCATAAACAGCGTCTGAGCCTTTTGGGTAAGGCTTTTCGCCCCACTTAGGATAAGCGAGACCAGCATCAACAGCTTGTTGTAGAGCATCGGGTTTGTCCTTTAACATTTTGTAAAAGTAATGACGCTCAAAAAGAGCTTTAGGCCTTTTAGATTTGTCAAAACCAAAACCGCCAGTTTCGACAGACAACACTGCACGCAGAGCGGCAGGTTCAATATCAAGATATTCTGCAGTTGCATCGATGTCGCCAACTTGCATTGGGGTGGCTGTGCCTACGAAATTCATTTCTTTTCTCCGATTGACGGGTTACTACTACCAAACCAGAATGACAACACCAGCATCAAGGCACCGTCGAGTGTGCCAAGAACACGCGCAATCAATTCCCGCATACTAGCTTCAATCACATGCGTGAACAGAAAATATTGAATGACTGCCCAACAGACAACGATGACATAGGACATGATAGACGGCGTAAAAGAATGCGTGCCAATCGCCATATCGCGGGCAGAGGCCCGATCATTGGCTGCGATCTTTACTAGGTCTATGTCCAGCGATTTTATCTGGACTTTGAAGTCGGCATCCACTTTCCTGATGGCGGCAATTTGATCTGGGGTTGCAGTTGCCAGCGCATTTCTAATGTCGTCTTCAGTCCCGTCACTGTGACCCAATAGAGCCGTAGACAGTGCTTTGACGGCCATGCCTGCCACTGGGCCGCCAATGGCCGTTGCGATAGTTGGTGCGACATTTTCAATCAACTTTCCAAAGATGCCGAGGTCCATCACTTATCCCCCAATTTTGCTTCAAGTAAGCGGATGCGAACCTTCATATCGTTAATGTCTTTGTAAATTTCATCCCGCAACCTGTATCGAGCTTCTGCGCTTAATGGGCTATCAGTAGGAATCCCCTGCGGCGTAATTAATAGTGGCATCTTACCTTTAATGTCTTGTACATCCATATGGAGACCATTGATACCGCTGACCAACCACCCAATTGCTGCAACCAGCACAGGAAACATCATGCTCATGATTTTTGAAAGATCAAAATGCCCTTTGTCGTCCATTATACCAAACTCCCTAAAAGTATAATCCCTATGCCAAGCATTATACTTAACAATAATAGAACTATGAAGCTAACAACAGCAGCTTCCTTGATCTCTTCCATCTTAACCGCAGAAGCGCGTTCTTCTTCCCATTTCTGCCGTTCAATCTCCTTGCGGATGTTTATGACTTCACGTTGGACTTGATCCCAAGCTGCAAGACCATAAGTGCCGACAAAAAGGTTTCTGGCTTTCAATGTCAAATCATAGGCTTCAGCTTTTGCAGCATATCGTTCAATGGCAATTTGTTCTGCACTTTTGTCATTGAAAAAAGTCTTTTTAGGAGGATCGGCAGCAATTTGAGTAAGTTTAGCGAGATTGCCCCACAACTCAGACAAATCTGCTGCCATGCCTTGTATTTCTTTGCCAGCAGCAATGCCAGCTTGAATGCCAGCATACGCCGCTTGAGCTGCCGCCAGTATTGTTAACGGATCCATAGCATCACTCTTTGTGAGAGATTTCGCGAATCATAACATATAAACGGTAGCTAATTAGAATTACACCGCCTACATGAAGGAACAAAATTGCCCATTCATTTAGGCCGACAGCCCAAAGAGGCATTGACATGAACCCACCTGCCAAAGTCGAATCTATAACAAGATTAGTGTTGTGGTCGTTGTCCATGTTAAACCTGCTGCGTTTATTCTGTTGGAGGTGTAAATTCAGTTTCAACAGTTTTGGCAGTTTCTTCAACCGACTTTGCGATTGAAGCAACCTGTGCTTCAGCTTTAAATTTGATTTTGTGGATCAAATCAGCCACTTCTGCATATGGACGCAATGCCAATGCATTAAGGATTGCGTTAATTTCTTCTACAGTGTGTTCGAGATTAATGTTCATTTTACCCTCTTATTGGAATTGATAACTTACTTTGATTAAACCAGTGGTCCCAGCAAACCCGCCATAATAGCCAATGTAAAAATTAACATTGGCGCAACCCCCGCCACCACCTGCACCAAAACCAGTAGCAGCACCAGCTTGTGCAGCTTGCCCGACCCCTCCTGTCCCGCCTGTCCCAAGAATCGTGCTACCACCTGTACCCGCGACAGGGTTAGAGGAACCAGTTGTTCCTGAATCACCTGTTGTGTTGGTGACAAGGGTCAATGTGTTGTAACTGTTTGTGCCACCAGTTCCTCCAGGACCGAATTGAACGGTGCCACTAGTGATAGTTCCAGGACCACCACCATTGGCAGTTATATATGACCCAAAAATGCTCGCACCGCCAGCAATTGGGGATGGAGGGGTGCCATAAGTCGAACCAGTTCCAGATCCAGCTCCTATTGTGCCGACAGTTGTGGCTATTGTTTGGCCATTATAAAAAATTCCTGACCCTGCAGTGCATTTTATATATCCCCCTGCACCGCCACCGCCACCACCTGCATCACCTGCCCACGCATACCCTGTAGGATTGCCGCCAGCACAAGCTCCCCCGCCACCAGACCCTAATACTTCAATCGTCATTGGGTAGGCATTTGAAGGTGCAGTTAGGATTACAAAAGAATCAGACCCAACAGTAGTGAATGTGTGAGTCCTAATATTTCCAGCAACAGTTACTGTGCCACCTGTTGCATTGGCGAAATTTGAACCACCAGACCCAACCAAAATATTGTAAATGCTCATTATGACAAGCCTCCACCTGTAATAACGAAAGTATTGGTTCCAACGCACATTATAGTACAAAGGCCGCGCTGTGAAAGTGTGCGATTGCCTGTCGTCGCAGAACCAACCAAATACATTGTCACACCAGAACCTTGTGTAATCGTCTGAGAAGATGCGCTATCGTTATAGATGGTGACATTCTGGCCTGTGGTAAAAATACCAGTATTTAGAGCAACGCCACCTGTGCTGATGGAAATGTATTTTCCTGCGTCTGATGCGATTAAAACATATGCACCCGTTTTGGCATTTGCAGGAACTGCACGGACGTTGCCAATTGAATCAGAAAGAGCCGCAGTGGTTGTGACATTTTGAGATGCGTCAACCGTCAAGGCAAGAACAGAGGTATTTGTTTTAACTGTAAATGTGGTGGTGCTTACTACCCCAGAAAGGGTAGGAGCAGAAGACCAAGAAGGAGCAGTGCTAACGCCACCAGAAGCAAGAACCGAGCCAACTGCTACATCCGCAAGTTTAGATAAAGCTGTGGTCGTGGACGCGTACAAAAGATCACCAACGGCATAAGAAGTATACCCCGTTCCACCAAGAATTGCCGTTACAGGAGCAGTTATTGATATTGTTGGAGATGTTCCAGGAGTAATAGTAATACCCGCGCCTGCCGTAAGAGAGGCTCTGGTATCATCAGCAAAAATTACATTGGTACCATCAGTAAATATAATGGCACTTTGAGTTTGCACAGAAGTTACAGACGTGCCACCACCAACAGAAGCCAACGTTACCGTGTAGGCGTTTGTGGTTGCATTCGTAACTACAAAGAACCCAGCAACGCCAGAGGGAAAAAATATGTTAACATTGGCAGAAAGAGCACCTGTAAGCCTGACGCGCATATTTTGACAGTTAGTCTGAGTCAGAGTAACATCAAAATTAGTGAGGGAAACCGAAAGCGTTCCAGCGAAACAAGCGTCAACAAGATCCCAATCGCTATTAGTTGGTACGTTCCACGAATTAATGTAATCGTTGTATCCAGGCTTCTCGAGGGCTTTGTTTGTCGTGTACGAACTGGCCATTTTAGTTTCCCCAAGGGAGTGGTGGAACGATTACAGGCACATTTTGCTGCGTCTGTATTTCATTTGCTAATGTGCCCTGATAGCTAGTAACATTTTGCGGACCCAAGCGATCTACGACCCAAGCGATAACTTGATCTTGATTTAATTCATTATAAGGGGTAAACGGTTGTCCAGACAAGTAATTTATGTTGACCGAACCATCTAAATTGGCAGAATAATTACCATCTGTGCCTGTATAACGATAGAAAACAGTGCACACAACGTCCTGCTGCCCCTGATAGTTTGGGAAGCACTCCATCCGCAAAATCTGCCAAGAATAACTAACGGTCATTATAAACCCCTATTAGACCCAAGACCCGACGCTTGTATTGGTAGTGGTAACGCTAGGGATTGGGTAGATCAGGATGTAAGTACCCTGCAAAATAGACGACGTAGTTGGAGCGGCGGTAAAACCAATCGTAAAGTTTACGTTGGTAGCTGCTGTTGCGCCCACTTCCAACACACCCTTGATGAAGATAGTGTGCGAAGATGCTGCGGCGGCAGACGCTGCGGTTACTGTAACAGGCGCAAAAATGTTAGTTGTGATGTAGTTGGACATCGAGCTTGACGCTGCAGGAGTGACAGCAGACGCTGCAGTGTTAGACACGACCAAATATGAATGGAAGTTAAAAGGAATAAGTCCCTGTGCAGCGGTAATCCCCGTTACTGCGTACTGGATAGCGGCAGCGTTGGCGGAAGTTTTTGTTACAGTGGTGTAAAGTTCATACGCGTAGCGTGTGTTGGCGTTTAAACTTACTCCCGTATTAGTTGCAGATGAATAAAATGTTGCGGTCTGTATGCCAGACTGTGAACCAGAGGTGTTAATTGCAGCACCACCGCGAGTGAGCGCGATGTTAAACGTTGTGGCTGACAAGTTAAGCACGAAATATTGTACACCCGCCACAATGCCCGTTGGAAGCGTACCTGTCGTTGTGAAAACAACAATTTGACCAGACGCCGGAGCGGTAGTTACGGTAATAACTGCTGGCGAAGCAATGGTAATGGTTGCCGTCTGACCAGTGTTGGCAATCGTTGGGCCTGTAAGGGCGGTTTGACCAATGGCATAATACTGAGGGGCAGTAACCAACCCGCGCTGAAGAGCGACAGGCGTGAAGTACATGTCCGTGCCGTCATACTCGATGTTGCCAGCAGCGGCTGATGTCAAGTTTGTGCCAGCAGTCAATGTAATAGGCGCAACAGTTGTCGTACCTGCTGCTGCTGCAATGTTGTTTGGCACAAGGGTTGTTGACGTCAAACTGGTCAAACCAGTAATGGTATTTACTGTTCCGTTGATAGTGATAGCCATTTTCTAGTTCCTTATAAAACGACCCAGTTGCTGTTTGTTGATACCACCACAATTGACGAAATTACAATAGGTCCTGCAGACATGGCATTGTTGCCAGCAGTGGTGGTGTAATTGAACGCTATTGATACGACATTTTCATAAATTCCACTGCTAGAAATGATATTTCCTGCAGCTGTGATGCGCATACGTTCTGTAGAGTTGCTCGTTTGAAAAACGAGTGGAGTTGTCGTATCAAATAGACTTGGACCCATAGAAAAAAATGTTCCAGGCACATAAGACAAACGAGCCTGCCCCAACCCAGCATTTAGAACAAGAGCAGAATACCCAGTTGAGTTTGTATTTGTAATGCTTATATAAATAGCACTTGGTGAAGAACCACTAACTTCAAGTTTTGATGCAGGTGTGGCTGTCCCGATCCCTACGTTTCCTGTTGAAACGCTACCTAAAGCAATCGATCCAGCACCTTTGGCGTCAATAGTAAGATTTTCGATGGCACCTGAAGACAAAACGGAAAGAGCAACACCAGCACCAGCGGCGGCTGATTTTATGTTAACACCAGTGGCAGAAGACGCTGTAGAAGTATCAATATTAAACGCTGGGTTAGTAACACCATTTTGGCCAACAGCAAATGCGTTGGCTGATGTCGCTGTGATAACAGTCGCACCAAACGCTGGAGTGCTAGACCAAAACGGAGCAGCTGATGCGCCACCTGATACTAAAATCTGACCTGAAGTGCCATAACTTACGGAACCAATTGGCCCGATGCCAAACTGGCCTGCAGTGCCAAATACAAAACGCCCTAAACCACCATTGAAAATGGAAAGCGGAAGATACGTTCCCGTTCCGTTTATACCAGAAACAAGTTGAACATCAGTTGTGCCGTTAGTCGCAATGAGGATTTTGCTAGCATTGGTTGGATCAGCGTTGTTTGTCGCTTGCCAAGACGCAGCAGTGCTAGAGCCATTTGGAAGAGCGTAAATCCCAGTCGTAGCATTTGCAGTCGATGCTTGAAACGAAAATCGATTTGATACTGTTGCGTTGCTAAAGTCAGCTAAAAACCGCTGTGCAGTGCCACCAAATGTCAAATTAGCTGCTGTGCCTGTGCCGATCGTCAAAGCAGTAGTTGCACCAGCGTTTCCTACTTTAAAAGTTATGCTGTCGGTTGTTCCTGCCCCACTCGTTGATTGCAAGGTTAATGTAGAAGAAGCAGCCGTCCCGCCATAGACTATGGGCGTAGTTAAAGACGATTGAATGATTTCTGCGTTTGGTATTGTAACAACACCCGCTGCAGAAATAGTCATCGCATCAGTTGCGCCATTATTTACGACAAAACGGATGGCGTTAGAACCAAGAGTGCCAATAACCAAATCAGAAGAAGCTGACGTCAAATACACGTTATTTGGTTGTGAAAGCGATCCAGTTCCGGTAAACCCACTACTGTTAATGCCAAAATTTGCATAATTGGTAAATGCAGTGCCTGCGTCATTACTGATCGTAATGTCAGCAGACGCTGTTGCACCATTGCTAGTATTTTGAATTACCAACTGAGCATACGAGTTAACACTAGTCTGAAGTGACTCTAAGACGTTTGTGTCAGAATAACCTAATGTGCCATAGTTAATCGCGCCAGTGGTCGATGTTGCAGTGCGAGATGCTGTGGCAGTTAAAATTGGCGACGTGGCAGAAGTTGTAAACGTCGCTGCACCAGTTGCATCGATTAAAAACTGGCGTGCGTTGTTGGTACTGAGAGCGATTTGATTGGCAGCTGGGCTGTATATGCCTGCTGTGGTAGGAGTCGATCCAAAGGCGATCGATACAACACCTGACGTTGCAGCCACTGGTGTTAGGCCAGTTGTGCCAAATGCAACGCTGTCAACGCCAGCCGTTACGGGGATGGTTGGTTGCCAAGTTGGGACAGAACCAGAAGAACCAACAAGAACGTAGTTTGTTCCAGACGGAGGGCTAATAGCACCAATCGGTGAGGTGCCATTGCCATACAACAAACCATACTGTGTAAGCGTTGCGTCGCCCGTGCCACCAATGGAAACAGGAAATGGAAGATTGCCCCCAGCACCTACAGCAAGGCTTACTATCTGACCGACGGTAATTTTAACGGACGCGTTTGACTGAACACCTAGAAGAGGTTCTGTTCCATTTAACGCAATTACCGCAGGGAGATTTGGGATCGTGATATTGGACATTATGGCCCCACTTGCGGTATTTTATCATAACCGTATGGCAACCCTACTTTAGCAGTTCTTATTAAGGTAGTAGAAGTAGCAAAACTACCCGATTTGACTCTGCTAGAAGTAATGTAGGAAAAAACCAAAGGGTTATTCGTAACGATAACACTATAAAAACCCATGGCTAGTGGGTTTGTCAATCCCTCTACAGACACTTGGTCGTTGGTAACAAGACCATGCGCTGAATAACAAGTAACGGTCACAACACCGTTGCCAACGGATGTTACCGACAAATACGGTATAACTTTACCATAAGACACCGTACCCTGCAAAGGCATAATAGCATTGCCGTCAAGACCAACAGGTACACCCGTAGGTTGAGTGTTGTAGTTAACACCATCTTCGCTAACAATGTAAGTAGTGGATGGTATTGGAATACCAGTTACAGGGTCAGTAACGGTTGGAGCAGAAATAGTAACATAATCAGTCTCTGCTTCCGCAAACAAATCTACACGGGCGTTTATGATAGGTGTAGGGTCTGCGGGTAGGACAATAGCGCGAAGTTGCTCTTGCGGGGTATCATTGCAGGCTTCGCACACCAAAATGCGCTTATTAATAAGATTAACACCTGCCCAATCGAATTGCCACGATAGATTGGTATGGTTGTATAGGAACCCACAGCGATCGCATATGCCAAACGCCTGTGGATTTCTACTATCTACCCTAGCGCGACCGTGTGGCCTCATCTATAGTACCCCGATACCGTTGGGCTAATATACATGGCGACGTTTTCCACGTCCTGAGCAGCAGCAATACCATAAGACTCGTCTGCTACAGCCTTAAGAGCAACGGCGATGGGTGGTGCCCAAATCTTGGCCAGACGATACGCCAGACCATCCGCGAACGCTTCGAGCCAACGGTACGGAATTTCTACTGTCTGGCCGCTCGTAAAGTTAGAATCCTGCACCTGTCTTACACGGTAATAATTAAGGGTATACGTGTTGGTAGCGGGGGGAACGGGCCACAGAGTGATAGTCGGAGAGATGAGACGGTCAAACCAGAACACTGTAGGAAAGCCCTGCTGCTCCTTATTAGGATAGGAGGCGTATTCCGTACGGCTTACTGGCATAATAATGCGATCGATCGGCTGACTAGACGAATTGATCTCGATGTACGCGTCGAGCACCATTACGGTGTTACCGTCGACAGCGTAGGTAGTCTGGTCCTGAATCAAAGGCACCGTAATAAGATCGACCGCCCACAGATTGACCCCTTGGTTAGACCAACGGGAAAGCATCAGATTGGTGGCCATACGAGCGGACACCATGTGCTCTTGCGCTAGCGATGTATTGCGTACCCCACACACGTTGTACGCGTAGAGCGTTAACTCGCCAAGGGACGGGTTGAATGCATAGGTGCCGCTCGTGGTCATGACGACTCCTTATTAGAATGACACCATACCAGACTGGTTAAAGTTTACATGCACAGAAGCAGACGTGTTAGAGCCAGCGTTGCTAACGTACACACGCATCATTGTAGGAACGCCAGCTTGGTTAGCATTTTGAGCACTTGTAGCGTTAACTAACGCAGCAGTTCCTGAATTAACCCAACGAGCATTTACGTATGTGTCGGTTCCTATACCAATCTGAGCGTTATTAGGATTGTCACCTGAAAGTTGAATAGTATAGGTAATAGCGGTAGAACCACCAGTGTCTGTTTGAATATAAATGCTGCTATCTGCGTACGAATCAATAAAAACGGGGCGACTTGACGCGATCGCGTTTGTACCAATACTAACGTTACCCGCCGAAGCACCAGACGCTGTAACTGAAGTAACCGTTTTAAAATCATAAACGGTGTAAACAGTCGTAGCGTTTGCACCCGTTACGGTTTCCGAAACAGGCGTGTTATTCCAATCAGTACCGTTAACCAAAAAAGTAATACCACTATCGTTACCAACCGAAGTAAAAAGAACACGTCGTGGCTGATCTAGCGTTGCAACACCACCAGAAACTAAAGAACCGTTTAAAGTAACCGCACCCGCCGCGATAGAAGAGGCAGTGCGAATATTGGTTGCGCTTGGAGTGGTGTAAGGGCCACAATTAACAATTACTGAACGCATGTTATTTACCTTTCTTGCGGACTATTGCTGCATTGTCTACCAGATTAGGATAGGGCCTACCAGCGGCACGTGCACGGGCTTTTGCGGACTGAATTTGTTTTTTCGCCAAATGCTTTGCTTCGTGGTCCTTAGGTAATTTCTTATCCCAGAATGGTTTTTCCATTACTAGCAACCCCATTTCCTAAGAGACTTATTGATCCTGCTATCAGGATCAGCGGCAGCTGCCGAACCAGTAAGCTTGCGTTTTTGCCCAGTCATGCGCTCACAAAATGATTTATGGCGCGGATTATCGACGTCTTTTGTCGGGGCTTTTAAATTATGGCCTTCGGCACGAGCGGACTGCCTACCTCGCTCGTTAAGACCACCCGAAGGGCTTTTACCTTCTTTACGCGTCCAAGCTGCAGTCATAACACCCTCATGTGAAAAACGGGGAGGTATTACCCTCCCCGCTTGCTAAACCGATCAATCGGTTTCGTGTTCCATATCAAACTTACGGCCAGTAGGCTGAGTGCCTTTGTGAGCCGAAGAAAGAGGATGGTTTTCCGAGCCAGTACGACCGCCCGATTTACGGGGCTTGCGACCAGCGTGGTGATGAGCGTGCTCACCATGAACATGACCCACGTGCTTCATGTGTGCCATTTTAGCTGCGCCACCGAGCTTACGCTTGGCGCGGCCACCGTGCTTGTGCTGTTCGGCTTCTTTAACCACATTAGAATGTGCGCCAGCATAAACATCATGTGGTGCTTCGTCGTGTGCAAAGTCGCCGTGCATAGCAGACTCAGCCTTGCCACCCTTAGCGTGATGAGCGCGAGGGTGGTGATGGTGATGAGCCTTAGCCTTGCCGCCGTGAGCGTGGTGAGCGTGATGCTCGTGGTGTTCAGCGGTGTGATGCGCCTTGCCACCATGAGCGTGGTGATGTGCCTTATGACCTTTCATTGGTCTACTCCTTAGAAGTTGGCATACTGGGTTTGACCAAACAGGCCAGCGTTGGAGCCGACGTTGTAAGGCTGGGGCGATTGACGAACCACATAACGATTGGTTGCCGTTGAAGGGGTAAGATTAAAGCCTGTCACATTCGACAGATCAATCGTACCACGAACGTCACCAGTGGTGGCAGTCGGGTAGGTGTTAACAGCTGCCACGAAACCAGTATAGTTGGTTACTGGGTTCAGCACCGACAGCGAAGCCGCTGCAGCAGCTGTAAGTTCGCCCGACGAGTCGGCGCGAATAGGCAGACCAACCAGTGCGCTTGTACCGATCGAGTAAGCGTGGGTAGTATCAGCCGTGCCACCGGACAGGGTGACGGACTTGATGTACTTGAACGCTTTCCTACCAGTCACGGTGCTGTTTGCCGTAAGAGTGACTTGTTCGGTCATTGGGTAACCGTAAATGTCATAACCGTTGGTAGTAGCAGTCGTGTAAGTAGCAGACGCAGCAGCTGTATAGGTCAAGCAACGACCCAGCAATGCCTGTGGGTTCCAGAAATTCAAGCTAGCAGCTGAACCCTGAGGAATGGCGTTGGAGTAAACGGCATTCAAGGCATTGTTGAGGGATGCAGTGACGGTGATTGCCGAACCACTTGTACCAGCAGCGATAGCAGGACCGCTAATAGTATAAGAGCCAGTGAAACCAACACCCGACGCACCGTTCGAGGCGTTAACCGTTGGGCCGAAACCCGTAATGGTCGTGCCAGTAGGGATACCCGTGCCGCTAATCACCATGCCAATCGCCAAAGGACCCGCACTAGCGGTAGAGACGATCAGGATGTTACCAGCAGTACCAGACGTTCCGTTAGAAATGTACCCAGACACCGAAGTATACGAGTCCAAAGCTACAAACCCCGCACCGTTATTCGTATCAACTGCACCAGTGTCGCTACGAGCGATCTGGCTTACAATTGAAACACCCGTTGTTGTTGACGCGGAAGACACAAGCGTCAGGGTTGCTGACGTTGGGTTGGCCGAGGCAACAATGGCAGCCGTTGAATTGGTGTACGGAACAATGTTAAGGGTAGTGATGTTATCAAAACCCAAAAACATGCCAGTAAACGCACCAAAATTCTGGCCTGGAGTATAGGTGAAGGCGAGGCGGGGATCAAGGACCCCCGCACCAGAGTAGAAAGCCGACGCACCCAATTCAGGGTTGTATTCTTGAGCAGGGAAAGGACTCTGCCCAAAGACTACTGCGGGACCAGAGAAAGCTGTAATAGACATGATACTTTCTCCTTAGCTTACGAAGTTGGGAATGAACCGTAGATTGCGCGCCAGTTGAAATAACCGAACGAATAACGCTCATAACCCTTGACCAGCAAGTTGTCGGTGACGAAATCCACCTGCATGTCAGTTTCAAACTTCACGCGCTCCATGTAAGCCAGACCTGCAATGTTAGTAAGCAGGAACCAAGCGTAGCTAGAAGTCAAGAAGTCGTTGGTCATGTAACCTTCTGGCAAGCCGCCAGCGGTGGTCAGGATAGCGTTAACATCGTTATCTGCAGTTCCTGGACGCAATTCGGTCTTGGTTAGACGAATAGCAACTGGTTCCAAAGCAGGAGGAACGATCAACTTACGACCACGTGCGAAAATCTTCAGACCAGCCTGATCTTTGAAGTTCGTACGAATTGCGATCATCGCATTCAGCAACGTAGCTTCGTTCAGATCGACCTGAGTCGTTGGAGTGTTCGCAACGGTACCGCCATCGATAGGATGTGCAGTGGAGCAGAGAGCCACACCGTCACCGCCGATCGACGCATTGTACGTCGTAGACGTGTTGAGCACGTTCGCACCATAGATTTCCTTGGTCTGGTGGAAAGATTCCGTAAGACCGAGGTTAGATGGGGTGAACTGAGTCTTGTAGACGTTATCGTCGATTGCCTTACGGGTGATCGCGTAACCCAGAGCCAATTCAGAATGCTCTTGGTTGTAAACGTAGCGTTCACCTGCGCCGTTATCAAACGACGTCTGAGCACCTTCGGTCTTAAGCTGAGCCAAACCGAGGTAGCGCATTTCGGCAGTACGTTCCAAAGCAAGCTTCGAATCGTATTTTGCGAAGATTTTGTCATACTGACTAGAAATCATCTCGTACTTGCCTTCGACTCCGCGAAGACCAGGAAGGAGAAGATCCTTGATTGCTGAAAGATTGACAGCCATTGTACCTTACTCCTTATTAGATACCTGCAAGACCACGTTGCATCGAGTTGTTAAACCCGACAATGATCTTGTTGTACGCGGTTGTGCTATCGTAGCCGTTACCACCAGCAATGGGGCTAGCACCGCCCACTACGTAGTTGGCAAGACTGATAATGCGGAATGGCAAGAAATTGTTAGACGCCGAACCAGCACCCGAATTGGCGATCAGTGAATACTGGTCGGCAAAGAAGGTGGAGAGTTCGTTGGCAGTGTTACCATTGGTTTCGCCAGTGTAGGTTGCATCGTTGTAGTTAAACGAAATGTTCTGACCAACCGACGCCAAACCAACCGCAGTTGCAGTGGTGTTGGAGTTAGCAGTCTGAACGATGAACTGAGCGTTCGGGTCGGTGATCACATACGCGGTCACGTCGCCGTTAGCATCGGAACCAGGCCAATACTTCGACCAAACAGTACGCTTCTGCGAAGTTGACAGATACTTACAACCAGCGAAAACACCAGAAACAGGAACGTAGCAGGTAACGGTACCCGATGCGCTCGAAGTAACACTTGGAGTCTGCAGGCCATAAGCAGCGACTACTGCAGTGGTCGTGGTCGAAGAAGTAACTTGGAAAGTACCGTTCAAGTTAACACCCGATGCAGTGGCTGAACCAGTGATCGTGATGTAAGAACCAATGGGTGGTGCCCAAGCGTTAGGCGAATAAGGCAAGTTACCGCTGGTTGAAGTGGTAGCAGCGGTGAACGTAACCGTCAGAGTGCCAGTAGCACTGGTAGCGATACCCGTTGCGCCGACCGTCAGGGTGACGGGGCCATATGCTTGGTTGATGTAGCCAGTGCCAACACCAGTGGTGTTAGCGGACTGAATTACGGGGTCGCCTAAAAAGATCGGTGTGGCGTTGCTAGAAGAAATAGCAGCGGCGACCTGCTCATACGTAGGAGCAGAACCAGTCCCCTGATATTGCTGAAAACCGTTGGGCGCGAAAATATTCGCCATGGCGGGATTCTCCTTTTAATGGGGTGACCCAATCTTCGCATCGTGCGAACAGGGGGCCGATTAAATTTTAACCTCTCGCGTCGTGGAGAGGATTTTCCCTAATGCGTCCCTCTAGAACCTGTTGGTTACTGAGGGATTGGCATTGGCTCGTATCCCTTTTTGATTGTGGGACGAGCGTTAGGGTGGTCGCGGGTCATTGTACCCTCTGGCGCGCTTGCAAGCTGTTGTTCCTTAGAACGAACCTGCGCACGAGCTTTACGAAGTTCAACATTTTTCGCTTCGTCTGTCAATTCCTTAGGACGCTCCATCAAAATGAGACCATCGCGCTCAATAGTCTCATACTTTCCGATAGGCATCATTTCGGGGTGACGAACAGCGGGGACCGCTTCCCAACCTTTGCGGGACAATTCGACTTCATAGGCGGGATCAGTTTGACCGTAGACAGTCTTACGTTTCCACTCGTAGGACCACCCTTCGGGGATAGTATTAGGGTCGATCCGAAATCGATCGGTACCGTCTTCCATCCCGTTTTCACCGAGATTTTGACGGATCTGCTCCGCACGGATACGGGCGCGTTCCAAAGGATCGTTGATCTTTTCTGGACGCATTGAAGGGCGTTCTGGGCCAGCTTTCATCAGGTCTTTAGACATTTTGTATCCTCTCTTAATTCAGTTTACCAGCGCGTTGAAGGTCAAGCTTGTTTTTGGCGTACTCTTGGTATGACATACCAAGTGCTTCAGCCGTTTCGCGCTCTGCTTCGCTAAGACGAACCACATTAGGGCGGCTAGAGCCAGTTGTAGAAGCCGACCGAGACACTGGAGCAGCCATAGGAGCCGCCTGACGACCCCCAGAGGCTGTCTGAGTGTCTTCCGAACGCCCACGAGGCACATAAGAGTCGTTTCCTTCGATACCGAGGGTATTTTCGATAAAGTTAAAATACTCTGGAGTGTCCTCAACGATGCCACGACCCTTTGCGAGAGTATGCGCACCAATCATCATCTGATTCATGTTGGGGTTGGTAACGTACTCTGGGTGCGCTCGAATCCACTTAGCAGACTCGTAAGACAACCGAGAAGCAAACGCTTCAACTGGGTCGCCATTTGAGTAAGTCGGAACCTCTTGACGAGGCATTTTCTCCATCTCAGACTTGCCTTCTTCAAGCCGCATGAGCTTAGAAGTATGCTGAGACATTTGCTCTTGGATGTCTGCGGCCTCGCCGTAGTCACCAGAAGCCAACGCATGCCTGTAGTTGGCCTTAAGAATAGACACGTCGCGCTTCACGGTGTCAATCGCGTTATTCAGAAGATGCAGATTGGTGTCTGTAACTTCATTCTTAGCCGTCATAGCAACCGTTTCGGCGTCTCTAGCGCGTCTCTCGGCGTCCTGACGCGCCCTCTCAACACTCTCAAGACGCTCTTTAAGCTCCGAGAGAGCCTGATCTACCTCTACTTGAGCCTTTTTGGGCTTTTTCTCTTTGCCCACTTCGACTTCAAGCACCGAATCATTAACTACTTCCGTAAAATCCTCTTTGGGAAGTTCTACTTCAATATCGCTCATTTTGTTCTCCTATCAGGTATTGACGCTGCATTTTACCACACGAGATCGGGGTGCGGAATTGTACCCCTAATGTTAACATCGTCAACAATTCGGCAATACGCGTCGTTAATCTTCAACTGCCACCCGTCGGATGGCCGAAATACTACCCACTGCAGAGGGTCAACGTTTTCACCGTTAAACCACTTGTTGTCGGGGTCGTAAAATGCCGAAGGGCCTTTCTTAAGCACCAGACCAACTTTTCCCTGCCACTTATCTTCGTCGCGGGTAGCCCCTGGAATCATAATTCCACCGCTAGTGCGCTCTGGGCGAATGTAAATACCCACGAGCACCTGATTGTTAAACAGCTTAAAGTCGCTGATATTGCCAACGCTTTCCACAAGATCGATCCGTGGATCCTTCTCATGCTTCATACGCAGTAAAGATGACATGTTATTTCCCCTGTTAGATATCTTCTTGCACGGCTTTACGTGCTTCTTCTAATAGCTCATCAATGAGAGCTAACCCAGCGGCCATCCCCGCTAGATACTTGTACTGTGCAAAATCGGCAAGACCGCCGTACACCATATTATGCTTGATTTGGTCGATATTGGCCTGAATATACTTACGCAATTCAGACTGTATCCTGTCGTTGAACGTTTGACTCATAAGATTGCCCTCTACAATCCCCTCTAGTGTGAAGGCATTGGGGTAGCCAGCCAGAGGGGAACCGACTACCCCCGCCTCTGCAAGGTCGCGTTAGCGTCCGAGAGAGCGTTTTGGAGGCTTGGTACCGTACGACTCTATTTTTTCGAGACGAGCGTTACCACCACCAGAACCTGTGGTAATAGGATACGAAGTCCTACCACCGTGTTTACGGCCCATTGGAGCAGGTGCTGGAGCACCACCCACTGGTACTGGGAAAGGCATCGGCATACCGCCCATTGGCATACCACCCATTGGAGGACCACCTGCACCAACCTGCGGGGGAGGAACGGGTACCGAACGAGGGGGCATCGCGGGAGGAGGCATAGCACCCGCGTCAGCACCACCATGAGGAGCGATGTTGATGTGAATGTTAGTCTTGCCTTTACCAGCCTTACCACCAGTTGCACGAGCTACGCGATCGCCCTTAGGCTCTGCCGCGCCACCCCAGCATTTTTTGCAACGGCAATCGTCGGGGTGAGCGTCGGGGCCGTGCATCTTGCCAAGATGGGCAAAGAATTTACCAACTGGCCCACCTTTTTTGTGGTGCTCACGCTTCAAAGCGTCAGACTTAATCATCTGCTTGATCAGCTTGCGATCTTCAGCGATATCTGGGTGCGCTGCACCACCGCTCTTCAGACCCGTTGACTTAGCCAAACGCGACGAAAAGCCACCCTTCGAGGGGATAAGACCCGAAGGAACGCCAGCGCGATTAGAAGACTGCATCTGCTGCATCATAGCGGCACGAGGATCGCCCGTCATACCACCGGCATCCCGCTGAGCACGACCGCCACGCTTTAGCGCACCGACTGGTTCGCGGTTAGCCTCGTCACGGGATTCGTTGGCTTCTTTCACGTTGCGATTGATCAGGCTGGTAGCGGAAAGAGCCGACCCGCCAGATTTGCGTGGCTTCTTGCCAGCGTGGTGATGCGCTTTGGTACCCAAAGTGTGCGCCACTTTTCCGCCGCGCTTAAATGCGCGTTTGGAGACAGGCCGCAAACCAGTTTTAACTTCGGGGTTCATAAAATCGGGCGGGACAAAAGTAGACGAATCTACTTTCTCGCGAGGATCGCCACCACTAAGCCTTTTAGCCTTCTCTATCGCGGCTTTCCGCGACGACTTACGAATCATGTCCATGACAAAGGTTCCTTGTATGCTACTAGTTCCTAGGCGATGCAGTAGCGAACATCGTGCCGAAGCATTTTACTACACGGAAGCCTTTTCGTCGAGTTATTTTTTTACGTAACCACCTTTATAGAAGGTAGGAAGAGGAGGGGTAGCATACGACGAAGGTACAGGAGAAGGAGCTGCTGGAGTAAACGTGGCCCCAGAACCTACTGGCAAATAGCCCATGTTGGGCTTTACGAAGTTAAAGTTAAGCATAGGAGGCACCACTGGTGCTGGCTTTTCTTCAACTGGCTTTTCTTCGGTAGTAGGAGCGGCTTCAACGGGGTTATTGTCGTTCCCACCGCCACCACCACCACCCACATCGCCGCTATCACTATCGCTAGATGGGTCACCAACGCTACTTCCTTGATTGTCGCCAGTATCACCGCC